>ERZ1292640.801-Hain-H43-02um-R1-801-length-26207-cov-10_pt1 | contig 26207 bp, 25 predicted proteins | sample MGYA00564404_ERZ1292640 | MGnify/ENA primary metagenome ERZ1292640 (study PRJEB36523, sample SAMEA6512636) | groundwater metagenome | collected 2019-01-08 | study: AquaDiva: Metagenomics assemblies of 32 groundwater samples | reverse complement strand
GGCCAGTTCGAAAACACCTTCATGATGTATTTGCCGCGCCTTTGCGAGCATTGCCTGAACCCGGCCTGTGTGGCGTCCTGCCCTTCGGGCTCGATCTACAAGCGCGAGGAAGACGGCATCGTGCTGATTGACCAGGACAAGTGCCGCGGCTGGCGCATGTGTGTCTCGGGCTGTCCGTACAAGAAAATCTATTACAACTGGAAAAGCGGCAAGGCCGAGAAATGCACCTTCTGCTACCCGCGCATTGAAGCCGGCCAGCCGACTGTCTGCAGCGAAACCTGCGTGGGCCGCATCCGTTACCTCGGTGTGGTGCTCTATGACGCCGACCGCATCCAGGAAGCGGCCAGCGTGGAAGACGACAAGGACCTGTACCAGGCCCAGCTCGACATCTTCCTGGACCCGAACGATCCGAAAGTGATTGAGCAGGCGCGCAAGGACGGCATTCCCGAAGCCTGGCTGGAAGGCGCACGCCGCAGCCCGGTCTACAAGATGGCTGTGGAGTGGAAGGTGGCGCTGCCGCTGCACCCCGAGTACCGCACGCTGCCCATGGTCTGGTACGTGCCGCCGCTGTCGCCCATCACCTCGGCGGCCAACGCCGGCCAGATCGGCATCAACGGCGAGTTGCCCGACATCGCGCAGATGCGTATTCCCGTGCAGTACCTGGCCAATCTGCTGACCGCGGGCGACACGGCGCCGGTGATCCGTTCGCTGCAGCGCATGCTGGCGATGCGGTCCTACCAGCGCAGCAAACATGTGGACCAGGTGCAGAACCTGGCGGTGCTCGAGCAGGCCGGGCTGACCGTTGCCGAGGTCGAGGAGATGTACCACATCATGGCGATTGCCAACTACGAAGACCGCTTCGTGATTCCGACCACGCATCGCGAATACGCCGAGAACGCCTTCGACATGCGCGGCGGCTGCGGCTTCACCTTCGGCAACGGTTGCTCCGACGGCGCCAGCGACGTCAGCCTGTTCGGCGGCAACAAGAAACGCACTATTCCCATCAAGGTGGAGGTCTGAACCATGGCACTTTTCAACAACACCCCTGCTGTGGCTTCGAAGAGCCTGCGTGTGCTGGCCCGGCTGCTCGCTTATCCCGACGCCGAGCTGCGCAGCCATCTGGGCGCGCTGCGCGAGGCATTGCACGAAGAACGTGCCCTGGAGCCGTTGCGGCTGGCTGAGCTGGATGGCCTGATCGAAGCGCTCGCGCTTGCGCCGGCGCTCGAGTCCGAGGCGGCGTATGTCGAGTTGTTCGACCGGGGCCGTGCCACCTCGCTGCACCTGTTCGAACACGTGCACGGCGACTCGCGCGACCGCGGGCCGGCCATGATTGACCTGGCGCAGACCTACGAGAAGGCCGGCATGTACCTGGCCGAGGGCGAGATGCCGGACTTCCTGCCGGTGGTGCTCGAATTCACCTCGACCCAGCCGCCGCGCGAAGCGCGCGAGTTTCTGGCCGAGATGGCACATATCTTCAATGCGATTTTCGCGGCACTGCAGCAGCGTGAAAGTGCCTACGCCTCCGTGCTGGGGGCCTTGCTGGAGCTGGCCGGGGAGAAGGCCCAGCCGGTGCAAATCGCGGCGGAAGAACCTGTCGACGCAGTCTGGGAAGAGCCGGTCGTTTTTGACGGCTGTTCGTCCAAGGGCCAGGCCAGGCCGGACCAGCCGCAACCGATCCACATCGTGCCTCGCGCACGCAAGGCACAGCCCACCCAAGGAGTACAAGCATGAGCCCCGGACTTCACGGATTTCTTTTTGGTGTTTATCCCTACATCTGCCTGACCGTGTTCCTGCTCGGCAGCCTGATCCGCTTCGACCGTGACCAGTACACCTGGAAAAGCGACTCCTCGCAGTTGCTCCGCACCGGCTTGCTGCGCTGGGGCAGCAACCTGTTCCACGTGGGCATCCTGTTCCTGTTCTTCGGTCATCTGGTCGGCCTGCTGACACCCCACGCGGTGTATGGTTTTTTCATGGACGCCGCGACCAAGCAGCGCATGGCGATCTATGCGGGCGGCATTGCCGGCGTCATCTGTTTCATCGGCCTGTCGATGCTGATCTACCGCCGCATGTTTGACCCGCGCATCCGTTACACCAGCCACAAGACCGATCTTGCGATCCTGCTGATCCTGTGGGTACAACTGGTGGTGGGCCTGATTACCCTGCCGTATTCATGGGGACACGCCGATGGCAGCGTGATGCTGATCCTGGCCGAATGGGCGCAGCGCATTCTCACCCTGCGCGAGGTGGACTCTGCAGCGCTGGCCGTCCTCCCCTGGCCCTACCGTTTCCACATCGTGTTCGGGATGACCATCTTCCTGCTGTTCCCCTTCAGCCGCCTAGTGCATGTGTGGAGCGGCTTCGGATCGGTCGCTTACATTTTCCGTCCCTACCAGGTCGTGCGCAGCCGCCGGCTGGGCGTTCCCCGGGCCAAGTCGCCCGGTGCTCCTTGACCCCTCACCACGAATCAGGGACCTTCCATGACCACACAAACACTTTCTTCACCCGCCGCCGCCCAGGGCTGTGGCAGCGGTTCCTGCCAGTGCGGCCCGGCAGCCGACCAGCCAGTGCAGCCCACGGCCTGTGTCAACGGCATCGCCCTGCATGCGACCGGGCAGCGTCCGGACACGGCGACGCTGCGCGAGCTGGCCTACACCGAACTGCTGCGCCAGCAGGCGGTGTCGCAAGGCCTGCTGCCGCGCCACACCGGCCTGACCACCCCGGAACTGGGCCAGGCCGAACGCGAGATCATCGAAGCCATGGTGGACCGGCAGGTGGTCAGCCCCCAGCCTAGCGACGACGAAGGCCGGCGTTATTACGAGGCCCACAAGGCACAGTTTCTGGTGGGCCAGGCGCTGCATGTGCGGCACATCCTGTTCGCCGTCACGCCTGGCGTCAACGTCCAGGCACTCACCGTGCATGCCGAACGCGCCTTGCTGGAGTTGTCGCACAAGGGGGTCTCCCCGGAGCGGTTTGCCCAATTGGCCGCCGAACTGTCCAACTGCCCGAGCAGCGCCCAGGGCGGCGACCTTGGCTGGATCACGCCGGACGACTGTGCGCCCGAACTGGCGACGGAACTGTTTCACCTCCAGCATGCGCAAACCGGCACCGGCGTGCATCCGCGCCTGTTTCACACGCGTTTCGGTTTTCACATCATCGACGTGCTGGAGCGTCGCAGCGGCACCCAGCCCGCCTACGAAGAAGTGCGCGAGCGCATTGCGGCCCTGCTGACCATGCAGTCGCGCGCCCGGGCCCTGCACCAGTTCATGACCCTGCTGGTCGGGGAGGCGGAGGTCGAAGGCATTGCCCTGGAAGGGGCTGATTCGCCGCTGGTCCAATGACCGAAGACGTCGCAAGCGCGGACGAGTTGCTGCTTCGCTTGCGGCGTTTTCACTCCGACTATTTTCCGCTGCACCAGCAGCGCTTTCAGGACTTGGTGGCGCAGGGGCAGCATCCCAAGACACTGTTCATCGGCTGCTCGGATTCGCGGGTGGTGCCCTACCTCCTGACCGGTGCTGGCCCTGGTGAGCTTTTCATCGTGCGAAACGTGGGGGCCTTCGTCCCGCCGTATGACGGCTCGCACGGATTGCACGGCACCACGGCGGCCATCGAGTTCGCAGTGCTCAGCCTGCATGTGGAGCGCATCATCGTCTGCGGCCACAGCCACTGTGGCGCCATCCGGGCCGCTTATGAGGGCGTGCCCGAAGAAGCCGTGGCCCTGCAGGCCTGGCTCAAGCTGGCCAGCGAAGCCTTGCTGCCGGTCCAGGCCAGTCCCGAGGCCCTGCGCCGCACCGAACAGCGCATCGTGGTGCTGCAGCTCGAGCGCCTGATGGCCTACCCCATGGTACGGCGCGAGGTCGAGAAGGGCGCCTTGACGCTGCATGGCTGGCATTACGTGATTGAGGACGGTGAAATCCACATCTTTGATGTACGGCAAGGAAGTTTTGTGCCCGCTGCGATAGCCTCCAACAGCGGCACTGGCCCGTACCAACCTTATGTGGAACACGATGGACAAATCATTAGCGACTGACCTGGCTGTCAAGGCAAGTGTCGATTCGGCGGCGGCCGCCGCGATACTGCAGACACTTGCCCACGATTCGGGCCTGCGGCCCTGGCGGATTGGCGGCAAGGAACTGGTTCCGGTGGTGCAGGGCGGCATGGGTGTGTGTGTGTCGGCAGGTGGCCTGGCCGGCGCGGTAGCCCGCCTGGGCGGGGTGGGCACGGTGTCTTCCGTGGACTTGCGGCGCCTGCATCCGGACCTGATGGCCAAAACCGGTCATCTGGACAAGGAGCCCGATGCGAAAGCCGTGATCAATGCGGCCAATCTCGAGGCGCTGGACCGCGAAATCCGCCGCGCGCGCGAGCTGGCACAAGGCCGCGGCCTGATTGCCGTGAACATCATGAAGGCGCTCGGTGCCTACGAGGATTACGTGCACCAAGCGCTGGCCAGCGGTGCCGATGCCCTGGTGGTCGGCGCCGGCCTGCCGCTGGATTTGCCGGAGCTGGCGCGTGACTACCCCAAGGTCGCGCTGATCCCCATCCTGTCAGATGCGCGGGGCGTGCAATTGCTGGTGCGCAAGTGGCAAAAAAAAGGCCGCCTGCCCGATGCCATCGTGATCGAGCACCCCGGCCTGGCGGGCGGTCATCTGGGCGCAGCGAAGGTTGCGGACCTGCATGACCCGCGTTTTGACTTCGAGGTGGTCATCCCGCAGGTGCTGGAATTCTTCAAGACGGCGGGCATCGAGCGTGAAATACCGCTGATTGCCGCCGGCGGCATCAATTGCCGGGACGACATCCTGCGCCTGCAGGCCTTGGGCGCCTCGGCCGTGCAGCTCGGAACGGCTTTTGCCGTCACCCAGGAGTGTGATGCCGATCCCGCCTTCAAGAAGGTGCTGGCCGAAGCCAAACCGGAAGACATGGTGGAGTTCGTCAGTGTGGCCGGCCTGCCGGCGCGCGCGGTGCGCACCCCCTGGCTGGACAAATACATCCGGCTCGAGCCCAAACTCCAGGCGGCGGCCCATGTCAAGGCCAAATGCAACATGTCGTTTGACTGCCTGGCCCACTGCGGCCTGCGCGATGGCGTGGCCACCATGGGCCAGTTCTGCATCGACCAGCAGCTCGGCCATGCGTTTGACGGCAATGCGCGTAAAGGCCTTTTCTTCCGTGGTGCCGCCCGCCTGCCGTTTGGCGACCAGATCCGTTCGGTGCAAGAATTGATGCAATGGCTGCTCGGCGGAATCCGGCCAGCAACGTCCATCGCAGGAGCACAAGCATGAAACGCGATCAATTCGGCAGGCCTCAGGACATGACGGCCACCCAGCCCATCAGCCACGACGTGCTGAAGGAAAAATACCTCAAACCCGGTGAGTCGGGTGTGGAAGACCTGTACCGGCGCGTGGCGCGGGCCCTGGCCTCGGTCGAGCCCGAAGCGGAACGTGCCAAACACGAGGCCCTGTTCCTCGAGAACCTGCACGCCGGCGCGATAGGCGCAGGCCGCATCATGAGCGCGGCCGGCACGGCCATCCAGGCGACCCTGATCAACTGCTTTGTGCAGCCCGTGGGTGACTGCATCCAGGGCGTCGATGACGGTGGTTACCCCGGCATTTACGAGGCCCTGCGCGAAGCGGCCGAAACCATGCGGCGCGGCGGCGGCGTGGGTTACGATTTTTCACGCATCCGGCCGCGCGGCGCCGAGGTCAAGGCGACAGCCTCCATGGCCTCCGGTCCGTGCAGCTACATCAACGTGTTCGACCAGTCCTGTTCCACGGTGGAAAGCGCGGGTTCACGGCGCGGCGCACAGATGGGCGTGCTGCGCATCGACCACCCGGATGTGCACGAATTCATCACCGCCAAACGCACACCCGGGCGCTGGAACAACTTCAATGTGTCGGTCGGCATGCCCGATGCATTCATGCACGCCCTGGCCGAAGACCAGCCTTGGGAGCTGGTGCACAAGGCCAAGCCCGGTGCTTCGCTGATCGCGCAAGGTGCGTTCCAGCGTGCCGACGGCCTGTGGGTCTACCAGACGGTGGCGGCGCGCGAGTTGTGGGACACCGTGATGCATTCGGCCTACGACTTTGCCGAGCCCGGCATTCTGTTCCTGGACCACATCAACCAGGACAACAACCTGCGTTACTGCGAAGACATCGCGGCGACCAATCCCTGTGGCGAGCAACCCCTGCCGCCCTACGGCTGCTGCGACCTCGGCCCCATCATCCTCACGCGCTTTGTGCGCCATCCCTTCGGCTTCAATGGTGTGCCGGATTTTGATTTTGAGGCTTTTGCCAAGTCGGTGACCACCCAGGTGCGTGCGCTCGACAACGTGCTGGACGTGACCTTCTGGCCGCTGCCGCAGCAGCAGGCCGAGTCGGCCGCCAAGCGCCGCATCGGCGTCGGTTTCACCGGCCTGGGCAATGCACTGGCCATGTTGTGCCTGCGTTACGACGCGCCCGAGGGCCGTGAGATGGCGGCGCGTATTGCCGTCGCCATGCGCGATGCAGCCTACGCCGCCTCGGTTGCGCTGGCAAAAGAAAAAGGCGCGTTTCCGAAGTTCGACGCCGACGGGTATCTCGCCGCCGGCACCTTTGCCAGCCGCTTGCCGGCGGCCCTGCAGCAATCCATACGCGCCAATGGCATCCGCAACAGCCACCTGCTGTCGATTGCACCGACCGGCACGGTCAGCTTGGCGTTTGCCGACAATGCGTCGAACGGCATCGAACCGCCGTTTTCGTGGATGTACCGGCGCAAGAAGCGCGAGTCTGACGGCAGCACCACCGAATATGCGGTGGAAGACCATGCCTGGCGCCTGTACCGCGAACTCGGCGGCAACGTGGACAAACTACCCGCCTACTTTGTTTCGGCGCTCGAGATGTCGGCAGACAGCCACATTGGCATGATGGAAGCGGTGCAGCCCTTTGTGGACACGGCGATCTCCAAAACCGTCAATGTGCCGGCCGACTACGCCTACGAGGATTTCAAGAGCCTGTACCAGCAGGCCTGGCGCGCCAAGCTGAAGGGACTGGCCACCTACCGGCCCAATGCGATTCTGGGCTCGGTGCTGGAAACCCACCCGGGTCCCGCCACCGCGCCCGCCGCGCCGGTGCCCATGGACCCGATGCGCACGGTGATCGAGAGCCGTCCCAAGGGCGCCTTGTCGGCTGTGGCCGAAAAGGTTGACTACTGGACGCAGGAAGGGCACAAGACGCTGTACATCGTGGTGTCTTTCCTGCCGGTGCCCTCGGCCAGTGGCGAAGGCACGGTCGAACGAGCCATCGAATTTTTCATGCCGGTGGGCCAAAGTGGCGAGTCGCAGCAGTGGATCACCTCCAGCATGCGCATGCTGTCGCTGGCTGCGCGCGGCGGCTTCCTCGAGCGCGCGCTCAGCGACATGCGCAAGGTTGCCTGGGACCGTGGCCCGGTGCGGCTGGGCACCTACGAGAAGGCCGACGGCACACGTGTGCCGCTGTGGCACGACTCGGAAGTTGCGGCCATTGCCTATGCAGTGCAGAACATCATTGCGCGGCGCGCCCAGCAGGGCGTTGCCAGTGCAGCACCCGTGGTGGAACCCCAGGTCGACATGGCGCTCGCGCCGCCGGTGATGGCGGGCAAGAAATGCAGCGAATGTGGCGCCCACGCGGTGATCCGCAAGGACGGTTGCGACTACTGCACCCAGTGCGGCCACCTGGGCGTTTGCGGATGAGTGAGCGCCCGGTCATCGCCCTGCGGGTGAGGCCGGGCAAACCCACGGCCAGCGAGCGGGCCAGGGTGGACCGCCGCTGGCGCGCCAGCCATCTGCTGCTGGCGCCGCACCGGCTGGGGTTTTTCCTGGCCATGGTGGTGCTGGTAGCCGCAGGCAGCTGGTGGGCGCTGGTGCAGCTGGACCGCCTCAGTCCCGTGCTGAGCCTGCCCTATGCGCTGTCACCCTCGCTGGCCCATGGTGCGGTCATGACCTTTGGTTTTATTCCTCTGTTCTTCGCGGGGTTCCTGTTCACGGCCGGGCCCAAATGGCTGGGCGTGCAGCCCTTGGTGCCCCGCCAGTTGCGGGTGCCGCTGCTGTTGCAGGCAAGCGGCTGGCTGCTGTGCCTGACCGGTGCCCACCTGCATGGCCTGACGGCATTGGCCGGTCTGGTGCTGGCCTGTGCGGGACTGTCCTGGGTGACGGTGCTGTTCTGGGGGCTGGTCCGTTGCAGCCGGGCCGACGACCAGGTGCATGCGCGCACGGTGGGCGTAGCCTGCATCGTGGGCTGCCTGAGTCTGGCGGGTCTTGCGCTCAGCCTGCTGCTGGGCGAGCCCGACGTGGCGCGTGCCTGCATCCTCACCGGCTTGTGGGGGTTTGTGGTGGTGGTGTACGTCTCGGTGGCGCATCGCATGATTCCGTTTTTCACTTCCAGTGCCCTGCCGCGCATCGACGCCTGGCGTCCGTTCTGGGTGTTGTGGCTGATGCTGGCCGTCGCGGCGGCCGAGGTCCTCGCCGTGTGGGTCGAGCTGGACGGCCCGTTGCAAGGCACGGCGGGCACGGTCTGGCGGGTGGCACGCGGTGCCTTCGAGCTGGCCGCGGGCGGCGTGCTGCTCTGGCTCGCTGTCGCCTGGGGGCTGGTGCAAAGCCTCAGGAACCGTTTGCTGGCCATGCTGCACATCGGTTTTTTCTGGCTCGGCCTGGCGCTGGTGCTCGGAGGGCTCTCGCAGTGGCTGGGCCTGGCGCAGGACGCGCCGGTGCTGACGCTCGGGTCGCTGCATGCGCTGACCATGGGTTGCCTGGCGTCGCTGATGCTGGCCATGGTCACGCGGGTGTCCTGTGGCCACAGTGGTCGTGCGCTGGTGGCCGACAACCTGATCTGGACGCTGTTCTGGCTGTTGCAGGCCGCGACGCTGCTGCGCATTGCGGCTGCCGCGCAAACGGCCCTCGCGGGCTGGCTGCTGCTGGCGACCGCCCTGTTGTGGGCCGGCGTCATGGGGGTGTGGGGTGTGCGGCTGGGCAACTGGTATGGCCGCCTGCGCGCTGACGCGCGGCCCGGCTGAGAGAGGTACTGATGAACCTGCTTGCCGTTCCGGCCCCGTTGCCACTATCTACCGCGCCTGACCACGATCCGGCCATCTTGGCGGCGACGCTGATGCAGTCACGCCAAACCATTTTGCCCAAGCGCCTGCTGGCGCCCGGGCCCGACGCGAAGCAGCTCGGCATGATCCTGAACGCAGCGGCCACGGCGCCCGACCACGGGCAGCTGCAACCCTGGCGCCTGGTGCTCGTGCCGCAGGCGGCGCGCGCGCGGCTGGCCGAGGTGTTCGGTGCGGCGCTGATGGCGCGCGACGCCCAGGCTACTGCGGAACAGCTGGCGCAGGCGCGCGAAAAAGCGCACCGTGCCCCCCTGCTGATGCTGGTGGTTGTCGATGGCCAGCGCGGCGATGCGGAGATTGACCTGGCCGAACGCACCGTGTCCGCCGGTTGTGCGATCCAGAACATGCTGCTCATGGCGACTGCATTGGGGTATGGTTCGGCATTGACCAGCGGCAAGGCGCTGAAGTCTGCCGGCCTGCGCACCCTGTTTGGCCTGGCGGCCGGCGAACAGGCGTTGTGTTTTGTCAGCATCGGCACGGCACAGTCGCGCAAGCCCGCGCGCCTGCGCCCTGCGCCGCCGGATTTTACAAGCAGCCTTTCTGCCGACGGGCACGCGCCGGGGCGCGAACCGGCGGATTCTTTTTACTCCCTGTGACTGGATGGATTCATGGACATTCTGAGTTTTGACGACCTGCTGCAGGCAGCCCGGGCCCAGCCCGAGCCGCAGCGCCTGCTGTTTGTGTTCACCGGTGTGGAGCTGCCCGAGGACAGCACGCCGGTGCAGCGCGAGCGTTTTGAGGCCGGCCAGGGCGGCGCGCTGGTGCCGCTGATGTGTGTGGACAAACGGCCGGAAGAGCTGAGCTCGTTTGCCGCGCTGGTGCAGGAGTCCAGCCAGTTCGGCCACAACTGGGGCCTGGTGTTTGCCGCTGCACTGGGCGGCTCGGTCAACCGCGCACCCACAACCGAAGATGCCGAGGAGCCGCTGCAGCGCATGGTCGAGTCCATCAAGCAGGGCCAGATTGGCGCTTTCATCCCGTTTGACCCGCAGGGCCAGCCGGTGCAGTTCGGCTGATATGGGCACGGTGCGCCGCAGTGCGCGAACCGAGGCCTTGCCCGGCTTTCATGCGCCAGGGGCGGGTTTTGAAGCGCCTTTCGAGATGCTGGGCGCCTGTCACGAGCGGGTCGAGCGCATGCTGGCCCTGCAGGCACGCCTTCAGCAGCACCTGCTGGAGCGCGGCTGCGACGATGCCGCGCGGCAGGCCGCGCGTGACGTGATGCGTTATTTCGACCTCGCCGCGCCCCTGCACCACCAGGACGAGGAGATACATGTGTTCCCGCCGCTGCTGGCAGGGCCGGACGCCGGCTTGCGCGCCCTGGTACTGCGCCTGCTGCAGGACCACCGCGACATGGAAACCGCCTGGCCCGCGGCGCGCAGCGTGCTGCAGGCCATTGCCGACAGCCCGGCTGCGGCCTGGACGCCGCTGGACCCCGCCCGGACCGATGCGCTGAACCGGTTTGCCGCACTGTACGTGCGCCACCTGGCGGACGAGGACCAGCTGGCCTATCCCGCGGCGCAGGCCACGCTGACGGGCGACGCCCTGCGGGCCATGAGCCAGGACATGATGCAGCGCCGGGGCGTGCCCGCCCGGAACTGAGCATGGTGCTCCCCGTCGCATGAATACGGGCAAAATAGGGGAATGAACGCGCCTGATCTTTCCCACACGCTGACCCGGACCAGCGAAACCGACGCCGAGCTGGCAGGCCTGATGGCGGTCATGGGTTCCAAGGCAAAAGCGGCCTCAGCCCAGACGGCGCGTGCGCCGGCAGCTATTAAAAACAGAGCGCTTTTGACGCTGGCCGGCTTGCTGCGTCAAAACGTTGCGCCTTTGCAGGCGGCCAACCAGCGTGACCTCGAACGGGCGGCCGCGGCCGGCCTGGCCGGTCCCATGCTGGACCGCCTCAAGCTCGGGGCCAAGGACATCGCCACGGTGGCCGCGGGTTGCGAGCAACTCGCCGCCATGCCGGACGTGATCGGCGAGATCATCGGCATGAAGCAACAGCCCAGCGGCATTCGCGTCGGCCAGATGCGTGTGCCCATCGGCGTGTTCGGCATGATTTACGAAAGCCGGCCCAACGTCACGATCGAAGCTGCGTCGCTGGCCATCAAGAGCGGCAACGCCTGCATCCTGCGCGGCGGCTCCGAGGCGATCGAGTCGAACAAGGCGCTGGCGGCGCTGGTGCACCAGGCGCTGCTGGACGCCGGCCTGCCGGCAGAGGCCGTGCAGCTGGTGCCCACCATCGACCGTGCGGCGGTGGGTCTCCTGATCACCATGCCGCAGTATGTGGACGTGATCATTCCGCGCGGCGGCAAGGGCCTGATCGAGCGCATCAGCCGCGACGCGAAAGTGCCGGTCATCAAACACCTGGACGGCAACTGCCATGTCTATGTGGACGACCCCTGCGACATGGCCATGGCCGTGGCCGTGGCCGACAACGCCAAGACCAGCAAATACAGCCCCTGCAACGCCAGCGAAGGACTGCTGGTGGCGCGCGGCATCGCTGCTGACTTCCTGCCGAAAATCGGTGCCATCTACGCCGCCAAGGGGGTGGAGATGCGCTGCGATGCCGAAGCCTCGGCGATTCTTGCAGGCGTGCCCCAAGCCGTGGTCCAGCCCGCCAGCGAGCAGGACTGGTACGAGGAATACCTGGCGCCGGTGATCAGCATCAAGGTCGTGGCCGGTGTGGACGAAGCGATAACCCACATCAACCAGTACTCCAGCCACCACACCGACGCCATCCTCACGCGCGACCACATGCATGCGCAGCAGTTTCTGCGCGAGGTCGATTCGGCAAGCGTCATGGTGAATGCGAGCACCCGCTTCGCCGACGGGTTCGAGTTTGGCCTGGGCGCCGAAATCGGCATCTCCACCGACAAATTCCACGCCCGCGGGCCGGTCGGCATCGAGGGCCTGACCTCGCTGAAATACGTGGTGCTGGGCAACGGCGAGGTGCGGGTTTGACGCGCGTTCTCCGCCCCTTGCCCTTTGTTCTGGTGTCCTCCGGGCATGGGACCATGATCGTCAACCGCAACGACTACCGCATGGTGGATGAAAAGCGGGGCTATGGCGTCGGGCACCAGATTTTTGAAACCTCCTGGTTCGATCCCCAGGAGGTGCAACTGGCCCTGGACATGCTCACGCTGCGGCGGCAGGTGTTTGGCGACGGCGTGGTGGCCATCGACGGCGGCGCCAACATCGGTGTGCACACCATCGAGTGGGCCAGGCACATGCATGGCTGGGGGCAGGTCATTGCCGTGGAGGCGCAGGAGCGCGTCTTTTATGCGCTGGCCGGCAATGTCGCAATCAACAACTGCTTCAACGCCACCGTGCTCCACGCCGCGCTGGGCGGGGAGGCGGGCAGCATCACCATTCCCCGGCCTGACTATCTGAAGCCGGCCAGTTTTGGCTCGCTGGAGCTGCGCCAGAGCGCCAGGAATGAATTTATCGGGCAGGCCATCGATTACTCCCCCGCCGGCGGGCAGGCGGTGAAAATGATCACCGTGGATGGCCTGGGGCTGTCCCGGCTGGACTTTCTCAAGCTGGATATTGAAGGCATGGAACTCGAGGGGCTGGCCGGCGCGCTCCAGTCCATCGAGGCCCACAAGCCCATGATGCTGGTCGAGACGATCAAGACCGATGTGGCGGCACTGAAGCAGCTGCTTGAAAAATACGGCTACCAGCAACACCAGGTCGGCATCAACCTTCTTGCCATCCATCGCAGTGACCCCTGCCTTTCCCGCATCACGTTCAGCTGATGGCCTGGTCTCCAGAGGATTCCATGGTCATGTTTTTCCGAATTTCTGGCAGCCGTTTTGCGGCGGCCGGCTTGTTTCTCGCGGCCCTGGCGCTGCCACTGCCGGGCCAGGCTGCCTCACCGTCGGCCGTCGACATGGGTTGCTACAACTGCCACGGCGCCTACCCGCGCGGCGAGGCGCCGGGTTTTCCGCAGATCACGGCCAAATACGCCGAGCGCAAGCCTGACGCGGCGGCCGAGCAGCGCCTGGCCGACAAGCTGCGGCAGGGCGAATGGCTGGAGCACATCGATGCCCACGAAAGGCTCAGCCCCGAAACCGCCAGGGCCCTGATCCACTGGCTGGTCGAAGGCGCGAAATAGCCGGCCGGGCTTCTTCGGGGACGGGCAGCCTGCCTTGAATGCGGCGTGATCGCCTCCACCTCCTAGAATTCGTTTCCAGCAATACTTATAAAAGAGGGCCGCATGGTTCCGCATCTCATCACCGCCCTGAACGGCCCGATCAACGAACTCGAGCAGCGCATCCTGGACACCACGCCGGCGATCGAGCGCTGGTTCCGCCTCGAGTGGATGGAGCACACGCCGCCGTTTTACAGCTCGGTTGACGTGCGCAACGCCGGCTTCAAGCTGGCACCGGTGGACACCAACCTCTACCCCGGCGGCTGGAACAACCTGACGCCCGAGATGCTGCCGCTGGCCGTCCAGGCGGCGATGGCGGCGATCGAGAAGATCTGCCCCGAGGCGCGCAACCTGCTGGTCATTCCCGAAAACCACACGCGCAACACCTTTTATCTGGCCAACATCCTGCAGCTCAAGCGGATCTTTCACCAGGCCGGGCTGAACGTGCGTTTCGGCTCGCTCAGTCCCGACATCACCGAGCCGACCACGCTGACCCTGCCCACCGGCGAGCAGATCACTCTGGAGCCGCTGGTGCGCACCGACCGGCGCCTCGGGCTGAAAAACTTCGACCCCTGCACCATCCTGCTCAACAACGACCTCTCGGCCGGCATTCCCGGCATGCTGGAAGACCTCAACGAGCAGTATTTGCTGCCGCCGCTGCACGCGGGCTGGTCGGTGCGGCGCAAGTCGCGCCATTTCCAGGCCTATGAAGAGGTGTCCAAGCGTTTCGGCAAACTGCTGGGCGTGGACCCCTGGCTGATCAACCCGATGTTTGCCAAGTGCGGCGAGGTCAACTTTGCCGAAGGCACGGGCATGGACTGCCTGACCACCAACGTTGATGCGCTGCTGACCAAGATCAAGCGCAAGTACAAGGAATACGGCATCAACGAAAAACCGTTCGTCATCGTCAAGGCCGACAACGGCACCTACGGCATGGGCATCATGACCGTGCGCGACGTGAAAGACCTCGACGAGCTCAACCGCAAGACCAAAAACAAGATGAGTACCACCAAGGACGGCCAGCAACTGTCCGAGGTCATCATCCAGGAAGGGGTGCAGACCCATGAGCGCATCAACGACGCGGTGGCCGAGCCCGTCGTCTACATGATGGACCGCTACGTGGTGGGCGGCTTTTACCGCGTGCACGCCGACCGCGGCATCGACGAGAACCTCAATGCCCCCGGCGCCAGCTTCGTACCGCTGGCCTTTGCCGACAGCGGCCGCCTGCCGCAGCCGGGCGTCAAACCCGGCTCCAGCGGGCCCAACCGCTTCTACATGTACGGCGTGATCGGCCGGCTGGCCATGCTGGCCGCCAGTTACGAGCTGGAAGCCACCGACCCGGACGCCGAAGTCTACGACTAGAGGCTTGTTCACCCCTATCGTTCTCACTTCGCTGCGCTTCGTGCAGTGCCTTTTCCCCTTCCAGGGGACGCCGCGAGGCATCCGGCAAAGCCGGTCTGCCCGCGGCTGCTGATGTAGCCGGGGAAGGCGTTGCGTACCTTGGACGCTCAAAACCGTTCAGTTACAGATCTTTTTGGCCCCCGGCCCTTGATGGGCGGGCGCCGGAAGCTATCAAAAACAGAGCGAATTTTGCCTCCTTCCAGGAGGACAAAAAAAACGGCCGCTTCGCGCCGCTGTTACAAGTTGTTGCAGTGCAACAAAATACCGGAATCTCGCGATTAGGGGTCTGCGCTGACTTGCCAAGTGCGGGGCGAGGCGCAAAATAGCGTTCCTCATGGCAACCCTTCCCGCCGCTGGCACCTGACTGATCCAGCCCAAGCGGGAATTTTTTTGTGTCCAGTAAAAAATCATCACTTGCGGCGCTGACCCTGGGCGCCGTCGGCGTCGTCTACGGCGACATCGGAACCAGCGTCCTGTATGCCATCAAGGAAGTCTTCGGCTCCGGGCACGTTGCGTTCACCCCTGAAAACGTTTACGGCATCCTGTCCATCTTCTTCTGGACGCTGACCGTCATTGTCTCGATCAAGTACGTGCTGCTGGTGCTGCGTGCCGACAACAACGGTGAGGGGGGTCTCGTCGCCATGCTGGCGCTGGCCTCGCAGGCGGTCAAGGACAAGCCGGAACTGCGCCGTATTCTCCTGATCATCGGCATTTTCGGCACCTCGCTGTTTTATGGTGACGGCGTGATCACGCCCGCCATCTCGGTCCTGTCCGCGGTCGAGGGTCTGGAGGTCATTTCCCCGGCCTTCGAAAAGTACGTGATCCCGACCACCCTGCTGATCCTGTTTGCGCTCTTTGCCGTGCAAAAGCGCGGTACCGCCGGCATCGGCAAGTTTTTCGGCCCCATCACGCTGGTCTGGTTTGCCGTGCTGGCGTTGCTGGGTGCGGCACAGATCATCACCAACCCCATCATTCTCAAGGCACTGAGCCCGCATTACGCCGTGATGTTCATGTGGTTCAACCCGGGGACGACCTTCATCATTCTCGGCGCGGTGGTGCTGTGCGTGACGGGGGCCGAGGCCTTGTATGCCGACCTCGGCCACTTTGGCAAGAAACCGATCCGCCTGGCCTGGTTTGCCGTGGTCATGCCCGCCCTGACCCTGAATTATTTCGGCCAGGGCGCGCTGCTGCTGAGCAACCCGGAAGCCGTGAAGAACCCTTTTTACCTGATGGCCCCGGATTGGGCGCTGTTGCCGCTGGTGCTGCTGGCCACCATGGCGACGGTGATCGCCTCGCAGGCGCTGATCACGGGCGCCTTCAGTGTCACCAAACAGGTGATCCAGCTGGGTTACCTGCCGCGCCTGAACATCGAGCACACCAGCGTGCGCGACACCGGCCAGATCTACATTCCGCTGGTGAACTGGGGCTTGTTTGTCACCATCGTGCTGGCCGTGGTGATGTTCCGCTCGTCAAGCAATCTGGCGGCCGCCTACGGCATCGCCGTCTGCACCGACATGCTGATCACGACCATCCTGACGTTCTATGTGATCCGTTATGGCTGGAAATACCCCTTGTGGCTCTGCCTGTCCGCCACCGGTGTCTTTTTTGTCGTGGATTTCGCCTTCTTCGCCTCCAACCTGATGAAGCTGTTTGCCGGCGGCTGGTTTCCGCTGGTCATCGGCGGGATCATCTTCACGCTGATGATGACCTGGAAGCAGGGGCGGACATTGCTCAACGAGAAACTGCGCGCCGATGCGATCGATCTGCCCGGCTTCCTGGAGGCCGTGTTCATCAGCCCGCCGGCCCGCGTGGAAGGCACGGCGGTGTTTCTGACCGCCGAACCGGGCGCCGTGCCCAATGCGCTGCTGCACAACCTCAAGCACAACAAGGTGCTGCACGAGCAGAACCTGTTTGTCACGGTGCGCAACCATGAGGTGCCGTGGATTGGCATGGACAAGCGGCTGGCGATCGAGTCGCTGGGCCACAACTGCTGGCAGGTGGTGATCCACTACGGTTTCAAGAATGACCCGGACCTGCCCAAGGCGCTCGAGCAGATGCGCACGCGCGGCTGCGAACTGGAAGTCATGACGACCAGCTACTTCCTTTCGCGTGACGTGGTGGTGCCCACCATAGGCAGCGGCATGGCGCCGTGGCGCGAGAAGCTGTTTGCGCAGATGCACCACAACGCCAGCGGCGCGGCGGACTTCCTCAACCTGCCGAACAACTCGGTGGTGGAGCTGGGTAGCAAGATCGAGATCTGATCTTGGTGTTTTGCGGCTTTTGCCCAATGGATACGAGCGAAAGCAGCTATGAAGTTTATAGCTAAATCTTCCTCGTACTTGTCATCCCGGACTTGATTGGGGATCCATGCTTGCAGTTCCCTGAAGCACCGTTCGGGCTGAGCGTGTTGAGGCCGCCTTGGCGTTCACCGTTCGTGGTTCGTCAACAAGCCGGGACTCGCCCCGGCGGGCGACTTACTTTTCTTTGCTTCGCCAAAGAAACCTAAGGAAAAGAAAGGCGACCCGATGGTCTGGGTCCCTTCGCTTCGCTACGGGCAACCTCCGGTGCTCGGAAAAAGCGGGGTCTCGCTCGAACTCGGCTTCGCCTCAGACAATCGCGAGCCCTGATCCGCTTTTGCCTGCGCTCCTCGGCCCAGCCCGACGGGTGGGGGAACAAATACGGGAACGGATGCGGGTGCGGGTGCGGGGAGACATGACGCGCGCAGCGCGTCATGTCGGGGCAAGCGGCTGTCATGTATGCACGCGAGCGCAGCACACGCGGCCAAATGAAGCTCCCCGCCATCGCCCAGCGGGGCGAGGGAGGGGCGGGGGGAGGGAGTGGGGAGTCCGTCCTACTGTCCAAGGCAAACCGCAGGCGCAGCGTGACGCCTCATGGGTTTTGCGCAACCCTGCCAAAATCTCCACATGCAGTTCTTCAGAGACCTCAACCTCTCCGCCTTCACCGCAGGCTTCGTCGCCGTCCTGGTCGGCTTCACGAGTTCAGTCGCCATCGTTTTCCAGGCGGCCCAGGCCTTCAACGCCACGCCTGAGCAGATCAGCTCGTGGATGTGGGCGCTGGGCTGGGGCATGGGGCTGTGTTCGGCAATTCCTTCGCTGTGGCTGAAACAGCCGGTCATGGTGGCCTGGTCCACGCCGGGCGCGGCGGTGCTGGCGACGGCGGGGCTGGCCGGCGGGTTTTCCATGGGCGAGGCGGTGGCGGCCTTCATGGTCAGCGCCGCGCTGATCACGCTGTTCGGCGTGACTGGCTGGTTCGAGAAAGTCATGAACCGCATTCCGCTGGCGATTGCGTCGGCGCTGCTGGCCGGCGTGCTGGCGCGTTTTGGTCTGCAGGCGTTTGCCGCGGCGCAGACGGCCTTGCCGCTGGTGCTGCTGATGCTGGCGATTTATCTGCTGGGCAAACGTTTCATGCCGCGTTATGCGGTGGTGCTGACCTTGTTCGGCGCCATTGTGTTTGTGGCTGCGCGCGGCGAGATGGCCTGGACTGCCATGAACTTCTCTTTTGCCATGCCCGTGTTTGTCGCGCCGCAGTTCACGCTGGCGGCGATTGTCAGCCTGGCGCTGCCGCTGTTTGTGGTGACCATGGCCTCGCAAAACCTGCCGGGCGTGGCGGCCATTCGTGCCGCGGGGTACGGGCCGGATGCGCCGGACGGCGGCATTCCGGTGTCCAAGGTCATCACGCTCACGGGTCTGGCGACACTGCTGCTCGCGCCGTTTGGCGCGTTTGCGCTGAACCTCAGCGCCATCACCGCCGCCATCTGCATGGGCCCCGAGGCGCACGAGGACCCGCGCAAGCGTTACACCGCGGCGGTGGCCTGCGGCGCCATCTATGTCGTGATCGGGATCTTCGGCGCGGCGGTCACCGGGCTGCTGACGGCTTTCCCCAAGGAACTGGTGGTCGCGATTGCCGGGCTGGCCTTGCTGGGCACGATAGGCAGCGGCCTGGCGCTGGCCGTGCGCGACGAATCGCACCGCGAGGCCGCGCTGATCACTTTTCTGGTCACGCTGTCGGGCGTGGCCATTGCCGGCATCGGCTCGGCCTTCTGGGGCGTGGTGGCCGGCGCGATCGCGCTATTTGTACAACAATACCGGCAGCGCGCTGCCTGAGCAGTCACCACCCCCTTTACAGATTGACCCGTTCATGAACATTCTCTTCATTGCCGACCCGCTGGCCTCTTTCAAGATCTACAAGGACACCACCTTCGCGATGATGCGCGAGGCGCAGCGGCGCGGCCACCAGGTCAGCGCCTGCGAGCAGCAGGACCTGATGTGGCAGCGCGGCGCACCCGTGATGGCGCATGTGCGCGACATCACGCTGACCGGCGACGCCAAGGACTGGTTCGCCGAGCGCGGCACGCGCCAGGTCGCGCTGAAAGACGTCGACGCCATCCTGATGCGCAAGGACCCGCCGTTCGACAGCGAGTATTTCTATGCCACGCACCTGCTGGAGCAGGCCGAGCGCGACGGCGCCCGGGTCTTCAACAAGCCGCGCGCGCTGCGCGATCACCCTGAAAAACTCGCGATCATGGAGTTCCCGCAGTTCATCGGTCCCACGCTGGTGACGCGCGACCCCGAGGACATCAAGCGCTTCCATGCCGAACACCAGGACATCATCCTCAAGCCGCTCGACGGCATGGGCGGCATGGGCATCTTCCGCGTCGGACCCGACGGCCTGAACCTGGGCTCCATCACCGAAACGCTGAACCGTCACGGCGCGCAAAGCCTGATGGTGCAGAAGTTCCTGCCCGAGATCGTCAAGGGCGACAAGCGTGTGCTGATCATCGGCGGCCGGCCGGTGCCGCACAGCCTGGCGCGCATTCCGCAGGGCAGCGAGGTGCGCGGCAACCTGGCGGCCGGCGGCAAGGGGGTGGCGCTGCCGCTGTCGGTGCGCGACCGCGAGATCGCCGAGGCGCTGGGCCCCGTCCTGCACAGCCGCGGCCTGCTGCTGGCCGGTGTGGACGTGATCGGCGACTGCGTGACCGAGATCAACGTGACCAGCCCGACCTGTTTCCAGGAAATTTTCGACCAGACCGGGTTCGATGTGGCATCGATGTTTGTGGATGCGCTCGAAGCCGCCCTCTGAATTTGATCAAACAAGCCTGTAGCCCGGCATTGACGGGTGCCACAAGCTCTTGTTTTTATAGCAAGTCAGGGGTGCAGCGCACCGCCGACAAAAACCTTGAGCTCGCCCGGCGCAAAGGCGACCCAGTGTTCATTGGTGGTCAGCGGCGCCGTCACCACCACCGCGACACGGTCGGTGGGCTGCGTGTGCTCGGCGAAGTTCACGCTGAGGTCTTCATCGCTGAGCGTGGCGTGTGCAAACGGGTGTTTGCGTTCGACGTAATACAGGCTGGTCGAGGCATGGGCCCACAAGGCCTGGCCGTTGCCGAGCAAAAAATTGAAGGTACCGTGGGGCGCAATCTGCGCCGCCAGTTCGCGCAGGGTCAGGGTCAGCTCACCCACGCTGGGCACACCGGCGTGCGATTTGGCCAGTTCCTGCATGATCCAGCAAAACGCGCGTTCACTGTCGGTGCTGCCGACCGGCCTGAAGCTGCCGTGCAGGCGCGGCGAAAAATCCTTGAGGTCGCCGTTGTGCGCGAACACCCAGTAGCGGCCCCACAGCTCACGCACAAAGGGGTGGCAGTTTTCCAGCGCGACCCGGCCCTGCGTGGCCTTGCGGATGTGGGCAATCACGTTGCGGCTCTTGATCGGGTAGCGCCTGATCAGTTCGGCCACGGGCGAGGCGCAAGCCGACTGGTGGTCGACAAAATGGCGCAGGCCCTTGTCGCTGCCATCGCTGACGTCGTTGCTGACGTCGCCATTGCCTTCAAAAAAGGCGATACCCCAGCCGTCCGTGTGTTCGCCGGTGTTGCCGCCGCGTTGCGCAAAACCGCTGAAGCTGAAGGTCACGTCGGTGGGCGTGTTGCAGTTCATGCCGAGGAGCTGGCACATGGCATCAATCCTTGACAACGGGAGGACGAAGCCTCCAGGCTGCGAACAGCGCCAACACACACAGCGCCGCCAGCATCATGAAGGACTCATTGAACGCGGCCAGCCGCGCCGGGCTGGTCGCGGCCTGCGTCAGCGAATCGCCATGCGCCGCGAGCCGCCATTCCAGCACGATGCCGCACAGGCTCACGCCGATGGCGCCGCCCAGCATGCGCACGAAGTTGATGGCGCTCGAGCCTTGCGAAATCAGGCTGGGGTCGAGCGCCCGCAAGGAGCCGAGGTTGAGCGACGGCAAAATGAAGCCGAGTCCGATGCGCCCCAGGATGGCCCAGAGCACCAGCACCCAGATGGCGCTGGTCAGCGTCACGGTCAGCATCAGTGCAAACGACAGCGCCAGCAGCGCCAGCCCGATGCTCACCAGCAACCAGGTGGGGTGGCGGTCGGCCAGCCGGCCCACCAGCGCGATGGTGACCGCCAGCACAAAACCGGCGGGCAGCAGGATGGTGCCGACATAAGAGGCCGACAGGCCCAGCCCGAGCTGCATGTAGACCGGCAGCAGATAGGTGGAGCCGAACAGCGCCGTGCCGTAGATGAAGGCCACAATGCTGCCCATCGCGAAAGTCCGGTAACCGAACAGCGCCAGGTTCATCAGCGGCTCGCGCCCGGTGGCAGCCATGCGCCGCTGCCAGGCCAGAAAGACCACCAGCGCCAGCGCCGCGCCGCCCAGCAGCAAGGCGGCTTCCAGCGTAGAGCCGCCATGCAGGGCCACCATGCCGTTGAGCAGACACAGGGTGCCGGCGCCGCCCAGCAGCAGGCCGCGCCAGTCCAGGGTGGCGCCCTTGCGGTTCGGCGCCACGCCGCCCGGGGCGGTGACCGGCACATAACGCCAGGCCATCCACAGCGAGGCCAGGCAAAACGGGATCACCATGAAAAAAATCGAACGCCAGCCGAACAGGTCGACCAGCACGCCGCCCAGGCTGGGGCCGATGGCCGGTGCCAGCACCACGCCCATGCCGAAGATGCCGCTGGCGCGCCCCTGTTCGTGCGGCGCAAAAGCCCGCATGATGATGATGGCCGGAATCGGCTGCACCACACCGGCTGCCAGGCCCTCGGCCACACGCGCGCCCAGCACCAGCGCAAAGCTGTTGGCAAAACCCCCGACGATGCCGCCGGCCAGCAGCAGCAGCATGGTGCCCACATAGGTGCGGCGGTAGCCGTAACGTGCCAGCAGCCAGGGTGTGGTCAGCATGGAGACCGTCATCGCCACCATGAAGCCCGAGGTGACCCATTGCGCCCGCTCCTGGCCCAGGGTGAAATGCTGGCTCATGTCGGGAATCGCCACGTTGACGATGGTCGAGGACATGATGGAGGCCATCGTGCCAATCATCACCGACAGCAGCAGCAGCCAACGGTAACGCGCGCCGTAACGCGCCTGCATCTCGTCCAGCGTGGAGGGACTGCTCAAGACCGGCTTTGTTCTGTCGCGGCGGGGCGAAGCGGCATCAGTCGCGCGGTTCGGACCAGAGCTTGCCGCCGGTGGACCAGTTCTCGCGCTTGATGTCGGTGATGATCACATCCACCGAATCGGGCGCGCCGCCCAGGATGTCGACACTGACGCGGGTGATTTCGGCGACCAGCTTTTTCTTCTGCTCAATGGTGCGGCCTTCCATCATTTCGACGTGGTAGGTGGGCATGGTTTTCCTTTGAATTGATGTGAACCGGTGCCCCGATGATAAAAGCCCGGCGGGCACATGCTTTTTTTTTGTCGGCAAAGACTGACACAAGAACAAGGCGGGCAGGCCCCCGGACAGCGCGACAAACGTGGGAAACTCCAAAGGAAACGGCTCACCGGTCCACCCGCCCATCGCCTTTGTCCACCGCGCCTGGCGCATTGAGAAAACCCCTTGTTCAACGACAGCCCTTCCTCCGCCCCCGCCCATTTGCCGCGTCTGGCCGGGCGTGCCTACCATTGCCATTGCGGCAGCCCCGTTTTTTTCAGGAACAGCACTTGCCTGGCCTGCGGCACGGCGCTGGGTTACGACCCCGCGCAGGCCAGCCTCCTGCCCCTGATGCCGGGCGAGCAGCCCGACACCTGGGTCGCCTGGCAGCCTGAAGACGGCGCCGCGCAGCCGGACACACCGCCGGCGGTTTACCTCCGCTGCGCCAACCTGCACACCCCGGCGGCCTGCAACTGGCTGGTGCCGGTCAGCCAGGACGAACCGCAGCTGCTGTTGTGCCAGGCCTGCCGCCTCAACCGCACGATTCCCGACCTGAACGACCCGGCCCACCCGGACAACGGCGAGTTGTGGGGCAACATCGAGCTGGCCAAGCGGCGCCTGGTGTCAGCCCTGCTGGTGCTGGGCCTGCCGGTGGCATCTCGGGCGAGTGAAGACACCGAACACGGCCTGATGTTCGACTTCCTGCGTTCCCCGGACTTCGGCCCGCACATCATGACCGGGCACGACACCGGGCTGATCACCCTCAACCTCAACGAAGCCGACGACGCCACACGCGAGGCCACGCGCAAGGCCATGCATGAGCCTTACCGCACCTTGCTGGGCCACTTTCGCCACGAGGTCGGCCACTACTATTGGGACCGCCTGGTCGCCGGCACGTCCTGGCAACCCGGTTTCCGGGAGCTGTTCGGCGATGAAAGCCAGGACTACCTGGCCAGCCTGCAGGCCAATTACGAGCAGGGGCCGCGGCCGGACTGGGCGCTGCATTACGTGAGCGCCTACGCCAGCGTGCACCCGTGGGAAGACTGGGCCGAGTGCTGGGCCCACTACCTGCACATGCGCGACACCGTCGACACGGCCCTGAGTTTTGGCCTGTCGGCCGAAAGCGCCCAGCTGGAATTCACGCCGTTCGCGCTGGATGCCTTGTACCAGCCGGACCACCCTGGGGCGCAGGTGTTCCTCGACTTCCTGAACCAGTGGACACGCCTGACCACGCTGCTCAACGAAATGTCGCGCGCCATGGGGCAGCCCGACTTTTACCCCTTTGTGCTGCCGCGCGAGGTGGTGGCCAAGCTGCATTTCATCCACCTGGTGGTGACTGCTGTCCGCGAGGGTGCAGACCCGGGGCAACTGCAGGCGCAAGGCCAGAGTCAAAACCAGTCCTGATCAAAAAGCGGAACCAGCCCAATATCCACGGGCGAAAGCAGCTCCTGATTCAGTAGCAAGCAGCGCTACGTCGGGGGTGTCTATTCGAGCGCCTGTACGGACAGGCCGTGTTGTTCGGAAAACGCCTTGAGGATGGTGGCAATCTGCAGGTCCTGCAAGGTGGTCACCAGCTCGACCATCTTGTGGCCGCTGCCCTTGTGGCTGTCGCTGACGGCCACCGTGGCCGCGCTGTCGCTGGCGGCAAACAGCGCCTGCAGCGTCGGGCCCAGCGAGGCCATCAGCTGTGCGCGTTGTGCCTCGGGCGCGCTGGTCGCGGCCGGGTAGTGAATCTCAAAGGAAAAATTGGTTTTCGGGCTCATCCTGATCCTTCATGTCCGGCGGAAAGCTTCCAGTGTGCCTTCGCGCCGGCCCGCTGGCGTGGGACAGGGGCGCGCGATGCCGTCGGCGGCCTGGCACCCCAAGAACAAGTTCTAAGCGTCCCCGGCGAGATCTTTCATTTCCCAGGCGATGCGCCCCAGCTCGGTTTTGAGCTGCAGGCGCCCTGCGTCGTCCAGGCCGGCCAGGCTTTTGGCCAGGTTCACGCGGCGCGGTGAAATGGCCGGGCCGCGGGAGGCAAACACAATCGCGTTGCTTTTTTCTGCGGCCATGACTTCGACCGCGTTCCCGCTGAAACTGCGGTGGATGCGACCGGCCAGCACCGGGTAATCGGGGTGGTCGTGGTGCAGGTTGACCACCAGCACGCCTTGCTCGCCCAGGGCGGCGAAGCAGTCGTCATAAAAACGCTGGGAGCACAGCGCCGCAGGCTGGCCGTCCTGGTCAAAACCGTCGACCAGCAGCACGTCGAAGACCGGCGCGGCGGCCTGCAGGTAAAGCGCGCCGTCGGCGGCGATCACTGCAAACCGTTCGTCGTCCTCGGGGATCTGGAACTCGCTCCGCAGGGCGATCACATGCGGGTTGATCTCGAGCACGGTCATGCGCGAGGCGGGCAACTGCCGGTGGCAGAACTTGGCCAGCGAGCCGCCGCCGAGTCCGATCATGCCGATGTGGGCCGGCGCGGGCTGGAACAGCAGAAAACCCATCATGGTCCGGGTGTAGTCCACGTCCAGCCGCCAGGGCTGGTGCAAAAGCATGCGGCTTTGCAGTTCGCCGAGCGTGAAATGCAGCGACTTCGATGCGCCGTCCTCCCGCACAAAAGGCACGATGTACTGCAGCGACTGAAAATCGTCGGGCGCCAGTGTCACAGCGACCTCGCGATCTTGCGCAGGTCCAGCGCGACGGCCGGCAGGGCCATCGCCACCAGCAACAGGGCAATCGGCAGTGTGGCGCTGAAGCCCATGGCCTTGAAGGCGACGGCGCCAAAAATGCCGCCCGAAAAAAACAGCCCGAGCAGGGTGGCATGGATGAACAGCTTGTCGGTGTTGGCCTGGACAAACTGGATGTTGTTGGCCTTTTTCGACTGGTTCCAGTAGATCAGGCGCCCCAGTTCGATGCCCAGGTCGGTGACGACCCCGGTCATGTGGGTGGTGCGGATCTCGGCGTTCGAGATCTTGGTGATGATGGCGTTTTGCAGGCCCATGATGAAACACAGCAGCAGCACCGCCGTCGGCACCAGCAGGGTGGCAAATGATTTCAGGTTGGCGCCCACCAGACCGAACATCAGCAGCAGCACGGCTTCCAGCAGCAGGGCCAGCGCGTACTTGCTGCGCAATTCCTGGCGCCTGGCCCAGCTGATGAGCAAGGTGGTGGTGATGGCCCCGCCGATAAACGCGGCCAGGCTCACCAGGCCGGCCAGCGCCAGGCCGATGCTGCCGACCACCAGGTCGTCGGCGATGGACGAGACGATGCCCGTCATGTGCGAGGTGTAGCGCTGCACGGCGAGAAAGCCGCCGGCATTGATGGCGCCGGCCACAAACGCCAGGATGCCGCCAAACTGCCGGTTGCTGCGGCGCGTGCGTTCCCTGGCGGTGAGTCGAAGCAGAAATTTGAACAAGATGGACCTCTGCCATGCAAGAAACATGACAGTGGACATTATGGTGCGGAGAACCGGGCGCGCCGGTGCCGGCAGCAAGATTTTTTAGTGAAATCGGCTTTCAGCCCCTACCGTCCGGGCGCAGGTAGCTATGAAATTTATAGCTAGCGTTTCCTCGTGTCGTCATCCCGGACTTGAGGAGCCTGCCCTGGACTCCGATCCGGGGGATCCATGCTTGTTGACTACTGGCGTTGTTCTGGCTGTTGTGGTTTGCCTGCAAGCCGGGGGTTGCCCGGCGGCAAGTAACTTTCTTTTGCGTCGCCAAAAGAAAGTCACCAAAGAAAAGGCGACCCGATGGTCTGGGTCCCCTGCGCTGCGCTTCGGGGCAACCTCCGGTGCTCGCCAAAAGCGGGGCCGAGCTCGAACTCGCTGCGCTCAGACAATCGCTCGCCCTGATCCGCTTTCGGCTGTGCTCCTCGGCCCAGCCC
>ERZ1292640.241-Hain-H43-02um-R1-241-length-44044-cov-60_pt1 | contig 26226 bp, 27 predicted proteins | sample MGYA00564404_ERZ1292640 | MGnify/ENA primary metagenome ERZ1292640 (study PRJEB36523, sample SAMEA6512636) | groundwater metagenome | collected 2019-01-08 | study: AquaDiva: Metagenomics assemblies of 32 groundwater samples | reverse complement strand
TAGGCTGCAAAGCGTAATATCGTGAAAACAGAAGGAGGGTTACTCCCAGCACACATGTATATTTTTTTAAAATATTCTAATTTTTAATGATGTTAACTCATTGAGCTAACTTGTTCTTTACAAAGACTAGCATTGCATCTGCATGTTGCATCACATAAACAAGAACCATGCATTTCACAGTCACATTCAGAACCAATTTCTGCAGATGCCGCACAGCCACATGCTGCTTCCTCCTTACTACTAGGAAGAGATGGAGGTGGACTCTGTGTTTGATCTTCATATACACTTCTAGTTTGTGCATAATCAGAAGCATCAGCAAGCTGTGCCTCACCCCTATTAGTTTGATAACCACCAGAAGAAGCACTTGTTTGATAGCTTACTAGTCTACTGGGGTCAATTCCTTGTTGACCGGTTGTTTGATTCTTTAGTGCCCTATTACTAAAAATGAAAAACGCAATACCGCCAATTGCCGCCATTCCTGCCATGCCATAAACTATTGTCACTGGAAATCCACCAGAAGAAGTTGTTTGGTATCCTGCTGGAGGAGTTGGTGTAAGTCCTATAATTTCCAAACCATCAAGTACATCTATTGCACCAAATCCAATCGCAGCGATATTTCCTTGATCAGATGATTGAACACTTCTAACTACATAATTTTGATCAGCAGATATTGGTGCTTCAAAAACTCTTTCCACTTGTCTTCCTTCTCTAAGACTACTTTCACCCATTGTCCATTTAGATACAACAAATCCAGAGATGGACTCGTCTAATCCAAATGTAGCAGCATCTGCAGTAACTCCAGTAGGATCAAACAAAAAGTGCCAATTAGTCATTGGTTGTTCTAAAATATAATCAGCATTGATGAGACCTTTTGATAATATTACATCTGCGTCAGTTCCTGCAAGAATATCATACACTGCAGGTTCTTTGTCTTTTAACAATGATATCGGTAAATTGATTTCTACACCGTCAATTACGACAGAGTCATTAGTACTCATTCCTCTCCAACCCATATCAACTAATGTACGAATTTGATCTTCGGTAATTACATAATCACTGATAGTACCTTTTAGAATTACTCTATAATCAACAGAAGTGGTAAGATCTCTACCTTTAAGATGAAAATCATAAGAGACATTTAGATCAGAGATTTGTGCATTACTTCCATCAGATCTAATTTTTTGATTAAGTTTTGCGATTAATTCTTGAACACCAGGGTTTGTTGCATCTGCAGAACCTGTAACTGACCATTCCTTTTCATGTAGTTCATCAAATATTTTTCCGCCATTTGGATATTCAATAAAGATAGTTTTCTGAAAATTATAAGAGAAAGGAGATGCATTGCTATTAGGATTAATTCTAGCATCAATTTGTGCTGCCCAAACAGAAGAGCTGGATCCAATTACAAACAAACCAGCAACCAAAACTGCTAAAAATACAGTCCTAGACACGAATAAAATCGACAGTTAATTAGTAATAAACTTATCCTCCAAAATCAGATCGATGATTTCTGAAAAAGTAATATGGAGTAACAGCAAATGGTTTTAGAGATTTAGGAGAAAATGGAATGATTACAGTATTAGCAGGTGGAACAGGTTCGGTAAAACTAGTCAGAGGATTAGTAGCTCAAGAATCAAAAGTCAACGTAATAACTAACGTTGGGGACAATTATTGGCTTTATGGATTATACGTATGTCCAGATATTGATACTATCATCTATGGTCTGGCAGATTTACTAGATCAAGAAAGAGGATGGGGAATCAAAAAAGACACATTCAATTTTCTAAGACAGATGGAGGTATTTGGAGAAGAGACATGGTTTAGAGTTGGAGACAGAGATGCTGCAACTCACTTGATAAGAACAAACATGTTAAAAAACGGTAAAAATTTGAGCGACATTACAAAATGGATGTGTGAAAAATTTGCAGTCACGGCAAACATAATTCCAGTTACAGATAACAGCATAGAGACAAGAATAACTACAGACAAAGGAGATTTGCATCTTCAAGAATATTGGGTAAAACATCGTGGAAGAGATCCGGTTATAGGAATTCAGTATATCGGGGCAGACAAAGCGCGCCCAAATCCTGAAGCAGTAAATGCAATTCATGATGCAGATATGGTAATTTTAGCACCAGGAAATCCACTGACATCTATTGGTCCAATGTTACAAATCAAAGGAATTAGAAAAGAGCTTTCAAAAATCAAAAAGAAGGTAGTTGCAGTTAGTCCACTTATTGGAGATAAAGCCATTAGCGGACCAGCAGCAAAATACATGGAAGCTGCTGGAATTGAAACAAACGCATATGGTCTTGCAAAAATGTATTCAGATGTATGCTCAAACATAGTAGTAGATACAAAAGATAGATTACTTGTAAAGAAAATTCAAAGTCTAGATATGAAAGTATATGAAACAAAAATTACAATGAACAATAAATTAGCTGAAGACGCATTAGCAAATTTTATTTTAAAACAAATACACGTATAATTTGAAAATTGCGGCAATTATTCCTGTAAAGACTTTCTCTCTAGCAAAAACGCGTTTAGATTTATCATCGCAACAAAAAGAAGATTTATGCAAAATTATGCTAGAAGAGATATTACATGTATTATCAATTTCTCCACAAATTGAAAAAACAATAATAGTAACAAAAGAAGAAAAAGCAATTGAAATTGGCAGAAAATACAATACCATAATCATCCCAGACAATGAAGAAAAAAGCGTCAACAGTGCAGTGGCCCTAGCTGACAAATATCTTTTAGAAAATCAATTTGATGCGTCAATTGTTTTCCCACAAGACATACCATTCATCAAAACTCAAGATATTGATTTTATGTTAAACTACAAAATACCTCCAAATTTTGTAATAGTGGTACCCTCTAGAAGATTTGATGGTACAAATGCGCTTGTAAGAATGCCAATAGATTTGATGATAACACATTATGATGAAGATAGTTACAAAATTCACATGAACACTGCAAAAGAGTACACAAGAAACGTAGCACTTGTTTTTGTAAAAAGAATAATGTTGGATGTAGATAATATGGAGGATCTTAAATTCCTCCTAGAACAAAATGAGAAACCAGAGATTACAGAAAAAATTAAAAGCATTTTAGACTCAAAATAAGAAAGACATCACATTTTCGATAAATTAGATGATTTCAGGTAAAGATCACCATCAGGTTTATAAGAAATGAATTAGCAATGGTTATATATCATCATAAAAAGTTTTGAAAGGAAAAAAAATGGTTAAAAATGTAAATCCAAAAGACAGATGCCCAAGATGTGGTCAAGGCACGTTAGTCACAGATGCAACTACAGGAGAGAATTTCTGTGGAAAGTGTGGTTTTGTAATTACTGATAAAGTTGATGAGTCAGGTCCTGAATGGAGGGCGTTTTCTAACGAAGGTGAAAACAAAAGCAGAGCAGGGGTGCCAACTTCATTAGCAATGCACGATATGGGATTGGCAACTATCATCAATCCTCAAAACAGAGATGCGACAGGCAAACCACTTACTTCTGCCATGAAAAGTACTATTGAAAGACTGAGAACATGGGATAGCAGAAGTCAAGTTCATGAGCCAATTGATAGAAATTTTAGACAGGCATTTAGCGAACTAGACAGATTAAAAGACAAATTAGCAGTTGGGGATTCAGTTATTGAAAAAGCAGCTTACATTTATCGTAAAGCATTAGAGAAAGGTCTTGTAAGAGGACGTTCAATTTCAGCATTAATTGCATCTGCACTTTATGCCGCATGTAGAGATACAGAAACTCCTAGAACACTAAAAGACATTGGGCAAGCAAGCAACATAAAGCGAAAAGACATTGCAAGATGCTATCGTCTATTATTAAGAGAGCTTAATTTGAAAATGCCAGTAGTAGATCCTGTGAAGTGCATATCAAGAATTGCAAGTAAGGCAGGGTTATCTGAAAAGACAAAAAGAGCAGCCACCAAAATACTGCAAACTGCAGAAGAACAAAAAATATCTGCAGGAAAAGACCCAATGGGTTTAGCAGCAGCGGCACTTTATGTAGCATGTGTTACAAATGGTGAAAATAAAACTCAAAGAGATGTTGCAGAAGCAGCTGGAGTGACAGAAGTCACAATAAGAAACAGGTACAAAGGCTTGAAACTTGCACTAAACCTCTAAGTGAATTTAAAATCATCAATTAAATTACAATTAAAATATAAACAGAGAAAACGATCAGACTAAATTAGATTTTAGCATATTTCTTAAACAAATGAATTTTCAATAACATGTTATTCAATTTTTAATGTTTGTTCTTTTTTTGAATTAAAATAAGTAATCAATAATACAGAAACTGAAAATATACCAGATATTAAAAACAACATTTCCATTGTATTAATCAGAGGATGTGAAAATGCCACCTCAATTGTCATCTCATTAATCTGAGATACAAAATTTGCATATGAAAATATAAAATAATTTGTACCCCAATGAACAAGAATTGCAGTTATCAAACCGAATCTGAAATAGAGCCAACCAAGTATAATTCCACTTACAGTGGCTTGTGCAAATTTTCCTTCACTCCACGGTTCACCAGTCATAATATGAGCTAATCCAAAAAAGATACCAACTAAAACTATCAAAAACAGAGTTTTTCTAAAATCATAGATATGTAAATTACGATTTGGATTCCAAATTGATTTGAAAAAATGTTTTATAGATAATTTATGTGAATAAAACACAAAAAGGGGCAAACCAATGAGAATTACTCGAAATCCAATCTCTTCAACAATAGGGGACAGGCTCACATACAAAAACTGAGCCAAGTTATTATCTACAGATGGAGGAACAGTGACTATTCCAAATCCCTGTTGAATAAAATCAATAATTATAGACATTAGAATTAGAATCGAAAACCATTTTGTTATTGTAATCATATAGTTTGATTTTGTTTCTAATTTTTCATGACTGAGATTTGCAGACAATGCTTTTAGAAATCCTTTATCAGGACCAAGTATAGCTATTGTAAAAAGAATAGCATAGATAGACCATAGAACAATAAAGACATCACCTATTTCAATATCAAACGGAGTAAGATATCCAAGTTCTTTAAAAATATCAAGATTGTTTAACGGATACTGAAAATTGATATCATCTCCAATATCAGTATTAAACACAACAAATACTCCAAATGGAAATGACAATAGCATCATACCAAATATGACAGACAAAAGTGCCAAATGAGGAATTCTTATAATTTGAAGAATTTTATTTGATACTTGCAATGTCTATCTAATGAAGCTCGATGCTGGATTCAGGAAATCCTAAATGGATCAGAGTATCTTTAATTGTATCTCTGTGATCACCTTGAAGAAATATGTAGCCATCTTTTGCAGTTCCACCGCAAGCATATTTGTTTTTTAATTCTTTGGCGACAGTTTCTAAATTATTTAATTTAGGATCCAATCCTTCAATCATAGTTCCTTTTTTCTTGAATCGTCGAGTTTCCAAACGAATTATAATTTTTGTACTATCTTTAGCAAGTTCACCACAAGCGCATAGATCTTCAGGAAGACCACATGTATTACAAATTACCGCCATACGTTCTAAATTATTCCGATTTTACGCACTATTAAGCCTTGTTTGAGATATGAGTGAAATTGAAAAATAATTGTATTTTTTAGAGAGAAATCATAACTCAACACATGTCAAAAGATCTTACAAAAAAGGCAGCAGAAATGTTATTGAACGGAGCAACTTTGCTAAGTGAGCCATGCCCATACTGTTCAGGGGTAAGAGTAATGAAAGCAGGCCATGCATTATGCATCAGTTGTGGTAGAGAGCCTGAAAAAAAAGAGATCCCAGTAGAAGTCAAACAACAGACAGAAAAAACAGGACTAGAGATCACACTAGAAAAAAAATTATCCGAATTATCCAAAGAATTAGAACAGGAAACCAATCATGAAAAGCAACAAGAGATACTAAGATCAATTAATTCCCTCATAGAAACCATAGAAAAGGTAAAGCACAAACAATAAAGTATTTATGTCAAAATTCAAGCTTTGAAAAACAGCAATGAGCAGTAAAAAGAAAGGGGCACCACTACCAGCATCAAGTGGCGGTCTCATGCGATTCTTTGAGGATGAGACTAAAGGATTCAAAGTTGATCCAAAAATTGTGATTTCAATCCCAATTAGCTTAATTGTGGCTTCATGGTTAGTTGATATTTTTATATCTCCGTGATAGTACATGGAAAAATCTTCAGATGATGTTTCAAATATACACAATAGGTTTTCCCTTACATTAATCAATCCGGCATCACATTACTTTTCTCTTGTAGGATCATTAGTAATTGCAGCAGTAATTACAGCTACAGTTTATTTTGGATATCTTGATTCAGATGAAATTTGGTTTAGAATTCCAGCTGTAATTGGAATATTGGCATTAACTCAGTTAATTGATAAACATTTCACCAGAAAAAAAGAGTATTCAAAATCGTTACATGCGTCTCTTTTCGGAAATATGTTGTGGATTGCAATATTACTAATGGGGTTACTTGCAAGTGTTGTACTAGCAAAAGAAACGTCATTGTTCTTTGTAACGTATGGAATGTTCCTATTTGCTAGTTTTAGAATTGGAATTTTCACTACAACATTGGGTGCAAGTATTAGAAAAGCATGGGCCATATGCATGGTGCAACCACTTGCCATGTTCTTAGTAATGATTCCTTATGACATGTGGAGTTCGATGTTGACAAATCCGATGGCAATAGGATTTGGGTCAGTATTTTTGATAATTGCCAGTGTTTGGTCTGTATTAACAGATAGAGCTGGAAGACCAGGTATGGAAAGCACACACAGAACAATACAAGCATACTTGGCATCACAAGGCAATGACTTTACAGAAGCTGAAGAGATAATCGAACAGCGTTCATACAAAACTAAAGTATCTACATCTCAAATAAGACTACGTTCATCAAATGGAGACACAGAATTCAGGATGGTATTACCTGAGATTCATCCAGGTCCATATCATCCAGTCGGAGGAAGCAACATACCATATTTAATTTACAAAAATCTAGGTTCTTCAGCAATGATCATGCATAGTATTTCAGATCACTCGTTAAACCTTCCATCAAAAAATGAGGTTGAAAATTATTTAAAAAATTTAGACAAAAGTATAGTCAAAGAAGAAGGACTAATATGCACAGAGCCAGTGACTGTTCAAATTAACAAAGCCAGAGTCACAGGTCTACTTTTTGGAAATAATCCACTGTTGTTTCTCTCGTTATCACCACACGGTATGGAAGATATTCCAAACTATATGAAAAAAGAAATAGAACAGTATGCCAAAAATAGAAACTATATCAGAATATTGATTGTCGATTGTCATAATGCAATGGGTGCAGAAATTTCAAAAGAAGATGGAGAAGATATGCTAAAAGCAGCAAAATCTTGTCTGGATTCTTTAATGACAAAGGATAGTTACCCAATAGAATTCGGGTATGCGAATTCAGACAGCATGGATGTATGGACTGAGGATTTAGGAATGGGTGGTTTAGGAATAGTATGCCTAAAGATTAATGACAAAAAATTCTTTCTTGGTTGGGCAGATGCAAATAATATGGAAAATGGAGTCAGGGAGAAAATAGTAGAGAATTTTACAAAAAACGGATATCAATTATTAGAAATTTGTACTTCAGATACACACTATGCTCCAGTTAAAGCCAGAAACAGGAATGGATACTATCAATTAGGATTAATCACAGGTGCAGAAAAAATATCCAAGTGGTTTTTGGAAATTGCAAATAATGCAGAATCAAAAACAACATCAGCAAAATTTGAAATTTTAGAAAATGAGACAGATGTAAAAATTATGGGTGAGGGGATATACGAAGATTATTCCAGAGCACTAGATAATTCTCTAAAAATAACAAAGGGATTCATGATTGGAAGTGTCATATTATTCATAATTACTTTGTTCCTATAGTTTTCATTTGATCAAGGTTACCATAAAATTCATCTACAAACGATGAAAATTGAAAAATCGGAACTATTGGCACTCTGTCTATAAAATCAATCTTATCATGATACAAAGTCACAATTACAGGTACAGCTATGGCACCCGGAGTTTTTAAAATGTAATGTTTTGTTCTTGCAATCTGTTTTTTTACTGCAGAAGATAACGTGGAAGAATTGTAACGTTTCCAATGTTTGCAATCAATTAACATAGCAACACCTAATCGTATACCAATAACATCAATTTCCATTCGGGGTTTGGTGAGAATTAAATTTTTTATAATTGCAAAGTTTTTAGAGTATAAAATTTCAGCAGCTAATCCCTCAAAATCCTTCCAGTTTAGCATAATTGAAATTTCATCTAGTGGACCGCCATTTTTTATGAGTTCAATTGCAGCTTTTAGTTTATCACCATCTTCAAAATAGTACTTGTTTTCTTGTTTTGTTCCAATTCCAGTTTTAATATACCAATCTAGAATTTTTTGTGAATCAACAGTATTTGTTTTTGTAATTGCAGTAAAATCTTCAACAGAAATACCACCAGGGATAATCCCGTTTAGTCCAATTAACATATTTTGATTAAATTTCATATTATTTTTCTTTGGTAATTAAGATGATATAGGTTTTAGGAGATATTATCAAGAGGTTATTATGAAATAGGTTTTATTACAACCAAACTAAATAATGATTATGAAATTATTGCTAGTATTCATACTAGCTCTTGTAGTCGTATTTTTAATCCATAATGATTCATTTGCAGAAAAGAGTACATTTTTTGATTCTGTAAAGTTTATTCAATATTTAGATGAAAATACTGCACTTGAAGAAGTAAGAAATGGTAATTTAGATATCTATTATGATAGAATTTCCTCAGACAGATTAGAAAATCAAAAATCACGGGAAGGATTAGAAGTGTTTGATTCAACTGGAGGATATTACAGCATACTAGTAAATCCAGCAGAATCAAATGAATTCAATCCATTTTCAATTAAAGATGTCAGATTTGCGTTAAACTATCTAATAGATAGAAAATTGATTGTAAATGAATTGATGGGAGGTTACGGAGCACCTATGATCACTTACTATAGTCCTTCAGATCCAGAATATCTCACCGTAATAGAGCAGTTAGAGTCGTTCAATTTCAGATACGACCCAATATTGGCAGAAGAAATGATTTCAAACGCACTAAAAGAAAAAGGGGCGATAAAATCAAATGGTCAATGGGAAATTAATTACAAACCAATTGAAATTACAATTTTTATCAGAACCGATGATCCTGTAAGGAAGTCTATTGGTGAGATTTTAGCTTATGAATTAGAAAAAATAGGATTCACAGTAAAAAAAGACTTTGGAGATTTGAACAAGGCTTTTGTTGTTGTGTATGGCTCAGACCCTGCAGAAATGAAATGGAATCTATACACAGAGGGCTGGGGTAGATCTGCATTTGTAAAATATGATTCAACAGGATTAGCTCAAATGTATTCTCCATGGTTTTCAAACATGCCTGGATTCAATAATCCATCATATTGGAATTACAAAAATGAATATCTAGATACCATAACTCAGAAAATTTACAGTGGTGATTTTCAGTCAGAAGATCAAAGAACAGATTTGATTCAAGATGCAGTTGCCGAGGGAGTTGATCAATCAGTTAGAATTTTCCTAGCAAGTAAAATTGATCAGTATGTAGCAAATGAGAAAATGGAGGGAATAGTTAATGATTTGGGGGCTGGGGTTCCAAGTAGATTCACACCAATTAATTCTAGAAGTGACGATAAAGAACTAGTCATAGGAGTTAAAGAGATCTATCAAGGAGCATGGAATCCAGTAATGGGATTAAGTGATAAATACAGTAGACAAATTTGGGGAATAATTTCAGATCCTATTACTTTTAAAAATCCATTCTCAGGAAAAACATTTCCAGTCAGAGCAGATTGGAATGTAGAGACCGCAGGACCCAATGGAAAATTAAATTTACCAGATGATGCAATAATGTGGGATCCTGTAAAACAACAATGGAAAAAAGTACCGCCTGGAACTCAAGCAATAAGCAAAGTCAGATTTGATTTTAAATTTAGCAATTGGCATAACGGTCAAAAAATGGATATGAATGATATCATACATTCATTGTATTTTACAATGGAGTGGGGAACACAAACAGATGAAAATGACAAGACATTTGATGTTGAATTCACACCCATAGCTTCACAGGCAGTTCAAACTATAATTGGAATCAAGCCTATTGATGAGGATACAATTGAGGTTTATGTGAATTATTGGCACTTTGATGAAGATGAAATTGCGGATTGGGCAGCAATATGGAGTCAAATGCCATGGGAGATTTCAGCTGTAATGGAACAATCTGTAATAGATGGAAAAGCGTCATTTTCCAGATCCGGTGCAACCAATAAAAATGTCAGTTGGATTTCTGTAATAATTCCAAATGATGCTAAAATGATTCAGAGTTATTTGAATGAGTTTAGTGAAAAGAAATACATTCCAAAATCACTAGAGTCATTTGAAACAGATTTTAATTATTTTGATAATAGATATACGGCATCATCAGAGTGGGTTAAAGTACATAATCATGCAGTGATTAGCAATGGTCCATTTTACCTTAGTGCGTATTCACCAGAATCAAGAACCATCATCGTCAATGCTTTTGATGATGAAACATATCCTTTCAAGTTAGGACACTGGTCAGAATTTGAAAAAACAGAATTTCCAAAAATAACAAATGTAAATGTACCAAATATCATTCAAAAAGGAACAGATTTAGAGATAAGCGTAGAAACATCACATGCAGATTCAATTCTTTATTTTCTGACAGACAATAATAGAAATTCGACATTATCAGAATTAATCGGCGTAGATAAAAATTTCACCATAATTAAGATTTCAGGAGAAAAAACAGAGAGTCTAGACACAGGCGCAAAAGATCTAAAAATATTTGCCATTTCTAATTCAGTATTAAAACCAGATTACTATTCTACGAGTTTCTTAGTAGTGAAAAACAAAGTAGTGTTGTCTGAAATAAATCAAAACAATATAGAATTTGATAAAAATAATTCTTTTGAATGGATATGGGTAATCGTACCGATATCAATTAGCATAGTAACTGCAATATACATTAAGAAAAGAAAACAGGGTTAACTAATAAGACAAGCCGTATTCTTTTAGAATGATATCAATTTGATCTTCAGATTCTAATTTAGAATATTCATCCAAAAGATTTTGATTTAATTCGTAAAAAGTATGTCCCCACTTGAATTTATCAAGTATTGCAAGTGCCTCGTCTCTAAAACCTAAAATAAATAATGATGCAGATAGTGCTTCAGCAGTAGTGAGTTTATTGAGTTTTGCATAATTAACAGGGTTGCCAGCTAATAAAGGAGGTAATTTTCTTTTGATACCACTGAATTTTTTGGAAAATGCCTGGTCAACAAGATTCCAAGAGCAATCAATTCCAACTATTGAATTTATCAAAGATTTGTCTTTAGGTAAAAGGGTTTTTTCAGAAAAAGGATCTAAGACTAGCCCTTTATTTCCTATTTTTTTGATATTTTTTGCAATACCAAATTTAACCATTTTTGCAGCCGTGCATTTTTTTGGATCATCCTGATAAAACATCAAAACCTGAAGATTCATCTGATCAGTGATGAAATGAATGGTATTTTGAACTTACTCTAGTATTTTGTAGTTAATTTTATAGTAGAATCTAGAAGCTTGATCATCTTTGATTACATCTACATTCCAAGTTGCATTAGGCAAAAATTCCAAAGATGATTCTGGAAGGATGTCAAATTTCTCAAGGTATGCGTCAGGACCGCTATATCTAACTTTAAGATTAATTCCATCTACTGAAACAATTTCGTAGATTTGTCCTGGTTTTCTAGTAGAGTCTTTTACAAGACAATTTTCCTCAGGACCAATAACACATATTCCAGATTCAGAAGTAACTCTGAGATTTACATTTGATTGATCAACTTTTGTAGTAAGTAATGAACCAGAAAGCACACGTGGCAATACCTGATTACCATCGACGGTTTTTTCGTTTGTAGTAATAGATATTTTATCCTCCAAGATTCTATTGACTTTTTCAATAATAGTTAAAGGTGATTTTTCAGATTCTGATACAACAGGTCTCTCTACTACATTGAACATTAAAGATTTAGTTTCAAAACCAGCATCAACTGTGATTTCGTATGAGCCTATACTTGAGGGAGAATCAGATAATTGAAATTGGTGTGAAAATGAACCAGAAGAACTAGGCCTCATAGTAGTAACAGGACCTAAATGCTTACCGCAATAAAATGAACCACATGTTAATTCACCATCTATTTTCTGAATTACACTAACATCAAATGTTTCAATGTAAATTAGCTTGTTTGGTTTACCAGATATAGTCACCAGGTCACCCGGATAGTATTCAGGTTTATCAGTAGCAAGTAAAAGAGATAGTTTGTCACCAGATCTAAAAGAGAAATCATTTGCAACAGTGAATGTAGACTCAGTTTGTTTGCCTGAATACAGTGCTTTTACTTTGTATTGGCCTTCACTGAAAATAGTTACCGGCAATTCAAACAAGCTCTGAAAATTTCCACCCTGATCAGGATAAACAGATGCTTCATGGATTTGTTTAAAGGGAGTTTTACCGTCAATAATTTTTATTGTAACTCTTTCTGGAATTACCAACCCCTCAGAACCTTGTTCTCTTTTAATGATATTGCCAATCACCTTTAATTTGTCTCCAGCTTTGTATAGAGATTTTTCAGTTGAGACATACAAAGGAATCAAAGATAAAGAATCATTTTCAGGATCAGAAGAAACTTTGAAAAAAACGTCTTTACCATAAGAAGCAGTGGATACATGAATTTTGTAGATTCCGTAATTGGTTTTAGATGTGGATCGGTCATCTGATTTTATAGCTAGAGGTTTTTCAGTGATAGGGGTAATCCAAGACCAAGAAAATCGCTGATTATCAACAGTAGCACCAGAATCAATTGTGCCACCATCAGGTGTTGTAAGAGAAACTTTTACAGAGTTATCACCAGTTGGAGGAAGCAATCCAGTCAAAAAAACAGTTTCACCTAAACCATAAACTTGTTTATTCAAAGTAAGTAATGCACCATCACTTAGTTTCAAAGGATCTACAATTCCAACAGTAGTGGTTTTCGTAAGTCCACGATATTCTGCTTTTATTTTATAAAATCCTTCAGTAAATGCAAGTTGAGATATACTTGTTTGAACTGAAAATTTTCCAGAAGATTCTGGGATTGCAGTAAATTCGTATGCAACAATTATCCCATTTTTCTCTCTAGTTTTAGCACCACCCACTTTATCCACACCAATAATTTCTAATGGGCTTCCATCTTCATGAGATATAGAAATATTTACGGATGATGTTTGAAAGCTTGAACTACTAGCAGGATTTACAATGAAACCATCGACGGTCATAACATCACCTAAATCATAAACCGCCTTATCTGTTGAGAGTGAGAGAGGATCAGTACTTGCAACATATTCATTGACATTTGTGACGACATGAATTATTTTTGATGTAGAACCAATCTCCTTTGAAACAGAGATTTTGTAATCACCCAATCGAATATCACTGTCAGGTATTTTGAAAGAATATGTAAAAGAACCATCACCAGATATTTTTATCATATCTAAAATTTTAAATCCAGAATTGCCACCACCTAATGCACTTGTAGCAAGCGCAGCATTTTTGGTCTGAATAATTTCCAAATCCATAAAACCAACCCACAAATTGTTTAATCTGCCAGTAATTGTGACAATTTCACCTAAACCATATGCATCCTTATCTGTCCACAGCGATATTGCCTTTTCTTCTTTGATGTCTTTAATTACTTCAAAAGATGCAAATGATGATTTATCAAAATACTCGCCAATTATCTGGTATTTTCCATAAGCAGGATTCACCGTAGTAAGAAACACACTTGTAGAAAATTTTCCATTTGTAGGATACAAACTACCTGTAGAAATTATTTTTCCACTAGGATTCTTTATATTAAATTTCAAGCCTTCAAGTGGAATTACTTTGGTAGTAAAGCCAGTCATCAACAAAGTATCTCCAGGAAGATATTTGGATTTATCAGTAGCAATGCTAAGAGTGCCGTCTTCTTTGATATTATCTGCGATAATTTCATCACCTACAGAGAAACTTGTTTGAGATGTTGCACCACCATAACTAACTGAAACGGAGTATATGCCGTTGTTAATTCCGAGAACTTGTTGAAGATTCAAGCTAGTCTTATAATTCAAATTAAGATCAGGATAAAGTGAAATTGTTTTATCATAATTAGGACCAGATATTTTTATTAGTATTTCATCAGCATGATAGTATGGTTTTTCAATGAATATTTGTTTTGAGACATTTCCTTGAATAATGGCGGTGTTACCAAATAGATATGATGGTTTATTTGACGATATAGATACTGAAAGACCTTCTTTTGCTTCTGCAACAATCAGCTTTCCATTAGAAGACCCAGCTGTAGAAATTGCAAATTTCCAATCATAAACATTATCCAAGTCATATCCATCAGAAGTTCTTTGCCAAGAAGTAATATCATTTTTCATGTCAGACAATAAAGGAGTTCTATCTACAACTACGCCGGTCTTATCTTTTAGTTCAGCTAATTCGTTAGTATCAGTAAACCATAGACTTTGATATGAAAATGTCAAAAATTTCCCAGGTTCAATAAAAGTACCAGTTGGTATAATCATTGTTTTTTTCAATATTGTAGTTGATGCGATTTGCCAACCACCAATATCAATTTTAGAATCTGTGGGGTTGTAAAGTTCAACCCATTCTGCGATAGATTTGGCATCATCGCCTGGAGGATTAATATCAATTTCATTAATTACAACATGATTGGTAGATTGAGCATTTGCGGTAACAACTAACCCACTAAGAAGTAAAATAGAAAATAAAATAATGATGTTCTTCATGGTGTGTTCCTACATTGGATGCCTGAAAGTCTCATTTTAGAATGGGATTGAGGAAAAGTTGAGCTAGTTGTTAAAGTTGACCTCAGTTGTCGGACTTTTAGGAGCATTTTTGTATAAAATTTATAGATTTTATAATATTTAGGAGATACGTATGAATAATATGTATTGGAATATTCCAAATTTTTCAAATTATTAACATTTGTTTACTTTTTTTAAAAAATTATGATAAATATTCAATATTAGGGTAGGCTGACTTATCTTTCTAGATGGGCATATTATTTTATGAGTACTATTGGGTTGTATCTTGTAAAAAAGCTAGGGCAAGACGATGAAAAAATAAAGCAAGCATTAGAGATGTTATTGATAGATAGAGGAAATGAGTTTCGTGAGTTATCTAATGTGCTTTTAAGAGCGCCAAAATCAATGACACCAATATCCAATTCGGAGCAATTCATATTAAATTTCTGTTTGGATGTAAATGAAGCATTCAAGACATGGTCTGGAGAAATGGAATTGCTAATAGATTCTCCCCAAAGAGCATTAATTATTCTAAGACAGCTCTCACGAGATAAGACTAAGATGAATGAATTAGTACATCTTTTGAATTTATCATATACACTTGCAGAAGAATTCAAAGAAATCTATAGACGACTAAAATAATTTCTTTTTTTATATATTATAAAACTAAAGTATGATTTTTTACTGAGTATATGTAATACTTGAGATAATTTTGTCGTTATTTCTTTGACTGAATTTCATCATAGTGAGTATCGCAGACATTAATCAGTTTATCATCTAAATTGATTTGTTTGCTTGCCTTTTTACCACACTCAATAAAGTAATGGCAGTAAATAATTCTATTAGAATTTAATATCACTTCAGTCAAAAGATCTACTGATCTTTTTGGTTCATCAGGATCGTATAAAGACATTACAAGATATACATTGTAATGTTATTTAGTTATTGAGATCAAAGCAGATTATTACTATATGAATAGCATTGTTTTGAGATAATTATGCAGGAACAGATAATTTTTGCATATAATCATAATGTATTCTCAAAAAATCCATGATCTTTCGATCTTCGTTTTTGTCAATTGGTGCTCCATTTGCAAGTATGCTTAGGTATTTTAAATTCAAATCCAGACTATGAAGCGATGTTTTAATTCCACCTTCATATCCTGCTCTCAAATATTCTATGATTTTATCTTCTGTCTGTAAAATCTCCTTTTCCAGACTTTTAATATCTTCATGAACATTTCTCATTGTTCCACAGAGCATAAATTGAAAAATAACCTTATTCATATGATTTCTTTAAATTCGTTAAAAATAATTCAAATTTTTGAACAAAATAAAAGAAACCCAATATATGTTTTATAAAATTAAAACTCTAACTTTTATCTCACATATTTTTAAATGATTTATAGATTGACGTATTTGTTGGATTTTTCTTTCAAGTTTACGAGGTATTTTTCAAATTAATTTTTATAGATTCAAGGTTTCATACAAGTTAATCGTTTACAGAGTCACAATTGGGGCATTTTTGATTGGATATTTTAGAACCACAGTCAGCACAGATACCTTCACCCATCTCTTTTTCTATAGATTTTCTTCTATTTCCTACGTAGAATTTAATTCCAAAATAGATGATAATTGCAATTAAAGCCGCATATATTGGCGCCATAAATGGAATCAATCCAATCATAAAAAGTAAAAGACCCACGATCAAAATAATATCGCGTTTTTCAAAATTCAACAAAATTAAAACAGATGAGAATTCATAAAAACATGCCGGAGCTCAGAGATAATAATTTTATTTCATATCAAAGTCATTACTCTAACTCTTCCTCATTGCTCGGCAACAAAATTAGGACGTTATTTGATAATAAGATAATGATTTAGTGGTGGGATCGGCGTGATTTGAACACACGACCTCTGCGTCCCAAACGCAGAATCATACCAAGCTAGACCACGATCCCAGTGAATCCTAAAAGTCGCCCAATTTAAGCTTGACAGATAATCATTTTAAAGGCATTCAAAAGAACAGAAAAGTATTGCAGTTAGATGATTATATCAAAGCGGGAAAAATTGCTGCAGAAGTAAGAGAGATGGTAAGAGAGAGAAACTGGGTTGGAAAAACAGTTTATGAAATTTGTGAAGAAGTAGAAAATCAAATTAAAAAACGCGGAGCAAAATGTGCATTTCCAGTAAATGTAAGTATCAATGAAATAGCAGCTCATTATACAGCAGAACCAAATGATCCAATCACAATTACAGATTCAGATTTGGTCAAAATTGATCTTGGCACACAAATTAATGGATATATTGCAGACACTGCAGTTACGGTTTGTCAGGATGCACAGTATGAAGGATTAATTCAAGCTGCAGAAGAAGCATTAAGCAATGCAATGTCCATGATAAAAGTAGGAGTCAAAGCAAGCGACATTGGACGAACAATAGAAAAAACAATAAAACAAACGGGATTAAAACCAATTGCAAATCTCAGCGGTCATTCTTTAGGGCAATATACAATACATGCAGGAAGGTCTATCCCAAATATTTGGTCAGTGGGAGGATTCACCCTAGCAGAAAATACAGCTTATGCATGTGAGCCATTTGTAACTACAGAAAAAGGTGGTGGATTTGTAAGAAATGGAAGAATAAAAAACATCTTTGCATTAAATTCAAGGAAAAAAACAAAAAACGATGAAGCAGATAGACTACTTGACTATATCTGGGAAAAATTCAACATGTTACCTTTTGCACTAAGATGGATTACAAAAGATTGGGAAGAAAAGAAAGCCAGAGAACTATTAGAACAACTAATCAATAAAAAAGCAGTTCAGGCATATCCAGTATTAATTGAAATAAATGAGCAAAGAGTTGCCCAGGCAGAACATACTTTTATTCCAAATGAGAACGGTGTTACAGTGACAACTATTTCTCAATAGTTTCGCCAAAGATTTTTTCTATTATAGTCATCCCATTACAAGAATCACATTTTGAGGTTTCAGCAAAAAGGAAATCCCCCTCTTTGAATTTTCTTTTTCTTTCCAAATTACATTGATTACATTTTTCTACAGTATATGCATAGATAATTTTCTCTTTTGAGAACATTATTGTGATACCCCCATAGTATTTCCCACACCAATTAACAAAATGGACTGACCAGGTTTTGTGTTGTCATGAATCATCTCATAGATTTGCAAGCGTACATTGTCTGCCTTACCTGCAATTTCTTTAGTCATTAGTGTGATTGCTTCTTGGACGGATTGTTTTATAACAATTGCAAAAATAGGAATATTATTTTTTGTTGCAATATCCTCTATCTGAAATCTTTCAGTTCCAATTCCACCTATTGCTGCACCAAACCCTTGTGCAATGGTTGCAGATTCTTCCCCTTCCATTTTTAATGCAGCGTCTACCATAATTATGATATCAGGTTTGTTTTTAAAAACAATAGATTCTACTGCATCTCCAGGTCTACCAACAGTAGAGCCAGGACCTTCAGCTTTTAATAAAAATAATTTTCGTCCATCGTATTGAGTTTCACTAAGAACAGTTTGAAAAGTAATAGATTCTTTTTTAGTATCAAGCATCATTTTACCTACAATCATAGGCCCTATTCCATCACCTATGGGCTGACCCATTTTAAAAGCGGGAATAGCTTTGTGCATGGCTTCTGCTTCTTCCAATATGAAAGGCAAAATCATTTGAAGTGGTAAAATTAATGGATAGTTGTTATGCTTTTTTGCAGTCAAGAAAAGATGATTGATTACCTTGTAAATCATTTGCAAAGAAGTGGCAATTTCAAGCAATGTTTGAATTTTGGTTAATTCTAAATCACTTGTTTGTGGAGATAACGACTTGATATGTTCTCTAGAATAATTTTCGCGTGCTCTTACAATATGCCTGACTTTGGCAACGATACCATTTGGATCCATATCAACAGGCATTATAGTGAAATAATCTAAAAAGCGGTCAATTTTTTTAGTTGGATCATCTTTAGGATTCATATTTTTTTTAATATAATCAATTAGTTCATTTCGTGATTTAGTTTTGTAGTCTTCTAGTTTTTTGATCCCATTTTTTATTTCTCCAGATGTAATTGTTAATTGAATTCGCTGTCCATAAAATACAAAAATAATAATTGGAACAATCCAGATTAACATCATAATCGGATTTGTATCATCTTTTAATCCAAATAATTGATCAAAATCGATATTTGTAAAATCCAATAAACACAAAGACAGGCGAATCCAAATTAAATCATTCGCATAATCAAGATACCACTAAATTTGAACCCATAGCAGAAATTATAAAAATAGTTCACTCGAAGGTAAAAAATGGCGAGTGCTTTTATTATAGTTGTAATAGAAAAAGCCTGATTATGCCACAAACAAAGCCTATTGTAAGCGTGGAAAACGTTGTAGCCTCTGCATCTGTTGATCAGAAAATGGACTTGAATGAGATCACAAGAACATTCCCAGATGTAGAATATCATCCTGAACAATTTCCAGGACTAGTCTTTAGACTAAAGGTTCCAAAAACAGCAACTTTGATTTTCACCTCAGGAAAAATGGTATGCACCGGATCAAAATCCGAAGAAATGGCAAGAAAGGCAGTAAAAACGGTAGTACAACAACTTCGAAAAGGTGGAATTAAAATAAAAAAAGATGCAACAGTTGAAATTCAAAATATAGTAGCATCAATTAATCTAGGCGGAAAAATCCATCTTGAACAAGCCGCAAGAACTTTACCAAGAAGTATGTATGAACCAGAGCAATTCCCAGGATTAATTCACAGGATGTTAGATCCAAAGACAGTAATTTTATTATTTTCTTCGGGAAAACTCGTCTGCACTGGCGCTAAAAAAGAACCTGACGTGTATAGATCAGTAAACAACTTGCATGCATTACTAGAAGAAAAAAACCTGATGATATACGAATAATTATTGGTGAGATTTATTTTCTAATTATTTTATTGGGCTTCCTAATGGGACATCTTCATTTACAGTTAACCAAAATGGTTTGTCATCAACATCTGCTGCTAAAAGCATTGCATTTGATTCAACGCCTGCCATTATTTTGGGCTCTAGATTTGCAATAACAATTACAATTTTTCCAATAATATCTTCGGGCATGTAATATTGTGCACCGCCAATTATCACGTTTCTTTTTTCATTGCCAAGATCAATCACTCCTTTTATAATTCTAGTTTTTCCCGGAATAGGTTCAGTTGAAATAATTTTTGCCACACGAATATCCAATTTTGCAAAATCGTCATAAGATACATGAGACATAAGAATTCCTAAATTACCTTGTTAAAATGAATTTCGAAATTTCACATTAGAACTTTTTTATCTATACCACTTGTTTCGATTTCATATTTTAGAGCTGCAGGGAGTTCGACGTATTTTTTATTAACCAATGCAATTATTTGGTCATCAGGGACATTTACCATTTTTAGTAACTTAGCACGTTGATGAGCATAGGCATTTTTCCAAAATCCTGCTCCATCAAAGGTTCCAATTTTTGGCATATATCGTGAAGGTTTCATTTTTTTAAGGGTAATTGACTGTGACGGAAGTTTGGCAATTGCCGTTAGAACTGGAGTTACTGTTCTGGATTTTAGGCATGTTGCCCATCACAGTCTCTTTCTGTAAATATAGGAATCTAATATATTTAATGCGAAATTAACTAGTGAGAGGCATGGCAGAAATTGAAGTTTCAGTTGAAATTAGTGCTCCGATAGACAAAGTTTGGGACATAATATCAGACATAGATAATGAACCAAAATTTTGGAAAGGAACTAAAGAGATCAGAAACATATCAAAAAATGGCAATATTATCACCAGGGAGATAACCATTGCATTTAGAGACCAAAAATGCATGCAAGAAGTAAAATTACAACCCAAAGAAAAGATCGAATTTGTATTTACAAAGGGAATCATAGATGGAATCAAAATCATAACCCTAACTCTCAAAGATGAAAAAACATTACTCAAAGTAAAATGGGACATTAAACTTACAGGTATGATGGGAATGTTCACAGGAATGATAAAAAAGCATATCGAGAGTGGAACAGTGCAAGCACTGCAAAAGATCAAAGAAGAAATAGAGAGATAAGATCATGGAATTAATTTTAGATGTTTTGAATTATTCACTAACTGCAATTTTAATTGGAGTATCCATGACATGGATATTTCTAATTAAATCAATGATAAATTCTGTCAGATTAACTCCATATCTAGATAGATTTGAAAGAAAGGAACATGACAATCCTAAAGTTTCAATCATTCTTCCTGCAAGAAATGAAGAAGAATTTATTGGAAAATGTTTAGATTCGTTAATTGAGCAAGACTATACAAATTATGAAATTATTGTAATTGATGATTCATCAGAGGATGCAACAGGCAAGATCATTTCAGAATATGCAAAGAAAAATACCAAAATAATACCAGTAAATGCACAAATAAAACCAGATGGATGGATGGGGAAAAATTGGGCCTGTATGGAAGGATACAAAAAGGCAACAGGAGAACTTTTGTTATTTACAGACGCAGATACTAAACATTCACAAAATGTAATTTCCCTTGCAGTATCACATTTACTTTCTTTTAATTTAGATGCATTATCTGCAATTCCGAAAATGCGTACAATGGATTTTTGGACAAGAGTCACACTCCCTATGATTTCAACATTTCTTCATACAAGATTTTCAGCTATTCGAGTAAATGACCCTTCAAAGAAAACAGCATATTTCTTTGGTAGTTTTTTCATAATTAAACAAAAAACCTACGAATCAGTAGGAACACATGAGGGGGTAAAACATGAAATCATTGAAGATGGTGCACTAGGGAAAAAAGTAAAAGAATCAGGACATAAGATGAAAATTGTCAGAGGAGACCATCTAATTGAAGCAGTATGGGCACGAGATAAAAGCACACTATGGAATGCCCTCAAGAGACTGATGATTCCACTATATCTTCAAAGTGAGAAAATCGCAATTGGGAGTTTCTTTGCAGTGTTGTTCTTACTTTTTATGCCATTTCCAATTTTAGCGTATTCTACGTTATGGGCATTAGAAACAACATCATTTTCAATTCTATTTGTAACGTCACTTGTTGCTTCAATAATGATTTACATCGGAGCTATAATCGAAGTCAAAAAACTATTGCATCTAAGATTAATCGATGCGTTGTTTGCCCCCATAGGTAGCTTGGTGGTGGTATTGGGATTTTTAAGCGGATTACTTCAGGCAAAAAATAGCACTGTATCTTGGAGAGGAAGAAGATATTCCATGAAAGATCATATTCAAAACGCGATAAGTGTATAGCAATACTTTTAGATGGAAATTCAGGTAACGATTTTGCATGGATAAATCAGGAATGCTAGTGGGCGGAGCAATCGGAGCTGTAATTGTTGCAGTTATTTTTGCAGTAATTTTGATAACACCGTACACTACAATGAAATCTGAAATTATCGTAAGTGATAAACCCATTCCAAATGCAATAGGAGAAACAACTCCAGCATATTCAAAAAACATTTCATTAATTGAAATATTTGAAAAATCGGAGCCAGGTGTAGTCAAAGTCACAGTTCATAGAACAGATCAGGTAAATGGAACAAGTGGAGTTGGCTCTGGTTTTGTTTTTGATAAAAAAGGACATATCATTACAAATTCTCATGTTGTAAAGGATGCAAAAAAAGTAGTCGTTACATTTCTTGACGGTCGTTCATACAATGCAGAAGTAATTGGTTTTGATGAATTTACAGATATTGGAGTTATCAAAGTTAATGCGGATTTGTCATTGTTAAAACCACTATCATTAGGAGATTCAGCTAATCTCAAAGTTGGAGAACCCATTGCAGCAATTGGAAATCCATTTGGCCTATCAGGTTCTATGACATCAGGAATTGTCAGTCAATTAGGCAGACTCTTACCTTTAGGAGCAGGATATTCCATTCCAGATGTGATTCAAACAGATGCTGCAATTAATCCAGGAAATTCAGGAGGACCGTTGTTGAACATGCGAGGAGAAATTGTAGGAATAAACACAGCAATACAGTCAGCAACAGGTGAATTTACAGGAGTTGGATTTGCAGTTCCATCCCAGACAATAGCTAAAATTGTTCCAACTCTAATAGAAAATGGAGAATATCATCACCCATGGATTGGAATTTCTGGTAGAGATATTGATCCGGATCTAGCCAAAGTTTTGAATCTAAATGATGCTGTAGGATTTCTCGTAATAACAGTAGTAGAAAATAGTCCCGCATCAAAAGCTGGTATGCATGGATCTAATGAAACAATTGAGATTGACGGAGTGAAATACCCAGTGGGAGGAGACATCATATTATCAGTAGACGGTAAACAAGTAAGAAAAATAGACGATATTTTGGTTCATCTACAAAGAGCAAAATCCATTGGAGATGAAATGAATTTAGAGATTCTAAGAGATGGTAGAACTACCAACATCACAATTACCTTAGAAGAAAGACCAAATGGAAATTAAAGCAATACAAGCATAAATACTTCTAGGCAAGCACAACAACTGTTGAACAAACTTGTGTTAAACTCTGAGAGTTTAAACAATGTTTTAGAAGACAAGACAATTTCCAGAGATGAAATAATACAAATCTATGAAAATTCAAAAAATAATCCCAATGAGTTATTCTCAACATCTCAAAGATTGAGAAAAAGATTCAAAGAAGATTCAGTTACATTTTCAAAAAAAGCATTTTTCAATATTGTAAATTTATGTAAAGATACATGTTCGTACTGTACTTACAAGGCAGAACCTAGTGAGGAAAAAATATCTCTGATGTCAAAACAAGAAATAAAACAATTATTGAGTCTTGCAAAAAAATACAGATGTGTGGAAGCTTTGTTTGTAACAGGAGAACAACCCGAACAAAGATATCAAGAGGCACGAGATTGGCTAAAGACAAATGGATTCAAATCAACTGCAGAATATTTGATTCATGCATCAGAATGGGCAATAGAGATGGGGTTGTTTCCACATACTAATGCAGGAAACTTGAATAAAGAAGATCTAAAAGAATTGCAAAAAAGCAATGTGTCAATGGGCATAATGTTAGAAAACATCAGTGAAAGACTTACAGAAAAAGGAATGCCGCATTATCTAGCTGCAAGTAAGAGACCAAAAGCACGGCTTGAAGTACTGCAGAATGCAGGTGAATTGAAAATTCCAATGACAACTGGAATACTAGTAGGAATTGGAGAAACACCAATTGAAATAATAGATTCAATTTTGGCAATAAGAAAACTGCATGAAAAATATGGAAATATACAAGAAGTAATTGTACAAAATTTTCAACCAAAACAAGACACTGTGATGAATAATTTTCCTCCGGCTAATGAAAATTATTTCAAAATAGTTGTCGCATTAACAAGAATAATCATGCCAAAAATGAACATACAGATTCCTCCAAATTTATCTCCAAATTCATATCACAGTTTTCTATCCTTGGGAATTAATGATTGGGGTGGAATTTCACCACTTACGCCAGATTATGTAAATCCGGAATTTTCTTGGCCAGAGATTAAAAAAATAGAACAAGACTCAATGAACGCAGGATTTGAATTAAAATGCAGATTTCCTGTTTATCCAGAATTTTTTTCGTTTATTGGCAAAGAGTTAAGAGATAAGATGAAAGATATTGAAGATGAAGAGGGCTTGGTAAGAAAGGAGTATTGGAAATGAGTGTCAACATAGAAGTGCTGCTTAAAAATTCAGACTCTTTTGTTTCTGAGATTTTAAACAAGGCATTATCAGATAAAGAGATAACAGCACATGAAGGATTAAGACTATACAACACAACAGGGATAGATTTTCATTTAGTAGGACTGGTTGCAGATGAAATTAGAAAAAGAAGAGTCGGAGATACAGTCACATATGTTGTAAATAGAAACATCAATTTTACCAATGTGTGCATTAAACAATGTGGTTTTTGCGCATTTAGTAGAGATTTCAGAGAAGAGGAAGGATACTTTCTCCCAACAGATGAAATTGTAAGACGTGCAAAAGAGGCACATCAATTAGGCGCAACTGAAGTCTGTATTCAAGCTGGTCTTCCACCAGATATGGACGGGGATTTGTATGAAAATATTTGCAGAGCAATTAAAAAAGAAATTCCAGATATTCACATACATGGATTTTCACCAGAGGAAGTTCTCTATGGAGCAACAAGATCAAAGACAACAGTTAGAGATTATCTTAAAAGACTTAAAGAATCAGGAGTAAACACTCTGCCAGGAACAGCAGCAGAAATATTAGATCAAAAATTAAGAGATAAAATTTCTCCAGGAAGAATCAGTGTAAAAGATTGGGTAGAAGTTATCAAGACAGCTCACAATCTTGGAATCAACACAACCTCAACTATGATGTTTGGACACATTGAAACACCTGAAGACAGAGTAAATCACATTGCAAAAATTAGAGAGATTCAAAAAGAGACGGGAGGATTTACAGAATTTGTTCCACTCAATTTTATTCATAGTGAAGCCCCAATGTACAAACACCAATTACATGATGGAATAAGACAAGGAGGCAGTGGTAATGATGTATTGCTAACACATGCAATTGCAAGAATCATGTTAAATAATTACATAGACAATATTCAAATGTCGTGGGTAAAGGAAGGACAGAAAATGTCACAATTGTTGTTAATGTGGGGAGCCAATGATTTTGGAGGAACATTAATCAATGAAAGCATTTCAACATCTGCAGGTTCCAATCATGGTCAATTGATAAGACCAAAAGAAATAAGACGATTAGTAAGAGAAATAGGAAGAGTTCCTGCAGAAAGAAACACCAATTACAAAATATTGAAAAAATTTGATACTAGCGATGAATCAGATGATGAATTAGATAAAATTTACGATTTATCTAAATTTGGTTCATATGCAGAACTAATCAAAATTAACAAATTCAAATACAAGAATCCAAGAAAAGAGTAATTGACCACTCAGATAAGATAATCATTAAAAAAGAAATGCATGTGAGATTGCATTGTCAATAGAATGACAACTGTAAGAAGTACAGATTATGAAATTGTAGAGTCAGACTAATTTATAGAAAAAATATCATCCATTCAAACAAGTAATGAAAATAAAATAGTACAAAAATAGGCATATAGGCACGAAATAAGGTGTAAAAAAACCATCTAGATTGATCAATAAAGCTCGAGTTCAACATTAATAAGGTAATGTACCGTACCATACGGTATGATGCG
>ERZ1292640.800-Hain-H43-02um-R1-800-length-26232-cov-10_pt1 | contig 26232 bp, 27 predicted proteins | sample MGYA00564404_ERZ1292640 | MGnify/ENA primary metagenome ERZ1292640 (study PRJEB36523, sample SAMEA6512636) | groundwater metagenome | collected 2019-01-08 | study: AquaDiva: Metagenomics assemblies of 32 groundwater samples | reverse complement strand
TGGCTGATGCGCCTGGCCATGCGCACACCGGCCCACACGCCCACGGGCGCCAGTGGCAGCAGGACCAGCGAGGTGGCCATGTTGCGCAGGTCCAGCAGACCCAGCCAGGCATAGGGAATCCACTTGGAGAGGTTGATCACAAAGAAGAAAAACGCCAGCGTGGCGGTGAATTTGAGCGGACTCAGGCGCAGCGGGATGACGTAGGCGCTGATCGGCGGGCCGCCGGCATGGGCCACAAAACTGGTGAAACCCGAGGTCGCGGTCAACAGCGCCCCCAGCCACTTCGGCGGCGGCGGGCTGTCGGGCCGGGGCGGAAAAAGCAGGCGCTGCGCCAGAAACAGCAGGGTGAAAAACCCCACGATGCCGGCCACGACCTTGCCGTCGAGCAGGCTGAACAAGAGGGCGCCGATCAGCGTGCCCACCAGGCCGCAAGGCAGCAGGAACTTCAGCAGCTTGAGGTCGAAGTCCTTGCGGAAAGCCGCCATGCCGAGCAGGTCCATCAGCAGCAGCACCGGCATCAGGATGGCCGCCGCCTGCGGCACGGTCACCGCCAGCGCCATCAGCGGCACGGCCAGCGAGCCGAACCCCGCCCCGAAGCCGCTTTTGCTGACCCCCAGCAAGAGCACGGCGGGTACCGCCACGGCGTAGAAGAAGGGGTCAGTGATGAGCGGAAAGGTCACGGGCTTGCAGACAAAAGCAGCCGATTATCAGGCTTGCCAGGGCGACGGCGCCGCCGGGCCGCAGCCAGACAGCTCGACCGCGGATCGGCACTTATGAACAAAATATGGCTCCAGCCCTTGAAATACGGGCGCAAGCAGCTATTGTTTCAGGAGCAGCGTCCGGCCGGACGTCCGCGGCTTCAATCGTGCGTTTCCAGGCCCAGATAGGCTTTCTGGATTTCCGGGCGTGTCAGCAACTCGCTGGCCTCGCCCTGTGCAACGATGCGGCCCTCCTCCATCACATAGGCGCGTTTGGCCAGCTCCATGGCCATGGCCACGTTCTGCTCCACCAGCAGCACCGAGGTGCCCTGCGCATTGATCTGGCGGATGATGCGGAACATGTCCATCACAATCAGCGGCGCCAGGCCCAGGGACGGCTCGTCGAGCAGCAGCAAGCCCGGCCGCGCCATCAGCGCGCGGCCAATCGCCACCATCTGCTGCTGACCGCCCGAAAGGGATCCGGCCGGGCTGTCGAGCTTGACCTTGAGCACCGGAAACAGCGACAGCACATGCTCCAGCGAGGCCTTGCGGTGCGCCTTGGCCGATGCGATGAAACTGCCCAGCTCCAGGTTGTCCAGCACCGTCATCTGGGTGAACAGCCTGCGCCCCTCCGGCACGATGGCAATGCCGGCGTCGCAGAAGCGGTGGCTGGCCAGCTCGGTGATGTCCCGTCCGTTGAAACGCAGGCTGCCCGCGCGTACCCGGTGCATGCCCGCAATGGCATTGATCAGCGTGGTTTTGCCCGCGCCGTTGGGGCCGACCACACACACCAGCTCGCCGGGCTGAACCTGCAGCGAGACATCCCACAGCGCCGGCGCCGCGCCGTAGTTGACAGAGATATTGTTGACTTCAAGCATGGGGTGTCCCCAGGTAAGCGCTGACCACTTCGCTGTTTTGCATCACTTCCTGGGCCGGGCCGACGGCAATCAGCTTGCCGTAGTTGAGCACGGCGACGCGGTCGGCCAGCGCCATCACCGCGCGCATGACGTGTTCGACAAACACAATGGTGGCGCCGCGGTCCCGGATCTTGCGGATCAGTGCAATGGCCTCGTTGATTTCGCCCGGCGTCAGACCCGACAGCACCTCGTCGAGCAGCACCAGGCGCGGCCGCGAAGCCAGCGCGCGGGTCAGTTCGAGAAACTTGCGCTGGTGCAGGTTCAGGTCATCGGGCAAGGCATCGGCCTTGTCCTGCAGGCCGGTGAATGCCAGCCACTTCCAGGCCTCCTGCGTGGCCTCCTCGTGATTAAGCGCCGCGCCGCCAAACATCGCCACCAGGGCCACGTTCTGCAGCACGGTCAAATGGGCAAACGGCCGGGGGATCTGGTAGGTGCGCGCGATGCCGGCCTGCGCAATGCTGTGGGCCTCCAGTCCTGCGAGTTGGCGGCCTTCAAAAAACATCTGTCCACCGGTCGCCGGGAAATGCCCGCTCACCACGTTGATGAAAGTCGACTTGCCGGAGCCGTTGGGGCCGAGCAGGCCGAGAATTTCACCTTCGTGCACCTGCAGGCTCACACCGTCGAGGGCCTGCACACCCTTGAAGGCCTTGGACAGGTTCTGCACGTCCAGCAGCACCTTGCCGGAGGTGGCCGGCGCTGGCGCGGCCTCGGTGGCCGCCGCGGCCTGCGCCGCAAGCGCCGGCGGAACCGAACGTTTACCCGCCGTGCGCTTGAGAACGAAGCCGAGAATGCCGTTGGGCATGAACAGGATCACCAGCACCAGGATCACACCCACGGCCGCCTTGCCGGCAATCGGGTTGTTGCCCGCCGTGAAGAAGTACATCAGGCAGGTGATGGCCACGGCGCCAACGGCCGGTCCGGCCCAATGCCGCGTGCCGCCCAGCACACTCATCAGCACCACCGTCAGCGGCACCACGATGGTGAAGGTTTCGCCCGCCGTGACGTAGGAAACAAACAGCGCATGGATGCCACCGGCCAGACCTGCCAGCGCGCAGGAGATGCCGAACGCCAGCAGCTTGTAGCGAAAGGTCGGCACGCCCATGACCTCGGCCACGTCTTCGTCGTCATGGATGGCAAACAGGCCCATGCCGAGCCGGGACGCCTGGATGCGGTAGGAGATCAGCAGTGTCGCGACGGCACCCAAAAGGGCCATCAGGTAGATCGATGACGACGCCGTCGGGCCGATCGCGGGAATCGCCACCGAATTGAGATAAATGCCCGGGCCGCCGTCAATGCGCGTATTGAGCACGATGGTGCCCACCACAAAGGTGATGGCCAGCGTCAGCAGCGCAAACAACTCGCCGCGCACGGACTTGACCCGGAACACCACGGCGCCCAGCGCCATGCCCAGCAAGGCCGCCAGCAGCGCGGCCGCGGGCAGGGTCCAGAGAAACGGCCAGTTCAGATTGGCCGCCAGCCCGGCGGAGGTGTACATGCCGATGCCGAAAAACGCACCGTGACCGAAGGAGAAGTAGCCCGAATACCCCGAGAGGATGTTCCAGGACAAGGCCAGGATCATCCAGTGGCAAAGCAGGTAGAGAAAGGACTCGTAGAAGGCCGGCACGCCGAGCCAGGGCACACTGGCCAGCAAGGCACCCGCGGCCAGGATGCCGATGACAGTTTTGTTCATTGTTCAGATCCGAACGGAGCGCCGGGCCGCCCCAAGCAAAGTTCAGCCCCCTCCGGGGGCAGCGAAACACACGAAGTGGTGAGCGTGGGGGTCATAGCTTGCCGGGACGAAACAGCAGCATCACGATCAGCAGCGAAAAGCTCACGATGGGCGCCCACGAAGGCGCGGCAACCGCCATGGTGATGGCCTCGCTGACGCCGATGATGATGCCAGCCACCAGCGGGCCGAGCGCACTGCCCAGACCGCCCAGCATGACCGCCGCAAAGACGACGCCGACCCAGGCAAAAATCTGCGAGGGCGTGAGCGTGAAGGTCAGCGCCAGGCAGATGCCGGCGACGGCCGCAAGCGCGGCGCAGATCCCGGCCAGCATCAGCGACATGCCTTTCTGGTTGATACCGAAGGCCGCGGCAATCGGTCCGTCCTCGGCCATGGCGCGCAGCGCCTTGCCGAGGTCTGTGTACCGCATGGCTGCCCAGATCAGCAGCGACAGGCTCACCGCCACCACCAGCGTCACCAGCTCCGGCACCGGAATGTAGAGCGAGCCGAGGGTGAACTTCTGGTCGTTGTAATGCGTCTCGAGCCGGCGGAAATCCGCCGTCCAGATCGCCTGGATCACGCTTTCCATCACCACCGTGATGCCGAAGGTGACCAGCAGCGAATTGAAGGGCGAGATCGCAAAACGCGACAACACCCATTGCATGCCCACACCGAACAGGAAAAACAGCGGCGGCAGGATCAGCAGCGTCAGCAGCGGGTCCACATGCCACACCGTGGCCATGTGGTAACTCATGTAGGCAGCCAGGAAAACCAGGCCGAAGTGGGCCAGGTTGATCTGGCGCAGCAGGCCCCAGGTCAGGCCCAGCCCCAGACCGATCAGGCCGTAGAGGCCGCCGATGAAAATCCCCGAGAGGATGGACTGGGCGAGCAGGTTGAAACTCGGGAAACTCATCTGCGGCTCGCGGGGTCAGTTGACTTGCAGCTTGGCGCCGGCGGGCGCGAACTGCGCGGGATGCACCACAACCCACTTGCCGTTCTGTACCTGCTTGATCTTCATCAGGTCGTCGCCGTAGTTGCCGGGGCCGTCAAAACGCAGGCGGCCGTGGATGGTTTCCACACGGTTTTTGCGCAGGAAAGCGGCAATCGCCTTGTCGTCGAAGCTGTTGGCGCCGCGCACGCCGGCTTCCAGAATCTGCCAGGCCGAGTACGAGGCCGCGGCCTGCACCTCGACCGAGGTGTCAGGCAGGTTGGCCTTGGTGGCGCGTTCGTTGAACAGTTTGACAAATTCGGCCGCCACCGGATTGGCGGTGAACGGTGCGTGTTCCTCGAAGATCGTCAGCGACAACGCATTTTTGCCGTCCGGCGACTTGGTCATGGGGCCAGGGGCCGGATAGGTGTGGAAATGAAGCGGCGGCACGTAGTCTATTTTTTTCATCGCGTCGAGCAGCATGTTGCCCTCCAGGCCGATGTCACCGACCCAGACCAGGTCCGGCTTGGCGTCCTTGACACGCGCAGCAATCGGCCCGAAATCGCGGTTGCCGAAGTCCCATTCGAGAAACAGCACCTCCTGCAGGCCGCGCTTCTTGGCGACTTCCCGCGCGCCCAGGGACATGAAGTGGATCGAGGGGAACTTGCTGGTGACGAAGGCGACCGTCTTGGGCGGCTTGGGCGATGCGGCCAGCGCGTCGAACACCGAGTTCGGCACCGTCGTGCCGGGATCCGACCCCAGCGACCAGGCCGGAAACGCCATCTCGTATTTGGCCAGCGCCGGAATGCCGAAGGTGTGGTGCACCAGCACCTTGTTGTAACGCTGAGCCACGCCCATGGCCGAGAGAATCGCCCCGGTCGCGTAGGGTCCCATCAGCAGGTCCACCTTGTCCGAGGTCACGAGCTGCTCATACAGGGTGCGGGCCAACTCCGGCTTGGACTGGTCGTCCTTGACAATCCACTCCACCTTGCGACCGAGCAGACCGCCCCTGGCGTTGAGCTGGTCCACATAAATTTCCCCTGCCAGCTTGTGCGTCAGCGCGGTGGTGGCGAGCGGTCCGGTCAGGGCCAGCGTGCTGCCGATGCGAAGGGGCGCGGGGGCCTGGGCGGCAGCAGGCATCGCCAGCATGCTGACGGCACCTGCCGCAACGACGGCGGACAGAATACGGTTGAAAAGTTTCATGGTTTGTCTCCTGTTGATTTATGGGTAAGGACGCGGGAAAACTCGGGACTCAGTCGACCTGCGCGCCGGAGCGCTTGACAAGTTCAGACCATTTTGAAATTTCCGTCCGGCCGAAGGCGGCCAGCTCATCGGGCTTCATGCTGCGCAGCTCCAGACCTTGCGCGCCAAGTTTGGCCACGACCTCGCTGCTGGCCATGGCCTGGGCAGCGGCATCGCGCAGCCGGGCCAGGACAGGCACAGGTGTGGCGGCGGGCGCGTAGATCATGAACCAGGCCACGAGGTCAAAGTCGCCGGCACCCTGCTCTGCGATAGCCGGCACGTCCGGCGCAGCGGCGCTGCGCTTTGCACTGGAGGCCCCCAGCGCACGCAGCTTGCCGGCCCTGATGTGGGGCAGCACGGCGGCCGGGTGGTAGAACATGAACTGCACCTGTCCGCCCATCACATCGGACATGGCCAGGCCACCTTCCTTGTACGGCACATGCACCATCTCGCCGCCCAGCCGAGCCTTGAGCAGCTCGCCGGCCAGGTGGCCCGAGGTGCCGTTACCGGCCGAGGCAAAACTCACGCCGCCGGGTTTGGCCGCCTGGGCCGCGAGGTCTTTCACCGACCTGAACGGGGAATTCGCCGCCACCACCAGCAGCGTTGGCGTGTAACCGGCAAAAGCGACGGGGGCGAAATCCTTGAGCGGGTCGTAGGGCAGCTTTTTGTACAGGGTGGCATTGATCGCATGGGTGCCCACCGTGCCCATGACAAGGGTGTAGCCGTCCGCCGGCGACTTGGCCACCAGATCGGAGCCGATGGCACCGCCGGCGCCTGCGCGGTTTTCAACAATGACCGCTTGCCCCAGGGGTTTGGCCAGGGCTTCGCCAATGACGCGGGAAATGATGTCCGTCGTGGTGCCCGGGCCGAAGGGAACGACCAGCTTGACGGGGCGTGACGGATAGTCCTGTGCCAGCACGACCGCCGGGCTCAGGCCCAGGGCGGCCAGGCCCAGTGTGCAGGCGGCCGCCAGCAGTGTGCGCCGGGCCAGACGCGGGTGCGACGAAGAGATGAAAGAAGAGGTCATGTGCGGGTGTCCGGTTGGGGTGTTGTCGCGACGCGCGGGGTCCAGCCGCCGCGAAGTTCTGCGTTGTGCTCGCCCAGCAAGGGCGGCGCGGTGACTTCGAGGGCGCGTTCGCCATCGAAGGAGACGGGTGAACGCACAGTGCGAAAGGTTCCGGCCACCGGGTGCTCGGTTTCAACAAACAGCTGCAGGTGCCGGGCCTGCGGATCGTCGGGCACTTCAGCCGTGGTGTACATGGGCGCGTGCGGTACGTCCCCGGCTTCCAGGCGGCGGCACCATTCCGCGCGATCGCGCTGGGCAAAGATCGGGCCCAGCACGGCAATCATGTCTTCCTGGTGTTCAATGCGGGCCTCGCGCGTGGCAAAACGCTCGTCCTCAAAGAGGTCCGGCTTCTCCATCGCCGCGGCCAGGCCCTGCCAGAACTTGGGCGGCGAGGACATGTGCAGGGCGATCCATTTGCCGTCCGAACACTTCATCACATAGGACTGCGACACGCTGGGCCGGCTGAACGGACCCATGACTTCATTGGCGGAAAACAGGTGCTGGAAGGCGTCGAGGTTGAAATGCGTCATGGCCTCGAACATGGAAACTTCCACCTTGCGGCCCACGCCGGTGGCGTGGCGTTCATGCAGCGCCCCGAGTATGCCGTAGGCCGCGTAGAAACCGGTCAGGGAATCGGCCATGGCCGGGCCCAGCACGCGCGGGTCCTTCGGGTTGACCAGCAGGCCCAGAAAGCCGCTGACGGCCTGGGCGACGGTGTCATAGGTCGGTCGATGTGAGGAAGGCCCGGTCGCACCGAAGCCGCTGATGGAGCAATAGATCAGCCGCGGATTGAGCTTGCGCAGGCGCTCCTCGCCGACGCCTATCTGCTCGGCCACGCCGGGCCGGAAGTTCTGGATGTAAACGTCGGCTTCCTTGATCAGCGCATCGAACTGCGCCAGGTCCGCGGCCTGTTTGGTGTTGAGCGTGATGCTGCGCTTGTTGCGGTTGTAGGTCTGGAAATGCGGGCTGTACAGGCCGTCCTTGAACGCCCGGAAAGGATCACCCGTGCCCGGCAGCTCGACCTTGACCACATCGGCGCCGAGGTCGGCCAGCAACATCGAGGCTGCCGGCCCGGTGATGAAGGTGCCGTGTTCGACCACCCGCACGTCCGCGAGAACCTTGCTCATGCCTGGCGCTCCGCCGGCATCTCGCCGGTGTATTCCAGCTCGCGCGTGGCCTGGTAGGACAGCGCAAAACCGATGGGATCGCTGAGCTCTTCGTTCAGGTGCGCAATCAGGCTCGCCGTGCGGGCCAGCATGGGCACGCCCTTGAGCGCGTTGACCGGAAAACCCACACCCAGCAGCACCGCGGGAATGGCGCCCGAGACATTGAGCCTGAGCGGCTTGCCCACGACCTCGGGAATGATGGCCTCGATGGCGCGTGCAATCTCCACATAACGCTGGCCGCCACCGGCTTTGGTCGAAACTTCAAACAACTTGCCGACGCGCGGGTCCAGCGTCTTGTGTTCGGGGTGGCCGTACCCGGCAATCGGCTGCTTGCGGGCACGCAGGTCGGCAAGCACCACGCGTGCGGCTGCGCTGATGTCGCCCTGGTGGTTCGCGGCTTCCTTCTCAACCGCCAGGAACAGGCGGCCGGCGGTTTCCGACGCGCCGAGGATCACCGAGCCGGAGCCGAGGATGCCGGCCGCGACGGCGCCCTGCATGGCGTCGGGTGCGGCCGCCAGCGTCATGCGCGCGGCCTGCACGCTGGGCACCAGGCCGTGTTCGGCGATGGCCACCAGGGTGGCATTGAGCACTGCGCTGGTGGCGGCGTCGGCGCGGCGCCCGGTCACCAGCAGGAAGAAGTAGTCGCCGAAGTTGATCTGTCCGATCAGTTCGTGCGCGAGATCCGCGCCACGAACAACGATGGTGTTTTCGTTCGAGGTGCAGATCGCAGAGCGGGGCACGGTGGCCTTGCCGATTTTCAAATGAGTTCTCCAGTCAAGAAAGGTGCGCGAGGGGCTCAGGCGCTGGCCACCAGCCGGAAGTCGTACTTCGCGCTGTGAAAAGGTGTGTCCAGGGTGCGGCCGTCGGGTGCCTGGCCGGCCGGGTGCGCGTCGAAGTCCACGATCAGGCTGTTGCGCACGCCGAACACGGCGTCCGAGTCGATGTAGGGACTGTCGGACACGAAGATGTGGGTGGTCAGGCGTTCATGGCCGGGCGCGGTCAGCATCATGTGCATGTGGCCGGGCCGGTTCGGGTGGCGGCCCATGCGATGCAGCATGCCGCCCACCGGGCCATCGTCAGGCACCGGGTAAAAGGAAGGCTTGATGGACCAGAAGCGGTAGTTGCCGTCCGCATCGGTGTGAAAACGCGCGCGCAGGGCCATGCCCGCGTCCGCGCCCTTTTGCATGTCGTAAAAACCCTCGCCGTCGCCCGACCACACGTCCACCGCGCAGTTGGCAATGGGATGGCCGGCCAGGTCGGTCACGCGGCCGTGGTAATAACAGGGCTCGCCCGGGTTGCCTGCGCCGATGTCGGCGCCCAGCGGCAGCTCGGGCGCGCCTTCCCAGTAGAACGGGCCCTGCACCGTCGCTTCGGTCGGTGCATCGACGCCGCTGCGTGCCTGGTGCGCCGCAGCGCCCTTGGCCTGCTCGATCGCCACCACCAGCATGGAAATACCCAGCGTGTCGGACAGCAGGATGAACTCCTGGCGTTTCTCGTCACACATCTTGCCGGTGGCGGTGAGGAACTGGATCGCAGTCATCCATTCGTCGGGGGTGAGCTGCACGTCCTGCACGAAGGCGTGTGCGTGTTTGACCAGGGAAGTCATGACCTGCTTGAACCGCGCGTCCTGGCAGTCGTCCATGCGGTCCACCACGGCCTGCGCCAGGTCCTGTGCTTCGAGTTGCGCCATGTCTTGTCTCCTTTAATCGTTTACCCTGAGTCGTTAACCCTGAGGCTTGGCATTGGAAAAGCAGCGCCAGTCTAGGACCTCACGCCCCGCTCCGGAAGTGATTAATTTCCACCGTTATCATCGATGTCATCAATGATGAAAACGGAGCTTGTTTCATGGAACTGCGCCACGTCCGCTACTTCGATGCCGTCGCCGAAACCCTGAATTTCACACGCGCCGCCGAAAGGCTGCACGTCACCCAGTCGACGCTGTCGCACCAGATCCGCCAGCTGGAAGACGAGCTCGGTGTCGAGCTGTTCGACCGCAGCAGCAAAAAAGTCCGCATGACCGAAGCCGGCGAGATCCTGCGCAGCCACCTGACCCCGGCGCTGGGACAAATCGACCGGGCCGTGCAGGCCCTGCGCAGCAATGCCGAAACCCTGACCGGCCGCATTCGCCTGGGCACCACGCCGAGCTTCAACACACGCATGGTGCCGCTGTGCGTGTCCACCTTCCTGCACCACTACCCGGGCATCCAGGTGACGGTCGAAGAACTGTCGGCCGACATGATTGCCCGGCGCCTGGCCTCGGGCCACCTGGACCTGGCCGTGTCCTACCGCCCCGAGGGCACCGACCTGTGGTTCGAGCCGCTTTACAACGAGGAGCTGCGCCTGGTGGTGGCCAGCTCGCACCCGCTGGCGACACGTCGGCGCGTGCGCATGGTCGAGCTGCATCATGTACGCATGGTCCTGCTGCCGTCCCAGTTCCTGACGCGCAAACTGCTGGACGACTGTTTCGAAGCGGCGGGCGCCGAGCCGCTGGTGGCGGCGCAACTCAACTCCATCGCACCGATGATCGAGCTGATCCGCCAGACCGGGCTGGCCGGCATCATTGCGGAGACGGCCGTCACACCCTCGGCCGACCTGCGCGTGGTGCCGCTGGAAGACCCGACGCCGATACGCACGCCCGGCATGCTCTGGAAAAAAGGCGCCACACGCTCCCCCACCATCAAACATTTCGCAGACATCATCCGCCGGGCGGCCAGCCCGGCCACCTGAAAACGGCAACGACGGTTTACAGGACCGTGCATGCCTGCTCGAAGGAAAGACGCGGATTGCGGTCGAACAGCTTGCTGTCGTCGCCGTAACCGAGGTTGATCAGGAAGTTGGCCTGCAGGCGGCCGTCGGCAAAAAACTCCGCATTGACCTTGGCCAGATCCACGCCACTCATCGGGCCGCAGTCCAGCCCCAGCGCACGCGCCGCCATCATGAAGTAGCCACCTCCGAGCGTGCCATTGCGGGTCGCCGTGCCTTGGGCGAGGGCCGGATTGGCCTCGAAGTTTTCCTTCGCGCCCGGCTTGTGCCAGACCAGGGGCATGTGTTCATAGAACTTCGTGTCGTTGGCCACGATCACGGTCACCGGTGCATCCCGCGTCTTGTCGAGGTTGCCGGGTGACAAGGCCGGCAGCAGGCGCGCGCGCGACTCGGGCGAGATCAGGAACACATAACGCGTCGGCTGGGTGTTCATCGAGGTAGCGCCCATCTTCGCAATGTCATACACCTCGCGCAGCAGGGACAGCGCCACCGGCTTGTCGAGAAAGCCGTTGGCTGTGCGTGCCTTGAGAAACAACTGGTCGAGGCACTCGGGGGCAATTTTCATGGGGTCACTTTCAAGGGTTCAAAGGGTTCTAAAAAAGGTTATCACTCGGCTTTGATGCCGGCATCGCGGATCAGCCGGGTCCAGCGCTCGACATCACGCCGCACCAGGGCGCGGGTTTCACCCGTGTCCAGGCTCATGGGCTTGCCGCCGGCCTTGCGGAAAGCCTCCGTCACATCAGGCGCGGCAATCACCTTGGCCAGATCGCCGCGCAGGCGGGCCAGCACCTCGGGCGGCGTTTTCGCCGGCGCGAAGTAGCCGAACCAGGACTCCAGCTCCAGTGCTGCTGTGCCGGTTTCGTGGATCGTCGGCACCGCCGGGTGCATGGGGTTGCGTGCCGCGCCCGACACGGCCAGCGCCTTGACCGTGCCGGCATCGACCTGCACGCGCGCCGTGGGCGACAGGTCAAAGAACAGGTCCACCCGCCCGCCCAGCAAGTCCTGGTAGGCCGCCTGGGCGCCGCGATAGGGCACATGCGTGATCTCCACACCGGCCAGATGCCACAGCGCCGCAGCCAGCACATGCTGGCCCGAGCCGTTGCCGGCCGAGGCGTAGGTCAGCTTGCGCGGGTTGGCCCGGGCATAAGCCACCACCTCCTGAAGCGAGGCCAGCGGCAAGTCCTTGCGCGCCATCAGCGTGTAGCTGTAGGCCACGGCCAAGCCGAGCGGCTCGAAGTCTTTCAGGCTGTCATATGGCAGGTTGGGATACAGGCCGGGATTGAGCGCCAGGTTGGAGACCGAGCCGACCAGCAGGGTGTAGCCGTCGGGCGCGGACTTGGCCACGAAGTCGGTGCCGACCAGCGTGCCCGAGCCCGGCTTGTTTTCCACGATGACGCTCTGCCCCATCTGCTTGCCCAGGCGATCGGCCAGCAGGCGGCCGACAAAGTCGAAACCGCCGCCCGGCGGCTGCGGCACCACCACCTTGACTACCTTGTTCGGGTAAGGGCTGCCCTGGGCGTGCACCACCGGCAGTGAGGCGGCAGCGACAAGCAAGGCTGCTGCGACAAAATGCAGCGGCGCCAGAATCGCACTCACGCTGAAAGAAAAGAGGGAGGTTTTCACGATGGTCAACGCTCCAGGGGGCCGCCGGCCAGCCAGCGTGCGCCGCGCCGGTACAGCTCCTCGACCACCGGGCCCTTGAGCATCGGCATGTCGAGCTTGACGGTGTAGCCGATCCGCGTCTGGATATAGGCCAGGTGGCGGTAGCCTTCCGGGAAAGCGGCCAGCGCCTGCGCATCAAGCTTCAGGCTGGCCGAGGAATCCACCGGGTCGATGCGGTCTTTTTCGTAAATCGGCTGGCGGTGCAGCAGCTTCCACTGCCCCTCGTGCTTTTCCACGAAGTCATAAAAGCGGCCGGTACAGACCACGTCGCAGAGCACCGGACCGTCCGCGCCCTCCACCATGCCGCGCTGGGAAATGGTCATCTTGGTCTGCGCGATGGCCCGCTCGCCCGCGACCTCGACGGCCGAGCCGCCGAGAAAATGCAGGATGCTGACCCCCTTGGCCCAGCCCTCTTTCGTCACGCGGATGAAGTCCGCGAACGGTCCCTGAAACCAGGTCGCCATCATCACGCCTTCGGGGTGCCATACCGTGGCAAAACGGTCCCAGTCGCCGGCATCGCGCCAGACGGCCCAGCGCTCGACCATCTGCCGGATCAGCAGCTCGCTGTCCATGCCCCTGTTGTCATTCATTGACTGCCTCCTTGTGTTGTGGGGTGACGCCCGGCCGGGTGCCACGCGGAACTTCATAGTCCACCTGGTGGCGCGCGATACGCAGATCGGCGAGTTCGCCCTTCACGCGCAGATGTTCGGGATGGCTGGCATAGGCATCGAGCGCCGCCTGGCTGTCGAACTCCGAATAAAGCACCACATCGCAGGCGTAATCGACCTGGCTGGCATCGACACCGATTTCCAGGTGCGCGAGGCCGGGAATTTTCCCGCGCAGGCTTTCAAAACTCCGCTGCAGCCTGGCGATGCCCACCGCCTTGGTTTCAGGCGTGTCACCGCGGATGTTCCACATGACGATGTGCTTGATCATGCGGGAAACCCGGTTTTCTGCGGCCACAGGTTCACGAAGGCATGGATGCTGGTGCTCGCATACAGGCCTGCGCGGGTAAAGGGTTCATCGGCGAGCCAGGCGTGCGCTGCATCGCGCGAGTCGAACTCGATCGCCAGCAGGCTGCCAAGCATGGTCTGCCCATCGTCGGTGACCAGCGGCCCGGCAAAGGCGATGCGGTCTGCCATGGTCGCCAGATACGCCTTGTGTTCGGGCCGAACGCGCTGGCGCAACGCGCCGCTGTCGGGCTTGTCGATCAGGGAAAAGAGGTAGATCACGTCATGAGGCCGGGTTGAGGACAAAATCGAAATCAAGGCTGTACACGCCGTCGGGCTGCTTGACCCAGTCGGCCACCAGCGACTGGCGCACGCCGAACACCGCATCGGAGTCGAGGTAAGGGTCCCCATTGCGAAATACGTGGGTCACCAGCGTTTCATAACCCGGGGCCTTGATCATGAAATGCAGGTGCGCCGGCCGCCAGGGGTGGCACCGGGTCGCCCGCAGCATGTCGCCCACCGGGCCGTCGACGGGAATCGGGTAAGGCTCGGCCACGATGGTCCTGAAGGTAAAACTGCCGTCGGCGCCGGAGTTGAGCACGCCACGCGCCTGGAACTTGCCCAGGTCAGCGTACTGCACGTCGTAGTTGCCCTCGGCATCGGCTTGCCAGACCTCGATTTCGGCGCCGGCCACCGCCTCGCCGCCCAGGCCCAGCACCCGGCCGCGCACGATGCAGGGCTCGCCCACCGCACCGTTGGCCACATCGGCGCCATTGTCGAAATGCGGCGCGCCCTCGACATGAAAGGGGCCGAACACCGTGGCCTCGGTACACCCCTGCGGCTTGTCGTTGTTCATGGCCACGGTCAGCATGGACAGACCCAGCGTGTCGCTGAGCAGGATGAACTCCTGGCGCTTGTCGTCGCATTTCTGGCCGGTGGCAGTGAGGAAGTGGATGCCTGCGAGCCACTCGGCCTCGGTCAGCTTCACCTCGCGCGCAAAGGCGTGCAGGTGCTGCACCAAGCTGGTCATGAGCTCCTTCACGCGCGCATCGGGCGTGCCCGCAAAGCGGGCAAGCACTGCCTGGGTGATGGTGTCCTGGTTCAGGTTGCGCATGGCCGGGCCTGGGAAACGACGGGGAAGTGGACGTGCATACTTTCCTTCATGGACTCTCTGGCACCAAATGTAGGCCGGGGCGTGGCTTAAAAAAAGCGGGCTGGCGCAAATGACTTTTCCGCGCGGTGGAAAAAAGACGCGGCCCGCTGGGCCACAATGCAGGCGGCCCAAAGAAAAAACAAAAGCGGCAACTGCAGGAGACATGGCGTGGATCGCTGGACGGAGATTGAACTGTTTGTACAGGTGGCCGAAACCGGCAGTCTGAGCCGCGCCGCCGAAGCGCTGGACCTGTCCAATGCCGCCGCCAGCCGGCATCTGTCGGCGCTGGAAGAGCGCCTGGGCGCCCGGCTGGTGGAGCGCAACACCCGCCGGCTCTACCTCACCGACACCGGCCAGGAGTTTTTCAGCCGAGCCAAAACCATCCTGTCCGATCTCAAGGATGCCGAGTCGGCCGTCAACGCCACCGCCCTGAACCCGACCGGCATGCTGCGCATCACGGCTTCGTTGTCGTTTTCGCTGCACCACGTGGCGCCGCTGCTGCGCGAATACACGCAGCGCTACCCCAACGTGACGGTGCATGTCGAGGCCGCCAACCGTTACCTGGACATCATCGACAACAACATCGACGTGGCCATCCGCACGCGCGAGATCGAGCCCGACTCCAACATCACGATACGGCGCCTGGCTGAGACGCGACGCATCCTGGCGGCGTCACCGCGTTATTTTGCGCAACACGGTTTTCCGAAAACCCTGGAAGACCTGCACAAACACAAACTGCTGATCTACACCTACGCCAACAACCCGAACGAGCTGCGTTTCACCCGCGACGGCGAGACCACCGCGGTCACGGTCAAGGGCCTGCTGGAGTCGAACGACGGCCAGATCCTGCGCACCGCGGCCCTTGACGGGCTGGGCATCCTGGTGCAACCCAGCTACATCGTCTACAACGACATCGTGGCCGGCCGCCTGGTGCCGGTGCTCGACGAATGGGACCTGCCGCACCTGACCATCAACCTGGCCTACCCCAGCCGCAAACACCTGTCGGCCAAGGTGCGCACCTTCATCGACTTCGTCGCCGAACATTTCGCCAAACAGGACTATGAGCGCAAGTGGACCGGACGTTTTGGCGTGTACTGATCCATGAGCGAACTGATTCAAACCGATGTCCTGATCGCCGGCGGCGGCCCCTGCGGCCTGATGCTGGCCAATGAGCTCGGGCGGCGCGGCATACCTTGCCTGCTGGTGGACCCGAAACCCGGCACCGCCTTCAATCCGCAGGCCAACGCCACCCAGGCGCGCACCATGGAGCATTTCCGCCGCCTCGGTTTTGCCGGCGAGATCCGCGCCCAGGGCCTGCCTGACGACCACCCGACCGACATTGCCTACTTCACGCGTTACACCGGCCATGAGCTGGCCCGCCTGCACCTGCCCACCGCCGCGCAGGCGGTGAAGAACATCAAGGCCATGAGCGGCTCCTGGAGCGCGGCCGAGTTGCCGCACCGCGTGTCGCAGAAGTTTGTCGAAGCCACCTTGCGCCGCCACGCCGAAGTCCTGCCCGGCGTCGATGTACGTTATGGCTGGGGGCTTGAAAGTTTCGAGGACCGCGGCAGCCACGTGCAGGCACAGGTGCGAGCCACCGTCGGTGGCGAAACCCTTGAAGTGCAGGCCGCGTACCTGGTCGGCGCCGACGGCCCGCGCAGCCTGGTGCGCAGCACACTGGGCATCGCGTGGGATGGCGCCAGCGGTGTCAGGCGCGAATTCATGGGCGGCAAGATGTTTGCCGTGTATCTGCGCGCGCCGGATTTTTACAAGATGTTCCCACACGCCCGCGCCTGGATGTATGTGTCGGTCAATCCGCAGCGCCGCGCCTTCATGGCCTCGGTGGACGGTCAGTCGGAGTTTGCCTTTCACGCCGCCGTGCATGAGGGCGAAGATGCCGACGCCTGGACCGCCGCCGACGCGCAGCGGGTTGTCGATGAAGCCATGGGCGCGCACCTGGCCATAGAGGTGTTGTCGGTCGGCACCTGGACCGCCGGGCATTCGCTGGTGGCGCAAAGTTTCCAGCGCGGCCGGGTGTTCCTGGGCGGCGATGCGGCCCACCTGTTCACGCCGACCGGCGGCCTTGGCTACAACACCGCGGTGGAAGACGCCGTCAACCTCGGCTGGAAACTGGCCGCCGTGCTGCGCGGCCAGGCGCCGCCGCAGCTGCTGGACAGTTACGGGCCCGAGCGCCAGCCGCTGGCCGAACGCAACACCGCTTATGCCCGGCGTTTTGCCGATTCGGTCGGCAGCTTCCGCGCCACCGACCTGCTGGAGCAGGACGGTGCCGACGGCCAGGCAGAGCGCGAACGCGCCTCCAGCTACCTGAACCAGCACGTTCGCCTGGAGTTCAATATTCCCGGTGTGACCTTCGGCGGGCGTTACGACGGCTCGCCCCTGATCGTGAAGGACGGCAGCACACCGCCGCCGGACGAAGCCGGCAACTACCAGCCGAGCGCCAGCCCCGGTGGCCGCGCGCCGCACGCCTGGCTGGAGGATGGCTCCTCGCTGTACGACAGTCTCAACTTCGAATGGACGCTGCTGGCCCTGGGGCCGGATGCGCCCGACACGCGCGGCTTTGTGGAAGCGGCGGCGGCTCTGGGCATGGATCTGAAGGTGGTGGTGCAGCCGTCAGAAACGCTGCTGGCGCTGTACGAAGCGCCGCTGGCCCTGATCCGTCCGGACCAGATCGTGGCCTGGCGCGGCAGCAACGGCCGGCAGGCCCTGCAGGTGCTGAAGCAAGCGACCGGGCATGTCGCCGGCAGGTTCTGACAAGCGCCAACAACCCAATAGCTCCTGATTTAATAGCTGTTTGCGCACGTCCGATAAGGGCTAAGGCTCGATTTGACTGGACCCTTTCGGCGGCGCCATCGGTTCACCGGCCTATCACCGCGAGGTAGGCCTGACGGGTCTCCGGGTCCACGGACACCAGTAGCTGCTGGTAAGGCGTCTGGTGCCGGGCCAGCATGCGGGCCGATGCGACCGCCCTGGAGTGGCAGTACCAGTGGCAGGTGTGCTGCATCAACAACAGTTCGGCCGACAGGGTGTAGGCCTTGTCACGCGGCGTGCGGCCGCGCGCATTTTTTGCCGCGCGCTCCATCCCTTCTGCATGAACGACCAGGGCACGCCGCATGTCGAAGGTGTTGTCGGGGAAAAACCGGTCGGTCTCGGGCAGAAACGCCGGCAGCTTGCTGACGCGGGCCTCGGCTTCGTCCACCGCCGAAAAATCGGCGGCAAAACGCCGGAACTGTCCGCACAACTGCTCCTCGGACAAGGCCAGCGTGGCCCAGAGCCTGGTCCGGCGCTCCGGGTCTTTCTCCTCCAGCGCCTTGAGGTAGCCTTCGATCAGGTTTTCCATCAGCTTGTCCAGCTGGTAGCGGCCGAGAAAGCCGTCCAGCAGGGCAACACGCCTGGTCCGGTTTTCCGATTTGAGCTGCCAGGCGCCGAAAGCAGCAACCATCAGCAGCAGAACAAAAATTTCCATGACGCCACGGGTCTGTCCACACAGGATGCCAGTCTAGTACGGCTACCCGAAAATGGCGACCCATGAAAGCGCGCCATCGCCCCATGGCGGCCGTCCGCATTTCAGGCTTCGGGACGCCGCCCGTCGAAAGCATGCTGAAGCAACTGGCGGATCGCAGCGCGCTCCAGCGGCCGCGGGTTCGGGTACTGGTTCTGCATGGCGATGTCGCAGGCCTTGTCGAGGTCGGACGCCTTCATGCCGATGTCACGCAGTGCCACCGGCGCGCCATTGTTCTGCGCCAGGTCAAACACCGCCTGCGCCGCACTGCGGCCCTGAAGCGCCTGCGCGATGGCTTGCATGGCCTGCGGCGCCGCAGCCGCGTTGTAGGCCAGCGCGTGCGGCAGCACGATGGTGTGGGTCTCGGCATGCGGCAGGTTGAAACTGCCGCCCAGCGTGTGGCACAGCTTGTGGTGCAGCGCCATGCCGACATTGCCCAGCACGGTGCCGCAGAGCCAGGCGCCGTACAGCGCGTCGCTGCGGGCGGCAATGTCCATCGCTTCTTTTTTGATAGCTGGCAGCGCCCGCCCCATGGCGGCGATGCCCTCTTTGGCCATCAAGTCCATGATGGGGTTGCTGTCCACCGCATACAGACCTTCGGCCGCGTGGGCCAGCGCGTTGATGCCGCTGGTCACGCTCATGCGGACCGGCAGGCTCAGGGTCAGCTCGGGGTCGTAAATCACGGTGCGCGGCAACACGCGGGCGTCCTTGCCGGTTTTTTTCAATCCGCCTTCGGTGATGCCATAAATGGACGTCATCTCGGAGCCGGCATAGGTGGTGGGGATCGCAAGAATCGGCAGCCCGGAGTCCAGCGCAATCGCCTTGCCCAGCCCGGTGGTGGAGCCGCCGCCGATGGCCACCGCGCAGTCCGCACCCAGCTTGCGCGCGAGCTCGCGCGCTTCACGCGCGGTTTCCATCGGCACATGCATGACGGCCCGGTCGAACACGCCGGCGGCGCGCGTCCCCAGCAGGTCGGCAATCATCTCGGCCGAAGCACGCTGCTCCGGCGTGGACAACACCAGCGCCTTGCGCGCGCCCAGCGCCTCGATTTCGCGGCCCAGGTGCTGCAGGCTGCCGGCACCAAAAATCACGCGGCCGGGCTGGCCGTTGTAAACAAAACTCTTCATGGATTCACTTTATAAGTCACTCGACAAACCGGCGCTGCGCTCGACCGCCTTGATGATGGCCGCGTAGTCGTCCTGGCCATCGCCCTGGGCCAGTGCCGCCTGCATCAGCTGGAAAGTGAGCGCCGTCTGCGGCAAGGGCACATGGCTGTCGGCGCCGGCGCCCAGAATCAGCGTCAGGTCCTTGAGCATCTGCTCGACCGTGAAGGTCGGCGTGAAGTCGCGCTGCGAGAGCTGCGCCGACTTCGCCTTGACAATGGGCGACGCCACCGCGCTGGCGCCCAGCACCTGCCACATGTCGGCCCAGGCCAGCCCGCCCTTGCGGCCCAGGGTCAGGGCTTCGGCCAGCATGGCGCTGGTCTGCGCAATCATCAGGTTGACCACCAGTTTCATCAGGCGTGCCTGCTCGGCCTCGCCGAGGTAAAACTGGTTCGGCCCCAGGGTCTTGAGCAAGGGCAACACGCTTTCATAAGCGGCGCGCGGCCCGGACGCCATCACCGTGAGTTGGGCGGCCTCGGCCATCTTGTTGTTGCCCGACACGGTGGTGCGCAGGTAGGCTACGCCGGCCGCCGCCAGCAGCTGCGCCACTTCGCCCGACGCCTGCTGCGACACCGTGCTGGTGTCCACGTAAATCGCGCCGCGCCGCACGGCACCCGCCACCTGGGCGGCGACCTGGCGCAGGGCGGCGTCGTTGGGCAGCGAGGAAACAATGATGTCGGCGAGCGCCATCGCGGCACCGGCCTCGGCCACCTGCAGGCCCTGGCCGCGCGCCAGCAGCAGCCGGGCCTCGCTGGGGTCGCTGACCGTCACCGCATGGCCGGCCGAATGGAAATGCCCGGCCATGGGCAGGCCCATCTTGCCGACACCGGCGACATGCACCCGCGCCATCACTGGCCCTTGAGGCCGGCCGCCTTGGCAATCCGCGCGGCGGCGTCCACCTCGGTCCGGATGAAGGCGTTGAAGGCCTCGACCGACAGCGGGAAGGGCTCGGCGCCCAGCTTGTTCATGCGCTCCTTGACCTCGGGGCTGGCCATGGCCTTCAGCGCTTCCTCGTGCAGGCGTTTGACCACCGGCGCGGGCGTGCTGCTGGCCACAATCATGCCGACCCAGAAGGTGTAGTCGGAACCCGCCACACCGGCCTCGACCGTGGTCGGCACCTGCGGCAGCGAGGGGGAACGCGCCGGGGTGCTGACGGCCAGCGCCTGCAGCTTGCCGTCCTTGACCAGCGGCAGGGCCGAGGCCAGCGGCGCGAAGAACCAGTCGTTGCTGCCGCCGATGACGTTGGTCATGGCCTCCGGTGTGCCCTTGTAGGGCACATGCAGGGCCTCGATGCCGGCCTGCAGGCGGAACTTCTCCGCATTGAGGTGGGTCGCGCTGCCGACACCGGCCGAGGCGTAGTTGAGCTGGCCCGGTTTGGCCCTGGCGGCGGCCACCAGATCGGCCACCGACTTCCAGCCCTTGGCCGGGTTGACGACCAGCACGTTGGGCAGGGCCGCCAGCGGCGTGATACCGGTGAGGTCCTTGAGCGTGTCGTAGCCGATGGTGCTGTAGATCGCCGGATTCAGCGCATGGCCCGATGAATGCACCAGCACGGTGTAACCGTCGGCCTCGCCCTTGGCGACCTGGCCCGCGGCAATGGTGCCGCCGGCGCCGGGCTTGTTCTCGATGATGATGGGCTGGCCCATGCTCTTGCTCATGGTGTCGGCAATGCTGCGGGCAATCAGGTCGGTGCCGCTGCCGGCCGTGAAGGGCACGAGGAAGCGGACCGGTTTGGAAGGATAGGCGGCTTGGGCCAACACGCCGCCTGTGGCCAGCACGGCCGCCGCGACAAGAATCAGTCGTTTCATGATTTGTCTCCTGAGTTATGAATAAAATCGGGTCTTCGCCCTTTACCAACAAGCGCAGTCAGCTATTTATTTGATAGCAACAGCGCCTTCGCGATTTTTTGTCCCGAGGCCTGCAGCGCCGCCAACTGCGGCGCCAGGTCCACACCCAGCAGCTGGCCGTGGCGCTTTTTCCAGCGCCCGGCCACCATCACGCTGTCGATGTTGGCCAGCGAGGTCTGCATCACCACCGAGTTGACCGGGTCGTGCACCGGCTGCATGTTGAGGTCGCTCGCGCGGATCAGCACCAGGTCGGCCTGCTTGCCGGCGGCCAGCGAGCCGATGCGGTGCGATTGTTTGAGCATGCGTGCGCCTTCGACCGTCACCCAGGACAGCGCCTCGCGCGTGGTGATGGTCGAGGTCGAGGGAATGGTGCCGTAGGTTTCGCGCCAGGCCACGTTGTCGAGCGAGCGCTGGATGCCCAGCGCGATACGCGCCTGCGACAACATGTCGCCGCTCATCACGCTTTCCAGGTCCACGCCCAGTGAAGGGGCGCGGCCCAGCGCCCGCAGCCGGCCGGTCAGCGGATGGCCATGGCCCTGGCTCATTTCACTTTCTGCCGCGGCTGAAAAACTCATGCCGAGCTCGCAGAAGCGCTGCAGCTGCACGTCATTGAGCGCATGCCCGTGCACGATGTTGATGTGGTCGCCGAGCAGGCCGGCCATGTCCAGCTGGCGCCAGCCGTCGGGCGTGCGCGCGGGGCCGCCGCCCTGATGCAGCGAGGCGATCAGGCCGAGGTCTTTGGCCATGGCGAAGTCGTGCAGCGCCACCTCCAGCGTCGAATAGTGCGGCCCCAGCACGGCCGCCTGCACACTCAGCAGCGGCTGGCCCTGGTGCGCCTTGAGCAGACGCTCGATTTCGGCGCGCGGATGCGGCACTTCCCAGAACGGTGCCTGCCCGGGCAGCGGGTCCGGCTTGGGCGTGCCGTGAAAAAAGGCGGCACGTATCCCGGACGCCAGCAGGCCGCTGATGGCCGCGTCGTTGTGCGCCGGCGTCGGGTTGTTGTGGCACCAGTCGGCCAGCGTGGTGGTGCCGCAGTTGAGCTGGTTCAGTGAGCCGACCAGCGTGGCGATGTGCAAATCGTCGGGTGTGAACACGGTGGCCAGCCCCGCGTGCATCTTCTGGAAATACTCCAGCAGCGTCCAGTTGGCGGCCAGCCCGCGCAAGGCGGTCTGCCAGGTGTGCATGTGCGCATTGATCAGGCCCGGGATGATGATGTGGCCGGTGGCGTCGACCACCTGCGCATCGTCGGCATGGATGACCGGCGCGATCTCCGTCAGGGTGTCACCCGTCACGAGGATGTCGCCGGTGGGCAGGTCGCCCTGCGCATCCATGGTGATGATGGTCGCGCCTTTGATCAGGGTTCTGTCCATGTCACACTCCTGTCCGAATCAGCGGCATGAGTTTCGCCGCCGGGCCGCCCCAAGGCGAAATGCGGGCCCCTCGGGGGGCAGGGAGCCACACGCAGTGGGCGACCGTGGGGGTCATGACTCCAGCCCGTCGCTCATCTTGACGTTTTCCGGCTTCAGTTCCAGACCGGCATCCCTGGCGGTCTCCACCAGCAGCACGGCAAAGTCGATGTCCTCGTGGCCGCGGCCGACCAGACGCGCCACCGACTCGCGCGTGGCCGCCGCGGCGGGCATGGCCACGCCGTGTGCGCGGGCTGCCCCGAGGCCGAGGTCCATGTCCTTGAGCAGCAGCTTGGGCGTGAAGGTCACCTGGTCAAACGTCAGGTTGGTCAGCATCGGTGTCTTGTACCGGGTGTACATGGAGCCGAGCACCGAGTCGTTGATGCTTTCGAGAAAGATGTGGCGCGGAATGCCGGCCTTCTCCGCCAGCACCGTGATCTCGCAGAGGTTCTGGATGATCACGCCGAACATGGTGTTGTGCGCGATCTTCCAGATGCGCGCCAGCTCACCCTCGCCCACCCACATGACCTTGCGCGCCATGGCCTGCAGGTAGGGCTCGACCTCGGTGTATAGCGCTTTCGGGCCCGAGGCCACCTGCAGCAGCTTGCCGGCCTTGGCCACCTTGGCGTTGCCCGACACCGGCGAACACAGGTAGCCGACCCCCATGACTTCGAGCCGCGCGCGGATCTCGGCCGAACCCTCCTGCGAGATCGAGGAGCTGTCCACCACCACCTTGGGTTTGGCCGTGCCCGCCACCAGGCCGCCTTCGCCGAACAGCACCTGCTTGAGGTCGTCGGTGGTGGAGACCATGGTGAAGACGATGTCGCAGGTCGCCAGGTCCTGCTTGCTGCCGACGATGGTGGCGCCGTATTCCGCCAGCGGCGCAGCCTTGGAGGCCGTGCGGTTCCAGACACTGACCTCGTTGCCGGCCTTGATCAGGCGTTTGGCCATGGCCTCGCCCATGCGTCCCAAACCTATCCATCCGATGCGCTTGCCCATGCTTGTTCCTTGTTGCTTGTAACCCGGGCCAGTGTGCAGCAGCACCTGCCGGGGTTCAAGAAATCCAGCGGAAATCAGTTTTTCATGGGCCGAAAAAAATGGGCAGCCTGCCGCCCGCCCGGCGGCCGCCGCGGCACAATCGCCCCATGGAAAACATCAACACCTGGGGCAGCTGGCTGCGCCATGCGCTGGAACTGTCGGCCACCGTTGCCTTTGCCCTCTCCGGGGTCATGGCGGCCGCCCGCGGCCGGCTCGATGCCGTGGGCGTCTTTGTGGTGGCGTTTGTGGCCGCTTTTGGCGGCGGCACGCTGCGCGACCTGCTGCTGGATCAGCGGCCCTTCTTCTGGGTCCGGCATGTGGAGTATGTCTGGGGCATTCTGGCGCTGGGCACGGCGGCGATGCTGTTCATGCGCCAGCGCCATTTCGAGCCGACCGAGCGGGTCATGCAGATCCCCGATGCGCTGGGCCTGGGCCTGTTCGCCGCGGTGGGGGTGGACGTGGCCAGCCGGGCCGGCATGCCGGCGCTGGTCTGCGTGTTGATGGGCATCGTCACCGGCGTGTTCGGTGGCGTGCTGCGCGACATTGTCTGCAACGAAATTCCCAGCGCGTTTCGCGACCACCGGCCGTATGCGGTCTGCGCTTTTGTTGGCGGCTGGGTGTACCTGGGACTGAGCGCGCTTGGCGCGCCCGAATGGGTCGCGCTGGTCAGCACCGTGACCATCACCGCCGGCCTGCGCCTGCTGGCACTGTGGCGCGACTGGCGCCTGCCGCTGTGGCAGGTGGGGCATTAGTCCTCCTCCCTCCCTCACCCAAGAAGCAATACGACCGGGGCGCCGTACTCCGCCAGTGGCGCGGCCTTGGACACCGTGCGGTTCCACACACTGACCTCGCGGCCGGCCTTGATCAGGCACTTGGCCATCACCTCGCCCATACGACCCAAACCCATCCATCCGATGCGCACCGTCATGCCGTCTCCTTGCTCACAACATCTAGCGCCAAAGTGCTGCAGCCGCGCGCCGGGTTCAAGAAATACAGAGGAGATCAGTTTTCCCGCTGGCGGAAAATAGGCGCTTGCCTCGAGCCTGGCCAGGACGCTTCTTTCAAATCAGGCGTGTTGTGCAGACCCCTCCAAATTCAGGCAATATGGTTTCCATGAACGACACCTCAACCTACGTCCCCCCGGCCATCTGGTCGCCAGCGTCAGCCAACGGCGGCCGCTTCGCCAACATCAACCGTCCTGTGGCCGGCCCCACCCATGACAAGGAACTGCCGGTCGGCCGCCATCCCTTGCAGCTCTATTCGCTGGGCACGCCCAACGGCATCAAGGTCACGGTGATGCTGGAGGAGTTGCTGGCCCTGGGCCGCAGCGGTGCGGAGTACGACGCCTGGCTGATCCGTATCCACGAGGGCGAACAGTTCGGCAGCGGTTTTGTGGCAGTCAACCCCAACTCCAAGATCCCGGCGCTGGTGGATCGCAGCGGCCCCATGCCGCAGCGGGTGTTCGAATCCGGCGCCATCCTGCAGTACCTGGCCGAGAAGTTCGGCGCGTTTTTGCCCACCAGCGGCGCGGCACGCGCCGAGTGCCTGTCGTGGCTGAACTGGCAAATGGGCAGCGCGCCGTTTCTGGGCGGCGGCTTCGGCCACTTCTACGCCTACGCCCCGAGCAAGATGCAATACCCCATCGACCGCTACGCAATGGAAGTCAAGCGCCAGCTCGATGTGCTCGACCGCCGCCTGGCCGAGGTGCCCTACCTGGCCGGCGACGAGTACACCATTGCCGACATGGCGGTGTGGCCCTGGTACGGCGCCCTGGTGAAGGGCCAGCTTTATGAAGCCGGCGAGTTCCTGCAGGTGCAGGTCTACAAAAACGTGCTGCGCTGGACCGACGAGATTGCGAAGCGCCCGGGCGCCAGACGGGGGCGCATGGTCAATCGCACCTGGGGCGAGCCCTCCAGCCAGTTGCATGAGCGCCATGACGCGAGCGACTTCGACACCCGCACCCAGGACAAGCTAGGGGCCTGATAGTGCTATTTTCAGAAGTGCGAACGCGGTGAAAACAATGCCAATCAAGGCGCACGACGACGGGCGGACTCCAGTCCGGCCTAGGAGCGCAACGCCGAGTGGTGCTGTTTTCACCCGTTCCCTGCGGGTTGTGAGTCAAAGGGCCGTGCGCGGCGTTGCAAAGCCTCGCCGGGGTTCGCCCCGGCGGCGTTTTGCGCCTTGCTCACAGCCCTTTGACTCACAACGCATCTCCTGAAAATAGCACTAACAGGCCCCACCATGATCACCCTGTACGACTGCGCCACCGCCCCCAGCCCGCGACGCGCCCGCATCCTGCTGGCCGAAAAAGGCGTGCCCCATGAGACCGTGCAGATTGACCTGCGCGCCGGCGAGCAGCTGGGTGAGGCCTACCGCCGCATCAACCCGCAGTGCACCGTGCCCGCACTGCGCACCGACGAGGGCGTGATGCTCACCGACAACGCCGCGATTGCCGCCTGGCTGGAAGCCCACTGCCCGCAGCCCCCGTTGCTGGGCCGCACCGCCCTGGAAAAGGCCGATATCGCCAGCTGGCAATGGCGCATCGAGTTTGAAGGCCTGCTGGCGATTGCCGAATGTCTGCGCAACAGCTCGCCAGGGATGGCGAACCGCGCCCTGCCCGGGCCGGTGGACTACCCGCAGATTCCGGAGCTTGCCCAGCGCGGACTGGCGCGCGTGCAGCAGTTTTTTTCGGTGCTGGATGAACAGCTGCGGGGCCGCGATTTCGTGGCAGCAGACCAGTTCAGCATTGCCGACATCACCGCGGCGGTGGTGGTGGACTTTGCGCGCATCGTCAAGGTCAAGCCCGGCGAGCAGCACCCGGACCTGACGCGCTGGCGCACGGCCATGGCGCAGCGCCCGTCGATGGCGCTTTAACGGGTCGCGCGGTTCACACGCGTTCGATCACCAGCGCAATGCCCTGCCCGACGCCGATACACATGGTGCACAGCGCGTAACGGCCGCCGGTGCGATGCAGCTGGTTGACCGCC
>ERZ1292640.798-Hain-H43-02um-R1-798-length-26240-cov-9_pt1 | contig 26240 bp, 22 predicted proteins | sample MGYA00564404_ERZ1292640 | MGnify/ENA primary metagenome ERZ1292640 (study PRJEB36523, sample SAMEA6512636) | groundwater metagenome | collected 2019-01-08 | study: AquaDiva: Metagenomics assemblies of 32 groundwater samples | reverse complement strand
AGGGGCCGCGGGTCCGGCTCCGCCGGCCCGCAGGCGCAGCGCCCCCTCGGGGGGCGTCCTTCGACAGGCTCAGGACGAACGGGTATCTGCGAAAGTGGGGCGTTTTTTCCCTACCAGCAGGGGCCGCGGATCTGGCTCTGCCAGTCCGCAGGCGCAGCGCCCCCTCGGGGGGCAGCGCAGTACGCGAAGCGACAAGCGTGGGGGCTCTACTTGTAATCCGGCAGCATGAACACCGCGCGCTTGCTTTCGGGCGGGATGCCGGTCAGCCGCTGGGTCAGACGAGCCAGCACGATCTCGGCGGTCGGCCCCTGGCGCGGCACCAGTGCATACGCCACGCGGATCTGGGCCACGCAGTCCTCCGGCAGGCCCTTGAAGGGCATCAGGCAACGGGCCACGATGCGCGGGCCCAGGGTGGCGGCGTCTTCCGGTGCCAGCGGGCCCTCCACCAGCATGCCAAAACGCTGACCGGACAGACGCGCGGCGCTGTCGATTTCACGCGCGGTTGACAGGAGCCGCTCGGCCACACGCAGCGGCAACTCTTCGGCGGCCCGGCGCCCGAAATCGCGTCTGACCTGTTCGCAGTTGACCAGGTCGATCATCAGCGCGACGCCCTGGTGCCTGAGCCGCTGCGAGCGTGCAATCATGCGCTCCAGGCGCTCGATAAACACCTGCTCGTTGATCAGGCCGGTCGAGGGGTCGACCCGGTCCAGCCCCTGGATCCTGCGCCTGTTCTCGCGGCGCTGCTGGCTGCGCAGGACCAGCACCACCAGCATCGCCGGCATCTGCAGCGCCATGCTGGCCAGCGCCCCCTGCTCGGTGGCAAAACTCAGGGGCAGCCACTGCAGGTAGCGCGCAATGGCCAGTGACAGGCTCACGGCAAACGGGGTGGCACTCAGCAGCAGCCATCCGCCAAAGCGGTCGCCGCGCCGCCAGGCCCAGAGATTGATCGCCAGCATCAACACCGGCACCAGCACCAGGTAAGGCACCATCAGCGTGATGCGCAGCGCGCTGTCGGTCAGCGCCAGCGCGACCGAGAGGCCGGCGCCCGCCAGCGCGGCGGCCCACACCAGGAGGTTGAGCATGCGCGAGCGCTGCGCCAGCGACACGATGGTGGCATTGAGCAGCAGCAGCGACACCAGCATCCAGGTGGCCAGCACGGTCAGCGACAGGTCTGTCCAGACCGGTGAATCAGGCCACAGGTGCAGGCCGCCCACGCCGGTGATCGCCACCTGCGTCAGGCCGATCAGCGCGGAACACGCCGCATAGTAGAGGTAGGCCCGGTCCCGCAGCCAGAAAGCGCCGGCCAGGCCGGCGGTGCAGCCCAGCAGCGCCAGGCCGAAATAAACCCCCAGGAACAGTGACACCTGCTGTTCGCTGCGCAACACATGCCCGGAGCTGACAAAGCGGATGGGCGCACTGAAGCCCTGGGCGTTGTCAATGCGCAGGATGTAATGCGTCGGGTCCTCGGCATTGAAGTTGACCACCAGCAAGGGGTGGCGATGCGGCGTGGGCCACTGGTTGACCGGCGTCAGGTCGCCGGCGCGCTGCTCTATCCACTGGCCGGCGCTGTCCAGCGTGTAAAGCGATGCCCGGTCCAGTGCAGGGTAGGGAATTTCAAGCAGCCAGCGTTCCATGTCGGGCGCGGGCGGCACGATGAATCGGATCCATAGCGACTGGCCGGGTTGCAGAGGGTAAATGCCGCGCGCCGGGGTCTGCTGCCAGCCCAGGTCACGTTGACTGACGACCTGATCGACCCCCAGCCGCGATTGCGGGTCTATCCAGTAGTCGCCCCAGTCGGCCAGCGCGATTGGTTGCTTGTCCGCGTCGAGGTCCAGTACCGTGCGGGACAACGCGGGCAGGCTCAGAAAGGCCAGCATCAGAGCCAGTGCCAAGGCCGCCCCCAGGCCAGCGAAAGGAAGAATCCGTGCCTTGCTGCCTGCAAAATGCGCTGAAAAGACCTTAAAAAACATCAAGTGATTGTCGCAAATTTCCCGAACCCCACTTTCGGGGGAGCCGCTGCCGCGACAATAGACGCATGAAATCAATACGGCTGAGAGAAGGCAAGGAGCGTTCGCTGCTGCGGCGCCATCCCTGGGTGTTTGACGGTGCCATTGCCCGCGGCGGGGCGGACGCTGGCGAAACGGTGCGGGTCGAGGGGCACGACGGGCAGTTCCTCGGCTGGGCGGCCTTCAGCCCGAGTTCGAAGATTCGCGCCCGGGTCTGGAGTTTTGTCGAGACCGAACGTATCGATGCTTCGTTTTTTATAGCGCGTATCGCTCACGCTATAAGGGCCAGGAGCCGTTTTGATATACAAAGTGACGGAATGCGCCTGGTGCACGGCGAGTCCGATGGCTTGCCCGGCCTGGTGGTGGACCGGTATGCCGACACGCTGGTGGCGCAGTTTTCGAGCTGCGGCGTCGAGCGCTGGAAAAGCGTGATCATCGAAGCCCTGCTGGCCGAAACCGGACTCACGCGGCTTTACGAGCGCTCGGACGCCAGTGTGCGATCGCTCGAAGGCTTGCCGGAGGCGACCGGCTGGCTGGCCGGCAGTGGGGCCACCGACCTCGTCATCACCGAACACGGCTGGCAACTGGGTCTGGACATCGCCACCGGCCACAAAACCGGCTTTTACCTGGACCAGCGCGACAGCCGCCGCAAGTTCGCCGACCATGCGCGCCGGCTGCAGTTCCAGAACGTGCTCAACTGTTACTGCTACACCGGGGGGTTTACCGTGGCGGCGCTGGCCGGCGGCGCAGCGCATGTCACGTCGATCGATTCGTCCGGTCCGGCGATTGAAAAAGCCGCGGCCAATGTGGCGCTGAACGGTTTTGACGCCGGCCGCACCACCATGCTGGACGCCGATGTCAATGCCTCGATGCGGCAGTTCCACAAGGAAGGCCGGACCTTCGATGCCATCGTGCTGGACCCGCCCAAGTTTGCGCCCACCGTGGCCCATGCCGAACGTGCAGCGCGTGCCTACAAGGACATCAACCGCATTGCGTTGTCCATCCTGGCGCCCGGTGGCGTGCTTTTCACGTATTCCTGCTCGGGCGGCATCAGCGCCGACCTGTTTCACAAGATCGTGGCGTCCGCCGGTACCGATGCCGGCGTCGATGCCTTCATCACCGAACGACTGGGCGGTGCACCCGACCACCCGATGACCGTCAGTTTCCCCGAGGGCGAGTACCTCAAGGGCCTGGTCTTGCTCAAAAAATAAAATTCATCATCAAAAATGGCCTCTGCCCTCATTGGATGGGCGCAGTCAGCTATTAATAACATAGCAAAAAAGAGGCGCAGACGCTGGAATGCTTGACACGGCCTGTAAAGTGGTCCGGCAGGCCCCGTGTGGAGTCAATGTGCGCTTCAGGGCCTTGTGTTGACGACTAAACTCCCCACCTTCACGGGCCCACCGTTTCTCTTTCTCCTGTATTTTCCCCCCGTATTTTTTTAGGCAGACACCATGAGTTTGATTCCCGTGACCATCCTGACCGGCTTTCTGGGCTCCGGCAAAACCACGCTGCTCAAGCGCATCCTGACCGAAGCCCACGGCCAGAAAATCGCCGTGATCGAAAACGAGTTCGGCGAGGAAAACATCGACAACGAGATCCTGGTCAACGACACCCAGGAAAACATCATCCAGATGAACAACGGCTGCATCTGCTGCTCGATCCGCGAGGACCTGCGCGAGACCCTGCAGCTGCTGGCTGCCAAAAAGCGCAAGGGCCTGCTGGATTTCGAGCGGGTGGTGATCGAGACCACCGGCCTGGCCGACCCCGGCCCGGTGGCGCAGACCTTTTTCATGGACGAGGAAATCGCCGAGCAGTACCTGCTGGACTCCATCCTGACGCTGGTGGATGCCAAACATGCGCCCACCCAGCTCAACGACCGCCAGGAGGCGCGCCGCCAGGTCGGTTTTGCCGACCAGATCTTCATCAGCAAGTCCGATCTGGTGGCTGCCGATGAAGTGCAGGCGCTGATGCACCGCCTCAAACACATGAACCCGCGCGCGCCGCAGAAAGCCGTGCATTTCGGCGAGGTGGCGATTGCCGACGTGTTCGACCTGCGCGGCTTCAATCTCAACGCCAAGCTCGACATCGATCCGGACTTTCTCAAGGCCGACGAGCACGACCATGCCGGCCATGACCACGTGCACGGCGAGCATTGCGACCACCCGTCCCATGCGCAGGACGACAAACACGGCCATCACCACCATCACGATGACGACGTCAAGAGTTTTGTGTTCCGTTCGGAGCGTGCTTTTGACCCGGCCAAACTCGAAGACTTCCTGGGCGCCGTCGTCAATATCTACGGCCCGCGCATGTTGCGCTACAAGGGTGTGCTGAACATGCAGGGTACCGAGCGCAAGGTGATTTTCCAGGGCGTGCACCAGCTCATGGGCAGCGACCTGGGGCCGGCTTGGGGAGCGGACGAAACAAAGGTCAGCAAGATGGTCTTTATCGGCATTGATCTGCCGAAAGATATTTTTCTCCAGGGCCTGGAGCAGTGTCTGGTTTGAGGTAGGCTGTCCACACAATGCCTTGAAAGGCGGGAGGGCCTCATGATTGTCTCCATTCTCCAACGTTTAGGCGCGCGGGCCTCCCAGCGTCCCGGTGAGCCGCTACAATCGCGCGCCGACTCCCCTGGCCGGTCGTCTTCGGCAAGAAGGCAGGGCGGGGAAGTCAGGGTAAGTACTGGCCTTGAAACGGCACGTACGGCGGCGAACAAATCAGACAATCAGGTAAAAGACAAGGTTGGGCTGACGAAAGTCAGCCTGGCCCGGAGTCAGCATGGGGACCATCCCGAAGCTGCCTCCACGAGGAGACCCAGTGTGAAAGCTCAAGCGAAAAAGTCCAAGGTGGCGGTCAAGTCCGCAGGAAAAGCCACGTCAGCCGGCAAAGCCAAAGCCACGACCAAAGTGGCGGCCAAGCCAGCGGCTTCAAAAACCGCTGTGAAAAAGCCGGCCCCGGCCGCTTCCAAAGCCAAGGCCAAGGTGGCGGCCAAGCCCGTAACCAAAGCCAAAGTGAAAGTGGCGGTCAAACCCGTTGCCAAAGCCAAAGTGGTGGCCAAGTCCAAAGCGGCGCCCGCCAAAAAAGCCGCTCCCGCTGCGAAAAAACCTGCGCCCGTTGCCAAAAGCCGTCCGGCCGTCAAGGCCGTCAAATCTGCCAAACCTGTCCGGGCGACCAAACCCGCCCCTATCGTTAAACCCGCGGTTAAAGCCGCCAAACCCGTCACCAAGCCGGCCCCGCCGTCCGTGAAGGGCAAGGCCCCCGCCAAACCTGAAGAAAAAGTCATTATCAAAACGATCACCAAAACGGCGGCAGGTCCCGCCGTGAAAACCCCGCCCAGCCCCGCCAGCATTGCTGCGGCGCCCGCACCGTTGCAGACACCGGCCCTGAAACCGGGGCGCCGCGCCTCCTTGCGCAATTCCTCTTTCGCTCCGCCTCCCGCGCCGATGATTCCGACCCACTCTCCCGACGCTGCGAAAGCCAGCTACTCCACCATTGCCGAACGCGTGATCGCACCGCCCCCGCATGTGGCGGCCAAAAAGGATCCCAAGCTCGCCAACAACTGGAAGACCAAGCCGGGTGAAGAGTTGACGGACGAAGAGGTCAAGGCCATGCCGGACTCGGAGTACATGAACGACAAGCAACTGGCTTTTTTCCGGCACAAGCTGTCCCTGCTCAAGCAGGACATCCACAACAGTGCCGGTGAAACCACCGAGCATCTGCGGGAAGACACCGTGGTGGTTCCGGATCCGGCCGATCGTGCGACCATTGAAGAAGAACACGCCCTCGAGCTGCGTACGCGTGACCGCGAGCGCAAGCTGCTCAAGAAAATCGAGCAGTCGATCGCCCGCATTGACTCTGGTGACTACGGTTACTGTGACGAAACCGGGGAAGCCATCGGCGTGGGGCGCCTGATTGCCCGTCCGACGGCCAATTTGTCGCTGGAAGCACAGCAACGTCGAGAGCTCAAGCAGAAAATGTTCGGCGACTGATCTTTTCCGTTGCCCACTTCCTCCTGAACCGCTGTTGATGGCCAAAGAAGACACCACACCTGGCTTGCTTTCAAAAGTCGTGAAGTTCGTCCGCAACCCCGCGACGAACTGGTCCGAGCTTGAAGGCAAGGAGTCGGACCGGGAGGAGGCCTTGAGCAAGCAGATGCTCAAGGAGATGATTGAGCGAAAACGGCGCAACGACTTTGTACGCAAGCGCGAATTCGACATGTTGCGCAAGATGCGCAAGCGGGAGGCCATGACCGGCCAGGACCCCGGCGCCAGGCCATCCTTCTTCCAGAGCAGCATGCCGTCCAAGCCGGACGACCGCGCTGTCACGCTGAAAAAAATCGACGAAATCGAAGCCCAGATGTCCATGCAATGGTGGAAAACCAAGCATGGAAGTGTGGCCACTGGAGTCAGCGAGCCTTCTTCGCTTTCCCCGGCGACGACGGCCGGTCCGCCCAACCTCAGCACTCACGCCCCGCTGCTGGACAACGCGTTGCCGGCCAACTTTGCGTCCACGGCGCCCGATGCCCTGGCCGCGGCGCTGGCCAAAACCAGGGCCGCCGCCATGTCACCGCAGCCCGCATCGGCACCCATGACGGACCTGTCCGCCGGTGTGACCGCGACGCCGCCCGCTGCTGCACCCAAGCCGGCTGCATCCAGACCGGTCATTTCTGCAGCCTCCCGCGACGGTGAACCGTCGGGTTTTTCAGCGTCCAAATTTTCCGTGGTGGATGCCTCGGAGGTGGCGCACGACCCCGAACTGGAGGAGGCCTCCATCCGTTTCGCCAATGGCGACGATGCCGGCGCCGAAGCCGGATTGCTCGAGACGCTGGGTCCTCAGGGAAGCCGGGCCAGGCATGCGGACACCTGGCTCGCATTGTTTGACCTCTACCGGGCCACCGGACAGCACGACAAGTTCGAAAACCTGGCCGTCGAGTTCGTCGGCCGTTTCGACCGTTCGGCCCCGCAGTGGTTTTCCATGCCCGAGATGGTGCAGCAGTTGTCCAGTCCGGCCAGCTCAGCCAGCTCAGCCAGCCCGGCCGCCGGCAACGGACCGGCCGCGGACTGGGTCTGCCCGTCAAAACTGGGCATCCAGACCGTGGCGGCGCTCAGCGCGGCCCTGGCCCGCGCTCCCATGCCCTGGCGGCTGGACTGGAAGAACCTCAAAACGATTGATGACAACGCCGTGGAGCCCCTGTGCAAGGTGTTCAGTGGCTGGGCCGCACAACCCGTGCAGCTGCGTTTCATGGGTGAGTCGCAATTGGAGCGGGTGTTGCAGGACGCGACCCCCTCAGGGGTGCGGGATACGCCCCAGGGATGGTGGCAACTGCGTATGGAGACCCTGCGGGTGACCCACCAGCCTGACGAGTTTGAGCTGACGGCCCTCGATTTTTGCGTGACGTACGAGGTTTCGCCACCCGCTTGGGACAGTGCGCGCTGCGACTACAAGCCACTGGAGCCGCGTGGCGCTGCTATGGCCGGGCAGGCCATCATTGGCGATGTCTACCGCGATTCGGTGCCGTCCAGCCTCAGCAGCACGATGGAGGGCGACACCGAGATGGGGGGCAACTCCCAGATGAGCCAGCTGTATGCGGTCGAATTGTCTGGCCAGATCGAGGGTGACGCCATTGCCGTCCTCGACAGGCTCGAGGCCAAGCTGATGGGCGCAGACATCATGGTGATTTCGTGCGCAAAGCTGATTCGTGTTGATTTTTCTGCAGCCGGGACCCTGCTCAACTGGGTGTCCGCCCGGGAAGCCGAAAATCGCGCCGTGCAGTTCACCGACGTCAACCGTCTGGTGGCCGCATTCTTCAACGTGATCGGTATCACCGAACATGCTCGGGTCCTGACGCGCATCGACTAACCTCGCCGCATCCGCGAGGGGAGCCAAAAAAGCGCCATCGTTGCCCTGCGCAACACCCCGTCTGTCTGCATCGGGCAACCGTCAGGCAGCTCTGCAGGTGCAGTAAGCACCCAGGGGGCCTTCGAGGTCTCTTTTCTCCTTCGCTCTCTCGCGTGGCACCAGCGCCAACGTCAGCCGGTTTGCCTCCGGCTTAAAGCAACACTTTCACTGGATCTTCTAAGTGCTTAATTTAGAACGATTTTTGATTGATGTCTGCTTGCAAAAGTGTTTCTAAGTGCTTGATTTCATTGAAAAAATTTGTAGCAAACCACTTGCATGGCAAAACTTTCCTGCTAAAGTGGGAAAAAGTGCAATTTAGTGGTGAAAAGTGTTCTCTAAAGGTTTTTAACGGTGTTTCAAGGCGCGTCTTCTCTAGCTCTCGATTCCAAGGGGCGGCTCTCCGTGCCGACCCGGCATCGTGACGTGCTCAGCGCCACCGCATCGAGCCAGCTGACCATCACCAAACACCCGCACGGCTGCCTCATGATATTCCCGCGCAACGAGTGGGAGAAATTCCGCGAACGCATTGCTTCGCTGCCGATGCAGGCACAGTGGTGGAAACGGATTTTCCTGGGTAACGCGATGGACGTCGACATGGACGCCGCCGGGCGCGTGCTGGTCTCTCCCGAATTGCGTAGCGCGGCAGGCATCAGCCGGGACACGGTGCTGCTTGGCATGGGCAGCTACTTCGAGCTGTGGGATGCGGCGACCTATGCGGCCCAGGAGGCCGAGCAGATGAAGGGCGAAATGCCCGATGTCTTCAGAGACTTTTCATTCTGAAAGACGACGGTGCAAGACACATGGACACACCGCACCGTCTTGTTGAACGAAGCAGTCGCAGCGCTTCAGATCAATCCGGACGGGCATTACATCGACGCGACCTTCGGGCGCGGCGGCCACTCGCGCCTCATTCTTTCGCAGCTGTCCGACCAGGGGCGGCTCACCGCCTTCGACAAGGACCCGGAAGCCATTGCCGAGGCGCAGACCATTGCCGACCCGCGTTTTGCCATTCGCCACCAGGCGTTCAGTCATCTGGGCGAGATGCCGGCGGGCAGTGCGGCGGGCATCCTGCTGGACCTGGGCATCAGTTCGCCGCAGATCGACAACCCGGCGCGCGGTTTTTCCTTCCGCGGCGATGGGCCGCTGGACATGCGCATGGACAGCACGCGCGGGCAGAGCGTGGCCGAGTGGCTGGCCGATGCAGAGACGGACACCATAGCGGAGGTCATTCGTGAATATGGCGAAGAACGGTTTGCTGGGCAGATCGCAAAGGCGATTGATCGTCGCCGACAGGAGCGGGGCGTTATTGCAACCACCGCTGAACTGGCCGAGGTCGTGGCTGGCGCGGTCAAAACCCGCGAGCCGGGCAAGGACCCTGCAACGCGCACATTTCAGGCTTTTCGGATTTTCATCAACGCCGAGCTTGAAGAGCTGCAACAGGCGCTAGAGGCCTCGCTCAAAGTACTGCAACCGGGAGGACGTTTGGTGGTGATCAGTTTCCATTCGCTGGAAGACCGCATCGTCAAGCAATTCATCGCCGAACATTCGCGCGAGGTGTTCGATCGCCGCGCGCCGTTTGCCGCACCCAAGGCCATGCGGCTCAAGGCACTGGAACGTGTCAAGCCTGGCGCCGACGAAGTGGCGGCCAACCCGCGCTCACGCAGCGCCGTGATGCGCGTCGCCGAACGGACCGAGGTGCCTGTTCAGGCGAGCACTCAGCGTTACCCTGGGTTCTCAGCATGACACGCCTGAATCTGGTCCTGCTGGTGGCTGTACTGGTCAGCGCGCTGTACCTGGTGCGCACGCAGTACGAATCGCGCCGGCTGTTTGTCGAGCTCGAAAAAACGACGGCACTCAGCCGCCAGCTCGACTCCGACAAGGAGCGCCTGCAGGTTGAAAAGCGTGCGCAGGCCACGCCTCTGCGGGTGGAGCAGATTTCCAGGGAGCGCCTGCAGATGCGCTCGGCCACACCGGCCATCACGCAGTATGTGACCTACAAGAACGCAGCAGCGGACGGGAGCGCGCCATGAGCAGGAGCGTGCGTTACACCTCCAGCCCCCTGCTGGCCAGCAAGACGCCGGTCTGGCGCAGCAAGCTGATCGTGGCCGGCATTGCGCTGGCCTTTGCCGGTCTGGCCGGCCGCGCTGCCTATGTGCAGGTGGTTGGCAACGATTTTTTCCAGCGCCAGGGCGAAGTGCGTTTTGCCCGCACGCTGGAGCTGCCGGCCAATCGCGGACGCATTCTGGACCGCAACGGCCTGATCCTCGCGTCCAGCGTGCCCGCGCCCAGCATCTGGGCCATCCCGGAAGACGTCGACGGCAGCAAGGCCCAACTCGCCGAGCTGGCCAGGCTGCTGCAGATGCCCATGGCCGAGCTCAACAAAAAGCTGTCGAACGAGGACAAGAGTTTTGTCTGGATCAAGCGCCAGGTGGATGCCTCTGTCGGCGAAAAAATACATGCACTCGGCATCAAGGGCATCTACCAGCGCAAGGAGTACAGGCGCGAATACCCGGAAGGTGAAGCCGCTGCCCATGTGGTGGGTTTCACCAATGTGGAGGACCGGGGCCAGGAAGGCATGGAACTGGCGTTCAACAAGGACCTGGCCGGCCACGCCGGCTCGCGCCGGGTGATCAAGGACAGGCTGGGCCGTGTCGTGGAAGACGTGCGCGAACAGGTGCCGCCGGTGGATGGCAAGGACCTGCAGCTTTCCATCGACAGCAAGATCCAGTTTTTTGCCTACCAGAAGCTGCGCGACGCGGTGCTGACCCACAAGGCCAAGGCCGGCAGTGTGGTGGTGCTCGACAGCATCAGCGGCGAGGTGCTGGCCCTGGCCAACTACCCCAGCTTTTCCCCCGACAAGCGCCAGAGCCTGAGCGGCGCGCAATTGAGAAACCGCGCCCTTACCGACACGTTCGAGCCCGGCTCGACCATGAAGCCTTTTGTCGTGGCGCTGGCGCTGCAAAAAGGCCTCGTCCGTCCGGAGACGCAGATCCAGACCGCACCGGGCCGCCTGACGATTGGCGGTTCGACCATCTCCGATGCGCACCCGCAAGGCCTGCTCACCGTCAACCAGGTGATCCAGAAGTCCAGCAACGTCGGTACGGTCAAGATGGCGATGCAGCTGCAGCCGCGCGAGATGTGGGAGATGTTCACCCAGGTCGGCTTTGGGCAGAAACCGCAAGTGCCTTTTCCGGGCGCCGTCAGCGGCCGGCTGCGCGCCTACAAGACCTGGCGGCCCATCGAACAGGCCACCATGAGTTATGGCTACGGCGTGTCCACCTCGCTGTTCCAGCTGGCGCACGCCTACAGCGTGTTTGCACGTGATGGCGACCTGGTGCCGGTGAGCATGCTCAAGAGCGCCGATCCCGCTGTCGGTGTGCGTGTGATCAGCGAAAAAAATGCCCTGGCCATGCGCAACATGTTGCACATGGTCACGGGGCCGGGCGGCACCGCGCACAAGGCGCAAACCATGGGTTACTCGGTGGGCGGAAAAACCGGCACCGCGCACAAGCAGGAGGGCAAGGGTTACGCCGACAAGAAGTACCGCGGATTTTTTGTCGGCATTGCCCCGACGGAAAAGCCGCGCATCGTCGTCGCCGTGATGATTGACGAGCCCAGCAACGGCAAATATTTTGGCGGCGATGTCGCGGCGCCTGTTTTCAGCGAGACCGTGCAGCAGACGCTGCGCATGTTGGGCCTGCCGCCCGACATGGCTGTCAAGCCGCAGATCGTCACCAACCCGGTGGAGGAGTCGTTCTGATGGAGCGGCTGCACACCCCCGAGCAGGCCGCGCACTGGTTGCACCAGCGCGTGAGCGGCAGTCTCTGGACAGACAGCCGCAAGGTCGGTGCCGGGGATGGTTTTATTGCCTGGCCAGGTGCTGCCACCGATGCGCGCAAGTACGTGGCGGACGTTCTGGCCGCAGGTGCGCAGGCCTGCCTGGTGGAGCAGGCCGGAGCGGAGGCCTATGCCTTCAGCGACAGCCGTGTCGCGGCCTACAGCGGCCTGAAAACCGCGACAGCACCGATAGCCGCGGCCTATTTCGAGCACCCGAGCAAAAAGCTGGACGTGCTGGCCGTGACCGGCACCAACGGCAAGACCTCGACCGCCTGGTGGCTGGCCCAGGCCCTGGGCAATCTGGGCCGGCGCTGCGGCGTGGTCGGCACGCTGGGCATCGGACAGCCCGAAGCCATGGTTTTCAACGGCCTGACGACGCCCGATCCGGTGCTGCTGCAGCAGCAGCTCAGGCGCTGGCTCGACGACGGCTTTTCAGCGTGTGCGCTGGAGGCCTCGTCGATTGGCATTGCCGAGCACCGGCTGGACGCCACCGACATCCGCGTGGCGATTTTCACCAATTTCACACAGGACCACCTCGACTACCACCAGAGCATGCAGGCCTACTGGGACGCCAAGGCCCGGCTGTTCGGCTGGTCCGGCCTGAAGGCGGCGGTGATCAACATCGATGATCCGCACGGGGCGGCGCTGGCTGCGACCCTGCGCGAGTCGGGTCTCGACGTCTGGACGGTGTCCTGCCTGGCGCCTGCGCGCCTGCAGGCCCAGGCCATCCACCACGGCCTGGATTTGCTGGGCTTTGATGTGGTGGAAGGCGATGAACGGCATCGGATCTCGACCACGCTGGTCGGGCAGTACAACGTGTCCAACCTGCTGGGTGTGATGGCGGCCTTGCGCGCGCTTGGTTTGCCTTTGTCGGATGTGGTCGAAGCCTGCGCCCACCTGTCACCGGTACCCGGGCGCATGGACTCGATTGCGGTGCCGGGCCGGCCACTGGTGGTGGTGGACTATGCCCACACCCCCGATGCGCTCGAGAAGGTGCTGGGCGCGCTGCGGCCGCTGGCCAGCGGGCGTTCCGGACAGCTCTGGTGCGTTTTTGGCTGCGGCGGTGAGCGTGATGCCGGCAAGCGGCCGCTGATGGCGGCAGCGGCGGAAAAAGGGTCGGACAGGGTGGTGGTGACCAGTGACAACCCGCGCAGCGAAAACCCCGACGTCATCATCAGCCAGATCCTGCAGGGATTTGCCCGTCCCGATGCGGTGCACGTTCAGGCCGACCGCGCCCGGGCGATCGCCCATGCGGTGGGCCAGGCGCATGCCGGCGACGTGGTCCTGATTGCCGGCAAGGGCCATGAAAGTTACCAGGAAACCGCGGGTATCAAGCTGCCGTTCTCCGACAAGGCGCAGGCCGAAGCGGCGCTGGATCAGGGTGCGAGCCGCCATGCCGCGCCGGGAGGCCTCGCATGATGACCCTGCAACAAGCCCTGCAGTGGTTGCCGTCTGCCCGGCTGGTGGGCGACGGCACCCTGCGGTTCCAGCGCGTGCACACGGACACGCGCAGTCTGCAGCCCGGCGACCTGTTTGTGGCGCTCCAGGGTGAACGCTTTGATGCTCATGATTTCCTGGCGCAGGCGAAAGGCGCTGGCGCGGTGGCGGCCCTGGCGCAGCATGGCCTGAGTGCCGAACTCCCCGGCCTGCTGGTGGCCGATTCGAAGCAGGCGCTGGGCCAGCTTGCCACGGGCTGGCGCGCGCAGTTCAGCCTGCCGCTGATCGCCGTGACCGGCAGCAATGGAAAAACCACGGTCACGCAAATGGTGGCGTCCATCCTGCGCGCCTGGAAGCAGGGTGGTGCTTTTGCGACCGAAGGAAATTTCAACAATGACATCGGCGTGCCTTTGACGCTGCTGCGTCTGCGTGCCACCCACCAGGCCGGCGTGGTCGAACTGGGCATGAACCACCCCGGTGAAATTGCCAGCCTCGCAGCCATGACGCGGCCCACCGTGGCGCTGGTCAACAATGCGCAGCGCGAACACCTGGAGTTCATGGCCACGGTGGAAGCCGTCGCCCGCGAAAACGGCGCGGTCATCGCGGCGCTGCCGGCGTCGGGCGTCGCGGTGTTTCCGGCCGACGAGCTGTACACACCGCTGTGGCGGGAACTCGCCGGAGCCCGCACGGTGCTGACCTTTGCCGAGTCGGGCGAGGCCGACGTCACCGGCACCGCGCAATGGCTGGGCGGCGCCTGGCGGGTGTTGGCCGGCACGCCGCAGGGCGCTCTCGATTTTTCCCTGCAGATCGCCGGCCGGCACAATGTCAAAAATGCCCTGGCCGCCGCCGCCTGTGCCCTGGCGGCCGGCGCGCCGCTGGCGGCCATTTCTGCCGGGCTGTCGGCCTTTGTCCCGGTCAAGGGTCGCTCGCGTGCCCTTCAGCTCCAGGCGGCGGGCCACGCCCTCACGCTGATCGACGACAGCTACAACGCCAACCCGGATTCCGTGCGCGCTGCCATCGACGTGCTGGCCGAACTGCCCGGACCGCGCCTGCTGGTGCTGGGCGACATGGGCGAGGTCGGCGATCAGGGTCCTGCCTTTCATGTCGAAGTCGGTGCCCATGCGCGTGCGCGCGGCATCGAGCAGGTGTTCACGCTGGGCACGCAGTCCGCCGACGCTGCCAGCGCCTTCGGCGGCGGCCGGCATTTTGGCGACGATATCGATGCCCTGCAGGCCGCAGTGATGGCTGCTTTGCCGGGTGTGGCCAGCGTGCTGGTCAAGGGTTCACGCTTCATGAAGATGGAGCGCGTGGTCCAGGCCATCGCGGCCGACGCACAACAACAAAAAGAGGAGAAGCCCCATGCTGCTTAGCCTGGCCCAGTGGCTGCAGACCATCTCGCCGGAATTCGGCTACTTCCGCGTGTTCCAGTACCTGACGTTTCGCGCGGTGATGGCCGCCATGACCGCCTTGCTGATCGGTTTGATTGCCGGCCCTTATGTGATTCGCCGTCTGATCAGCCTCAAGATCGGTCAGCCTATCCGCGAATATGCGATGCAGACCCACCTGAGCAAGAGCGGCACGCCGACCATGGGCGGCGTCCTGATCCTGCTGGCCATCGGCATTTCCACGCTGCTGTGGTTTGACCTGAGCAACCGTTTTGTCTGGATTGTGCTGATCGTCACGCTCGGGTTTGGCGCCATCGGCTGGGCCGACGACTGGCGCAAGGTGGTGCACAAGGATCCCGAAGGCATGCGCTCGCGGGAAAAATACTTCTGGCAATCGGTGATCGGCCTGCTCGCTGCCCTGTACCTGGTGTTCAGCATCTCGGAAAGCTCCAACCTGCGGGTGCTGGAGCTGTTCATGAGCTGGGTGCAGTCCGGTTTTGACGTGAACCTGCCGCCCAAGGCCGGGCTGCAGTTGCCCTTCTTCAAGGAAATCAGTTACCCGCTCGGTGTGTTTGGTTTTGTGCTGCTCACCTACCTCGTGATTGTCGGCTCCAGCAATGCCGTGAACCTGACCGACGGGCTGGACGGTCTGGCGATCATGCCGGTCGTGATGGTCGGCTCGGCGCTCGGCGTGTTTGCCTATGTGACGGGCAGTGCCGTCTATTCGAAATACCTGTTTTTTCCGCACATCCCGGGTGCCGGCGAGTTGCTGATTTTCTGCTCGGCCATGGCCGGTGCCGGCCTCGCCTTTCTGTGGTTCAACACCCACCCCGCGCAGGTCTTCATGGGCGACGTGGGTGCGCTGGCGCTGGGCGCTGCGCTGGGAACGATTGCGGTCATCGTGCGCCAGGAAATCGTGCTGGCCATCATGGGCGGCATCTTTGTTGTCGAAGCCATGTCAGTGATGCTGCAGGTGATCTATTTCAAATACACCCGCAGGCGTTTTGGTGAAGGCCGGCGGCTGTTCCGGATGGCGCCCCTGCACCATCATTTCGAGAAAAGCGGCTGGAAGGAAACGCAGGTGGTCGTGCGCTTCTGGATCATCACCATGCTGCTGTGCCTGGTCGGCCTGTCGACGTTGAAACTGCGATGAACGCCAACGAATCCTCCAACCCCGGCAATGCGCCAGATGGGTCCGAAGCGCCTCCAGTGGAGGTGACGCAGGCGCACGGACCGGTGCAGGCGCCTGTGCCGGCGCTGGATGCCGTGCCGGCGTTGCCAGAGGCTATGCCCCTGGTGGAGCCGGCGTTGCAAGACCCGGTGGCAGACGCAGAAGCGGACCCGGCCCGCACCGGGGTGGCGGGCAAGGCGGGGCCACGGCCCTTGCCCGAGACCCTGACGGCCGCGCGTGATGCGGCTGCCTTTGTTGCGCAACTGTTTGCCGAGGTGAGTGCGCCCGAGCAGGCCGTGCCGGTCGTCCCCGTAACGCTGTCACCGTCGCCGAACGACGAAACCGTGCAGGTGGGTGCTGAAGACGATGCTCCTGCCGCCGTCGAGACATCCAGCGAGACGCTGGTGTCTGTGTTGCACGGCCAGCATGTCCTCATCCTGGGGCTGGGCGCTTCCGGGCTGGCCATGGCCCGCTGGTGCGTACGGCAGGGTGCGCGTGTCAGCGTGGCCGATACGCGTGAGATGCCGCCCCAGCTGGCCCGCTTGCAGGCGGACTTGCCGCAGGTCGATTTCCGCACCGGTGCTTTCGACGCTGGGCTGGTGGCGGGCACGGACATCCGTGCCGTTTTCAAGAGCCCGGGCCTGTCGCCTGCGGAGGTCGCGCCGGTCTGGCAGGCGGCGCAGTCCATCGGCCTGTGGACGGGCGGGGAACTGGACCTGTTCGCCCGCGCCCTGCTGGAGTTGCAGGCCGGACGTGCTTATTCCCCCAAGGTGCTGGCGATCACCGGGACCAACGGCAAGACGACGACGACGGCGCTCACCGGCCAGTTGCTGACCCACGCCGGAAAAGCCGCGGCGGTGGCGGGAAACATCGGCCCCAACCTGCTGGACATGCTGACACAGCACCTCGATGCGGCAACCTTGCCCGAGGTCTGGGTGTTGGAGCTGTCGAGCTTCCAGCTCGACGGCGTGCAGGGTTTTGAGCCCACCGCAGCTGCGGTGCTCAACCTGACGCAGGACCATCTGGACTGGCACGGCAGCATGGAGGCCTACGGCGCGGCCAAGGCGCGCATCTTCGGCGGCAAGGGCCTGATGGTGCTCAATCGCGATGATCCGGCGGTGATGGCCATGCTGCCAGAACCGGTGAGGGCCAAGTTGCAAAAACCGAAGTGGCGCGAGTATGTGAGCTTTGGGCTTGATGCCCCGCAGCGGCCGGGTGACTATGGCATTGAAACCGTCAATGGCATGGCTTGGCTGGTGCGTGCTGCTGAGGCCGACGAAACCGTCAAGCGCCGCAAGGACGAAGAAGTGGTGCTGTACATCCAGCGCCTGATGCCGGTCGAAGCCCTGCGCATCCGTGGACGCCACAACGCCACCAACGCGCTGGCCGCGCTGGCGCTGGCCGGCGCCGTGGGCGGCAACATGGCGTCCATGCTGCACGGCCTGCGTGAATACACCGGTGAGCCGCATCGCGTGACGCCGGTGGCGGTGGTGCGCGACGTCGAATACTTTGATGACAGCAAGGGCACCAACGTGGGTGCCACCGTGGCGGCATTGACCGGCCTGGGCGCCGAACGCAAGCTGGTGCTGATCGCCGGGGGCGAAGGCAAGGGGCAGGACTTTTCTCCATTGGCCGGACCCGTGCGCCAGCATGCCAGGGCGGTCGTGCTGATCGGGCGCGATGCGTCCCTGATCCGTGCTGCACTGGAAGGCACGGGCGTGCCCCTGCTGGATGCCGACTCCATGCAGGCCGCCGTAGAACTGGCGGCCCGGCAGGCGCAAACCGGCGATGCGGTGTTGATGTCGCCGGCCTGCGCGAGTTTTGACATGTTCGACAACTATGGGCACCGCGCCCAGGTGTTTTGCGACGCCGTCCAGGCGCTCGCGCATGACGCGGGGGTGGTGTCATGACGGTGGCTGCCCGACTTTCCGGCTGGTTCTCCAGTCTGGGCGGGGCCGCGCCCGAGGGCCTGCCGGTCCGGCTGGGCGGCCAGCGCCGCTCGCGCTCCGAGTCGGCGCCGGTACGCATGTCGGGGGTGGACCAGGCCCTGATCTGGGTCACCGTGGCCCTGCTGGTCTGGGGCCTGGTCATGGTGTACTCCGCGTCCATCGCCATGCCGGACAACCCGAAGTTCGCGCGTTATGCACACACCCACTTCCTGCTGCGCCATGCGCTGTCGCTGGGGGTGGCGTTCGCCGTTGCCCTGCTGACCTTCCAGGTGCCGGTGTCGACCTGGGAAAAAGTCGCACCCTGGCTGTTTGTGGCCTCGCTGGTGCTGCTGATGCTGGTGCTGATTCCGTTCATCGGCAAGGGCGTCAATGGCGCACGCCGCTGGATCTCGCTGGGTTTCATGAACTTCCAGCCTTCGGAACTCGCGAAGTTTGCGGTGCTGCTGTACGCCGCCGACTACATGGTGCGCAAGATGGAGGTCAAGGAGCGCTTTTTCCGCGCCGTCATGCCCATGGCCGTGGCCATTGGCATCGTGGGCCTGCTGTTGCTGGCCGAGCCCGACATGGGCGCTTTCATGGTCATCTCGGTGATCGCCATGGGCATTCTGTTCCTTGGCGGCGTCAACGCCCGCATGTTTTTTGTCATTGCCACCGTGGTGGTGATCGCCTTTGCGCTGATGGTGATGCTCAGCGACTGGCGTCGCGAGCGGATTTTTGCCTACCTCGATCCCTGGAGCGACAAATACGCGCTGGGCAAGGGCTACCAGCTCTCGCATTCGCTGATTGCTTTCGGGCGCGGCGAAATTTTCGGTGTGGGTCTGGGCGGCAGCATCGAAAAACTGCACTGGCTGCCGGAAGCCCACACCGACTTCCTGCTGGCGGTGATCGGCGAGGAGTTCGGCTTGCTGGGTGTTCTCTGCGTGATCGGTGCCTTCATGTGGATGACGCGCCGCATCATGCACATCGGCCGCCAGTCGATTGCGCTGGATCGACTGTTTGCCGGCCTGGTGGCCCAGGGTGTGGGCATCTGGATAGGTTTCCAGGCCTTCATCAACATGGGTGTGAACCTCGGCGCCTTGCCGACCAAGGGCCTGACCCTGCCGCTCATGAGTTACGGTGGCTCGGCGATTTTGATGAACCTGATTTCGCTGGCCGTGGTGCTGCGCATTGATTATGAAAACAGGCTTTTGATGCGCGGAGGCCGCGCATGAAAAGCCTGTTTCACCAAAACCGGTTCAGCGCGCAGCGCTGCAAGGCGCGAAGCGGCTTGGTTGATGCGCGGAGGCCGCGCGTGAGTAAGCTGTTTCACCACAATCGATTCAGCGCGCAGCGCTGCGGCGCGCCAGCGCCGTTGATGCGGGGAGGGCGACCATGAGCACCACCCGTACAGCCCTCATCATGGCCGGCGGCACCGGCGGCCACATCTTCCCGGGCCTGGCTGTGGCCGAGGCGCTGCGTGAGCGCGGCTGGCGCGTGCACTGGCTGGGCGGCCGGGGCACGGCTGACCATCCGAGCATGGAGAGCCAGCTCGTGCCGCCGCGCGGTTTTCCCTTCGAGAGCATCGAGTTTTCGGGTGTGCGCGGCAAGGGCGTGGCCACGCTGGCATTGCTGCCGCTGCGCCTGCTCAAGGCTTTCTGGCAAAGCATTGCGGTCGTGCGCCGCGTCAGGCCCGACGTGGTCGTGGGGCTGGGCGGCTACATTGCCTTTCCGGCCGGCATGATGAGTGTGCTGCTGGGCAAGCCGCTGGTGCTGCATGAGCAGAACTCGGTGGCCGGGCTGGTCAACAAGGTACTGGCGGGTGTGGCCGACCGGGTGTTCACGGCTTTTCCGAAGGTGCTGAAAAACGCGGCCTGGGTGGGCAACCCGCTGCGCCCGGCCTTCACGCAGCAGCCCGACCCGGCCGCCCGGTTTGCGGGTCGCAGCGGGCCCCTGAAATTGCTGGTGGTCGGTGGCAGCCTGGGCGCGCAGGCGTTGAACCGCATCGTGCCGCAGGCCCTGGCCCTGATTCCCGAGGCGCAGCGACCCCAGGTCATCCACCAGAGCGGTGCCAGGCAAATCGAGGCGCTGCGCGAGAACTACCGCGCCGCTGGCGTGCAGGCCGAACTCACGCCTTTCATCAACGACACGGCCCGTGCTTTCGCCGAGGCCGACCTGGTGGTCTGCCGCGCCGGTGCCAGCACCGTGACTGAAATTGCGGCCATCGGCGCCGCGGCGCTGTTCGTGCCGTTTCCGGCTGCGGTGGACGATCACCAGACAACCAACGCTGCCTTTCTCGTGGACAGCGGCGGCGGCTGGCTGGTGCAACAGCGTGACCTGACACCCGGATTTCTGGCAGACATGCTACAAAAAACAGAGCGACCTGCGCTTTTGCAGCGGGCGCTTCAGGCCAAAAAAATGCAAAAAACAGATGCCACCGCCAACGTGGTGGCCGCCTGCGAGGAGCTGGCGTCATGAAACACGCGATCAAACACATTCACTTCATCGGCCTGGGCGGCTCCGGCATGTCCGGCATTGCCGAGGTCCTGCACAACCTCGGTTACGTGATCTCCGGCTCCGACCTGTCCGACAGCGCCACCCTGCGCCGCCTGGCCGGACTGGGCATCCAGACCTTTGTCGGCCATGCCGCCGAAAACCTGGCCAGCGTTGATGCGGTGGTCACCTCGACGGCGGTGAAACCCGACAACCCCGAGGTGCTGGCGGCGCGCGAAAAACGCATTCCCGTGGTGCCGCGTGCGCTGATGCTGGCCGAACTGATGCGCCTGAAGCAGGGTATTGCGATTGCCGGCACGCACGGCAAGACCACCACCACCAGCCTGGTTGCCAGCGTGCTGGCCGAGGGCGGGCTGGATCCGACCTTTGTGATCGGCGGGCGGCTCAACAGTGCCGGCGCCAATGCCCGGCTGGGTTCGGGTGACTACATCGTGGTCGAGGCCGACGAGTCGGATGCCTCCTTCCTCAACCTGTTGCCGGTGATGGCGGTGGTGACCAACATCGATGCCGACCACATGGAGACCTACGGCCACGACTTCGGCAACCTGAAAAAGGCATTCATCGATTTCCTGCACCGCATGCCGTTTTACGGCACGGCAATCCTGTGCACCGACGATGCGGCCGTGCGCGAGATCGTGCCGCAGGTGTCCTGCCCCATCACCAGTTATGGTTTTGGCGAGGACGCCCAGGTGCGCGCCATCAATGTGAAGGCGGTTGGCGGGCAGATGCACTTCACGGTGCAACGGCGCAACGGCGTGATTCTTGCCGACCTGCCGGTGGTGCTCAACCTGCCCGGCGAGCACAACGTACTCAATGCCCTGTCGGCCATCGCGATCGCGGTGGAGCTCAACATCCCCGACGCCGCGGTGCAGAAGGCGCTGGCCGAATTCAAGGGCGTGGGCCGGCGCTTCCAGCATTACGGCGATGTGCCGGCGCCCGCCGGCGGCAGCTTCACCGTGATTGATGACTACGGCCACCACCCGGTCGAGATGGCCGCCACGCTGGCTGCGGCGCGTGGTGCCTACCCGGGCCGGCGTCTCGTGCTGGCTTTTCAGCCGCACCGCTTCACCCGCACGCGGGACTGCTTCGAGGACTTTGTGAAAGTCATCGCCCAGGCCGACAGTGTGCTGCTGTCCGAGGTTTACGCCGCCGGCGAGGCGCCCATCGTGGCGGCCGACGGCCGTTCGCTGGCACGCGCGTTGCGGGTGGCCGGCAAGGTCGAGCCGGTGTTCGTCGACGACATCGAGGCCATGCCGCAGGCGATTGCCGACAACGCCCTGGATGGCGACGTGGTGCTGTGCATGGGGGCCGGCACGATTGGTGCGGTGCCCGGCAAGGTGGTCGAGTTGCTACAAAAAACAGAGCGTTCTGCGCAGGAAGGAAAAGGGCTGTGAGCCTGAAAGACTCCCCATTTGGCAAGGTGGCGGTGCTGCTGGGCGGCCACTCCGCTGAGCGTGAGGTCTCCTTGATGTCGGGCCGCGGGGTGCTGGAAGCGCTGCGTTCGCGCGGCGTCGATGCCCACGCCTTCGACCCGGCAGAGCGTGACCTCGGCGAGCTCAAACGCGAGAACTTTGAGCGCTGCTTCATTGCGCTGCACGGACGTTTTGGCGAAGACGGCACGGTGCAGGGCGCGCTCGAGCTGATGGGCATTCCCTACACCGGCTCCGGCGTGATGGCGTCGAGCATCGCCATCGACAAGGTCATGACCAAGCGCATCTGGCTGGCCGAGGGCCTGTCGACCCCGAAGTACCTGTTGCTGCGTCGCGGCGCCTATGAGCGCCAGCAGGTGATCGCGGTCCCCGACGACCTGGGGCTGCCGCTGATCGTCAAGCCGGCGCGCGAGGGTTCTTCCATCGGCGTAGTCAAGGTGGCAGGGTATTCCGGCATGGTCGACGCGGTCGAACAGGCGGCGCAAATGGATGCCGACGTGTTGTGCGAGCAGTTCATCAGCGGTGATGAAGTGACCTGCCCGGTGCTGGGAACGGGGGATGCTGCGCGGGCCCTGCCGGTGATCCGCATCGTCGCGCCCGAGGGCAACTACGACTACCAGAACAAGTACTTCACTGACACCACGCAATACCTGGTGCCCTGCGGCCTGCCGGCAGGCGAGGAAGCGGCCATCCAGGCACTGGTGCTCAAGGCCTACCGCCTGCTGGGTTGCCGCGGCTGGGGTCGCCTCGACGTGATGATCGACGGCAAGACCCGCCAGCCCTACCTGCTGGAAATCAACACCTCGCCCGGCATGACCGGCCATTCGCTGGTGCCGATGTCGGCACGCGCCGCGGGCATCAGTTACGAGGACCTCTGCCTGGACGTGCTGCGCACGGCCAGCCTGGACAACCCGAGAACGCAGGGAGGCGCTGCGTGAGCCAAACCCTGCCTGTCCCGCTGGACGTCAAGCTCATGAACACCACTTCGCTGGTGCTGGGGCTGGCGTTTGCGGGCATGCTGGTGACCTTCGGGGTGTCGTGGCTGCTGCAGCAGAACCTGTTTCGCCTCACGGCCATCCGGGTCGGCGGCGACCTGGGCCACAACAACGCGGTCACGCTGCGCGCCAATGTCGTGCCCAAGCTGACAGGCAATTTTTTCACCGTCGATCTGGTCCGTACACAGGCGGCATTCGAGAGCGTGCCCTGGGTGCGCAAGGCAGTGGTGCAGCGCGAGTTTCCCAACCGGCTGCGGGTGGTGCTGCAGGAGCACCAGGCGATTGCCTTCTGGGGGCAGGAGGGCGACGCCCGCCTGGTCAACAGTTACGGCGAGGTGTTCGAGGCCAACCAGGGCGACGTCGAGGCCGACGACCTGCCGCTGCTCAACGGACCGCAGGGCCAGGCCGTGCTGGTTCTGGCGGGTTACCGCAGGCTGGCCCCGGTGTTCGAAAAAATGGACGCGCGGCTGGAATTGCTGGAGTTGACGGCCCGCGGCAGCTGGCGGGCCAGGCTCGAGGACGGTGTGGTCATCGAGCTGGGGTTGGGTTCCCTCGACGAGATCCGCAGCCGTGCCGAGCGCTTCATCGCCACGCTGACACAGGTGTCCAGCAGATACGGCCGCAATCTCGAGTCGGCCGACCTGCGTTACAGCAACGGGTATGCACTCAAGCTCAGAGGCGTCACCACCACGGTGTTGGGCGGCAAAGAGGACAGGAAAGCAAAAAGGTAAAGATATGGCGAAAGAATACAAAGATCTCGTGGTGGGGCTGGACATCGGGACCAGCAAGGTCATGGCGGTGGTGGCCGAGGTTCTGCCCGGCGGCGAGCTCAAGCTGGCCGGCCTGGGCATCGCCTACAGCAACGGGCTCAAGCGCGGCGTGGTGGTCAACATCGACGCCACGGTGCAGAGCATCCAGCAGGCGCTGAAAGAGGCCGAGCTGATGGCCGACTGCAAGATCTAGCGCGTCTACACCGGCATCACCGGCAGCCACATCCGCGGCATCAACTCCAGCGGCATGGTGGCCGTCAAGGACAAGGAAGTCACGCAGGCCGACGTGGCCCGCGTCATCGAGACGGCCAAGGCCATCAACATCTCCACCGACCAGCGCCTGCTGCTGGTCGAGCCGCAGGAGTTCGTCATCGACGGCCAGGATGTGCGTGAACCCATCGGCATGAGCGGCATCCGGCTCGAGGCCAAGGTGCACATCGTGACCGGCGCGCAAAGTGCGGCGGAAAACATCATCAAGTGCGTGCGGCGCTGCGGCCTCGAAGTGGACCAGCTGATGCTCAACCCGCTGGCCTCCAGCCTGTCGGTGCTCAGCCGCGACGAGCAGGAGCTCGGTGTGGCGCTGGTCGACATCGGCGCCGGCACCACCGACGTGGCGATTTTCACCGGCGGCGCGATCCGCCACACGGCCGTGATCCCGATCGCCGGCGACCTGATCACCAGCGACATCGCGATGGCGCTGCGCACCCCGACCAAGGACGCCGAAGACATCAAGGTTGAAAGCGGTTTTGCCAAACAGCTGCTGGCCGACCCGGACACCCAGGTCGAGGTGCCGGGCCTGGGTGACCGCGGGCCGCGCATGCTCAGCAAGCAGGCGCTCGCCGGCGTGATCGAGCCGCGCATCGAGGAAATTTTCTCGCTGGTGCAGCAGGTGATCCGCGAGTCCGGGTACGAGGAGGTGCTGTCGTCCGGCATCGTGATCACCGGCGGCAGCGCGGTCATGCCGGGCATGGTCGAACTCGGCGAAGACATTTTTCTCAAGCCGGTGCGGCGCGGCATTCCACGTTATTCGAGCGCACTGTCGGACATGGTGGCCCAGCCGCGCGCGGCCACCGTCATGGGGCTGCTCGAGGAAGCCCGGCTGGCGCGCATGCGCGGGCATCGCGTCGCGCAGAAGGCAGGCAGTGTTCACAACGCTTTTGGCCGGGTCAAGGACTGGCTGGTGGGGAACTTCTGATGAAAAAATTTCCGGTTTTTATCTGGCGGAGTCCGCGGTGCAGCCACTCGGGGGGCGCTGATCCCCCTGCGTGATGGTTTCCCGATTGAAAAGAAACTAATAAAAATTTTTGGCAACTGCAACATATGGATAGGAGGCTCACATGAGCATCGAAATGATTGAAATCGAAGAGTTCAACCAGGGCACGCAGATCAAGGTGATCGGCGTGGGTGGCGGCGGCGGCAATGCGGTCGAACACATGATTGAGCGCAACGTCCAGGGCGTGGAGTTCATCTGCGCCAACACCGACGCACAGGCGCTCGGCCGCGGCAGCGCACACAAGCAGATCCAGCTCGGCGGCAGCGGCCTGGGCGCAGGCAGCAAGCCCGAGAAGGGTCGTGACGCGGCCGAGATGGCGGTGGACGACATCCGCGCCGCCATCGCCGGCGCGCACATGCTGTTCATCACCGCCGGCATGGGCGGCGGCACCGGCACCGGCGCGGCGCCGGTGATTGCACGCATCGCCAAAGAAATGGGCATCCTCACCGTCGGTGTGGTGACCAAGCCTTTCGAGTTCGAGGGCGGACGCCGCATGACCAATGCCGACCTCGGCCTGGCCGAACTCGAAGCCAATGTCGATTCGCTGATCGTGGTCCTCAACGAGAAGCTGCTCGAAGTGCTGGGCGACGACGTCACGCAGGACGAAGCCTTTGCGCATGCCAACGATGTGCTGAAAAACGCCGTCGGCGGCATTGCCGAGATCATCAACGTTCCCGGCCATGTGAACGTCGACTTCGAGGACGTGCGCACCGTGATGGGTGAGCCCGGCAAGGCCATGATGGGCACGGCCCGCGCCAACGGCCCGGACCGCGCACGCATCGCGGCCGAGCAGGCCGTCGCCTGCCCGCTGCTCGAAGGCATTGACCTGTCGGGCGCCAAGGGTGTGCTGGTGCTGATCAGCGCCGCCAAGGGTTCGCTCAAGCTCAACGAGTCCAAGCTCGCGATGAACACCATCCGCGCCTATGCCTCGCCCGACGCGCATGTGATCTACGGCACGGCCTATGACGATGACCTGGGCGAAGACATCCGCGTCACCGTGGTCGCCACCGGCCTGAGCCGCCAGGGCATGCGCCGCACGGCGCCTCCGCTGCAGGTGCTGCGTACCGGCACGGACAACATGCCGGTGCTCAACATGGCGGTCGGTGGCGCAACCGTCAGCGGTTCCCACCCGGGCGGCAGCAGCATGGGTTCGGCACAGACCGACTACGGCAACATGGCCGTGCCCAGCGTCTGGCGCACCAACCGCACGCAGGCGGCTGCCAAGGTTGATGCGCTGGCGTCGGGCGGCATGGACGACTTCGAGATTCCGGCTTTCCTGCGCAAGCAGGCGGACTGATCGCGTTTTTTTTGAAGCGTCACGTTGCGGCTGAGGTCGGTGTGGGACAGCAGGACTAACTCCCCACTCCCACCCCTAACCCCTCCCTCGCCCCGCTGGGCGATGGAGGGGGACTTCATTTGGCCGCGTGTTCTGCACTCGCGTGCAAACATGACGGCCACGTTCTCCGACATGACGCGCTGCGCGCGTCATGTCTCCCCGCACCCGCACCCGCATCCGTTCCCGTATTTGTTCCCCCACCCGTCGGGCTGGGCCGAGGAGCGCAGGCAAAAGCGGATCAGGGCTGGCGTTGTTTGAGC
>ERZ1292640.797-Hain-H43-02um-R1-797-length-26243-cov-7_pt1 | contig 26243 bp, 24 predicted proteins | sample MGYA00564404_ERZ1292640 | MGnify/ENA primary metagenome ERZ1292640 (study PRJEB36523, sample SAMEA6512636) | groundwater metagenome | collected 2019-01-08 | study: AquaDiva: Metagenomics assemblies of 32 groundwater samples | reverse complement strand
CCTGCCGGGGCGGCGCAGGCAGGCCGACAAGAATGTCGGCGCTCCTTTACTTGGGGCTTTGCCGCGCTGAATTCATTTGTGCTTAAAGCATCGGCGGGACTTGGATTAAATTGCGCTGAGAACGGCGCCGAAAACAAATTGCTATGAGAACATTTTGCATCCTCCGTGCCTGCGCCAGCTTGATCTTGACTTGGCTGTTCCCGCCCGGTTTGGCCCTGGAATTCCCTGGTCCTGGACCCGGCACAGCTCAGGCTCACCTGACTGATGATCACTTGAGCCTCGGCAACCAGGTCCTCTCCTGCGCCTGGACCACGGCCGACGGCAAGCTCAAACCGGTGGAGGTCGCCGATCGCATTGGCAAGAGAACCATTGACTTGCAGGGGACGGAAACGTTTCGGTTGACGCTGGCTGATGGACGCTCGCTGGCCGCCTCAGAGTTGAAGGTGATCGGCAAGCCTGCGCTCGAAACGTTGCTGCCAAAACCGGGCGCGTCGATCTTGGCTCACCGGTTCCCGGGCCGGCAGGTGGTGGTGCATCTGGAGTCGGCTGATGGCAACCTGGCCGTGGAATGGCGTGCCATCCTGCGCGACGGCGCGAACGCGGTTCGGCAGGAAATTGCGTTCAAGGCGAAGGAGAAAGCGATTCCCGTGAAGGAGACGCGCCTGATGGAACTGCCCGCTGTCGGCGCCGCGGTGGTCGGGAGCGTGCCCGGCTCGCCGGTGGTGATAGGGAATCTGTTTTTCGCCTACGAGCATCCCGATTCGCAAAGCGCCATCGCCGAGCGTGCAACCTGTTCGCTGGTGTTCAATGTTTCGCTGCCACCGGGCCAACCGGTCGTTCAGTCTTCGGTCATCGGTGTGCTTCCCGAAGGCCAATTGCGGCGTGGCTTTCTCTACTACGTCGAACGTGAGCGGGCGCATCCGTACCGTCCTTTCCTCCATTACAATGCGTGGTATGACATCTGTTGGGGCGACCGCAAAATCCGCGAGGCCGAATGCTTGCAGGTGATCGTGACCTTTGGCCGGGAGTTGATCGAAAAGCGGGGCGTGCCGCTGGCGTCCTTTGTGTGGGACGACGGCTGGGACGATCCCCAAACTCTGTGGCGGCCAATCAAGGAGAATTTCCCGAGCGGCTTCGGCAAAATCCTGGCGGCGGCGCGCCAGCACAATTCAACGCTCGGCTTTTGGCTGTCGCCTTTCGGCGGATACGGCAAACCGAAAGAGGACCGGCTGGCCATGGGCAAGGAGCAAGGCTTTGAGACCGGTCCGCAAGGGTTTTCGTTGGCCGGCCCGAAATATTATGAGCGGTTTTTGGAGACCTGCCTCAGCTTTATCGACCACGACGGAGCCAACTTTTTCAAGTTCGACGGCCTGGCGCGGAGCGTCGATGAAACGGAAGCCATGCTGCGGCTGACCCGCGCCTTGCGGGCGCGCAAGCCGGATTTGTTCGTCAGCATCACGACCGGCACCTGGCCCTCGCCGTTCTGGCTTTGGTATGGCGACTCGACCTGGCGGGGCGGTGGCGACATGGGCTTTCATGGCGCCGGTTCCAAGCGCGAGCAATGGGTTACGTATCGCGACATGGAGACGTATCGCCGCGTGGTGAGCGCGGCGCCGCTCTATCCCATTAATTCGCTCATGAATCAGGGTTTTGCGCACGCCCGCTATGGGTCGGCGCTGGAAGTTGGGAATGTGCCGGAGGAAATCCGGCGCGAACTGCGGTCGCTCTTTGCCGGCGGCACTTGCCTCCAGGAACTCTACGTCACGGCTGAAAAGATGTCGTCGCAGAACTGGGATGATCTGGCCGAGTGCGTGAAATGGGCGCACCCCAATGCCGATGTGCTGGTGGACACACACTGGCTCGGCGGCGATCCGGGCAAGGGCGAACCTTACGGTTGGGCGGCGTGGTCGCCACGCAAAGGAATTCTGGCGCTGCGCAATCCGTCGCCCCAGCCGGCTGCGATCACTCTGGATATAGGAAAGGCCTTTGAGCTTCCGCCTGGCGCCCCGCGCGCTTACACGCTCAGGAGTCCGTGGAAGGAGGATGCGGCCGCGCCGGCTCTCGAGGCTCAAGCCGGAACCGCTCTTTCATTCCCGCTCGAGCCTTTTGCGGTGCGGGTGTTTGATGCCAGTGTGCGGTAGGGGAGAAAGGGGATATGAAACCGCATGTGAAGCTCAGGCGGCAGCATAGGCTTCAGCGAAACGGCGGGCTTGTTGCGTGACCCAGTCCCAATTCCCAGCCGCGATTTGCCGTTGGTCAAAAAGCGGACTTCCCACTCCGAATGCTTCTGCGCCGGCCCGCTTGTAAGCGGTCAGCGTCTCGACCGTAACCCCGCCGGTCGGCATCAGGCGCAAGTTCGGAAAGGGTGCCTTGAGGCTCTTGATGTAGGCCGGCCCTAATTGGTCCGAGGGGAAAACCTTGACCAGGGTGCCGCCGAGTTGTGAGGCCAGATGAATCTCCGTCGGACTCATGGCTCCGGGAAAAACCGGCACCTGCCGTTTCACGCATTCGGCAATGACCTCTCCGGCCACGACGGGCGTGACGATAAAGCCCGCCCCGGCCTCCAGCGCCGCTTCCAAACTCGCCAGCGAACAGACGGTGCCGGCGCCCACATTGGCGCGATCGCCGGCCAGTTCACACAGCAGGCGGATGATCTCGGCAGCGCCGTCCGTGTTCATCGTCACTTCGAAATTACACAACCCGCCGGTCGCCGCCGCCGGCATCAGCTTTCGAATCTGGTCCCAATTGAACCCGCGCAGGATTCCCACGACGGGCAGCCGATAAAAGGTGTCCCAACTGAACATGGTCTGCATATCAGTTCTTCTCGCTCTCAAGTGTTCACGACCAGAATCCTGCTCAACATAACGGCCTGGCCCAAGCTCGACAATCGTTCCACCTCAGCACCGGGCACGATTTGCAGGCGAGACCCCGCATCCAATGTCCGAAACGCCAGCTCATAAAGGTCCGCCAGGATTTCACCGCTGCACAGGACCACCGGCGTCCTGCCAGGGTAACGCCCGATTAATCCGACCATTTCCGCGCCGAGGAGCAAGCCGCTCAGAAATGCTCTGTTCTCGGCCGCATCGCGCGCCTGAAGCACCTGCCGCGTTCGCACGCGAAACAACAGCTCCAAGAGCGGCCTGGCGCGAGCCGCCTCCACCCCCTCCTGAAAGGCGGGCCGGACCGGACCGGACAATCGCGTCGATGCCGCATCCTCGCCGATGGGTGCTGCCACCGAATGCCGCAGCACACTATGCCGGCTGAGGACGTCAAACAGCTCGCCCGTCATGTAAGTCTGAAAGTCAATGATGCGGCCGCCTTGGACATGGATGTGCTTGGAGTGAGTGCCGGGCAGGACCAGGACGGCCTCGTTCGCCATGGCCAGAGCGGCGCTCCATCGCGTCAAACCCAAGACTTGGATTTCTTCTCCACGCATGATCTCCCATTCGCTCCGCACTCCCGAGAGCAGCACAACGCGGTGAGATCGGCCACTTGCGCTCAATGGTCCTGCGTCCTGCCAAACCATGTCGCTGCCGTCCGGGGCAAACGGCAGCGGCGCATACGGCAATTCGCGCCAACAGATGGAAGAGCTGGCCATGCCGGAGATGATAATCGGACAGTCGGTCGGCAGGTCCGCGTGTTGCCGGGCCAGCGCCGCCACGCCCTGGGCCAAAACCGCGCGAAATATCTCTGATCGATCTTGGCCCGCAGACGAAGCGGCCAAGCGGCCCACGCCGTCGTGAGAACGAAACTCGCCCACGACTTCTCAGAACGGGCTTTTGACCCAGCGCAGCCGAAACTGGCTGGTGCCCCAATCGCAACTCAAGAAATGGTTAATCATCATTCACTGAGCCGTTCGCCTGGCCAATTCCGCTACTTCCGCGGCCGAAAGGGCGCGGCCATAAAAAGCAAAGCCGGCAAACTGCGCCGCCAGAAACTCGTTGCCGCTGTAATGCGGATTGCCACCCAGGGCGATATCCCTGCCTTTGTCGGACAGGAGCTGGGGCGCGGCCGTTGAGCCCCGGCTCTGGCCGTCCACATAAAGCTCAAGTCGCCCGCCTGATTTGACGGCCGCCAGATGATGCCAGCGTCCCGGTTCCACCGGCACTCCCGGAGTCGAGATCGACTGGCCGGCTTCGAGGCGGGCAAATACTTTCCCCTTATCAATGCAGACGCGCAGCGGATCATCCATTGACCCACTCCAGGCGCAGAACACCTGGCCGAGATGATTTTCAGGAAGACTCGTGATGCGAACCCAGACCGACATGGAATAATCTTCTTCGGGAAACTCGCCCAACGCATAGACCAGCATTTCCGACTTGCCGTCGAGTTCCACCGCTTGATTGAGTTGGCTGTTCGGACCCGGCGCCGGTTTGAAGGAACTTGCCTTTTTCAAGCGGCCAAAATCGGGCTGGGCCTCCCCGCGCAACGCCGCGCGCACCAGCACGCCATCGGGACCTGGCTGAATTCCCTCCGACAAATCATCGGCAGCAGGAGCTTGAGCCGGGTCGATCTGGAACCGAGAGGGAGGCCGCACACTCTCGGTGGCTCCTTGGCGATTGAGCGCCGTCACTCTCCAATAGTACCAGCGCCCGGCAGAAAGCCGCCGTTTGTCGGCTTCCTCAATCAACACTCGATTCCGCGTCATCCCTTTGATCTCGAGTGCGGGTCGGGCGAAGTCCGCCGAGTCGGCAATGGCCAGTCGATATTCTAAGACGAAGGCATTGGTTCTTGGGGGGCCGGTCCATTTGAACCACGACTTGCCGAGCGGGATGGAAGCCCGATCCAAGGGAACTCGCGAAACCACCGGGGGCGGCGGACCATCGGCTGCCGCCAGCCACGAGCGATAACGCGTGCCCGCCGCGCCGGCGCTGGCAAAATCACAGAGGCGCAAAGGCCGGTTGCCGGCGGCGATCAGATCGACCAGCAACCACGGCTGCAAAACCGCATTCAACCCGTCGTCCTGGCCGGTCGGAATCGTGATCTTGGCTTCGTTCAATCGGTTCAAGTCCAGTGCCGGAATCGAGGTTTCATCGAAATCGTTGTGCTTCTGATCGTAAGCGAGCAAGAGCGGTCCCCGGTAAAGCGACACCTTTCCGGCAGCCTCACGGTCGCCGGTGACGAACCGCAAGCCCATGTCAAAGGCCAGCTCAATGACATCGCCTTTTTGCCAAAGACGATTGAGTTCAAGGTACCGTCCGGCCTGCGCGTTCCCGACCTCGGCTTGGTTCAGAAAGACTTTCGTGCGGCCAGACCAACTGGGAATGCGCAGTTTCAGGTTGAACGACCGTGCTTCATCCGGCTCGACCAGCACCCGGACCTGGCCGGACAATGGATAATCGGTTTCCCAGCGGATGCTGATCGGCGTCTCATCGGCGAGCCGGCCGGCAAAACGTCCTGGGCCGTAATAATTGATCGCCATTCCGTCCGGCGCAGTCATGACGGCCCACTCGGACAGCATCCCCAGCGAACGCGGCGCGTTGACCGAGCAGCAATTGAGCTCAGGTGTCCCGGCCCGCGACTGAAAGACAATGGAATGCGCCGAGGCTTCGCGCACGCCGTCCATCGGGGTGTTATAGGTCCACCAACGCCCGGAAGGATGCTGGGCGCCCGCTGCTCCGTTGAAGGTGGAAAGTTCCAGTTCATCGGCCACGGTCGGGTCTCCCGTCAGCTTGAGCATATCGACGGTCAAGGCCATCCAGGCCACCGTGCAGCACGTCTCGATGGCGCCCGGCGAATAAGGATTGCCCGTCGCCTGTTCGCCCGATGTGAAGCCGCCGGTATTATGCCGGTCGAACCGCACGATGCTGCTCCAATGGTGTTCAAAGGCCGTGCGGTAGCGGGCGTCGCCGGTGATCCGGTATAGCTCCAACAAACCCTGGAGATCATGCAAACTTTCCCAGCGTGGCCGCGGTGTCTGAAAAAACTCCAAGCCGGCCAGACCCGTGCGGAAGTAGTCGCCGGCGCGTTCCCAATCCTTTTCGATCTCGCGCATCATGCGCAAGTACCGTGCCTCACCGGTCAACCGGTGTAGCTCGCCCAGAACATGAATCACCGCCATGTTCATCTCGTGCGAGCCGGCGTCATAAACCCGCCGCGGTTGATCGAGAAAAGTCCGGCAGATCAGGTCGGCGGCGCGGCGGCAGGCCCGGAAGGCCGATTCATCGCCCGTAGCCTGGTGCCAGAGCAAGAGCGCTTGCAGACAATGGTAATGCCCCCACAAATCCCAATTGGCCTGCAAACGAATCGCTTTGGGGAACGGTCCCAAATAGCCGTCTTCAGCCTGGCTGGCCATCAAATCGGCAACCACGTCGCTGACGAGCTTTTTCAGCGCCGGGCTCTCCGTCATGCGCAGGGCTTGAATGGCCGAGATCAAATACTTCCCGACAAATTCGCCCGCCCAAGGGACAAGCTGCGGCTCCGGCTGGCGGTCGCGCACCCGGAACATCTCCAGCATCCCGGGATTGGCCAAGGGCGCCTGCAACAGCCAGTTGTCGGCATTGGCAGCGATGCGCTGGCCCAGCACACCGCCAAATTCGTAGCGCGCCTGATCGACCGGGCGCAAGGCGAGGGGGCCTTTTTCCGGAATAACACGCTCCGCTCGCATCGTCCGCGCCGGGCCGGAAGAAGGATTGTCGCCGGACGGCTTCGGTTCAGCGCCCAAGCCGCTATAGCTCCACGCCAACGCGAGCGAGAGCAAGAGAATGAAGCGATAAGAACGCGGCTGAATTTCCGGAGGCAGGGAGTTGCGTAAATGGCTCATGGATTCTGATGTTGGGTTGATAGCGTTACGTTCCCGGCTGCGAAATCAATAATTGCAGTCAAGGGCTTCACAGCCAGGGCTTCTAGCACGACCTCCTGTTTGCTGTCACCGAAATAGCTTTGATTTTCAAGGGCCGCGGCACGTCAGGGCGCGCGGGCAGGCGGGCAGGCGGGTTCCTTGATTTGCATCAAGGCGGAGGATGGCCTGCCCATTAGCTTAAGAGAAAAACGAGCGACGCGCTGGCCAACACCATGCCGACCCTGTTTTTCATCGAAACGAAAGAGACATCTTTATGGAACTGGCCGCAGATAATCAGGTGCAGGAGACCCTTCATACGTTGCCGGGTGACGACGTGCGCCAAGTCCTGTGGCGCTTTGCCGACCGTTACGACTTGGCGATGCTGGTCCAGGCCGCCCGCACCGTCGCGCGCGGGCCGGTCGCGCGCCTGGTCGCCGCCGGCGCCCGCAATTCCCACGAATGGACCGAGCAGAAGGCCCAGTTGCTCCCTGCTTTTGACGAAAGCGGCCTGACCGCCGCCTTCCTCGATCCGCAACAGGGCGGGTTCATTGAAGGCCCAAAGAACCTGGCGCTGGCCTTGATTGCCTTTGAACTTTCCTGGGTGGACGCCGGCGCGGCCACGTGCAGCCTGGCCGGCAATCTCGGGCTGGCGCCCATCCACGAGCGCGGCACGCCGGAGCAACGCGATTTTTACATGAGCCGGTCCGCCCCACCCAAGCCCGGCGAGGACCGCCAGCCCTGGCGCGGTGCTTTTGCCCTGACCGAACCGATTCCCTTCGTCGGCGTGGAAACCGGATTGCTGGGCGGCAAAGTGCGCATCGCCGAATGGGAGGAAGGCCGGGAACCGATTCTGCAAGTCGATAAACGCGGCCGCTTCATCACCAACATGGGTTTCGCCAACTTCGTCACCGCCGCCGTTGATTCCGCCGACCGACGGATCAAAGGCAGTTGCATGGTGATCCTGGAGGCGACGGACCCCGGCCTGTTTGACCGCGGCGTGCCGACCCGGAAGCTGGTGCATCAGTTGTCGTCCACGCGCGATCCCGTCTTCAGCCTGCGCGTGCCGGCCAGCCGCATCATCGGCGGCTACAGCGTCAAGGACGGCATGATCATTCCGCGCTACGCGCACGGCGAGATCATCGAGGCGGTCTTCCGCCGGACGCGGGTGACCGTGGGTCTGATGACGGCGGCCAAATTGCTCTCGGCGGTCGAGCCGGTGATTCGCTATCAACGGAGCCGTTTTCGCGGCGGGGAAAGCGGCGCGCCCGGTTCGCCGCGTCATGACCTGGGCCTGCAACAGAAGGAGGACGTGCTCCACCGCCTGGTCGAGATCTGGGCGACCGGTGAAGCCAGCGCCTCGCTCGGCTTTGCGGCGGCGCGGCTTTTCGATGAACTCGAGCCGTTGGAGCGGGTCAAAGACCGGATTTTTGCCGAGCGAAAGATTGAAGGCGGACGCGCGCAGTTCAAGGCCCTGGCCAAGGTCCAAACCGACGCGCTCGAATGCCTGGCTTTGTCCGCCGTGCCCGCCGACCAGCGCAACCAGGAACGTTGGGAGGCATTCCAGGCTGACCCGCTGGTCCAGTTCGTTCTGCTGGACGCTCAGGCCAACGTCTTCTGTCCTGCCTGCAAGCTCTGGAACACCGGCCATGGCGCGAACATGATGCGCGAAGCCGTCAGCCTGATGGGCGGCTACGGCGTCACCGAAGATTGCCCCGGCTTTCTCGGCTACAAATGGATGGATGCCCAACTCGAAGCGACCTATGAAGGCCCGGAAGCGGTCCAACGCCGGCAGCTCAGCGTCACCATGATCAACGAATTGTTCCTGGCTCAGTTCCAGCAATGGACCGCGCAGATGCGGCGCATCGCCTCGGATCATCCGGGCGCCGGCGCCTGCACGCTGGCCACGGCCATGCAGCTCTGGCTCTGGACGTTGAACCATTTGCAGAAGTCCACCGACGCCGACGGCGCCAAGCTCTATCACGGCACACGCCAGGGCGTGACGTTCCCGCTGGCCGACGCGCTCTGCTGGTTGCTGGCCGCGCGCTGCCAGATTCTCGACGTGCTCGAACTGAAGGCCAAAGGCCCGGCCTGTCCGGCCTTGGCCGAAGGCTTGGCCGGTACCGTCAGCTTCCTGACGGATCTTTGCCACGTCCAATCCGCCCGGGCCGCCGGCGAGGTGGGGCGAATCTGCGCGGAGCTGGTTCATGGTTACAATCGTCACCCGGCCTGGAACGAGGAAAGTTGCCGGGCTTGTTACGGCGCGGAAGATCTGGACGCACTCGAAGGAATCATTCCTGGCATTGCCAGTTCCGCGCGTGCTTATGCCGACGTAACCGAAGGCAACGCACCGCATCCGGCCAAGGCAGGTCCGTGCGTTTGTTTCACCGGTTTGGAGTCCTTTGTTCGCCTGCGCCTGAAGCTGGATGGCTGTCTGACCGGCGCGCGGCTGGCGAAGGACCGCGCGGCGGAAGCGCTGACCAAGGTGATGATTCCGGAGGCGCTGGATTATCCGGTGTGAGTGCTGAACAACAGGAGCCTTTGCCAGACCGTCGGTGCCTGGATGCGGACATCGTCTGCGTCGGATTCGCCCAGGTGTGGGCGGGTTACGACCACGACGTCGCGCCAAACGTGGAACGATGCCGGCCAGGAATGGCTGTTGTTTTGGCCGGCAAGGCTATGTAATGTTTCACTATGAGCACAGCACAGGAAGTCCAGCAAGCGATTGAAGCGCTTTCGCTGTCCGAGCGAGCGAAGTTGGCCAAGTGGTTCAACGGGTGGGATGATGACGAGTGGGACCGACAAATGGCGGCCGACTTTGGACCAGGCGGGCGCTACGAGCAGATTCCCAAGCGCGTCAAAGAAGAAATCAAACGCGGCTCCCTCCTGGATCTCCCTTGAAATCAAAAGCTCTGCCTTCTTTCTGGAAGTGTTACGAATGTTTACCCAAAGAAGTCCAAGACTTGGCCAGACAGAAGTACCGGCTGTGGCAGCAACATCCCTTCCACGCCTCGCTGCAGTTTAAAGAGATTAGGCCGCAAGTCTGGTCGATCCGTATCTCACAGAAATACCGCGCCCTGGGTCAGGAAAGTGCTGACCAGCTTGTCTGGTACTGGATCGGCTCCCACGATGATTACGACACCCGAGTCTGATTGAACGGTTCTCGCTTCACTGCATCCAGAATCCATGACTGCACCTGCCATTGAACCAGCGCCTATCGCGGTCAACCGCCCGCGCCTGGACGTGGACATCGTCTGCGTCGGGTTCGGCCCGGCCATGGGCGGGTTCCTCACCACGCTCTCGCGCCAACTGCTCAAGGACGACGGCACGCTGGCCGTTGAAAGCGCGATCATGCCGGGAATGCCGCCCCAAATCGTCTGCTACGAGCGTGCTGATGACATCGGCTTCGGCGTTTCCGGCGTCGTCACGCGCGCGCGAGCCTTGCGGGCCAGTTTTCCTGAAATCGCAAAAGCCGGCATCCCGATGGCCGCGCCGGTGGGGGAGGAGAAAGTGCTTTACCTGCTCGATCCGATTGGCGCGAGCCGCCGCTCGCCGTTTCTCCGTCTCGCCGATTCGCTCATTCGCACTATGAAGTGGGCCCTGCCGGTCGAGCACAACGCGCTGAATCTGCCGTGGACACCCGATTTCCTCCACAAGTCCGGCGGCATGGTGCTTTCCCTGGGTCAATTCATGCAGTGGGTTGGCGCGCAGGTGCAAAGCACCGGCACGGTTCAAATCTGGCCCGGGATGCCGGTGGCGGAAGTGCTGATCGAGCATGGCAATGCAGCCGCGGAGCGCGGACAGCCATGTCCGCGAATTTCAAACGGAGACGCAACACCGCGCGGACAAAGCTGTCCGCGCTCCGGGAAAAAGGTCATCGGCGTTCGTCTGCTCGATCAAGGCGTGGACAAGAAAGGCGCACCCGCCGACGGCTTCACGCCCGGCATGGACATTCACGCCGCGCTCACCGTCGTTGGAGATGGTCCTGTCGGTCCTATCGGTCAACAACTCGACGCGTACTTCGGTTTGCCGGAGAACCATCACACGCGCGATTGGGCCGTAGGCATGAAGTTCGTGGTGGATTTGCCGGAAGACACGCCGCTTAAACCCGGCACGGTGCTGCACACGTTCGGTTATCCTGAGCCGGAGATTTTTGGATTTCTTTACGTCCATCCCGACCGGGTCGCCTCGCTCGGCATTTTCGTGCCGTCGTGGTTCGACAGCCCGGTGCGCACGTCTTACCGCTACCTTCAGCACTGGATGTTGCATCCCTATCTCTGGCGCTATCTCAAGGGCGGCCGGCTCCGTTCGTGGGGCGCGAAGACACTCGGCGAATCCGGCAAACGCGGCGAACCGCATCTCGCCGGCGATGGTTACGCCCGCATTGGCGAAGGCTCGGGCAGCACGAACGTTCTCACGGGCTCGGGCGTGGACGAAGCGTGGGCCACCGGCGCGCAACTCGCCGAAGCTGTGCTCGAATTGCTCCAGGCGAAAAAACCGTTCACGAAGGAGAATCTTGAAGCGGCCTACGTGCAACGCCGCCGCGCGAGTTGGGTTGAACAAGAAGCGGTGGTGGCGGAGAAATCGCGCGACGGTTTTCAACGCGGCGTCGTCACCGGCGTGATCGGTATGGCGCTGGCCGGTTTGAGCGGTGGACGGCTCGTCCTGCCCGGCAAACCACTGCGTCCCTGGGAACGCATTCCTTCGCTCGAGGATTATTTTCGCGGCCGCATCTCGCCCAGCGAAGTGCGGAAGGTTCGCGACGACTGTTACGCGCGCGGCGTTTCCGCGCACGCCGCGCTCATGGAACGCGCGGGCTGGCCGACGATTCCCTACGACGGCCAACTGCTCGTCTCGCATCAGGACGCGCTCCTGCTCGGCGGCAAGGTGCAAGCGCCGCCCGGCTACGCCGATCACGTCGCGTTTGTTTTTCCGAACCAATGCCAGCGTTGCGGCACGAAGCTGTGCGTCGAGGTGTGTTCCGGCCAGGCCATCACGCCCGGCGAAAACGGCGTGCCGAATTTCGACCGCGAGAAATGCATTCACTGCGGTGCGTGCCTGTGGAACTGCGCCTCCGCCTCGCCGGAAAACCCGCAGCGCATGGCCGTCGCCTTCCGCGCCGGCACGGGCGGCTTGCACTCGGCGGAGAATTGAGGCCGTGTAAAAACGCGCCAGTGGTAATCCATTTCCCTGTCCGGCCTACATGGCCAGAGCGAGAATTCACACTGAGCTTGCCATTACGCGCCAACTAGCTCACGATGCGCCCATGGATCATCCTGTCCAGATGCCCGCCGTTCGCTGGAAACGGCGAGAGTTGCCTAGAGAACGGAACCATACATTCTAACCCAACAAAGCTGCGAGAACACGCAACCAATGTTTTTTAAAAGACTAAGAATGGCGGCAAGGATCGTGCGGTTTGCCAAGGAAGGAAGATCCGTGCTAATTAGAGAATTGCTTTGGCTCCGGTTTGGAAGAGAGAGCATTCCTTATTTCCAAGCTGGGATTTTAGATCATCTGGATGCCGGCAAAATCAGCGAGAATATCTCCGACCATCTGGCCGCTGTTTTCGATTCGGAGCTGATGGGGACACCAGAGGCCACAATAGTTATCTCCGTTGAGACGTATTGGTCTAGGAAAGCGTTAACGAAATTGACGGATTCGGAAATATTTCAAGAGATTGAGAATTTTCGCTTCGCTTTAGGTGCGGCTAAGGGGGCTGCCACATCAGGAACAGATCTGGCAACCTTTATAACACGCATTATCAGGAGTGAGAACCCGGAGTGTACGCCTGAGAACATTAGCGATGAAACGATTAGGGCACTGATTGAAGTTGCTTCTGACTCTTACAAAACGCACGTTCTTAAGTAGAGACTATCCCACGACCGGAGCAAGAAGACGAGCGCCTTCCATCATGGCAGGGAAGATTGCACTCGTCCGAGAATTGAAAGCGTGAAAATTCCTTTCTGCAAAGAGGCGCAAGAGTCGCAAAAATCGTTAACAGTTTGAGATCGATTCTTTTGCGCCCTATGTGCCTTTTCGCGGCCATTGTAATTTATGAGCATTGCCTACCAAATCATCGTTTGCGCTGGCATCGTGCCGGATCCGTTGCAGACGCTTGAACCCGTCGCGCCCCCCACGGCAAAGGCTGGTTGACATATCCTTAAAAGGACAGTATAAGATGACCATGAAATTGATCGCCATCCAGGATTTGAAGCAACCGCGCCAACTCAAGGAGCGGTTGCTGGCCGAGAAGGAACTGCTGCTGACCAGCGATGGCCGGCCCGTGGCCGTGCTGGTGAACGTGGATGCCTCGGAAGACCCGGAGACGATGATCCAGTCCATCCGTGATTCGCGCAGCCGGCTGGCCTTGAGCCGTGTGCGGGAGGCGGCGGCACGCAGCGGGTCTGCCCGGCTGTCATTGGCGGAAATCAACCGTGAGATCGCCGCCACCCGCAAGGCGCGGCCAGCTTCCCGGAAATGATTCCCAAATAACATGAAGCCACAAAAAGGCGCAAAAGGCACAAAAGCGCTTTCATTGAACATCGCTCATCAAGGTTTTTCTTTTTGCGCTGCTTTGTGCTTCTTTGCGGCCATTAAGTTTCCGGATTTACGATGAACCGCGCGGTGTTTGACACGAATGTGGTGGTGTCGGGATTCCTGTCGCCCGCCGGGCCGCCGGGCCGCATTGTGGAATGGTTGCGCAATGGTGAGGTGCAAGCGGTGGTGGATGACCGGATCATGGCTGAATATGCCGAGGTGTTGGCGCGACCGGTCCTTCGGCTGCCGGTCGCCGAGGTGGAACTGGTGCTTGCCTCCATCCGCACCCAGGCGTTTGCGGTGGAAGTAGCGGCAATCCACCTGACGCACGAATTGCCGGACCCGGACGATGCGCCGTTTCTGGAGTGCGCGCAAACGGCAGGCGTGCCTTTGGTCACGGGCAATCTCCGCCATTTTCCAAAGTCGGCGACCAAAGGCGTAAGCGTCCTCACGCCCGCACAATTCGTCGCGTCTCTTCGCGGCCAACCTGATTTATGAGCATCGCATACCAAATCGTCGTTTGCGCCGGCATTGTGCCCGATCCGTTGCAGACGCTTGAACCCGCCTGCTGATTTACGATTTACGATAGCCGATTTGAAGAAGGCGAAATGAAATGCTGCTGCCCGCCGTCCTCGATCCGTGGGCGGCGATGCGGCGGGACGCGCGGCCAACCATTCCTGAATCCCAACGGGATTCAATCGCTCAGCCCAGGGTTGCGAGGGACTCGCTACCCTGGGTCACCAAACCACCCATTCCATCAACCCTGAAAGGGTTGCATCAATCCCACCCATACCGTTCGTCGAATTCGATTTCGTAACGATTCAACAACTGGCGGAACTCGTCCTGAAACGAAACCTTGCGGTGATGTTCTTCCTGTCCCGCGATGTAGGTGCGCACCGATTCGATTTGCGAGAAGCCGATGGAGAAGATGCCGTAGCCGTTCTGCCACCCGAAGTCCTGCAAGTCCCGGCTCTTGGTTTTGATCCACAGTGACGAGCCGCGTTTCACCTCCTTGACCATCTCCGCCGCCTCGCAGGTGCGTGACAGCGCGGACAGAAGGTGAACGTGGTCTTCGACGCCGCCGACAATGATGGGCTGACATTCGAGGTGGGCCAGAATGCCGCCGAGGTAGCGATGTAGCTCCTCACGCAACGCGCGGTCGCGCAGGAACGGGCGGCGGTCTTTGGTGGAGAACACGGTGTGAACCAGGATTTTCGCAAGGGACTGTGGCATGAAGCCAGGGTGCGTAATCCCCGCGCCTGATTCAACCCTTTCAGGGTGGATGATGTTCGTGGGACGGACTCCCAGGGTAGCGAGTTCCTCGCAACCCTGGGCTGAGTGATTGCCATCCCTTTGGGATTGCTGGGAGCGCTATCGCGTCACGCGCCAGGATTGAATCACAATGCGGTTTTGGTCGGGTTCAAGCGGCTACTTCAGCGGGATGGCGGGCATCCGCTGGAGCGTGCGATTGGGCGGGTCCACAAGAATGCCGACCGATTCCAACGCGGTGTCGCCAAGGATGGGTTCAGCGTCGTCGGGTCCGAAGATGACGCGGCCCGAGGTGATCTCTCCCATGAATTCGATTTCGTAAGGGGTCTTGGTGACAACTGTTTGTGAGGGAATCATTCTCCCCCGCATGGCGCGAAAGTTACGAGTGGAATATGCCGGGGCGATTTATCATGTGATGAATCGCGGGGATCGGCGTGAGGAGATTTTCAAGGATGACGCGGACCGGGGGCGGTTTCTGGAAGCGCTCGGCGAGGTTTGCGTCAAGACGGGCTGGCAGGTGCAGGCGTGGTGTTTGATGGGGAATCATTTTCATCTGCTGGTGGAAACGCCGCAGGGGAATCTGGTGGCGGGCATGAAATGGTTGCTGGGCACTTACACGTCGCGGTTCAACCGGCGGCACAAGTTGTTCGGGCATCTGTTCAGCGGTCGTTACAAGGCGTTGATCGTGGACGGGAGCGGCAATGGGTATTTGAAGGCGGTGTGTGATTATGTGCATTTGAATCCGGCGCGGGGCGGATTGGTGACGGCGGAAGCGGCGTTGAGCAGTTACCGTTGGAGCAGTTGGCCGGAATACTTGAAGCGTCCGAGCCAGCGGTGGCCGTGGTTGCGGGTGGATCGTTTGCTGGGGGAATATCGGATTGCCCAGGACAGTGCGGCGGGGCGGCGGGTGTTGGAGCAGGCGTTGGAGGCGCGGCGGCAGTCGGAGGCGGGCGCGGATTACCAGGCGATCCGGCGGGGGTGGTGTTTAGGGGAGGAAACGTTTCGCAAGGAGTTGCTGGCGCAGATGACGGAGCGCAGGGGGGCGGAACACTACGGGGCCGAGCGGTTGGAAATGGACGTGGCAAAGGCGGAGCGAATCCTGCGCGAGGAGTTGAAGCGGCGGCGGTGGCAGGAAGCCGACCTGGCGAAACGAGCCAAGGGCGACCTCGGCAAGGTGCAGATCGCGGGCCGATTGCGGGAGGAGACGCTGGTGACGGTGAAGTGGATCGCCGCGCGGTTGGAGATGGGGACGGCGGGTTATGTGAACAACCGGTTGTATCGGTGGCGCAAGGGAACGCTGGCGTGAGCGCGCATGAGTGAACAATACCAAGAACCGACCCCTTGGCCGGCGTTTTGCAGACGCTTGAACCCGTCGCGTCGCCCACGGGTCCGGCGTTGATGGAGACTGTCAGCGGTTGAGGAATCCGGGGCCGGTGAAGCCGGCAGTCAAAACTCGTCGTAGGCGATTTGCGCGGAAGGCACGCCAAGTTCGTCGAGCATCTTAAGACAGGCTTTGATCATCGCGGGCGGGCCGCAAAGGTAGTACTCGACTGCGTGCGGGTTTTCGTGGTGCTTCAGGAGTTGATCCGAAACAACCTCATGAATCATCCCGCGGTGTCCGCTCCAGTTGTCCTCGGGTAGCGGCGAGGACAGCGCCAGGTGGAAGCGGAAGTTCGAAAACCGGGCGGCGAGGTCCTCGAAGTAATCTTGGTAAAAGATTTCCTGCCGGGACCTGGCGCCGTACCAGAAACTCACCTTGCGCGCGGTCTTCACCGTTTCAAAGAGTTGCGAGATGTGCGCGCGCAGCGGCGCCATGCCCGCGCCGCCGCCGATGTACACCATCTCCTTTTGCGTGGGCTTGATGTGAAAGTCGCCGAAGGGCCCGATGGCGGTGACAGTGTCGCCGGCCTTGAGGTTGAACATGTAGGCGGAGCCGACGCCCGGCGGGCAATCCTGGCCCGGAGGCGGGGTCGCGATGCGCACGTTGAAGCGCAAGGCGGATCCATTCTGCGGACGGCAGGCGAGCGAATAATTGTTGCGCCGACCACCGGTAGGGTTGCAGGCGATCAAGTCGAAGACATGCTGCGCTTCCCAGACGGACGCGTATGGCTGCGGAATGTCGAATTCGCGAAAGCGGATGCGGTCGTAGGCCGGCAGATCGAACTGAAGATAGTCGCCGGGAGTGAATTCAACGGTCTCGTTCGGCTCCAGAGGTTCGAGGACAAGCTCCTTGATGAACGTCGCCACGCTACGATTGCTGACCACGCGGAACCGGAGCGGCTTCGGCGCGCGCATGCCGGCACCGCCGGGACGGGCCAGGTTTAGGACGAGCTTTCCGTTCCGTTCCTCCACCGGGTACGTGCAGATACCACGGCAGACGGGCGCGCGAGCGGGCGATCCGTCGGCGAGGTGGTAGCGCCCGTTGTGCTTGGGACATTCGATGATGCGACCCTTCACCAGACCGTCAGCGAGATGAGTGTTGCCGTGAGTGCAGATGCCGTCGGTGGCGAAGCAGGTGTCCGCCGCGTCGCGATAAAGCGCATAGCTCTTCTTGCCGTGATCGAAGCGGATGACGCTCTCGCGTCCCAAGTGAACGGGCTCACAGACTTCGATCCAGCCTTCGGCGTCGGGTGCGGTTTTGGGGGTGTGGATCATTGTTTCCACCCGGGCCACAGGAGATGGCAACCGGCGTTTGACGTGATAGGCGGGATCCTTGCGCTGGCGCAGCACGGCCGGTAGCAACTCGCGCCAAGCTTCCCAGATGCTGCCGTAGGGTTTCGGCATGTCGGCCTTCACCAGTTGGTGGAGCCGCGGCAGCGCATGATACGGCACGAGCGGAAACATGTGATGTTCCACGTGGTAGTTCATGTTCCAATAGAGGTAACGGTTGACTCGGTTCATATAAACCGTCCGGCAGTTAAGGCGGTGATCCAGAACGTTTTCCGCAAGGCCCGCGTGCTGCGTGTAGCCGTAGATCGGCAGGAGCCACGCGCCGTAGAGATTGGGCAGGCCGATGAACAAGAGCGGCAGCGGAGTCCAGTGCCAGAGGGCCAGCCCGATCACACCCGCGTAAGCGAGCGCGTAGAGACGGGCGCGCCAGATGACTTTGCCGTGCTCGGAAGCGGGAATGAACGTGCGTTCTGCCGCCGTGAGCTGCCCGGCGCAGTGAATGAACACCGTCTTGAAGTAGCTGATCGCGCCTGGCACTCCAAAGAAGGTCAGGATGAACCGCCGCAGGTTGAGCGGGCGCGGCACGGCGATTTCAGGATCGCGTCCCACGATGATCGTATCGCTGTGGTGGCGATTGTGGCTCCAGCGCCAGACGGTCGCTTCGCGCATGACCATGAAAGAAGCGATCTCGTAGAGCGCGTTGTTCATCCAATCGGTCTTGAACGCCGTGCCGTGGCCGGACTCGTGCCAGCGGGAATCGGAGGTGCTGCCATAAAGCACGCCATAGAGGATGAAGGGGATGATGGCCCAAGCGCTGCCCCACCACGCATAAGCCCAGAAGCCGAAGCCAAAGAGAAGAGCAAACCAGATCAACGTGTCGCAAACGGCCGGTCCGTCGCGGCGTTCCAGCAGCTTGCGCATTTCGGCCTTCGGCACCGGACAGGTGTACCAATCGGCTTCGGCCAACCCCTTCTCGACGGCGTGGGCAGCGTTGACGCCGGTGAGGCTGTAATCAGAAACGATGGTCTGACTCATGAGCGGAGCATATACCATGGCGGGACTGCGTGCACCTCCAATTTGGCTCTGGCTTGTGCGGCATCTCACGAATTGTCCGCGGTCAGCATGCAGTAAAGTGGAAACCGACCATGATTGTCCACAGGCATAGGCTGGACAGTTCGCAGCAACCCGGACAAGATGAACCCCGGCTGCGTGCTGGAATAGCCGGATTGCATTCGGCGGAGAATTGTGAATTCGAACCGTGGCTGTCCCGCTTTGCGGGATGAGAACGCGGCTGATTGAATTTGAACAACCGTGCGCTTACGAGCACAGCCACAGAAAATTTATGAGCACCGCATACCAAATTGTCGTTTGCGCCGGCATCGTGCCCGATCCGCTGCAAACCCTTGAACCCATCGCATCGCCCGCCGGCCCGGCGTTGAAAAATGAAATGATGTTGCCTGCCGTCCTTGATCCATGGGCGAGTCATGCGCTTTATGAGGCGGCGCACCTCGCGAAGAACGCGCCCGGCAGCAAAGTCTGGCTCGCCAGCCTCGGCCCGAAAGCCAAGCTTCAGCAAGTCATGATGACGGTGGCTCAGAAAGTGCCCTTCGAGTTCATCGCCCTCGATGGTCCCGCCAGCGGATTTAGCGAGGCTCACGAAGTCGCCGCCGCGCTCGCGGACGCCATTCTGGCCATTCCCGGACTGGACCGCTCGCGGCTGCTGGTCTTCGGCGGCTGGGAATCCGCCTCACGTGGCGCGGGGGCGACGCTGCAAATCGTCGGCGAACGCCTCGGCATCGTGGACCAGTTTCAGGGCGTAGATGAGCTTAAGGTGAGCGCCGACGGCTCGCTGGAAATCCTGGAGCGCATCGAAGGCGGCAAGCATCAAGTCTCGAAATGCGCCGGCCCGCCCGCGTTGTTGGGCTGGGCCACGGGCAATCTGCCCGAGCCAAAAAACAATCCGCAGGTTGGCATGATGAACATGCGCACCGTGATGCCGGCGTTGCAGAAGGCGAAACAAACGACACTCACGGGCGAGGGATTGAAGGTCGCCAACGTGACGTTGCCCAAGCAGCATCGCGAAACCAAAATCGTGAAGGAGAAATCGCCGGACGACATCGCGAAGGAAATCGTGGAGTGGATCAAGAAATGAGCGCCCGCGAAATGCTTGACGCGGCCAAGCCGCAAGCAAAGAACTGCCTTTTCCCGCTGGTTCCTCGCAGGGAGAGGGAAAGAGCCGCGCGACTGAACATTTGCCGCGTTCTCACGAGCACAGCTACTGACATGAATTGATATGGAGACCATTCTTCTCTTAGCACACACCGAAGCTGACGGCTCGCTGGCCAAGTCCGCGCGCGAAGCGCTGCACGCGGCGGCCACTTTGCACAAGGCACTCGCCGGCTCAAAATTCGTGGTGGGGGTGGTCGGCGCAAATGTTCAGACGGCGGCCAATTCCATTGCGTCCTGTCCCGCCGTGAAATTTCTGGGCGTCAGCGGCGCGGAATTTAGTCAGCCGCGATACGCGACCGACGCGGCGGCGGCGGAAGCGATCTGCAAATCCGCCCAAGCGACGCTGGTCATCGCCCCGGCGACTTCGCGTTGGAATCGCGTGTTGGCCGGCGTGGCGCAACGGCTCGGTGGGCGCGCTGACACGCACGTGACCGGCGTTTCTGTCAGCGACGGTGCGATTGCCATCGCCCGCTGGTATTATCGCCAGCGCATGGAAGCCGTGTTGCAGCGCACGCAGCGCCCGTGGTTCATGCTCGTTGATCCGGGCAGCCAGTCCGCCTGTCAGTGCGAAGGGGGCACGGCTCGTGTCGAATCCGTCGCCGTCCAACTGCCTGAAGCTGGCCAGCGCACGACGGTTGTGGGTGTGCGCGAACCGGCCGCGGACGCCCAAACCATCCGGCCGGAGGCACAACTGCTTTTCGTCGCGGGCGCAGGCTGGACGAAAAAACAGGCCGACGGCCAGACGCACGCGCCCGAAGCCGAACAGCACATTCTCGATTTTCTCAAGCTCACCCGCGCGTCCCTGGGCAGCAGCAAATCACTGGTGGATTTAAGCGGCGAAGGCCAAGCGGTGCTTCGCTTCCTGACGCACCTCAACCAGATTGGACAGACCGGTTCGACGCCGCGGCATCCCAAAGGGCTGGCCACCTGCTGCCATGGCGAAGAACCGCACACCGTCGGCTGGAGGTTTATTAATGAGCGCCGCGCCATCAATCGCGATCCGAATTGCGGCTGGGCGCGCGGCAAGACGGACGTGCTCTACGTGGCCGACGCCTTCGCCGTCATGGCCAAAGTCAATGCGTTGCTGGCAGGACAATAAAGCCTTGGCGGCGACATGCGCCAGGGACTTCAGGAGGTCCGGGCCGCTCTGAAGGCTCTTGCCAATGAAGGTTCAGTACTTTCCAAACTCATAAGCGGCGTCATACATCGCCAGAATGTTTTCGGGCGGCACGTCCGCCTGGAGGTTGTGCACGTTGTTGAAGACGTAGCCGCCACCCGGTTTGAAGGCTTCCAGGTTCTGGCGGACGTTTTCCCGGACCTCTGCCGGTGTCGCGCGCGGGAGGACGTGTTGCGAGTCCACACCGCCGCCCCAGAAGGCCACGCGGTGTCCGAACTGCGCTTTGAGTTTGGCCGGCTCCATGCCGGTGGCGGAGATTTGCACCGGGTTGAGGACGTCGGCGCCGTTGTCGAGCAGGTCGGGAATGTATTCGACGATCGAGCCGCAAGAGTGGTACCAGAGTTTGGCGCGGGTGCGGGACTTGATGTATTGCGCCAGGCACTTGTGACGCGGCTTGACGATGGAGCGATAAATGCGGGGCGAGAAGAGCGGGCCTTTCTGACCGGCCAAGTCGTCGCCAATCATGATCACATCCACCACGTCGCCCACCTCGCCCAGAAACAGCCGGAACCAATCCATCCAAAACTTCAGCATGCGATCAATGATGGCTTCAAACACCTCGGGCCGCTCGATCATGTCGGCAAAGAGGTTCTCCAGCCCGCGCAGGTACCAGCAGAATTCATAGACCACGCCGGAGATGCCGCTGACGACGGCGTAGGGTGTCTCGCGCCTGAGCGTGAGCGCTCGTTCGCGCAAGCCCTCGAAACGTGTTGGGTCGTCGCCCTTGGGAAACGGATAGTCCTTGACCTGCTCCAGTGTCAGCCCGGCGAGCGGCGAGTGCGAAATATCGAAATAGAGCGGCGCATCCTCCGGCATGGACCAGGTGATGCCAAATTCGTCCGTGAAATCATGCCAGATCCGGCCGTCGCGCCGGCGCTGGACGACCCCGCCCTTGAAACTCGCGGCACCCTTGGCCCATACGTAGCGGGTATCAATCCGCAGCCGCTGCAGCACGGTTTCGGAAGGCTTGGCCAGTTGCTGCACCAGGTCCATGATAACGATCTCCTCCCGGAGGCCGAGGTGATCGAGCAGCCGCTGGTAGGCGAACTTGTGAATGCCGGTTTGGTTGCCGCCCAGGTCAAGGGGAACGCGGTCGGGTTGGCGAAGGTTGAGGGCGGTAAGAAGTCGTTCGCGGGGTGTCGTCATAAGAATGCTCTTTGCATGGGCAAGCTGGGGCGGGATAAGGGGTGCAGGTCAGTCGCAATGGAACAGCTCTTCCATGTTGGCCCACCATTCGTCGGGGGCGCGGGTTTCAAGCGGTTCCTGGCACGGCTTGCAAACGGCCCACCATTTTTGCGTGGTCGCGTCGGCGGCCATCCTGGCCATGTCCGCCCCAAAGTCGTTGCCGTGGTACTCGAAGTAGCTGAAGAGAAAACCATCCCTATGGTAGATCGAGTAGTTGCGAACGTGGCACTCGCTGATCTTTTTCAGCACTCCCGGCCAGACGTCGGCATGGAGGCGCTTGTATTCTTCAAACTTCTCGGGGCGGACCTTAAGGACCATTCCGTAGCGTTTCATAGGCTGAAAACAACAGGTTCATTTAAACGGGCTCGTCAAACTCTCCCAACTGCAGCGGATAGTTTCCATGCTCGCGCAGCAGTTGGATCACGTAATCATACGTGGCCGGCGCCACGTCGTGCGGGATCGAGTGGTCGGACTGGAGGATGTAGCCGCCGCCTTTGGCCGCGTTGAGCTTGCGCAGGACTTCGCGGCGGATTTGCTCGCGATCGTTGGTGGCCAGCACGCGGACGTCGATGTTGCCGTTAAACGCGAGGCGGCCTCGGTACTGGCGCTTGAGTTCCACGACATCGAGACCAGCCTTAGCTTCGAGCGGATTGTAGGCATCCACGCCCGCTTCGATCAGGTCCGGATAAATCACGCTCGCGTTGCCGCAGCCGTGATAGATCGTCTTCAGCCCTGCCTCGTGGGCCACAGCGGTAATCCGTTTCAACTGCGGCAGATAGACCCTGCGCCAGTAGTGGGGCGAAAAGAACATCCCGCGCCGGTAGGCGACGTCGCCCCAGATGTAAAGACCGGACAGCTTGCCCTGGGCGGCGGCGATCTGGCCCTGGGCGATGCCGGCCAAAAACCCGCCGAGCTTCTCGATGACTTTGGCGAACCGCTCCGGCGCTTCGGCCATTTTCGTCAGGACATTTTCCGTGCCCATGATGCGCCAGACCATTTCGTGCGGCTCGCACACGCTGCCAAAGACGCAGAAGTCATCGGCGTACGAATTGACGCGGTCCACGAACGACGGCACGCCGAAGTTGAGCGTATCGCCGACGGTATTGATCTGGTCGTCGATGGCGGCGAAGTAACGGCGTTCGTCGGCGGGATCGTCTAGCTCCAGCGCCTCCATCTGCTCGAAGGTCTTGGTTTCGAAATCGATGAAGTCAGGCATGGGGCAATCGGGGCGGCTTTCAATGGTGGCACCGAAACCGGTCTTGACCAGCTTGCGCTCGGCTGAATCCTCCAGGATTTGAACGTTCTGAATGCGCGGGTCCATGTTGGGAACCAGCACGACGAAATCGAGGTCCCAGAAGCGGTAGGCATTGAAGTCTCCGCCGGCGGGCAGTTCCTGCTGGCAGCGCCGGATAAAGTTTGTCCAGAAGAATTCACCAACTGGGACGCGGTCCGCTTCGCGGTGCTCCAGCGCGGCGATGATCCGCTCGGTTTTTTGCCTGGCTTGGCTCAAGATTAAGTTTTGTAGGCCGGTGGCGAGGTCCTGGCCTTGATGCATGTCAAATTCCTGGCGGGCTGGAGCCACGGAGTTTTCGAGAGGTGGCGAGGACGGATGACCGCATATTGGAAGCTTTTTTCCATGTGCATACACCTGTGTCGCGCTGTGTCGCGCATGATGCTTGAATTCCTCGCGCGATACGGCCAGGCTCTGGCTGAGGCCCGGCGTCGCTTCCTTCGGGTCGGACGCGGTGCTGTATCGCGACAATTTGCGGTCACGAATCGAAGCCATAATGAGCCTGCAACATAACGACATTAGAGCCAGTGCCGAAAAGCAGCTCGAGGCATATCTCGAAGAGGCGGTGAGCGGCGGAGCCGACAGCATCATCCTCGAATACGTTCCGGACGGTCTCGATTTGAAGCTGCCGCGGGGAAAGGCCTGCCGATGATTCAGTTTCACTCGTTGTGTCCGGAGGTTGCCCAGCGCGAGGTGCGGTGTGTGCAGGTCGGCCCAGGGCCGGGCTTGCCGGCCGACGAATACGCCTACGTCGAGTTCTATTGCGAAGACCTCCAATGCGATTGCCGCCGCGTGTTCTTGCAGGTGATGGCCAAGGGCCAGCCCGAGAAGGTCTTTGCCAGCATCAATTATGGCTGGGAAGAGGAATCGTTCTACCAAAAGCGCATGGCTTGGGATCCGACGGCGGCGCGCCGCGTCGTGCGCGGGGAACTGGACCCGATGAACGCCCAGTCGGAGTTTGCCGAGGATTTGCTGGAGTTGTTCCAGCGGCATGTGTTGGACGAGCCTTACCGCCTGCGGCTCCGGCGGCATTTCCGGTTGTTCAAGGACGAATTGGCGCGCCGGGAGTCGCCTGCGGCGGATGGCTACTGATCAATAGCCAAGGTGACGAATGTCCCCCGAGATCCCCGCGAATACTTCTGGCCACGGCGCGATTTCGACCCCTCGGTCGGATTCTTTCACCGGCTGCGCTTTGACGAATTCTCCATTGCCGGCACGGGCCGCGCGCCATTCGACTACCGGCGGCGGCTGGCCTGCGGCAAGCACCAACCGGACGAGCCCGAAGCCGCCTGGCTTACTCACGGCACGCCGCGCGCCGCGCGCCTCATTCACGTGCCCCGCCGGTCTCGGCAAAACCGCCGCGGTCGTCCTCGCTTGGCTGTGGAACCGAGTGCAAATCCGAAATCCGAAATTCAGCGTGGCCTCACCGGTTGGTTCATTGCCTGCCGATGCGGACGCTGGTGGAGCAGACCCGCGACAGCGTACAGCAGGGACTGCCTTCGTCCTCATTCACGGAACGCGATGTTGCTCGGCGACACGTCGATCATGTGAATGCCCAACTCCACCAAAGCACCGAGAACCGATTCGACGACCGGCCAGCGTGTGTCAAACTGCTCCCGCTTCTCCGCCTCCCACTCGTCCCAGATTTCGCCCGGGAAGTGCGGCGGCACGCCGAGATAGGCGCCGGCGAAATCCAGCACAAACGGCCTCATTACGATGCTCATCTCGATCACTTGGAGGGTGTCGTCGTATCGGATCAGTTGGGGGACGTGAAATCCCCAGAATCTCGTTCACGCCCGCTTCGCGCAGCCGTTCATACACATCCCGCTCCCGGAGGTAAGGCTCGTTGGAGCGATGCACTTTGATCGCAGATTTGCCGGGTTTCCTCTTGCCTTCGGCGACGACTACATTACCGTGAATCCCGAAGCCCAAGCTCTCGGCAAGGCAAAGTTGGTGCCGGACGGCGTAGGCCAAAGCGTTTTGGGTGAGAACTTCGTCCATCATGAAAATGTCCAGTCACAGCGGGCACTCCGCTGACGTAAGAATGAAGCTGGTGCTGAACGCCACTTCCATCCCCGTAGCCCAAATGGGACCGGATTTTCTTCTCGTGGACACCGCCACCGACCACCCTCCGGGCGAAGCCAGCATTGTTCTCCAGGTGGACCAGAGCGAACGCCGCTGGAAGGTGAATCTGCCGCACGGCATCTCTGCCCGCTCCAAGCGGGTAACCCTCGCGGCAGGCGAGTAATCAGCGTCCCGAGGACTTCGGTTCTTCCGCTGGTAAATCTTGCGGCCATAGCGCGAGGATTGCGCGATGTGGCGTGACCTGCAACTATTCCTTCACGATCATGACGACGTTCACTCCGACAAGCCCTGCATCCTCATCGAAACCCAAGACATGCTCCTCTCCCGCGCACTTAATCGCGGCTACGCGGCGAGCCGCTACCGCTGGCGGCTGCGCTTTGCGTTGCTGAACAGCAATTGCCTGTGGGCGATGGACGAAACGCAATCGATGGGCGTCGGCATGAAAATGAGCGCGCAACTGGATGCCTTCCGCCACGCTCCCCGGGAGCCGACGTGAGGCTCTGGTTGAAACTCAGAAATCCGAACTCCAAAAGGGGTGTGCGCGAGCGCGGTGACGCTTTCAATCCAGTGCCGGCTCATTTTCCGTAAGCCATCACTTCCACCAAGTGGCGGCCGGTATTGGCGGAATTATGGGGAAGGTTGACGCGGATGTAGCGCACGGGCCTCGGGGTGAAGACGCAAGCGTAGCCATTTACGGTCGAGCGTTCCCGATTGTCACGGCGATCAGCCACCAAGTCCCACTGCTGGCCGTCGGTCGAGACTTGCACGGTGAAGCCGTAAGAGCGTTCGTCGCCGTAAAAGCTCACCACCACCACACGGCCCACCGAGACCGCTTTTTCCAAGTCCACCTGCCACCAGGCCTTTTGGTCGCGGCTCACATCGGTCGCCCAGTATCGATGGGTGTTCGAGCGGCGGCCATCGTTGGCCAGTGACGCGGGATAGCCGGGCAGCGAGAAGGAGCATGTGGCGCGCTTGCCGGTGGTCAAGCTCACTACCTCCGGCTCAAAGAGCGGTTCGTATTT
>ERZ1292640.437-Hain-H43-02um-R1-437-length-33945-cov-6_pt2 | contig 26267 bp, 22 predicted proteins | sample MGYA00564404_ERZ1292640 | MGnify/ENA primary metagenome ERZ1292640 (study PRJEB36523, sample SAMEA6512636) | groundwater metagenome | collected 2019-01-08 | study: AquaDiva: Metagenomics assemblies of 32 groundwater samples | reverse complement strand
AGATATTAAGGATCTGCATTTTCGTTCACGAGAGGAGTGGGTGCGGCTTCTTGAAAAAGCTGGTTTTAAGGTTTCAGCAAAGCGCTGTAGCAGCGCTATTTTCTCAGATGTTTTATTTATATGTGAGCGTCAGGCATGATCACTAGAAGCGCAATAATCACCATGGCTCTCCTATTGGCTGCGGCCGCCTTGCCTGTTTACACAATTAAAACCACAGGCACCGGAACAAATACGGATTTTGAAGTTTATTACCGCGCGGCTCAGAGAATCGCCGTCAGCGATTGGAATACGATTTACACCCTTACCGATGGGGCATCACCATTCCGTTACGCCCCACCGCTGCTTCCTTTATTTGCCCCACTTAAGAAATTTGATTTCCACACCGCAAGACTAGTCTGGTTTTATCTGCAGTTTATTTTTTTTGCCGGAGGATTCTTTTTTATTTTCAAGTCAGCAAAACTGCTTTGCCGTAAAAACAATCTTCACCCTTTGGTGATCACTTGCCTTACCATGCTTTTTGTTTACAGATTCTGCCTGGACACATTCATGATAGGCCAGGTTTCTGGTCTGCTTTTCTTAGGCTTAAGCATGGCGCTTTACGGTTGGCTCGCATACCGGCCTGCGACGGCGGGGCTCGGGTTGTTTTTCCCTGCAGCCTTCAAGCTCGGCCCCGGACTAGCCTATCTCCTTATCCTCTCCAATAAAAGATTTCGAGCTAGGGCCTTCTTCGCGCCGCTTATTCTCTTTGCTGTGCTGAATGCTGTTTTGTTGTTCATGTCAGGCTCCTGGCAGATTTTTAAGATGCTCTGGGCTTCGTGGGCCAATATTGTAACAAACGACTCGCTTTATTACGACGCCTCACACTACGGCAGCCAGTCTCTTAAAAGTGCTTTACTAAGACTAGCTAACATATGGCCGGATCTGCGTGGCATATTCATGGGTACATACCAGATAAGCGCAGTCCTAGGATGTCTTGCTATTTTGCTTTTGTGGCTTGGTCGCCGGCCACGATCAAGAAGCGCGCGTGCGCTTTTCTTTTCAATCTCTATTTTTGCTTATCTGTGGTTCATGCCAGAAACTTTTAAATACAACCTGACAGCACTGGCTTTACCGATAACGATTCTACTCGCTTTACCCAACAGAGGAATAGCCACAAACATAATATTATTTCTGGGATTCATCACATTGTCAGCTTCAGGTAAAGACATCGTCGGTGATCTAATATTTTTCACCAGCCAACGTGTATCGCTACCGCTATTGACCATAACCGGTCTTGGATTAGTTACCTTCATGCATTTATGGAAGCGCTCTAAAACCACGTATCTTGTTTCTTCACTTATCCATATGGGAAAGCTTGGGTCATCTCTAGGTACGCGGGGATTAGGTCCATGGCATATAATGCCGGCACGAAAAGCAGAACTTGCCGCTTCAGTCATCATAACATTCCCGGCGGATAAGGCTGCTTCACAAGTGATACTTAGCTTCACAGAAGAGGCTAAAGCCGCACTTAAAAAGCTGTTTGGCGAATCCTATGAAATCATCACCGCACCATCAACCAATAAAGGCAGAGCCACTGCCTTACGCGAGGCATTTCTGATCTCTCGTGGTGAAAAGATCTTTGTTTGTGATGCAGCAAATCCTATTAACCCTATTTTTTTCTCCCAGGCAACTGACCTGCTTAATAAAGATTATGATTTTATCAGGGGCAATAGAAGATTACCTGATACTAAATTTAAAATACCAGTTCGCCTTTTACCGCTTGCCTACAGCCGCCACAGGCTTGGTTTGTTTTTCAACAAACTGGTGCGTTTCACACTGCCTATAACTACTACAGACACTCATTCCGGTACATTCGGCTGCAAACGCCAGCTTGCGCTTGAGATTTTCTCCCTACAAACATCACCTGATTTTCTTTTTGACTTGGAATTATGCATAGTAGCGGCAACATATGGCGCACGCGAAACAGAATTACCGCTAAACCTATTACTGGCCGCAGAAAAATCCGTGCGCAGGATGGCTGCCGAGACCTTGAGCATTTTCCTGGGACTACCGGTACTGTTTTTGCGCTACAGGCTTGGCCGATATTCACCGGTAAATACAAAAACCAAGACACACATGATAACAGCTGATGACTGGGGCATGTCCCCCGCTATAAACGACGGCATCTTGGAGCTTGCCAAGTGCGGGATCATAAAACGCGTCTCACTTCTTGCAGATTCGGCTTATCTCGGGCACCGGCTCGATGAACTTATAAAAATCAGCGGTATCAAACTCGGGCTCCATTTTAATCTTACATACGGTAAAACCGTTAAAAAACCATCCACAATACTGACACAGTGGATGAATCCTTTTTTAAGCAAAACATCGCTCCGTGAGCATGTCCGCACGGAATTTAAATCACAATTATCTTTGCTATATAAGGCAGGCATAAATGCTACATATCTTGACGGGCACCACCACATCCATGTCGTGCCTGGAATACTGGACAGTATTGCCGATTTGATGAAACAAGCCGGCATCAGAACGGTGCGCTGCCCGTACGACAGAGATCTGTTACTTAGCACAAAATTTCCCATAGCACTTTTAGCTGCGGCTTCCAAAAAACGCATCAAGCAGCACGGTTTCGAGTATTTGCCATTTTTCTACCCACGCAAAAAACATTTTATGGATCATGGCCTCATGCGCTCCCATCTTTCTAAAAACACAGATTTTGAAGTCATGGTCCACCCGGCTTCGTCGGACGATCACGACATCTGGCTTTACAGTGACACTTATATCGGGGGACGCGTCCTTGAGTTCAGGGCACTAAGCATGCTTCGCTTTTCTGCTTACGTAAATGAGGCACGAATAACATGACCAGAACCTGGGCTTCTATTTCATGGAAATGGAAAGCATTTCTTGTTTTTTCATTGTTATCAGGAGCCATATTACGACTGATCTTCGTTGATGACATGGAATACAAGGAAGACGAAGAATACAACTTCACACAAGCCAAACTCGCTGGCAGTGTTTTGTCATGGCCCGCAACCGGCATGCCTTCCGGCGTATACCTGCAGAATCCAGGCATGAGCATCTGGGTGTTTATCATTCTAGCTAAAATATTCAGAGTAACTTCACCCACCGAACTGGCAACGGCAGTACAAATATTCAGCTTGTTAGGGATCTGCCTCATCATTCCTTTTGCGCTGAAAATCGTGGATCAAGCGGAACGTAAGCCGTGGCTATGGGCTTTTGCCCTTGCAATGGTGAATCCGCTTGCAGTTTTTTACCAAAGAAAGTTGTGGCCAGAACCGTTTCTGCCGTTTTTCACGATGCTTACACTCATCGGCTGGTGGCGGAGGGAAAAATACGCAGGCGCATTTATCTGGGGATTGATCGGCGCCTTTCTTGGCCAGATTCACATGAGCGGTTTCTTTTTTGCGGCCGGGCTGTTTTTGTGGACCGCCATCTTTGGTAAACACACCACCATGGGTAAAACCTCTACCCGCTGGGGCATGTGGCTTTTAGGTTCGGCTATTGGTGCCCTGCCACTTATACCTTGGGCGATGGAAGTCATTAGACACCCACCATCAGGGCGCATGGTCTCTGGTTTCTCTGAAATCCTGCAACTTAAGTTCTGGGTATTTTGGGTTTCAAATCCACTCGGTCTCCACCTCGGCAACCCACTCGGGCTTCTGCTTGGGGAATCTAACCTGGCCCAGTTATCAGATTTTATACGCTATCCTCTCTTACAAAATGGTTCAGCAACCTATCTGGTAGGCCTCGCACACTTGCTTGTAATTTTGGTAGGCTGCACTGTTCTGGTAATGGCTGCTAAAAATATTTTTACGAACTTAAGATCCAGCAAAACAACTGTATATAACCTAATAACAGGCACATCATCTTCGACTAACTTCGTGCAAAACGCTGCACTGATTGGGTTTGGTCTTCTTCTGACACTCACCGGGGTAAACATACGCAGATACTACATGATGATCGCATTCCCGCTGGAGTATATCTGGCTTGCCAGAGCTGTAAAATCACATCGCTTGCTATTGGGAACGCTGTTCCTACTACATGTCTTTATATCCACTGCTTTTGTTGCTTACATCCATGTAAACGAAGGGGCTCCACATGGCGACTATGGGCACGCCTATCATGTAGTTATGAAAAACAGGGCAAAAAATAACTAACTAGATTTTTAAAGAGATACTGGCGGCACATGGAAACGTAAGATATTCTTTAAACCATGGCAGTCGATGTCCAATTTTTTAAAGAGCTTGAAAAGCGCGAGATCGTAAAACAAATCACCGATCAAGAATTGCCAAACGCCATTACTAATGAACGAATGACAGTTTATGCCGGATTCGACCCCACCTCCGACAGTTTGCATGTCGGGAGCCTCTTGCCACTTTTAACATTGCGTAGATTCCAGCAAGCCGGACACAAGCCGATTGCCGTCATAGGCGGAGCAACCGGCCTAATTGGAGATCCAAGCGGAAAAACACAGGAGCGCACGCTTCTCTCTGACGAGCAGATACAAAAAAATTTAACAGGGATCAAATCAGTCATAACTAAATTCCTGGATATTTCTAATAATACCTCTGAAGCCTTGATTTTAAACAACGCGGATTGGTTCAAAGAAATATCCTATCTCGAATTTCTACGTGATGTGGGCAAGCACTTCACCGTAAACAACATGATCGCGAAGGAATCAGTAAGAGCGCGGCTTGAGGACCGCGAACATGGCATTTCATACACCGAGTTTTCATACATGATACTCCAGGCCTATGACTTCCTGACACTTTATGACCGCCATAATTGCAGACTGCAAATCGGGGGCTCCGATCAGTGGGGTAACATAACAGCCGGGATAGAGCTGATCAGACGTGCGAGGCACGGACACAAGCCGGTTTATGGACTCACCCACCCGCTGGTCATGAAAGCTGATGGAACAAAGTTTGGTAAAACCGAACAAGGAACCATCTGGCTAGACGCAAAGAAGACATCACCTTATCAGTTTTACCAGTTTTTCATGCAAACCGCTGACGCTGATGTGATCACTTATTTGAAGTATTTTACCTTCCTGTCGCTTGATGAAATAAGCGCACTGGAATCATCGCTTAAGACGGAACCAGAAAAACGGGTAGCACAAAAAGCTCTCGCCTCCGAAGTAACCAAGCTAGTGCACGGCGAAGGTGAACTGCAGAGAGCGCGATCCGCTACCAATGCCTTGTTCGAAGACACAATAAAACAGCTTGATGCGGACATGTTGCTCGAAGTCCTCTCCGGCGCCCCGAAAACCAAAAAAAGTGTATCCCTGATTAAACAAAAACCGTCTCTTGTAGATTTGCTCGTGGATACTGCGCTTTCACCCTCAAAAGGACTTGCCAGAAAAGAAATCACCGCAGGTGGAATTTACGTTAATAACCAGAGAGTAACAAACACCGCATCAGCTCTCACGGACCAAGATCTAATAGCGGGGAGATTTATTGTGCTAAGGAAAGGAAAGAAATCATACCATCTTCTTGAATTCATATGACACCACTGCCATTTAAACCCGATAGAAAATTGACGGATGTTCTAGCCACCAGTAAATTCACGCTTTCCGCTGAAGTGATCCCACCACGCAACGGGTCTGAGCAAAACATTTTGCTTAACCAGATTAACTTACTGATCCAGGCAGGAGCACAGTTCCTGGCGGTCACCAAGGGTGCTGGAGGCAGCCTGCGGGGAGGCAGCTTGCCGATAGCCCAAGCCATAAAAGAAAACTTCAACGTCCCCTGTATCGCACATTTCACCTGCCGGGACCTTACACCTGCAGAAGTAGAAAATCAGCTGATGGACCACCATTATTTTGGAATACGAAACATCCTTGCGCTTCGTGGCGACCCTCCAGAGGGGGAACCAGAGTGGAAGGCTCGCAGCGACGGCGGATACAACCACGCCCATGAACTCATCAGCCAAATAGTGAATCTCAATAACGGAAAATACATCCCCAGGGCAACAGGGCTGCCGGCAGGCAAGCAAGAAGCTACGGATTTCTGCATAGGAGCGGCGGTTTACCCGGAATTTCCAGATCCAGTCAAACGGCTTGAGTACTTTGAAAAAAAAATCAAAGCCGGAGCAATGTTCGGAATCACGGACATGCTGTTTGACACTGAAGCTTATGGCCGCTTCCTTGATTCATGTGAAAAAGGAGGCCTTAGTATACCTGTACTGCCAGGCACCCGCCTGCTGCGCAGCAAGTCACACGCTATGAAAATGGCCAGCAGGTTCAGGGTTAAAATACCTGCCGAAATGCTAGCCTCTCTCCCCGAAACTCATGGCCCTGACGGCGCGGCACCACCTAAAGACATAACAAAAAGCGTGCAGGATGGAGACAAAATAGGGGTTGAAATTTTTCTAAAACAAGTTGAACGCCTCCGCGCTCTCGGCGCCCCCGGAGTACACTTGTTTGTCATTTTCGATACCATCGGAGCTGTAACAGCACTTAAAGCGTTGAGCTCAGATTTTTCTGGCATCAACCATTGAGTCTATGTATCACCTATAGTTACTCTTTGATAATGAGCCGGGGTGGCGAAACAGGTAGACGCACAGGACTTAAAATCCTGGGCCCTTAACGGGGCGTGCCGGTTCAATTCCGGCCCTCGGCATTAAGTTCTTGTGACAGAAGATATCTTTAGTAAAATAACATAGTGATTACTACCTCATCCACCGATCAATCGCCTTTCCAATGGTATGATTTTTTATTTCGCAAAACTGATCCATATGCAGCCATAAAATACGACATACTACTTTCAAAACTTGGTTCACTTCATGGCAAATCAGCGCTGGTAGTTGGTTCCGGCAGTGGCGAATTTGCAGCATTTCTAGCAAAACGTGGCGCTATTGTTACAGCCATAGATATAGATCAAGCCACAGTAGATCTTACAAAAAAAACAGCAGCAGAATTTAATGTTTCAGTGAGCACAGAAATTTCAATACTAGAAAACTTCAATACAAAAAAAACTTTTGATATTGTAGCAGCAACGGATGTGCTTGAGCATCTCATTAATGACAAGATTGCCACAAAAAAGCTAACCAACCTAACAAACAAGAATGGCTGCATAGTTATAACAGTGCCAGCCCTTCCATTCCTGTTTGGATATCATGATAAAGTGCTCGGTCATTACCGGCGTTATACGATGAAATCTCTATGTAAGCTCTTTGACAGTAACACAAAGTTTGAGCTGTTAAAATACTATGGGTTTTCTTTAATACTTATTACACTACTCATAAGTAAGATATTTAAAAAGCCATACCCTACTAAAAAAATAAATGAAGCCGCGACTACAAAAAACTTAATATTTAGAGCCCTTGTATATATCTTAAAACTTGAAAGCAAAGTCAGTCCGCCTTGTGGAATCAGCTTACTTTTGATCGCTAGAAAAAGCTGACAAAGGGGTTAATTTTATCTTTAACTTAAGAAAATAAGTCTCATAGTACTTATACGATATTGATGACACCGAAAGTGTGACAAAAAAAACAGCAAAGTATAACAACACATTATATGTCATTATTGAAATCTTCAACAACCCAGTCCACTCAAAAATACAATGGACTGTATAAAGACATATAGGGTGAAGCATATAAATTCCATAAGAGCGCTTCCCAAAATAACTACATAAAGGTGTTTCTAAATTTAACAATCCATATTTACTCTTAGCTACATTTAAAAGCACCCATGCATATGCTAATGGTGTTAAAAATTGTGTACCCTTGATAGGCACGCCATAGCATAACAACAACAAAAGCGCTGGTATGACCATATACTGATAATACGGCTTAACAAGCAATCTAACCAAAAAAGACCGCTGGTTTCCTGATAATAAATATGCCGCCAGCCCGCCAGTAGCCATATACTCTATTTTGAATTGACCGTAATATGAAGACACTGCATCCATCCAAAAAACATTATCAAACCCGACCATGTATTGATGAATAATTATACCAAATATATATTTGGCAAATATAACCAGCACTAATATATGCACTAAATAACGATTAAAAATTCTAAACAACAATGGCCAGACCAGATAAAATTGCTCTTCAACACCTATGGACCATGATTGAGCGGCAAACAAAATACCCGGATACAGCACATAAGCTAAATTAGGGAATAGCGTAAAATAGCAAAGAAACTTGACTATATAATTTTCATTAACACTCAATCCATCCAACCTAAGCTTTGACCAAACCAAACCATAATCACCGCTGAACTGAGCCACAATAGGAACCAGCACAAAAGCAATAAGCATTATCATGTAATACAAAGGCCATATTCTAAGAATACGTCTCAGGTAAAATTTCTTTATACTAATACGACGCAGCTCGGAATGCTCTATCAGAAGTATATATGTAATTAAAAACCCACTAAGTACGAAAAATAAATTTACCCCTTGATGCCCGAGACTTTTAATTACAGGACTTAACCATAAACTTTTAAACCCAAGTATATCCTTCGACTGTTCAATATGGTGCACAACGACAGCCGAAGCAGCAATAAAACGAACCCCGTCAAATCCAGGGATATAACTCTGAGATTCTTGCTTACGCGCCATACTTAGTTATTTTAAGTCTAGCTAAATAGAGATTATGTTCTATGTCTAAATTTTGTCATTACAACATCTTCCAACTGACAAAAAAATACCGGTATCTTAGGCATACCGCGCAAAGATATTATAATTAATACATTCATAGACGATAAGAAAATAAGGATATGTAATAAAATTATGAAGCTATCCATTGTCGTTCCGGTATACAAAGAAGAGGGCAATATACAGGCATTCATCAATGCAACCATCCCAGTCCTTTCATCAATTACTCCAGATTTCGAAATATTATTCATACTCGATCCGTCTCCTGACGCGACAGAGGAGCTGATTCGTAAAGCCAATCAACATGATCAAAGGATAAAATTAATACTGCTTTCTAGGCGGTTTGGACAACCAATGGCCACGTTGGCCGGTCTACATTACAGCACCGGTGATGCCATTATAGTTATAGATGTAGATCTGCAGGATCCACCAGAATTAATAGCAGAAATGGTTAAAAAATGGGAAGCCGGCTACGACGTGGTATATGCACAAAGAAAGAACAGATCCGGTGAAACGATAATTAAGAAAACCGTAGCCCATCTTGGATATAAACTTATAAACAAAATTACTGACGTGAATATACCACCGAACACCGGTGACTTCAGGCTAATGAGCAGGCGCGTGGTCAATCAGGTGATAAGTTTAAAAGAATCTCACGGTTTTTTACGTGGCATGGTGGCATTCGTAGGTTTCAAACAAACATCAGTATTATTTGACAGACCAGCAAGATTTTCAGGCAGCGGGAACTACAACCGCTTCTTAGGATCAATCCGCATCGGCGTGAATGGTCTTGTTTGTTACTCCAGTCGTCTTTTAGCTTTAAGCTCAATGTTTGGGTTTATGATCGCAGGGCTCTCATTTATTTCTGGAATAATATATTTCATAATGAAATTATTGGGGGCCCCATTCCCGATAGGAAATCCAACTGTAGTAATATTGGTGCTTTTTCTTGGCGGAGTACAACTTATAAGCATAGGCCTTGTAGGAGAATACATAGGTCGCATTTATGACGAAGTAAAAGGCCGTCCAAGATTCATAATAGATTCAGAACTTGGTTTCGAACAAAGAGAGCAAAAAGTAAGAACCATTAAATATAAGTAGTTCAAATACAAACCATGCCGATTACAGTAATCAAGTTTCTATTTTTAATTAGCTATTTCGCGATAGGTATTGGCACTGTTTATAAATCACTAACCTTTTTTAAAAAAAATACACCAAGGTGGTCTTACATTCTAGTTACTTTATTTACAGGTAAACTGATTTTTGACCTGGTCTCAATGTTGCCATCAGGCACACATGCCATGCTGAATTCCGCCAGATTAGCCCCGGCCTTATCCGTACGTCTAGGCAACCCTCTCTACTACCCGCCAGATTCCGGTCCTGTTCTTAGCAGCATGTATTCACCACTGACTTTTCTAACTTATTTACCAGCAACATTGTTCAGCGAACCAACAATCAGCATTCTTTTTGGCTTAGCAATAGCTCAACTGCTCTTTTTTGTGCCAGCCGTATTACTGTTTTTAACCTCATCACAACACCATAACGGTACCAGGCATATTGCATTTTTATCTTTTTTGGCATTCGGATTTTTAACGATTTCATCTAAGTCACTTAATTACGCTGCTTTCTCCATACACAGCGATGCTGGCGCAGTTTGTTTTGCAGCCCTTGGTTGTATGACTTTATCTAAACTTAAATTAATAACCGGTTCATGGAAATATTATATTCTGCCATGCATATTATTCACCATAGCGATCTGGACTAAACAGGTTGTAATATTCGTTCCTGCTGCTTGTTTGTTTATTCTATTCTTGAGACATGGCCTAAAGAAAAGCCTCACCTTTTTTTCCATAATGCTAGCATTGAATATTCTAGTCACACTAGTTTTTACGCTAATTATAGAATTCAAGACATTCACATTCAACATACTGACATACCCAGCCAGCTTCAATCTGACCATACCCTTTCGCGATGCATTCAATGCCGCAAGAGATGAATTTTTTACATCTTCGCTATTCCTTATCTTCACAGTTTTTTACTTGCTCACATCCATAAGTTGGTCACGCGAAACTTTTAAAACACATGTTCTAAATACGCAGTGGTTCACCTTTGTTTTAAGCGGTATTTTCCTGATACCAATAAGCATACTCGCATACATGAAACCAGGCGGCGATTATAATTCATTTGCTTTCGCAAATTACATGCTGACGCTGGGAGCATTGTTACTAATGCTGCATTTATCCAAAGAAATCGTTACTAATGACAAAAAAAACCCTGCAAAATTATTACTTATTGCTTTTCTGTCCTACAATGCTGTCACATATTTACCGAATTCCATTATGAGGATTAAATTCACATTAAAACTTGAAAAAAATGATTCACAAATAGCGTATAACTTTGCAAAAAAACACAAAGGTGAGGCCTATTTCCCACTAATTCCATTAGCCACTTTAATGAGTGATAAAACACTTTACCATTACCAAGGCGAGGTAATGGATCACAATCTAACTACATTTAATATTTCAAAATCACATTTCGAAAAACATATCCCAAAAAATCTCCGTTATGTCATATACGGAACCCAACCAAACCCATCTGAGTTAATTGACCCATTTAGATCCATGTATCTTCCAGATTTCACAATACACACCGAACTTCCGGACCTCCCTGGATGGATCGTATTGATGAAAAACCAAGTGATCGAGCGGGGAGTCATCAAATGACAACTCTTGGTGTAGCGATCATAACTAAAAATGAAGAAAAAAATATCATCCGTTGCCTAAGTTCTGTTTCATTTGCGGATGATAAAATAATTATTGATTCACACAGCACAGACCGCACCGTCGAATTTGCAAAGCAATGCGGTGCCAGAGTGATTGTTCGAGACTTCCAGGGATACTCTAAAGAAAAGCAATACGCCATGGATCAGCTAAATACAGACTGGATCCTGGCCTTGGATGCCGACGAAATACTTTCACCTGAATTACAGATCGAAATACGCAATACAATCAATTCCCCATCAGCGCTATCTGGCTATAATATCACCAGACATCAGGTTTTTCTCGGCCGCATCCTACGATACGGCAGGGGAGTTGATTATCATATGCGTCTATTCCGCAGAGGTAAAGGATGCTATGACGGCAAAGAAGCCCACGAAGTCATTATTTTAGATGGGGTCGCTGGCCGTTTGAATGGCGTCATCATACATGTATCTTCTCCAAATATTAGCGACCGCATGAGAAAAATCTGCGCCGAGACTGATAATGAGATGCAATTTATTGCACCAATGCCAATCACCAAAAGACAACTCTTCATAAATCCAATTATCTACTTTATCAGTTATATGATTAAAAAAAGCACATGGAAAGACGGCATACCTGGCATCATAATGCTCATTATGTTTTGTTTTCAGTTTTTCTTCTTAAATGCTAGGATATATGAAAGTTATCTTTTAAAAAACAAAAAGACGGAACAGGATCATTTCGACTGGACCAACTAACCACAGCACCGGAGGCGCATTAAATGAATTCAACATACCCGAATCTAAAAATAGCCGTATTTGCTGACGGCGCCAACAAAGAAGACATTATAAAACGGTACAGAGAAGGTTTTGTTAAAGGATTTACAACCAATCCCACCCTCATGGTAAAAGCAGGAGTTAAAAATTACTCGGCATTCGCCATGGAAGTTTTAGCTGAAATCAAGACATTGCCTATCTCGTTTGAAGTATTCTCAGACACTTTTGACCAAATGGAGCGTGAAGCACTAATCATAGGCTCATGGGGATCAAACGTAAACATCAAGATACCAATAACCAACACGAAAAAAGAATCCTCACTGCCGCTTATAAAAAGACTCTTAGACAAAGGACTAAAGCTGAATGTGACGGCAATTTTTACTGAAGAACAAATTACAGGTTTGCGACGAATACTGAAGCAATCAGATGATGTCATAGTATCTATTTTTGGAGGCCGCATTGCTGACACCGGAGTGGATCCGGAGCCTCTTATGAGAAAAGCGGTATCAGACTACAAGGAGCTGAAAAATGCAAAAATCCTGTGGGCCAGCCCACGGGAGTGTTTGAATATTTTTCAAGCGCAAGACTGTGGATGCCACATTATTACCGCTACCGATGATATAATCAGCAAATTAAAGCTCCACAAAAAATCTCTCGATGAATTTTCTCTCGATACAGTGAAAATGTTCTACAGCGATGCCCAAAAAGCAGGATTTTCAATATAGCAAAAGAGGCCTTATCCTGCTGGACAGGGACGGGGTCTTAAATTCTGCTGTTATTGATAAGGAACATGGCACCATAGACAGCCCTCTCCATCCGGATCAAGTATCGGTGTTTGAGTGGGTTCCAGATGCTTTGCTTAAATTAAACAAACTTGGATACGGGTTGTGTATTGTAACCAACCAGCCATCAGCAGCAAAACACAAAACCACCATAGAAAATCTCAACGCAGTCCATGACAAAGTACTATCTGAAATACAATCCAAAGGTGCCATTATTTTAAGCTCACATATCTGCTTTCACAAAAGCGAAGACCACTGCTCATGCCGCAAACCAAAGCCAGGTTTATTGAAAGATGCAATTGATAAAAATCATGGCTATGACCTTAAAATTTCTTGGATGGTTGGCGATGGTTTAACTGATATACAGGCTGGCAAGACAGCAGGATTAAAAACCGCGTTTCTAGGGCCGAAAAAATGTGATGCATGCAAAATCTTTGATCAAGCTGGAACAATCCCTGATTTTTGGTGTGACAACTTGGATCTGTTTTCACACTTCATAGCCGACCAAGACAAAGGAGAAAAATCATGAACGATTTTACAGGTGCTTTTATTGAGGAAACCATCAAAATATTAAAAATGCTCGATGGCGGCGAAATTGAAAAAATGGCTACTGGTTTAGCAGACGTGCGAAAAAGAAATGGCCGGCTTTTCATACTAGGTGTAGGCGGGTCCGCAGGACACGCAAGCCATGCTGTCAATGACTTCCGAAAAATTTGTTCTATTGAATCATATACACCAACCGATAATGCATCCGAACTGACAGCACGAGTTAACGACGAAGGATGGGACAGCTGTTTTGCTGAATGGCTTAAAGGATCCAACATCAACAAAAACGACGCGCTACTTATCTTCTCGGTTGGCGGCGGTAATAAAGAAAAAAATGTCTCCGTAAACCTTGTGAGGGCTTTGGAACTTGCGAAACAAACAGGTGCAAGAATTTATGGAATAGTAGGTAAAGATGGCGGTTATACAAAAAAAGTCGCTGATGCCGCTTTAGTGATACCACCGCTAGTACCAGATAGGATCACGCCACACACGGAAGGCATCTGCGCGGTCATATGGCACCTTTTGGTAAGCCATCCATCTTTAAGCCTAAAGAAAACAAAATGGGAATCAGTCAAATAAACACCTCTGATAACTCTGAGCTATTACATGATGTTAAAAAACAATCCAAAAAAGGGTTTATTTTTTTAACCATACGCTCTGTTTTTATCTATCTGCTTCAAGCACTATCGGTATTACTGCTAGCCAGGTGGCTGACTCCAAAAGACTATGGCATTTTTGCCGTCATCAATGGGTGGATAGGTGTCTCATTATATTTTTCAGACGTAGGAACCGCCGGCGCGCTCATATCGCAGGCATCAAACCCAACGGATAGTCAACTACGCACCTGTCTGGCCGTGAATTTCCTGCTTAGCCTGATTTTTACTATCTGTTTCTGGTTGGCAGCCCCTCTGATTGTCCAATACAACAAACTTGACCATAATGTGATTTGGATGATTCGCATTTTATCAATTGCAATGCCAATCATATCAATGCGTATCATTCCCAAGGTCCTTCTAGACAGGGGCCTTCTTTTTATACAGTCAGGGAAAGTAGATATTGTAGAATTTACCTTACGATATGCCTCTCAAATTCTTCTAGCAGGCTTGAAGTTCGGGGCATGGTGCTTTGTGATAGCTCATATACTGGGTGCGATTACAGGCACAGTCTTATTGCTTAAAAAAATCGGCAAATTTCATCTGCCATGGTTATCATGGAAAGAGCTACAACCATTGCTGAAATTCGGTATTTCTTTTCAAGCAAATGCAATAGTTCCAGCACTAAGAGGACTTGTTGTGCCATTGGTGCTGGGAGCCCTGCTCCCGCTTGATCAGGTTGGTATCACCACTTGGAGTATTGGTTTGTCCGTAATTCCGCTAATTCTTGTTTATAATTACAATCAGGTTGTCTTCCCTTCCCTTGTCAAACTGAAGCACTCACACGAATCTTTTTGCTCAGTTGCAAGCAGAAGCACAGAACTGGGTATATTGGGCTTGGTTTTCATATGTGGCCTTGGCGCCACCTGCTCAAGCACACTTATAGATATTCTATTTAATCAACGATGGGCGGTGGCAAAACCGTTAATGCCAATTGCTATACTAGGCACATCATTATGGATGCTTAGCTATCTTGGAGGCGCAGTATTTAACGCCACAGGCAAACCAGGGGTGCGATTAAAAATAGAAACAGTTACTGTTGTAATAGAGTTTTCACTTGTCTGGTGGATTGTAAAAAGGATTGGACCACCAGGTTACCTATGGCTGCTGACCGCAGCAAATGCCACAGGACTACTACTTACAGCATTCTCGCTGCGAAATTATTTCAGGAAAAAAACTGCTCTTCGACTTGTTCTATCTCTAACTGCGACGCTAATAGGTTTTACAATAGTTAGAACACTCGGCATAAGTAACTTGTTTTTACAGACTCTCTTGTTCAGCACGGCCTTCCTGGCCATCACCTACCCTCTTGATAGATCCGTAATAACTGATAGCACATGGGTTATTCGTCAGTTCACCCCTCGGAAGGCCGCTCGTTAATAGGTTTTTTCATTCGTAACCCTGAACTTAGTGAAATCCCTAAAATCGCCATCTGGATAATAACAAAAACCATTATTGCAAAAGCTCCACCACTAGAGAAACCATAGGAATGCAGCCCTGAGGCCAATATAAAATTAACACCATACCACGCCATTATGACCAATAAATAGGCAACCGGTGACGCCGCCAGAACACCAAAGCTGCTTAGCCAACCAACATATTTAGCGTGAAGTATTATTAAAAAACCAAGGTCAGCGATGAGAGCCCATGTTTCCTTCGGATCCCATCCCCAAAAACGACCCCATGAATAATCAGCCCATATTCCACCCAAAATAATACCAGCGGTAAGAAAAAACACACCCAATTGAATAGCACGATATGCCAGATGACTATATTCAACATTAAACATATCCTGATTCTTGCCAACTCTAAGCACAATGTTTCTTACAAGTGCTATATTCCCCAACAGCATCGCTATTGAAAAAGCAGCATACGAAATAGTGATAGATAACACGTGTGTCGTCAGCCAAAAATTATTCCTTAGTACTGCTACAACCGGATCCAGATCGGGGCTCAGCACAAGAGGGATACTTTCCGTAAACAATAATGTTATTCCTGCCCCCAACAACGAAAGTCCCAATACAAAGTACTTCTGGTATAGCATGAACAGAACCATACCAAAAAGCACCATACCAAGAGCCACCCAAACCATGGTCCCATACATATTCGTAACTGGAGCAAAACCAGTTATGAAAACCCTTACTACAAATCCTGCGCAATGAGCAAAAAACGGCACGCTAATAATAACTAGCGACACTTTCTTAGTAAGTAATTTGCGTAGAAACGGACTGATGAACAAGCAACCTAATATGAAATAAATCATGCCCGCCCAAAAAAATATCTTTACGCGATTATATACTACTTCGATTTTCATCTTATTTTGATCGATCTTCAGCATGGGAGAAACCAAGCGATTGTGCGCTGATGAAACGACACCAACAGCAAGAACTTTCGCTTTTGCAAAATCATTGCTCATAAGCGCAGCAAGATATGATTTAAACTTCTCCATAGCATCAGATATAGGACCCTGTTCATTAGAGCCAAGTGCTTCTGAAATATGTCCACCACTGCGTATGCTTTCAAAAAGCCAAACCTGTTGAACCAACTCTAAGAGGTTTTTTTCTTCCGGTGTAAGGGATTTATCATTCCTCTGCTGCTTGGCAATCGCTGGCTCTGAGAGCTGTGAAACCGGAGTAGCTGAAATTTCAGTAAATGAAAAATGTCTGCGGTCATTCACAAGTCCAAGTTTCGCTCTTATCGACGCGTCTCGTACATTGATAAGCTGGACATGTTGAGCCGAACCGGAGCTCATCAACCCAAGATAAATCTGCCCGGAAGAAAGGCCCCATTTAGCATATCTTCCGTTTAAGAATAAAACAGCCTCACGAGCAAAGGTATCAAAGGGTTTTATGCGACCATGGCTTTGTAACGGCAGCTCTTCAATTTGTGAAACATCAATCATGCCGGCGAATCTACGGAACTCTTTCAATGCATCGTCAGCACTGATTTGTGTACTAATCTGTGGCAACTTGCTGCCGTGAAGACCGCCCTGAACATCACGTGTATCTGGACGTATATCTGGATGACCAGGCGGCATTTGCGATTCTGCTACAGCTGCCTCATCTGCAAACGCAGGCATCGAAGCCATGTTTATACTGCCCACAAGAGCAACCAGCAGGGCTCCTGTCGCCACATTCACAGCTGTTTTGGCGGCAATAGCGCTACGCTTTTGTCTTGCCAAATTCGTATACCACTTGCTTCTCATGATGCTAAAAACAGCAATACCTATGCACAGGATCAAACTACCGATATATTTAATGCCACGTCCAGGATCCTTGTTCACTGAGAATATTGACGCTGTCTCAACCCCCTGCCCCATTTCATAACTTGACTGATATAAAGTATAACCACCGTATTTTAATGGTTGATTCATTGATATTGTCTCCGCTGTACTCATTCCATCCAATCGTACTACACTTTCAAAACTCATAGGCGTATTGGTTCCGGGATAATCCGTCCTGCTAAACTTCTCCAAAGATATACTGAATGGAAGATCCACCCAATCAGGCCCGAAATAAACTTGATAATCGCCCATGCTACTTCTCAGCGTTTTGTATTCACCTTCTATAAGCCACGTACCTGCTGAACCCATAGGTCTCACATAAACCGCACTAGGGGGTAACGAATCGCCATCTGCAATCACAGCCGGCGTAACGGTCTCAGTCTTAACGGCGTTTTGAATCAGCTTATTCACCTTCAAAATCACATCCTGACCACCTGCGGGGCTGCTTTTGTTTAAATCGCCGGTCAGATTTATGCTTTGACCTTCGGTAATTGCGGCATCCAGTACCATGACATTACCTCTGTATTTAAATACTCGCACCTCGCCTGGTTTTTCTTTATTTACAATCAATTCGACAGACGGTTGTGCAATATTCGAGGTTAGATACTCAAGCTGAAGGCCGAAAGTCCCATCTTGATTCATGGAAAATCCAGGATACTTTGCAAAAACAATCTCACGCTTTATTTTATCACCGTTTTTAATAGCAAGCTCTAGCGCAGGATTATCTGCATTGCCGCCTCTATCAACCAACTTATTTCCAGAAACAGAAGCGTTCTTATAAACTTTGACTAATTTAACGCTAATCCCTTTAACAACTAACAAGTTCTTTTTATTTACATTAAGCTGAGTTCGAGCCAATTCACGCCCACTTGCACGGTCCTTGGCTACAAGAAAATCAGCCAGTATAGGTGATTGGCTCTTAGCAGCACCTTTGAACGAAGACTCGGACTTAAGCGCAATTTGGAGCGGCCCTATTGTAAGTTCACTTGGGCTGCCTTTTCCCAAAGATAGCCAATCTGTAAACTGTAAGCCATGCCCTCCGGTGAGAGAAATATTTACTGCTGCAGAACCAGATAAATCATCTTTACTGAGAGTGGAATATGTGACCCCTGTATTTGCAAACGGTACATATTTCTCTATCACTAAACCCGTTTTATTTGAAAAATCTTTCCCACCTATTTTACCGTTAGAAACAGAGCTAAGACTTTTGGCAAAGCTGAACGACGAAGTAGTCTTTGTAGAAGCGCTTACTGCCTTAATAGCCAAATTAGACACGAACACCTGATTGCCATTTTGGCCTTCAACCACGCGCAACTGGCCATCTATTCCATATCTCGAAGTCACTAATGCACCAAGGAGAAGCACTAACAAACCAACATGCGTAATGACAAAACCCGTGTGGTGGCTTTTGTAAGGTATTCTAGAAATGGCCGCACAAAGAATATTTATCCAAAGTAAAACAAGTAAAAGCTCAAACCACCAGGCATGATAAACCGTCATACTAGCCAACTGGGCGCTGTAGCGGCTTTCAATAACAGTCCCCACGGCCACAACAACGGTAAGTATGATCATCAATGGAACCGCCAGCCTAACTGACGAGAGGAATTTAAAAAAACGGTTTCTCTTTAAATTCTGCACAATATTCAACATCAACTACACCTCCCTGGCATTAAACTACTGATAATTACCTTTCTATACACTACTACCTATCACTTCACTTAATTTACTTAAAGCCGCTAGATTTAAGAACGTTTTCTAGCTAGTATTCGTGACAAAATACAATGGAGACCGAGTGAATGACAACATTTCAAGCAGTGATAAATGCGATTTTATATGGTTCCTCTGAGATACTACCGGTCGGTGCATCTGCACATCTATTATTGCCGCACTACGTTGTTGGTTGGGCTCCGCCTCCAAACATATTGCTGGGCGCCTTCAATGCAGGTGCAGCCATTTCATTGCTGATCTACTTCAGGGACGACTGGGCAAGTATGGTTTCAAGCTTGATTAGAATAATTCTTTTTCGTAAGCAGCCAATGGCAATGGATGAGCAGTTGCCTTTATATTCAATGGTCGCGATTATACCAGCCAGCTTGGCTTCTTATTTATTGCCACAAATGATCTTGTTTCACTTATCCAAGCCATACATTGTTGCAGCTACTTTAGCATTTACAGGACTACTCCTTGGTATATCAGACACCAGAAGCAAACATCAAAAAGGCATGCCGCATTGGAATCTGTTAGATTCGTGTCTGGTTGGGATTGGCCAACTCCTTCTGATAGTTCCAGGTAGCGGGATACAAACTGGTGGGCTTATTATAGCGCTTGCTCGTAATTACAAACGCGAAGCGGCGATTAAATTTGTTTTCTTTGTTATAACTCCTTTTTTAATAACGAATGCGATTTTAAACTTGAAGATTCTGGATTTTTCCAAGGCTATGCCGGATAACGATCTTAGCTGGCTATCGCTGGCTGCCGGCTTTGTAGTGTCATTGGCGACAAGTTTAATTGTCCTAAGCAGCTTTATTAAAAGTCTTCAGCAAAATGGATTTATGCGCTTGGGATTGTACCGTGTGCTTATAGCGATTGTCTTGGCGGCTGCCTTTTGGTTAAACAGCGCCTCCATCTCCTGAAGACTGGTGGGCTTGTTGTTTTTTAGTAATATTCACCATTTCTTTTAACTCTTTGCCTACTTTAAAAAATGGCACACGCTTTGGGGGGACCTGTACAACCTGGCCTGTCTTAGGATTACGTCCTTGATAAGTGCCATAGGTTCTATTCACAAACGACCCGAATCCACGGATTTCTATTCTGTCATCTTTTTTGAGCGCGTCAGACATCATGTCGAAAATTAAATTTACTACCATCTCCGCCTGCTTATGTTGCAGATGCGCTTTTTCAGAAATCACAAGCACCAAGTCAGCTTTAGTCATAAATCCCCCCTTGCCACGGGCTAACTATATACCTTTACGCTAAGGACAAGTGAGCGCTTTTGCAAGGAAATTCCTATACAATTACTAAATTAATACGATAAATTATATTAGTGCCACTTTATCAAGGTAAGAAAGATTTCAAACGCGATCAGTAAAATAATAACTAGTTCAAGCAGTGTTTCACGCCTGGATTTAGACAAATCCACTATCACTTCAATACTTTCTTGAATGATTTTAATCTTATAATCAAGAGCACGATAGCGCGTATCGATCTCCAACATAGTTTTTAGCTCCTGATGAAGCTTGTCGAGCTCGACATTTTCCCATGTTTCATCAGGTGAATCGACAATATATAAGTTGGAAATAATCGACTGCTTTGTGTCCATGCACATCCCAATGAACCGTATCAGCTGCTCACCGCTTTCAAGCATGCGCCCTTGTTTCTGAAGCTGCTTTGAAAAACGATTTGTCTGTTCCAGCAAATTTTCAATCAGCACCTCGTAATATTCGAGTGCTGTGCTCTCAGCCAGCAACATGCAGGCTATTTTAACTATCTGATATGAAAATGCAGGTACAACTATTCGGTCAAAGAAAACTTTTGCACCTTGTGGTGCAACCTGCGGCGACTGACCTTGATCGGCTACCGCCAGTTCCTGAACCTCTAGAAGAAACACATCTGTAGCCCGTGCCTGGCCAGGCGGCATCCTATATTCGTTAAATACCGCAAGTTCCTTGTCGCGCATCTCATCCGGAACATTGAAGAAAACTACAGACCCGTAATTATACACAAACATATACGAGTCGCTGGCGTAACGTATGATCATTTCATAATTCGAGAATTCAATAGGAGATTCAGTAAAACGCCCGCGCAGATCCTTGAGCTTTAATTTCTCTGCAGTATGTACGGCTTGAATGCGAAAAATCTGTGTATTTGTCACGCTATTCATCTTTGTAATACAATCTTGGTAATGCAATCCTGTGCCATACCCCGTGGCGCGCAATCAATAAGACGCTAAGAGGTTTTAAGCACCAGGAATTCTGGTTTGAAAACTTCGTAAGTGCATTCTTCCTCTTTAACCTCCAGTGAAATAACATGCCCTACAGGTGGACCGACACTGCACTTTGAAACAAGACCAAGAACATCTTGCTCACATCCTGAAAATACCGCCTCGACCCTACCATCTGACAGGTTACGTACATATCCCCTCACTTCTGGAGACGCGAGTACTTGTTTTTTAAGCCAATTTCTGAATCCAACACCCTGTACCCTGCCGGAAACAAAGACATGCCTTTGAATCAAATCTGTCTTACCTCTCTTACGCCAGGTATCCCCCAAAGTTCGAGTATAAACTTTTTATGATCTCCCCTGTGACCGCTATATTTGCAGGTAAGCACACTAAATTCACCACGTGGGGAAATATCAAAGTCATCAAGTGTCAAATTATTCTGTGCAAATGCTTGATTTATCGCAAAGCGCATTTGTCCTTTTGGATCATCAACTACTATCTCACATGCAAAGCTAAGTGATCTCCCTAAAACACGGTCCTCAAAAAAGTTTGATAACACCAAAACTAATACAACACTTACCGAGGCAATAACCCCTATGTCGAATCTACCTATCCCTATGCAAATGCCGATAGCAGCAACTACCCAAATAGTCGCAGCCGTAGTCAACCCCAGAATGGTTCCGCGCGATTGAATTATTGTTCCTCCACCAAGAAAGCCTATTCCAGAGACAATCTGTGCAGCTATCCTGGCGGGATCACCCCAATATCCACTTTCAGATAACGTCGTCGACATAAGAACCGAAACCGACGTATAAAGAGATGCCCCTATACAAATTAAAATATTTGTCTTTATTCCAGCCGGCTTATTCTTCAGCTCACGCTCCAAACCAATTAAACCGCCACATATTACGGCGAATAAAATCCTTGGAAGAAAAAAACTTAATAGTTGCGTTAAAGTTAAATTAGCCGATGTACCGATCATAAACCGCTATTAATAACCCCACGTAGCCATAAGAGCAACGCTAGATAAAATCTTATTCACTTCAGATAGTTACAAAAAAAATATTAATCGTTGACCTTTTTTGTCATAATGCACTAAACTTATCATATAAGGGCGCAAAAGCAGACCGTTACCTGGAGCAGCATGGACAAAAAAAATATACTAAAGATAAAAGATATACTTGGTACTATTGAGGCTTTTGTTATTTTAGATTTTGCCGCATGTGCCACAGCAGTCCTACTGATTTTAGTGTACTAAATCCAAATATCTCAAAGTTATTATAGCTATTGTATTTTTTCCTACGGATGTGTAATTCAATTGGCTGTCACTATAGTATTGGCCTCATAGTTAAATGGATATAACGGAGCTTTCCTAAAGCTTTGTTCCAAGTTCGATTCTTGGTGAGGCCACCATTGATTTGTATTTGATTGATACAAAAGCTCTTATTTTTCTAAAGTTATAGCATATTGGTCCGATATTCTGGGTATGCATACCAGAATATTCTACTCGGTCAAAAAGTATATATTAATCACTGCGTTAGTATTTACCGTCCCAAGTCCAGTAGAGGCTAAGCTATTAAAAATAATACATACTAATGATTTACATTCTCATTTTGAAAGTTCTGATAACCCACAAAAGGGGGGCTATGCGGCATTAAAGGCTGTTATTAACTCGATAAGAGAGGATGCAAAAAAAAATGGCATAGAGACATTAACAATGGATGCTGGAGACTTATCGGAAGGCTCCCCGTTCTTTATGGCTAAAGAAGGCCAAGCGTCATTCAAGGTATTGGATGAGATAGGATATGATGCTTTTACCATGGGGAACCATGACTGGTTGATAGGAACCAGGCAACTAAACTTGCTTTTTGAGATCGTCAATCCATCAGCACCAATTCTAAGCGCAAACATCATCTTCCCAAAAAAATATGAGGCACTTAAAAAACTTATACGACCTTATATAGAAGTAAAGCGAGCTGAATCAAGAATAGCCATCCTAGGCCTAACTACTGATGAAATGATATACAGTTGGCGTTTAAACAGCGGCGCTAAAATGCTGTCAGCATTAAAAACCGCTAATTTACTAATTCCACGAATTAGGAAAAACAACGACTTCGTCTTCGCGCTAACACATCTGGGTTTTAAACCGGATATGGAACTTGCAAAAAAAACCAGCGGGATTGATTTAATAATAGGCGGTCATTCGCATACGACGATTTTTGATCCAGTCCTTGTACAGAATAAACACGGGAAAAACGTACCCATCATGCAAACTGGCGAACACGGCCAGTATGTAGGCAACCTGCTGCTAAATATTGAACCAGGAAAACCCATTGAGATAATTCACTATGAGTTGGTGCCTGTATATGCAGATGGCCCCAAAGATACAACAATGACTGAGACAGTACAAGACGCACGACACGCGCTTGAAACCAAGTATGGACAAAATTGGCTATATGAAATGGTAGCTTTCTCGGAAGTACCGATAGAACGTCCACTTTATCGCAGCACTCAATGGGGCAATTTGGTTGCGGACGCGCTACGCGAGGCTGTTAAGGCCGACGCAGCTATCGATGTAGGTGAGTTTTACGGAACACCACAACCACCAGGACCGGTTACACGCGAACATATAATGAAGTTCTATCCAAGAACTTTCAGCTTAAAAAAACCATTTGGCTGGACTGTCTGGACAATCCAGGTCCCAGGCTGGGTATTAAAGCTGGCGATAGAGGAGGCAGAACGTTTTGGATCTCCTTTTACTACATCTAACATCACGTACGAAATTGATCCAGGGACCAGGACTTCATTTACGAATTTCAGGATAGGCGGTGAGGTCATTAATGATCTAAGAGAGTACACGATCGCAGTGACTGAAGGCATAGGAAGGGGAGCTAAAGAAATATTTTCTCCGATATTAAAAATTATATTCAAGCCTTATAACAGCAATTTACCGGTATGGTTTGCAATAGAGAACAAACTAAAACAAATAGGGGGAGTTGTCAGGGAACCCACATCCTCATCAATGCCGCATTAAGTTTTGGTTAAACTATAATCAAAGCAAGAACAGATAAAATCAATAGATCGAGATTACTCGTTATAGTGCATTTGATGTCTACACCGAAGCGTGTTTTTTGCGGAGAAATCCTTCCGCTTGCGTAGACATCCACCAAATTACCCATCACGCCGGCACTTAACACCGTGTCTCCATTAGCAAGATCAAGCATGACATCATGAAGATAAACACGATCTGGCATAAATGGCATTTTAACGTAAAGTCTGAAGCGTTCACCTCTGGAGTCCATGCCATACAACCTTACGACACCATCATTTATAGCTATTTTAAAACTAAACATCTTTGGGAAATGTAATGAATAAATCTGCCATCTATTTGCGGTTTTTTTCGGCATTAGTTCAATGCTGGTTATCTCATCGAAATATACATAAACATTGAGGGCTGTTTTCTTCTTAATTATTTTTACGTAGCTTAACTTACCAAGCGCTTCTCTTAATACCCCTCCGCCCCAGTTGACTAGAGGCTCAGCAAGATAACGGATAGTCCCTCCATCCAATAAAATCTCATCCGGATAACTGACTAATACATCCTTAAAGACTTTTATTAAAAAATCAGGACTATAAGCTGTGTCATTTTCGTATTCACCAGTATTGTAAAAATAACCATCAACTTCATCAGCCATGGCGCCTGTAGACACCAGCAATAATAACTGCAACGACGCACTTATAAACAAACAACGTATAATATTCATGTTTGATGCGGTCTTTTAATTGATTACATGATTATTTACAAGCAATTAGTTTGGCAATCAGCCAAAGCGTATCCCATCAAGTGGGTTAAGCCTAGCGGCGCGCCAACTTGGATATATGCAAGCAACAGCGACTATAAGGAAGGCACACCCAGCTACTGCAAAATAATAGGCGGGGTCAAACGTGACAGGTAGTGTGCGATCGTAAAAAACATCTGGCAACTTGATGAATTCATATTTCCTCAATATCATACAAATACAAAAGCCAACAACAGCTCCAGCCGCAACCCCTATACCACCTATCAACATGCCTTCGGACAGGAATATGGCCGCTACCTCGCTTCTCCTTGCACCCATTGCCTTAAGAATCGCGATCTCCTTCTTCTTTTCCAGCACCATCAGAGTAAGCGTAGTAACTATATTGAACGACGCCACCACCACGATAAATGCAAGGATCACGAACATAGCAATCCGCTCAAGGCGAAGCGATGCAAACAAATGGGCATTAAGCTGATTCCAATCCTGCACTTTAAAACCAGGCAATACACGACGGAGATCATCGGCCCCTTTTGCCGCTCTCCCGAAGTCCTTCACAGCAATCTCCCACTGTGACACTACCCCGGATTTTCTTAAAAACGACCTTACAAGGGAAGAGCTGGCAAACACCGTGTGGAGCTCCTGCTCAGGCAGACCTGATTTATATATCCCTGAAACATGAAACTGCTTCATTCTTGGGACTGATTGCAATGGCCCTTCTTTTTCAGTAGGCGAAATTAGCAGCAGTTTATCACCAGGCACAAGACCCATCTCTAAAGCAAGCTCATTGCCCACTATGATACCTACCGAGTCGTTACCTAACTGTATCGAATCCACCATCTGTGATTCTATTTTTTTCAGTCTTGGCTCGTCGACTCCTTTCAAAACAACACCTGTTACTTTTCTTCCACTTTTTAAAATAGCTTCGGTAGACACTACTGGTGAAAAACTTATAACTTCATTTGTCGCGCCAAGCGTTTGCTTGACAACCACTGGATCAACTGAACTTTCAGGAACATAGCCTTTTTCAAAACCCTGCAACTCGTGCGGAGGCGTCACGAGGATATGTAAATCAGAGCTAATCAAGCGTTTTTTTAACTCAGCTTCAAAGCCATCCATCACTGACAACAC
>ERZ1292640.792-Hain-H43-02um-R1-792-length-26274-cov-4_pt1 | contig 26274 bp, 20 predicted proteins | sample MGYA00564404_ERZ1292640 | MGnify/ENA primary metagenome ERZ1292640 (study PRJEB36523, sample SAMEA6512636) | groundwater metagenome | collected 2019-01-08 | study: AquaDiva: Metagenomics assemblies of 32 groundwater samples | reverse complement strand
GTAGAAGAATAACTCATAGGGGCAAGCCGCCGCGTCGGTCTATAGAGAACGCTGAGCCGCCCCCGCAACCAGAAAGGAAAGAATTGCCATGATAATAATTGCAGAACGAATCAACGGAATGTTTACCAACGTCAAGCAGGCTATCGCGGACAAAGACAAGAAGGTCATCCAGGAGCTGGCACGCACGCAGACCGAAGCCGGCGCCAACTACCTGGACGTGAACGTCGGCACGGCCGCCGCGGACCAGGCCGGCACCATGCAGTGGCTGGTCGAGACCATCCAGGAAACGTGCTCGACGCCGCTGAGCCTCGACTCGCAAAAACCCGCGGTCATCGCCGCCGGGCTGAAGGTCATCAACGCCGAGAACGGCGTTATTCTGAATTCGACGCCTCTGAATAAGAAGACGGACGAAGAAATATTTGATAAATACATGGAGATGGCCGACCAGGCCGGGCCGAAAGCGAGTATCATCACTTTGACGATGGACAAGAGTGGCGTGCCGCAGGACATCGATACGCGCGTGGCGGTAGCGGCGAACATCCTTTCGAAGGCAATGGAAAAGGGCTTCGATACCCAGCGGCTGTTCATCGACCCGATCATTCTGCCGGTCAAGGTCCCGAACGCTCAGGTTCAGCCCGGCAATATCCTGTCGGCCATAGACCAGATAAAATACCTGTCCGAGCCGGCTCCGCACATGACAATCGGCCTGTCAAACCTCTCCCAGGGCGCCTCGGAAAGAAGCCTCATCAACCGCATATTCCTGGCGATGGCCGTCTCCCACGGCCTGGACTCAGCGATTATCGACGTGCTGGACGAAAAGTTGATGAACGTGCTGGCCGCGGCCGAGATGCTGATGAACAAGCAGATTTATTCCGATTCGTTCCTCAAGGTGTACGGCAGCGCCAAGCAATAGCAACCGCTTTCCTTTGCTCTCGAAGCAGGCCTTTGTGTTCGGGCATTCAGCCCGGGCCAAAGGCCTCCTTTCTATCAAGCCTCAAATCCTCATGGCCTGAGCTGTGCTTTCAGTGAGTCAACCAGCTCGATTGTTTTGCCAGCGGCTTGTTCAACCGGGACCATCTGGGCTTGTGGTTCGCGGCGAATCTTTATCTCGACCTTGCCCTCCGCGAGCGACTTCTTGCCCACGGTGACTCGGACCGGAATGCCAATCAGATCGGCGTCCTTGAATTTTGCCCCGCCGCGTAAGACCCGGTCGTCCAGCAGAACATCCACTCCCCTGCCGCACAATTGCTCATAGATGCTTTCGGCGGCCTTGACGACTTGGGCATCCTCCTGATTCACACAGGTTACAATGACCTCGAAGGGAGCGATGCTTATCGGCCAGATGATACCGTTTTCATCATTGCCCAGCTCGATCGCGGAGGCGAAAATGCGGTTTATACCGATGCCGTAGCAGCCCATAATACAAGCATTCTCAGTCCCTGCCTCGTCGAGGAATTTCGCGCCGAGTTTCTCGCTGTACTTGGTTCCGAGCTTGAAGACCTGGCCCACTTCGATGCCCTTCTTGAACAGCAGCTTCTTGCCAGCGTGTGCGTCGCCCTGGTGGGCAAAGCGTATGTCTGTAACAACGACATTTTCGCCCTCCAGCGGGAAGTCCCTGCCCGGCACAACATTCCTTACGTGATAGTCCGTTTTATTGGCGCCGGCGACACCCATCGTCATCGCCGCAACCGAATGGTCGATGACCATCGCTGCAACCTTGCCGGTTATCCCGACCGGTCCGGCGAAGCCGACTTTCGCCCCGGTCACTTTTCCAATGACCGATTCCTCGGCTAACTCGACGTGCTTGCCGCCAATCGCGTGCGAGAGCTTTTCCGTATTCAGGTCGTGATCGCCGCGAACAAGCGCAGCGATTGCATCGGCCCCCGCGCTGTAGATAAGCGTCTTTATCATGTCTTTCGGCTCAGTCCCCAGGAAGGCACAGACCGCCTCGATGGTACCGACGTTCGGCGTATGTACATCCTCGATGGGCGGCATTTGCCCGCCGCCCTGCCGCCTTGTCGCCGGGTCAACGGCAGCCCTTTCCAGATTGGCGGCGTATGAGCCATCTTCGGTGTAAACGATGGTGTCCTCGCCCGATTCACAGGGGATCGTAAACTGGTGCGAGTCGGAGCCGCCCATCTCCCCCACTTCCGCTTCCACGATGATGTATTCGAGCCCGCACCGCCTGAATACCCGGCAATAAGCGTCGTACATAGCCTTATACGTCTGGTCGAGCCCCTCGCGGTCGGCATGGAAGCTATAGGCGTCCTTCATAATAAACTCCCGCGAGCGGATGGGCCCGAATCGCGGGCGAAACTCGTCGCGGAATTTAGCGCTGATTTGATACAAATTGATCGGCATTTGCTTGTACGATTGTATCTCCCCGGCTGCGAGGTACGTAACGACTTCCTCGGCGGTGGGCCCCAGAACGTTTCCCTTGCCGTGCCTGTCCTCCAAATGAAACATGGTCGGGCCGTAGTCGATACTGCGTCCTGTTTTCTGCCAAAGCTCAAGCGGCTGCAGGGACGGAACCAAAATCTCCTGAGCGCCCGCCTTGTTCATTTCGTCGCGGACGATGGCAATGATCTTCAGAAGGCTGCGCCAGCCTAACGGCAGATACGTATATGTGCCGCTGGCGACCTTACGCGCCAAACCGGCACGAATCATCAATTGATGGCTGATGCACTCTGCATCCGCGGGAGTTTCCTTCACCGTTGGTATAAGCGTCTGGCTGTACCTCATATCTTTGTCCCTTTTGACCAGCAAATCCCGGATGGCCTGTACTTCAGCTCAAAGCCGGCTGAATATAGAGGGTCTTTATAGTCCAAAGGACCGCCGCTTGCAAGGATATTCCCCGGCCTGCCGCAAACGCCCCAATAGTCAGAATTTTCTGCGAATTTCTTTGCAAAATGCCCCGCCGATGATAAACTAACCACCTTATTATTTCTTATGGATAGAAACCAGGGCGATTAGCTCAGTTGGTAGAGCAGCTGACTCTTAATCAGCGGGTCACAGGTTCGACTCCTGTATCGCCCATTGAATGGCAAGTCTGACAAGCGTCTTTGCGTTAAAACCATGCACATTGACGCTCATAATTTCGTACCGGTTTTTAGAATTGCAGTGATCTCGTCGGGGGCTAAGGTCCTGGTTAACCGTCCGTTTGCTGCCTTAGGGGAGCCGCCGCCTTTTCCGCCAGCGGCGTTCTGGATTTGATTGAGAAGATTTCTGGCGTCGATTCGGCCGGAATAGACCGCAATATTCAGACCGCTGACGACGACGCCGGAGCCGTCAATCGCCTCGGCGATCATGGCGGCGAGCTTCGTCAACAACGCAGCGGGTACCTCCGTAACTTGTATGCCAACTTTGGACGATTCAACCTCGATGATCTGAGCCGACTCAACAAGGCCGGGCAGCAACAGGGACCACAATCGCTCTATTTCTTTGCTCAGCTCACCGGCTCTATCCAGGGCCTTTTGGAATTGGGCGGACAACTCCGCCGTCGAGCAGCCGGCGATCTTTCTAAGCTCCCGCAGGACGGAGCTTTCGAGCTGGGAATGTTCAACCGCCCTGCCGCCGGCGAGAAAGACCATGCGAGTTCCTTCTTTCTTGCTCTCGATGCTGAGTATCCTGATGATTCCAATATGGCCGGTCGAACGAAGGTGAGCACCGCAGCAGGCAGATTTGTCATAATCGCCGATTTTCACCACACGGATTGTGTCCGATTCAATCTTGCCGGAGGCAATTCCGGCCCGCACATCCGTATCATTAAACACCGTCTCAACCGGAATATCGAGGCAGACAATCTCCATCGAGAGGCGCTCGATCACGCTCGCAATTTCCCAATCAATTTTGCTGCCGAAATCAACGGTGGATTTCTCCAGCCCGATATGGACACTGGTTGTCCGCAGGCCAAACTGCTTTTCGGCAATTCCTGATATGACGTGCTGAGCCGTATGCTGCGTGGCGGTATTGAGCCTGTGCTGCTTATCTATACACGCAATATATTTTCCGTCCGGCAGCGGCCTGTCAAGCGTATGGACGATCCGCCCATCAACCATTTCGACGTTGCAGACCGTCGCCTGGCCGATTGTGCCCTTGTCAGCGGGCTGTCCTCCCTCGTCGGGGTGAAAGAGGAGCGGCTGGATAGTGACTTTGCAGCCGGCAAGCGTTTTGACTTCGACTTCAACTTCAAAAGTATCAGGATTTGTCCAGTACAGTCTTTCCATGATTTGGATTTTAACATATAGCATTAGTTTTGACCAAGCCACTTAAAAAAAGAGTGACAACCGCACAAAAAATCCGGATAATTCGCTCAAACAGACAGCTTTAAGGAACTATACGCGATGCAATTGAAAGTCTGGTTTTTGGAAACGCGGCCGCAGTTTCTTGCGCTCTCGGTCATTTTGGCTCTGTTAGGTACGGCCATCGCCGCAAACGAAGGTCACTTTGACTGGCTGCGATTCGTCCTGACGACGATTGGCCTGGTCCTGGCCCATGCCAGTGTCAACATACTCAATGATTACTCGGACTATAAGACCGGCATCGATCTGGAAACAATGCGAACGCCCTTCTCCGGCGGCAGCGGCATCCTGCCTGCGAAACTTATGCAGCCGGAATCCGCTTACAGATTCGGCGTCGGTTGCCTGCTGGTCGCCTTGCTGATCGGTCTTTATCTGACCCACGTCTCCGGCTGGCTGCTGTTGCCGTTGATCATTTTGGGCGGACCCGTCATCTATTTCTACACGTCCCACCTGACGAAATGGCTTGTTGGAGAACTCTGGGCCGGCCTGGGCCTGGGGACTCTGCCGATCTTAGGGACGTATTTCGTTCAGACCGGCCACTATAGCACCGGGGCGCTCATCGCTGCCCTGGCGCCGGGATTCCTGACGGCGAATCTGCTTTTTCTCAATGAATTTCCCGACGTTCGGGCGGATACGAAAGGCGGCCGCTTTCACTTAGTGATTGCACTGGGCACTAAAAGAGCGGCGTTACTGTATGCCGGGCTGACGGCAATGGCGTATTTGTGCATTTTCGGCGGCGTTTTCTCGAAATTGATGCCAGCCCTGAGCCTCATCGCCCTCTTGTCGATGCCGCTTGCTCTAAAGACCATCAGTATAACCTTTAAGCATCATGACGATCCGGCGGGAATGGTCCCCGCCCTCAAAGCGAACGTACAGACAATCCTCTCGACAGACGCGTTGCTGGCCCTGGCTTACTTTCTGAATAGCTTCCGTTAAGATGTGTTTTCACTTGCCCGACTGTAGTTCGAGAGCCTTGCGCTCCACCTGCGACCACACGCGGAAGAAATTCTCGGAGCAAATCTTTTTGATGTCTTTCTGCGAATACCCCTTTTTCAGAAGCTCAGCGATCAAATTCGGATAGCAGGAGACATCCTTCAGGCCGTTGGGCAGAGCGTCACCGACCCCATCGAAATCAGAGCCCAGGCCCACATAGTCTATCCCGACCAACTGCACGACGTGATCGATGTTAGCCACGACGTCGGAAATGTCAGCCTCGCTGTAGGGATGCTGCTCCGCATATTCTTCGGCGTATTTCTCCTTCTGCTCGCCTTTTAAGTGATGGGCTTCAACATATTCTTTTATGAGCTTTCTTTGCTCTGTGAATTCCCTGTTCACCTTTCCACTAACGAACATGGAGCCGAAATTTATCTGCATTACGCCTCCCTTTTTCGCCAGCAGTTTTATCATCTGGTCATCCATATTGCGCTCGCAGCCCGGCGTAAAACAGCGGCACGCGGAATGCGTCGCTACGGCGGGGGCTTTCGAAAGCTCCATAATCTGGTAGAACGTCTCATCGGAAACGTGCGAAACATCGACAATCATTCCCAGGCGATTCATTTCAGCCACGACCTTCACCCCGAAGGGGCTCAGGCCATTCCATTTTCGTTTTTCGTCAAAGGACGAATCGCAGATATGATTGCACTTCGAGTGAGCCAGTGTAATGTAGCGAATGCCGCGATCGTAAAAATGTTTCACGTTGGCAAGATTCCCTTCGATGGCCGAGCCGTTTTCTATTCCCATAGCCAGAGAAATTCTGCCGCCGCCAAATTGTTTTTTCACATCCGCGACGGACCGGGCCAGAACAAACTTATCCGGCCAGGTCTTTGCGAAACCTTCCACCATGTCAATCGTCTCGTCGGCAAAAGCGTATGCCCCCCCTTCCTCCTCGTATTCCGCAGGGACATAAACCGCCATAAATACCGCATCCAGCCCGCCCTTTCTCGCCCTGGGATAGTCAAAGTCTCCCTGCTCGGTTGGCTTTGAAATATCCTCCATCTTCTTTTTCAGCCGATAGGGCACATCCTGGTGGGTATCAACAATAATAATCTTTTGAGCCAGCTCGTTTGCTTTCATTTTTACCTCATCATTTGTCGCCGTGGCGGCCCATTGCCGGCAACCGCCGAATAACACCGCCGTCAACTGGACCACAACTAACAGCCGAATCTTCATACTATCGTTCATCCGCTAATCCAACGATGATTCTCTCCATAGCCTTGAGTGAGGACTGGTAAATCCCATCGGAATAGTCATACAACACTTTGCCCGCCGCCGCTTTGTCTTTCGCGTACGACCGGCGGGCGGCTACTTCAATTGGTCCCTGGCGGGTAAACGCGTTCTTCTCGATTTCTTCCGCCCGGGCTCTTACCCGTTCAGCCACCGCTGGTGAGGCGAGGTTGACCTTGTCATGAAAGTTAGAAAAGGTCCAAAAAGCTCGCAGCGTATCGGCCTTGAAAGGTGAGCTCACCTGGGCATCGTGGAATTGCGCCGAGGGCTGTTGCGATTCCGCGCAAAATCCTGCGGGAAAGTCTGAGATACCGAAGTGAAAGGGAATGTAGAATGACGTGCCGGGCGAAGCGAGGCAAACCCAGTAAACGATCCCAATATCCAGAGGCATGTTTGCTCGCAACTGGGTCACGAAGCTGGTTTGAGTCGCCCCGCTGCAAATGCGGCAGATACCTTCCTCCGAACCGGCGGGCGGCATCGAAGAACCGACAGCCTTGCTCTGGTTGTCATGGCGAAGAACCTGCATGAGCATTGCCACGCTTACCTGTTGTCTGGGCACAACGGAAAAGGGCAGCGTCTGACCGGCCGCGATAGGTGCGGTAGAGACATAGTTCAGGCCGGTCCGCTGTCTATTCAGGTTAGACGGATGTGAAGCCGCCCCCGGATTAGCGTAAACGGCGGCAAAGTCAAACGGCCCATCCTTTTGCGGATTGTACCAGCCCCTCGATCTGGCATATTCGATAATATCCTCAGAGCTCAGGAAATTGTCTCTATCGGACAGGTCAACCTGGCGTATCGTATAGGTGTTGGCGATCATCGCCACCTCGTTATCGCCAACCCGCTGAGCAAGCCAGTGCTTTCCGTTGACCACGCAGAAGAGCCACCCTTCCTGCGGATCACAGATGATGTACGTCCGGCCGGAATCTATATAGCCGAACTGTTCCACCAGCTTGCCGGCCAGCAAAACTCCCTCGCGTGCGGTTTTTGCCTGTTCGGCTACCAGACGCCGGAGCATGTAGCCTATCCCGCCATCCGTAATTTCAGGCTTGTCCTCACGAGAAGGGCAATTGTCCGACGCGATGCTGACGCCCCACTCATTGATATAGCTGTCGGAAAACAGCATACCCGGCATCTCGGACCATATATAGGCCCAGGTTTGTTCGACCTGATCCAGCTCGCCGCCGTTGAGCAGCCGCACTTTTTCGCCCGGCGCGTGTGTTCGGCGAGAGACCTTGTGATGGTTCACAATTTGAGGAGCCGTATCATCCTCGTTGTGGGCCATTATCACAAATCCATCAGCCGAGACCTTTTTACCGACGACCACGGAAAAACATCCTCCGCAGAGAGTGGCCGGCAGCACGCCGATAACGGCCAGAATAGAAAGAACTACAGCCAATGGTCGCCTGGCGGATGTCCATTCTTGTATCATTGCAATTCTCCTGTTAAGAGCCTCCAGCTACGGCGTTCGCAGCTCGCCCTCGCTCGAGGCCACAATGACGGCACACGATGCGTCTCCGGTGATATTCACGACGGTGCGGCACATATCCAGAATGCGGTCCACGCCTAAAATAATGCCGATACCCTCCAAGGGCACACCGACGCTGTCCAAAACGATGGCCAACGTGATCACACCTGCCGCCGGAATTCCTGCGGTGCCAATCGAAGCCAGCAGAGCAGTCAGGAGGATGGTCAACTGCTGTGACGCCGTCAAGCTCATGCCATAAACCTGGGCGATGAACACGGTCGCCACACCCTGATAGAGAGCGGTGCCATCCATATTGATCGTAGCGCCTAACGGCAGTGTGAAGCTGCATATCTCCGCCGGGACTCCCAAATTCTTTTCGGTGCATTCCATGGTGGCAGGTAAGGTAGCGTTGCTCGACGACGAGCTGAAGGCAATCAACTGGGCGGGACGAATGCCTTTGAAAAACGTCCGGACTGTCTGCTTGCTGAGTGTCTTGATTGCCAAAGAGTACACAATCGCCATGTGAAGAATCAGTCCCGCAAGCACGACGAGTGAGTACTTCAAAAGAACAAGCAGAATACCCAAGCCAAAATCGGCAATCACCGCCGACATCAGTGCGAACACGCCGTAAGGCGCGATCTTCATGATGATGTGGACCACCTGAATCGCCAGGTCATTGATGCCCTCGAAAAGGCTTATCACCGGCCGGCTCCGCTCGGACGGAATCAGACTCAGGCAAAGCCCGGCCATCAGGGCAAGGAAGATAATCTGCAGCATGTTGCTCTCGGCAAATGCCTGGACGGGGTTTGTCGGGATGATATTCAGAAGAAGGTCCATGATGCTTGGTTTCTTCAGGCCCGTCTCGATTTTCGTTGTCAACTCTGCACCGGCGCTTTGAAGTAGTTTTGTTCGCGCCTCTGCAGGCAGACCCACACCCGGTTTAAAGATATTCGCCAAGAGCAGGCCGATTGTAATTGCGATGGCCGTCGTGACTATATAGTAGGTCATGGTTTTTGCGCCTATCCGGCCGAGCTTTCGAATATCGCCCAAGCCAGTGGTTCCTACCAACAGAGACGCAAAGACCAAAGGCCCGACAACCATCGAGATGAGTCTGATAAATGCAGTTCCTACAGGCTTGATATATGTGAAGACGAAATCAGAAAGGCCGCACCGATTGGCCAGGACACCAAAAAGAATTCCCAACAGTAATCCCAACAGTATTTTGGTGTGTAACGGAAGTCTTGACAATTTCATTGGCATTCCCGATCATGTTGATTCTAAGTTCAGGCGCATAATAATAAAGGACGGCACGAAAGTCAAAGAAGAATGGTCATTGGGGCAACAGCGTATGAGAAAACTGCTCGTCATACTATGGTTCAGCGTCTTGATGGTATGCTCCGGCTGTCAAAGGCAGACCGCCCACACTGCCCCCCTGATAGGGATTACAAGTGTGTACGAATGGGACCAGAAGAATAATTCGGCATCCACGGTTGTGGATTTTGCCTATATCCGTGCCGTGGCGGAAAACGGCGGCGTGCCAGTGGTCCTGCCGACTATCAAGAGCGAAACAATCCTACGACGGTACGTGGACCAACTGGATGGTCTGGTTCTGGTCGGCGGCGACGACATACCCCCAGCGGCATACGGCCAGGAATCCCATGAGACGGTCAAACCGCTGCCGGCGCAGCGATACGAATTCGAACGCGAGCTCATTGCCTTGTGGCTGGCCAGCGGAAAGCCCGTCCTGGGCGTGTGTCTGGGAATGCAGTTTACAAACGTCGTCTCGGGGGGGACCCTCATCCAGGATATTCCTTCGCAAGTCGGCGCGAAGATAAATCACCGCAAATACCACGATGTCCGGATTGAGCCGGATAGCTCCTTAGCAAAGATTCTCGCAGCCCGGGAAGCCTCAGTTTTCTCAAACCACCATCAGGCTGCCAAGGACGTAGGCAAGGATTTGAAAGTCATCGCCCATAGTAACGACGGCGTTATCGAAGCCCTCGAACGAGTCGATGGCGGATTCGGCCTCTTCGTCCAGTGGCACCCCGAGCAGATGAACGACCTACAGCACCGTGACGCAATCTACGGCTCGCTGGTCCGCGCATCGGCGCATAGACGATAAGCCTTCCACGTCCAAACACATGTCGGCAAACCGGTGGAGCTTGCCTTCGTCACACCCGAAACAGGCGACGATATTCTACTATTTCGGCAGACCGGTCACTTTGATGTTGTCCACGGCCCACCACCAGTCATTGCCGGCGTCGAACAGGCCGAACGTCAAAACCACACTGGTTGCCCAAGCAGGATTGTCCACGTTGACAGTTATTGTCTCGTTGGTGGAGTTGTCAGCCTTATAGTTCCGGCTGGCCGAATCAGATTCCCACCTGAGCACCTCGACAGGCTCTGAGCCATTGAAGGAAGCGGTTATCGTCGCCGTCTGGTGATAGTCGTTATCATATTCCGGGCGCCAGCTCGAAGAAAACTCGAGCTGCACCGTCCCGGCCGTACAACCTGAAATATCAATCGGAGACGTGCTGAGCCAGGTGTCATACGAGTCTATCGCAACGTTGTATCCCGCCGGGTGATCAGAATCATCCCACTCATCCGGGTCGGCTATCGCCACGGTTCCCTGACCTAACGTGAACTCCGTACGTCTTTGGTCGCCGGCGACGCTGGCCCACCAGTCCTTGTTGGCGAAGGCCCAGCCGGCCCATTCGGTCACGCCGTCAGTGGCGCGATTACCCACGCCGGGAACACCGCTCTCGTCAACCTTCCAGCCGGGAGGCGGCGTATCCGTCCAGACATCTTTAGTGCCCGCAGACTCCTCTACGCTCGTACCCAGGACCACACCCTCGAAATCCTCGTCAAGCAGCAGGATTTTTCCGACGGGGACTGCCGCGGTCGCCAGCCGAATATCGTCAAAATGCACCTTGCCCGAGCCGCTGGCTGCCGGACTATTCTTCGTGCCGAAGCCAATCGTAACCGTATTGACGCTTTTCAGGTTCACGCCCTGGTCTGCGAACGCCTTCAGATTGGTATTCCATCCCGTCCAGATAGATATCTGCGACGCTTTCGGATTATCATTATAGACCACCGCGCTGCCATTGAGAGCAATATACATCCGCTCGGCGGCGTTATTTTTGTTACCGCGGAACCAAAGCGTCAATGTGTTGACGTCGCTCTCGGTCCAGTCACGCGGGTAAACCAACGTCATCGTTGCTTCAGAAGTTTTGAGGTTGTTGTCGTAAGAATAGGGCATCGACTGCACGCCGCCATGAATCACGGTCCGCTCGGCATAAGGCGGCAGGTTATTACCCACCAGGGCCCCATTTGTCGTCGGGGTCGCAAAACCGTCTATCCACTTGTCGAATATCCTGTTGCTCGCAGGGTTGGGCGGATCAACGTCATTGTAAGACTCGAAATCATCCACCGCGAGGAAGTCGGCCGTCGTAAAGCTCCAAACAAGACCCTTCACTGTGCCCGTACTGTAAACCGCATCCACCCGCCAGTAGTATGTACTATGCCAGGCGAGCTTGCCGGGATCCAGGATCGTATCGCCGATTGCTTTGCTGCCTTTGTACTCCGGCGAAGCTGTTGTGGCCGTGCGTACGGCCTCTTTATCCGTTCCTAAATACACCTGGTGCGAAGCGGCGTTCGTTGCCGGCGTCCAGCTCAGTTTCGCGGTCGTCTGGACATCCGCAGCGGCATTAGCCGGTTGCGGATTCCCTACGGCGCCGGGCGTCGTGAAAGCCCAAATGTTGCCTTTGTATGTCGCGGCACTGTCAAACTCATCCACTCGCCAGTAATAGACCTTCTCTGATTTGACCTCGCTGGGTTTGTAGCTTGCGACACCCTGCGGGATCCCTCCGGCGGCATTGCTCACAACGTCGAAATCGTCGCCAAAATAGACCGTATGCAATTTCGCACGGAAACCCGGTGTCCAAGTGAGGGTCAAATTGGTCGGGTCTATAAACTGAGCGCCGTCAGCCGGCTTCGGAGCCCGGGCGGTCTTGGCAGGAACTCCAAAGCTCCAGACACCGCCTTTGTGTACCGTTGTGCCGTCGGTTTGCAATTCATCAACGCGCCAGTAGTACGTCGTGCCGGGCACCAGACCGTCGGGATAAGGGTATCCGGGAAAGCCGACGACAAAGTACGGCAAAGTCTGCTTGCCCCGGAACGTCCCGCCGGTGCCATTCTTCACATCGTCGAGATTATCGCCCAGGTACACGTCAAATGAGGCTGCCTTGGCTCCCGGCTGCCAGGAAAGGTTTGCCCATGTGTCATCGAGCAAGGCGCCATCGGGGGGATTTGGGTTGGAAACGCCTGACCATCCTCTGCCGGCCAGGCTCAAGACCAATACGATTGAAAACAAACAGATCAATTTCTTACACATGATAATCCTCCTTCAAAAAGAGTTACGTAAGAAAAAGGCCGGATCATCTTCCGGTCACATCACAGCATTTGAAACTTTCGGCAAGTACAACCTGATAAGCAGTAATAGTAAGATCTTGCATCCTGCCCCGTATGATTCGACTCTCCCCGGACAGGTGCTGACGGCATGATAGAAACTCCTTCCTTCCAGTGTTTACTGTAGGCGGCGGGAAAAACAGTGAGGTAAGAAACAAAAAGCCGCCTGTAACCCGAACAGACTTGATCCTCTGGAACACTGAAAATTCAAAGGTCTCAACGAGCCTATTTGTACCAGATGAACGGCCTGCAAGTCAAGAAAAATCCGGGGCTATCTATAGTAAGCTTTTCCAGTCAGCTCCAACCGGCTGCTTTTCGACGCCCCGAGGTAAACGCATAGCTCTGCCTGCACGGTATTCGTGCGCCTAATGAGCTTCGTCGCGTCTTATTTGCTCTTGTACTTTTGCCAATAGTCGGGGAAGAATTCCTTCGCCTTGGCTTCGAGCTCCTGGTCGCTGATGGTCGTCAGACGGCCCTCGACGTCGTATTGGTCGATGACCCACCGAGCCAGCTTATGTACCCTGATTTTGTTGATGCGGTCGTCGCCTTTGAGACCGAAGAATTCGTTGATCCAGTGCGCGACGCCGTCGGCGCCGCTTTTATCTGTAATGGCGACCCGTGGAGGCCGGTTCAACAGTTTGGCCGTATCAAAGATGTTGTATATTCGTTCGTCCTGGCGCAGTCCGCCGGCGTGGATGCCGGCTCGCGTCGTGTTGAACGCCCTGCCGACGAACGGATAATTCTCGGGAATAGGCAATCCGATGGACCGCATGTAGTCGGCCAGATCGGTAATAGCTCTCGTATCGATGCCGCATGTGCCGCCCTTGAGGGCTATGTACTCAAAGATCGCCCCTTCCAGCGGCGGATTACCGGTGCGCTCGCCGAAACCGAACAGGGTCGTGTTCACAAAGTCGCATCCGTACAGCCATGCGGTTGCGCCGTTGACGTGCACCTTGTGGAAATCGTTGTGCCCGTGCCATTCGAGCCTGTCGCTCGGCACGCCGCACTCGTGGTTCAGCTTGTAGATGAGCTTGGGGATGCTCCTGGGCAGCTCGGCCCCGGGATAACTTATGCCGAAGCCCATCGTGTCACACAGCCGAATCTTGGCGGAAAGCTCATTCGGCACCTGCTCGCTCATCTCCATCAGGCGGTCCACGAACGGCAGCACGAAGCCATCGATATCCGCACGGGTCACGTCCTCCAGGTGGCACCGCGGACGAACGCCGGCCGCAAACGCAGCGTCCACCACCTCACAGTAGCTGTCGATGCACTCTTTGCGTGTGCGGAACTTGAGCTTCTGGAATATGTGATAATCCGAGCAGCTTGTCAGCATACCCGTTTCTTTCAACCCGGCTTCTTTGACCAGGCGAAAATCGCCCTTGACCGCCCGAATCCAGCCGGTACATTCGGGGTACTTGTGTCCCAGCGCCCGGCACTGGTCGAGCGTCTCGCGGTCGTTCTTTGTATAAAGGAAAAATTCCGTCTGCCGCACCACCCCGTTCGGCCCGCCGATCCGCGATAGCAGGTCGTAAATGTGAACCATCTGCTCGATAGTGTAAGGAGGCATCGCCTGCTGCCCGTCGCGGAAGGTTGTATCGGTGATGAATATGGGCCTGTCCTTGACGGCTCCAAAGTCGAACTCAACGGGCTTTCCGTCGATGTATTCAACGGCCGGACCTTCCAGGTGAATCAGCGGAGGCAAATCGTAAGGGAAAATATCCTCCAATAAGTTCGGTTCCTTCGCATCAATCAGACGATGCTTCTTTTTGACTTTACTCATCGAAAGCCCTTTCATCTTTCGCGTTAGCGTCTCTTGTGCTGCTATTCGATCTCGACACCCTGCTCTTTGCAGACCTTCGTGATGAACTTCACCGCATCGCCGACCGTTTGAACGGACAGGGCGGCGTCCTCATCCATCTCGATGCCGAATTCCTCTTCAAACATCGCCACCAGCTCGATAGAGTCCACGCTCTCGGCGCCGAGGTCGGCCGTGAAATTATCGCTCATTTTCACCTCATCCACGCCCAGCTTCCTGGCCGTGACGGCCTTAACACGTTCTTCTACTGTTGCCATATACTTAGCTCCTATTGGTAGGTTTACTTTACCAGTGTTTTACGGCCTTTTTTGATGGCCGCCATCCGTTCCGGCGACGTCATTTCAAAAACAGCATCCCACATCGCCTCCGCCTCCGGCGTCCAGTTGCACTTCCGCCGGCTCATGGCTGTCCGGGCCGTCTCGTACAACCGGCCTTTGCCAAAACCTTTGGTCACAATCCCCTCTACAAACCAGGCGAATGACGGGATGTATTTCGGCAATGGCTTGCCCGTGGCCATGATGATGGTCATTGCGCCCAAATACGAACCCGTGTTCAGCAGCGTGCCGATGGACGTCTTGGTATGATCGCCGATCAGCGAGCCGACTTTGGTCGAGCCGGTATCAATGGACTGCCGTCCGTCCAGCATCACCGAGACGCTCGAATAGTCATTTTTCAGGTCACTATTGGTTGTCAGCGCGCCCAGGTTCACCCATTCACCGACGTAGCTATGGCCGAGGAAACCATCATGGTACTTGTTGGAATATCCATGTATGATAGATTCTTCCACCTCGCCCCCGATTCGGCAGTAAGGTCCGATGCTATTACCCTCCCGGCACTTGGCGCCCAGGAGGATTGATTTGCGGCCGATATAGCACGGTCCCTCAACACGGCTGAAAGGCTGAATTACGGCGTCTTCGTCGATATAGACCGGCCCGTTCTCAGCATCGATAGTAACCATCGGATGAATCTTCGCGCCGCGCGCTACATAGACGCTCTTCTTGTTGCCCCGAATCGCGACCGGCTCCTCCACGGCGCCGTCGATTCCGCTGCGGTCCGCCGCCGAAAACTCGGCCGTTATCTGCTCTGGATTAGCCAGCACCAGGTCCCAGGTGTACTGCCATGTAGGGACCTTGCAAACAACACCTGGCAAACCCGCCTTGGCCGAAGCAATAAATCCCTCTATGTCTCGCGACGAAAATCGCTTGGCATCCCCTTTACTGATCCGGGCGTAAATCACCCGTCCATCTTCATTCAAGCCGATTTCACTCTTGCCTTTGGCTGCAACGTTGAAATCGCCCGCTTTGACCAAGGGGTCCACAATAATCAAATCGGCTCCACTCAGAGCAGAGGCGTCATTGACAGGCCCGGATGCCTGTTTGCGATAATGCTCCGCCATGTAATCTGGAACGAAGTAAGCAACGTCGTCCGGCTTGATTTTGGCAACCAGTTTTTCCTTCAGGCAAGACATGCCACACCGCAGCTCCCATAGCGGTCGCCCAAGAGCCAAAGGAAAGAAATTGAATCGGATTTCAGCCGATCTGTCGATTAGAATCAATCGCATTAAAGCTCCTTAACTCCTTTCACATATAAACTTATGTAAAAATGGCTCGCCAACCGCCGGCAACCCGAACAACAGAGGGTAAAATTTTATCAGATGGCCCCTTTGACGTCCAGACTAAACGGCGTACGGCAGCAAATATTTCCTATTGGAGAATCGCAGCCAGAATAAAGGCCTATCCGGAGCCGGAATTCGACGATTGCCCATTATTCGGCCACCAAATGATCCTCGTTAAGAACGTCCCCATCGACATTGTAATGTCGAAACGTCAATGTGGGTTTGCCTTCGGCACGATCAACCGTGCCGGCAAGGAATCCCCCAACCACATTGAGGTATTTATGCTCGGGAAGCCGCATGTCGTTGGTCCAGCCGCCTGCATGTTTATCGCTGGCCGGCCCACATGAGTATTCCCTAACGCCCGTTTTCTGATCCACCGAGATGTATTGCCAGTGCCGATCCCCGCAGATGACATACACGTTTTTCTGCTCTGAGATGAACTTTCTAAGCTCATCGCCCTCGCGCTGAAAATCCTTGTTCGAGTGGTTGTCGTGCTTATTCTTGCGGTCCGGGCCGACTATGGGTGTAGGGCTGATCAAAATACGAAACGTGGCGTCCGATTCCTGAACCGTTCGCTTGAACCATTCCTTTTGCTCTTTGCCCCAGATTGTCTTGTCGGGGCCGTCACGCATCGTGTTAGGGCTGCGGAAATCCCGCCCTTCGACCAGCCATATCTGAAGGTCCTTGCCCCATCGAAACGTCCGCCATGTTCGATCCCCCATGGGCATCTGTTCCAGGAATATCGCCTGACCCTGCTCGAATGTGAACTCGCCCATAAATGTAGTTTTCATGCCGGGCCAGCAGTCGTTCATCCACGTATCGTGGTCGTCCTTGATGAAGTAGCTCGCAACTTGGCGATGAAACTGGAGGTTTGTCGGCAGACTGTACATGCTGGCCCAATGCCAGCGGGCCAGCGCCGGCGTCTTGGCCAATTCGTCATAATAGACAATATCGCCCGTATGGACGAAGAAGTCAGGATCGAGTTTGAGCATGGCCGTATAAATCCTGTAGCCGCCTCCGGGCGCATCCTGATCCGGATACGCCTGACCCGTCGAAACCATAAAGACAACGCGCTTAGACTCCTGGGCACGTGGCGCCGTCTTGAACGCTCCTTCGATGACCTGCCCTTCCTGTGACCCTGCATCCCCCCTGGCCTCCACTCTCAGTTGATACTTGGCGGCAGGCGCGAGTTTAGCCAGTCTGAACTGGTGAGTAAAGTCTCGTTTCGGATCGACGGCCTGCCAATCCGTAGCCCTCCAATCCGACTCCCCTGCCGTCCTGTACAGGACTCTGACCTTTCCTGGTATGCCTGGTACGGCCCCCTCAATCGTCTCGATTGTCGAACTGTCCGGAAACCTGACAACGGGGGTTGAGCCGGACTTCCCACCCGTGGATTTATCAAGCAGCGCACCGGTCTTGGATTCACGATAAAGAATCTTCGGCATGGGAGCATCCGGTCCCACCCGTTCCGGATGGCGTGTCAAACGTGTCCAGATATTTGTGGAATTATCCGTCACCTCACCGATGCGTATGCCCGTGGCTTGATAGGGGCCATCCGAAAGGGCCTTGCTGCAACCACATGCGGCCAATAAAGCGGCAATTAACATCGTCCCTGCAACGTCTTTGCGAATCATCGAAATGTCCTTTCCTTTTAAAGGATTTCCATTTTGAAACACTCATACTTTTTGTGGAATATATCAAAGTTTCGCCACGAAATAAAGCCGCTTTAACATCCCCCGTTTACAGGGCTTGCTTGAGCGGCAGGACTCGATATAATTGCCGGCATCAGACAAAGATATACAGTGATGTGGAATGAGGTTATATGACAAAGCGATGCAACATCACCGGAAGCCTGCAGCCTTCAGTGCGAATCACCCTTATCCTGTCCTGCCTTCTAACATTCAGTCTAATCAATGATGCACATTGTGGGCCTCGAACTCAGGCCCAAAACAGAGTCAGGCTCAGAAAAGTGCCACTCCAACAGACTGAAATGAATCTCGCAGAGGTGCCCTACAAAATCCTGTTTGAAACCTATCGCGAGACCGACGGCCAGAAAAACTGGGAACTGTTCCAAATGAACGCGGATGGTTCCAATCCGATCAATCTTACTCGAACACCTGACCTGGATGAGATGTATCCTCATACCTCCCCCGATGGCAGCAAGATATGTTTCGTCGTCGATGAGGGAGACAGACAAAATAAGGTGCGAAACGTGTATTATATGAACATCGACGGGACAGGACGCGTCAAAGTCGCCACAAACGCTCGCGAACCCTGCTGGAGCCCCGACGGCAAGAGTATCGCCTACCTGAAAGGAGAGTACGAGCGCTATAGCACGAGGGAATACGCAACCGCGGAGCTTGTCCTCTACGACCTGCAAACCCAAGAGCACAAGCCGCACCCCAATAAGGATTTGCACCATCTTTACGCCATCTGCTGGTCGCCTGAAGGCAACTGGTTCCTTGCGGCTGTGCACGGAGGAATGGGCTACAGCGATACGATCCTGGCTTTCGATGTGGATGGGACGAGAGTCTTTGACCTGGAACGATGGGGCGTCAGGGGATGCCGGCCGGACCTGAGCCTCGACGGCAGGAGAATGACGTGGGGCGAGACGGACTGGGATTTGTGCGTCGGCGATATCGACCTGAGCTCCGGCGAGCCTGTAGTCAGCAATGTACGCAAAATCGTCACGTGCCTTCGCACGGCAAAAGTCTATCACGTGGACTTCTCGCCGGACGGCAAGTATATTACCTTTAGTTTCGGCCCATCGGAGGGCGGACAGCAGGTCGGCGGTCTTGCAAGAGGCTGGAACATCTGTGTGACCGACCTGTCGGGAAAATGGGTTAAAATTACCACCGACGGAAGCCATAACAAGGAACCCGATTGGGTCCCGCTCCCGCCGGCAGGTCCCTGAAGAAAGGAAAAAACATGGTCAGCAAGTCTTACCCCCTATGCAATCGGCTTGTAATACGAGCAGCTTATTTTGTTCTTGTGCTTGGTCTTTTTCCGGCAAATCAGGCCGTCTGTGAATCGCTGCCGCAGGGCCAGGCTAAAAAGGTCCCCTCGCCGCGAGCGGAGCTGAATCTGGCGGACATTCCCTTCAAAATCGCCTATGAAACCTTCCGCCAGACCGACGGCAAGGAGAACTGGGAGCTGTATTTGATAAATGCCGATGGCTCCAATCCCGTAAATCTCACCCGCACCGTTGACAGCGACGAGCTGTATCCCCATGCCTCTCCCGACGGCAGCAAAATCTGTTTTGTGGCCGATGAGGGAAGCCAACAGAATAGAGTCAGAAACGTGTACTATATGAACGCTGACGGAACCGGGCGGGTGAAAGTGGCAGACAATGCTCGGGAGCCATGCTGGAGCCCCGACGGCAAAGCAATTGCCTATCTGAAAGGGGAATTCGAACGCTATACCATTACAGATTACGCCACGAAAGGGCTTTTCTTCTATGATCTGGCGACCGCCAAGCATAGACAGCACCAAAACGCCGATTTGCACCATCTTTACAACATTTGCTGGTCGCCCGACGGTCGCTGGTTCCTGGCCACAGTACATGGCGGAATGGGTTTCAAACACGCAATCCTTGCGATAAACGCTGAGGGCGCCGGTGTGTTTGATTTGACAAAATTCCAGGTCACAGGTTGCAGGCCCGATTTCGCGATGGACGGCCGGAAAATGACGTGGGGTGCGACGGACTGGGATCTCTGTGTAGCTAAGATCGACTTGATGTCGGCTACACCCAATGTGACTGATGTTCGCCGCGTCGTCTCGTGCGAAAAAGAGCGCGAGGTTTATCATACGGACTTCTCGCCGGATGGTAAGTACATCACGTTCAGCTACGGCCCTGAAGCCAACGAAATGATGGGCGGCAAGGCGCCGGGCTGGAACATCTGCGTAAGCGATCTGACGGGCAAATGGGTGCAGGTCACCACCGATGGAAACCAAAACAAGGAGCCTGACTGGGTCCCGGTTGCGGCACCTCGTCGTTAAGCGACTGAGAGGCTGCCGGTGAGGAATGGAACAAATGAGAATGCGATTGACTAAAGTGACAGCGCAAGTCTTTGGGCTGCTGCTATTACTGCCGATTGACTCGGGCTGCCGGCGTTCCGAGGGCACCAGCCCTGCGCCCCAGTCCATGACGACAAAGAGCGGCATAGAAATGGCAGTGATACCCGCAGGCTGGTTCGAGATGGGAAGCCAGAAAGGCGCACCTGATGAATCGCCTGCGCATAAAGTATGGGTGAGTGCCTTTTGGATGGACCGCTACGAGGTCGTCCAGGAACAGTTCAAGAAATACCAGTTCCCCGACCCCTCGCACTTCAAGAATCCAAAGAATCCTCTCGAGCAGATAAACTGGACGGATGCGGCGATGTACTGCAATGAACGGTCGCGGGCGGAGGGCCTTGAGCCGTGCTACGACCAGGAGACCTGGAACTGCAATTTCGCCGCGAGCGGATACAGGCTCCCAACTGAAGCAGAGTGGGAATATGCCTGCCGGGCGGGAACGAATTCGCAGTACAGTTTCGGCAACGATGCCGGCGGGCTGAAAGACCACGCATGGTTCGCCGACAGCTCTTCCGGCAAAACACATCCCGTCGGGCAGAAGAAAGCCAATCCCTGGGGGCTTTACGATATGCACGGGAACGTGGCGGAATGGTGCAACGACTTGTATTCCAAAGAGTATTACGCGCAAAGTCCGCAGCGAGACCCCAGAGGCCCGGCAGAGGGAAAGGAACGCGTCCTGCGAGGCGGCGCCTGGAACTCCGGTGCACCGGCCTGCCGGTCCATGTATCGTGCGAGCGATCCATCCATAGACGATACGTGCCTGGCCAGTGACACTATAGGATTTCGCTGTGTGAGGAGAGCACCAGAGACTACCGCAAGCGAGGCGAATATGACGAATCAAAGTTCAGCCCAAAGCACAACGAAAACCGGATTGGTTTACGATGACGTTTACCTCTCGCACAAAACTACACCCGGCCATCCGGAAAGACCTGAAAGACTCACCGAAATAATCAAGAAGCTAAAGGCGGACGGGCTGTATGCCCAATTGCTCGAGCTAAAACCCACCCCAGCCCCTTTGGAATGGGTACGCACAATTCATTCGCCTGATTACATCCAGCGCGCCGAGACAAGCTGTGCGGAGGGCGACGGGTACCTGGACTCTATGGACGTTCCGATATCACAAAGGTCATACGAATCTGCTCTGATGGCGGCAGGAGGAGTGCTTGCCGCCGTGGATGCCGTCATGGAAAAAAAGGTCGCGAATGCCTTCTGCGCCGTCCGCCCGCCCGGCCACCACGCCCTCGCCGATAGAGCGATGGGGTTCTGCATCTTCAACAACGTGGCCATCGGCACACGATATGTTCAAAAGAAGTACGGCCTGTCCAACGTCCTCATCGTCGATTGGGACGTTCATCACGGCAACGGTACTCAGGCGGCGTTTTACGACGACCCGACAGTCCTGTATTTCAGCGTTCATCAGTATCCCTTCTACCCCGGTACAGGCAGCGAGGCGGAACGAGGCGACGGCGAGGGCCTGAATTGCAACATCAACGTTCCACTGCCCGCCGGTTCGGGCGACAACATGTATCTGGAGGCATTTGAAAAGAGACTCAAACCGCCGGCTTTAGCGTTCCATCCCGACTTTGTGTTTATTTCCGCCGGCTTCGACGCCCACGAGAGCGATCTTCTCGGCGGGATGAAGGTTACGGCCAAAGGATTCGCCCAGCTTACCGAGATCGTCAAAGGCATCGCCCAAAAGTGCTGCGAGGGCCGGCTCGTCTCCGTCCTCGAAGGCGGCTATCATCTGGGCGGGCTGGCGGCCTCGACCGAGGCCCACATCCGCGTTTTGATGAGATAATAAGGACGCCTAATGTTTTTCCACACCTGGCCGTTTGCACTGTTCTTTCTGGTCGTGTATCCCACCTATCTGGCCCTGAAGAACACCAAATTCAGACTCCCCTTCCTTCTGGCCGCCTCCTATTTTTTTTACGGCTGGCTCAACCCGCTCTACGTCGTTCTTATCGCCTATTCGACGATCCTCGACTATATGGTTGTAACCAGGATGGCAAAAAGCCGGCGAAAAAAGTCATGGCTCACGGTGAGCATTGCAAACAATCTCGGCCTGTTGGGGTTTTTCAAGTATGGCGCTTTTGTCACCGACAACCTCAACTTTCTGCTGTCGTCTCTGCACGTCCCGTACGCCATCCCGGCGCCGGGCATACTCCTGCCCGCGGGCCTGTCCTTCTACATCTTTCAATCGCTGAGCTATTCCATCGACTACTATCGCGGCAACATTGAAAGGGAGACAAGTCTCATCAGATACGCCGCTTTCGTGGCGTTCTTCCCTCGGCTTCTGGCCGGGCCCATCGAGCGGGCCAAAAACCTTCTGCCCCAATTGCACGAAACGCCCGCGGTTTCTCGTCAGGATGTCACGGACGGCCTGTCTTTGTTTATCGTGGGGCTTTTCAAGAAAGTAGCCCTGGCCGACTATCTGGCTCTCTATGTCAATAAAATCTATGCCGCTCCGGAGCAGTTTCAGTCCCCCGCTTTGGTCCTTGCCACGTTTCTGTTTGCCTGGCAAGTCTATTTCGACTTCAGCGGCTACACCGACATGGCTCGGGGCATTGCGCGGATGATGGGCTTTCGCCTGATGCTGAATTTCAATAATCCATATCTGGCAACCAGCCTGGGCGACTTCTGGGCGAGGTGGCACATCAGTCTGTCCTCATGGTTCAAGGACTACGTTTACATTCCTCTGGGAGGAAACCGCAAGGGAACGCTCAATACCTACAGAAACATGTTCCTGACGATGGTCATCTCCGGCTTGTGGCACGGGGCGGCGTGGACGTTTGTCTTATGGGGCGCGGTGCACGCCGTTGGCCGCTTTCTCACGCGGGAATTGGAGAGAAGCGAGTTCTATAAGGACAAGGTGCCAAAATTAGTCAAACAGCTTTTCGTATTTGTTATTGTCAGCTTCGCGTGGATTTTCTTCCGGGCCGAAAGCATCGGTGACGCATGGGTAATTGTATCGCGGATATTCAGCTCGGGACTGGCGAACCCTTATTGCCCCGTGCTGGCCTTGGCACTGATCGCGGCCGTATGGCTGTATGAATTCGCCTACGAATCGCCGGCGAGGTGGATACTTCAACTGGCGCCGGTGCGCACGGGCGCCGTGATTCTTATGATTCTCTACCTGGCTGTTTTCGCTCCCTCAAGCAACCAGGCGTTTATCTACTTACAGTTTTGATTAGGGCAATGAGCAATGTCTGCAATCGTCGAATCAGCGAATGGCCGAGACGTGCAGCCGCCGGATAAATATGAAGTCCCCTTCGGCTCCAACAGCATCCGGCTGAGCGGATGGGAATGGGTCATTGCCGCCATCGTCTGCCTGGCGCTCTTTTTCGCCCTGCCGAAGCTCTGGACTCGCACTGAGAAATTCGAGCCTGAACCCGACTACCGCCTGCCCTATCAGCTCAGCAGCGACTACTGGCTGTACAATCGCTACTGTTGCTGGGCCGGCCCGCGGTACGATACGTTTGTAGTCGGCGACTCGGTGGTTTGGGGACATTACGTACCGCAGGATCATACGCTGTCGCACTATCTCAACCAGAACGCAGGCCGGAATCAGTTTGCCAACATGGGCATAGATGGAATCCATCCCGCGGCGATGACCGGCCTGCTGAAATACTACGGCCGCGCCATCTCAGGCAAGAATGTTATCCTGCATCTCAATCCCCTGTGGATGAGCTCGCCGAAGCACGACCTGCAAACCGACAAGGAATTCCGTTTCAATCATCCGACGCTGGTCCCACAGTTTATTCCGAAGATTCCGTGCTACAAAGATCCGTACTCCAGACGGATTTTCATCGCCGCAGAGCGCTACGCGGCGTTTTTCAGTTGGACGTCACATTTGAAGATTCTCTATTTCGAGGGTATGGACCTGCCCGCCTGGACTCTCGAGCATCCCTGCGAAAACCCGCTACGGGCCATCTCGCTCGAACCACCTGCCTCCACAGACGACAGCCTGAACGAACGCGCCTCATGGACGCAGCGCGGTATGGCCCAGCAGGACTTTGCCTGGGTCGAGCTTGAGACCTCGCTGCAATGGCGATTCTTCCGCCAGGCCGTCGAGCTGCTCAGAGATAGAGGCAACACGGTCTTTGTTCTGGTCGGCCCGTTCAACGAGCATATATTCAAGCAGGAAAGCCGCAATTCCTACCAGACCATGAAAGAAGGAATAGAGGCGTGGTTTCGGCAAAACCGCATCGCCTACTACATGCCTGAGGCGTTGCCCAGCCAGCTCTATCACGACGCCAGCCACCCCTCCGCCGAGGGGTACGCCATGTTAGCGAAACAACTTTTTGAGAATCCGCCCTTTCAGTCGGCCATCTTGAAACAACACTGATTCGGTATCCGAAGATGTTACCAAGAGCCGCGGATCCACTCAGTAGGTCGGGCCTGACTCGACTATTCTTTCTGTTCCGCCGAGGGCTTGCTTTTCCTTTTCAGCGTGCGTTCGAAAAAGGCTTCCCGGGCCGGCCCCGTCTCTTTGATGTTGGCTAAAAATACGCCATGGCCTGAGCCGTCGGTATAGCGCATGTAGGTGACGTCCTTGTCGCCGGCCCCGCGCAGCGCCTTGACGAACTCATCGGCCTGCCGCACATCGACAAGACGGTCGGACTCTTCGTGAACCAGCAGGAACGGCGGAGCACTCGCGCTGACGTAGGTGATGGGAGAAAGCTTCTTTTTTATTTCTTCCGGAATGTTTTGAAGACCGGACGATGCCTTTGCGTCTTTCTGCCTGTCATTCATCGGGATCAGAAAGCTTGCCGGCGTGGCGCTGGCTACGACCGCCTGAACCATGCTGGAATGCTCTCGCCACGGCCCGTCTCCTTCCAGGCCAGCCGAGGCGGGGCACAGGCCCAGCATGGCCACCAGGTGCGCGCCCGCCGAATTGCCGTATGCGCCGATCCGGTTCGGATCGACGTTGTACTGCTTCGCATGAGCACGCAGCCAGCGCACGGCGCATTTGACGTCTTCGACACAGGCGGGTATTGGCGCCTCACCGAGGAGCCGATAGTTGACGGTTATGCAGACATAGCCTTTAGCGGCGAACTCAAGGGCAGGCTCGAGAAAGTTCTTCGCGCGTTTGTCGCCGCTGCGCCAGCCGCCGCCGTGAACGAAAACAATCGCAGGCCGCGGCGCGTCGCCCCGTCCTTTGGGCATGGCCAGGTCGAGGCGCCATGCTTTACTCGCGCCCTCTCGATAAGCGATATCCGCAATCACACGCACGCCCGGCGGAACACCCCGGATGACATCATTCGCATCGGATGCAGATGCCTCCCGAGAATTCGTTGGATTTGCGACACTCAGAAGGCCGACTATAGCCACGCTTACAACGGCCGAAGTCAACACCCACTTAACCTTCATAACGGTTGCCTCCAGTATATGCCAATGATACGGCCAGACTCACTTGGTCGCGCCGACCGAATATCATCATTCTCCTTTCTCACCGAGCTGCAAGGGAACCGGCCTCGGCTCCGTAAACCATCGAGGTCTGTAAACCATTTGCCTGAGCCGTATAGAAAAGGCGGCCATTTGATACGATGGCCCCGACGCATTCTCTGGCGTCGATGGGGGGCCCGGAAGAAACTACTTTGTTGCCGTCGGACGTGTCGATCATATCCATGTTGGAGCCGAGTAAGTAAGGCTCAGACAAAGTGAATCGCGTGCATGCGTACCGTCTGTCGAAAACGGACAGAATCTTGCCCGTTGCCTTATCTATGAGGTAGCTCGGTTTGCCCGTGCTGCCGTGCGTGAACAGCAAACTCCTTCCGACCGTTACGACGTTGACCGCCTGGCCGACCGGCTCCGACTGCCATACGAGCGCCCCGCTGGCAGCATCGAGGCACACGACATAGCGATTTTCCGTTTTCTCGTTTGGCTTGTTATAGCCGCCCAGATAGAGGCGTCCCTCCAGGTGTTCGGGCAGGGGAGAGATGGGGACGGCGGCGGCGCCGGCGCGGAACTCGGCCTTGGCCATGGCGAGCCCAAGTATATCAGGCCTGCCTACCGCCAGGGCTTCCTCAGGGTGGGGTGATGGTGGCCCTCGCCAACGGCCAGCGATTGACAGTAGACAAGGGAGGTCTATAATCCAAGCCAACCGAGGGGAATCCGTGGCCTGCCCTAAGCAAGGAGTGTGAAATGCTACCACGCGGCCTCGTTAGAATGTTCCCTGTTATCGGTGCCCTGACCCTGGGCGCCCTCGTGGTGTTCGCGGCCTGCGGGGGCGACGAGGAAGAGGGGGCCAAGGTGATATGCGAGCCGCCAGAGATTGGCGAGGCGGTAGAGGGCGTGCCGGAGCTGGAAGACG
>ERZ1292640.791-Hain-H43-02um-R1-791-length-26282-cov-7_pt1 | contig 26282 bp, 28 predicted proteins | sample MGYA00564404_ERZ1292640 | MGnify/ENA primary metagenome ERZ1292640 (study PRJEB36523, sample SAMEA6512636) | groundwater metagenome | collected 2019-01-08 | study: AquaDiva: Metagenomics assemblies of 32 groundwater samples | reverse complement strand
TGGGAGAAAAGTTCTTCTGTTCAACCAATTCTTATTCAAGGAAAAGATGATCATACTAAAACTAAAGAAAGATGGAGGATTATTAAGGAATATTTTTATCAAAATAGAATTGACTGCATGGAAATAATGTCTATTGAAGGAAGTATTTTGTCAAAATTAATAAATATGATTTACATTTTAGATTATTGTTCAATATACAAAGCAATTCTAACAGAAACTGATCCTACACCAGTAAAGTCAATTGATTTTATAAAAAGCAGATTAAGTTAAAAGTAAATATTGTTTATATACAATATGGAAATGTGTTAGGAAGCAAAGACTGCCAAAATTTATTAGGCGAATTAATTAGAATAATAAAATAACTACAACAGATGATAAGATTTAACATACGATGAAAGCTGTTTTAGACTTGATTTTAAGAGTCATTCAAATATGATCTTAATAATTTATTAGAAATCTTTTGTATTTACATACAAAAATATTCATGAGTTCATTTTTTGATGCACCATGTTTCGATATTTGTCATAAACGGTGGATTTGTATTCTTCTGAAAACACCTCAGTAAACACAGAGTCTTCAATTGCTATTATCAGATTAGCGAATTTTGCTGAAATTTCCAATATTGCTGGCGCTATAACAATTGAAATTTGCTCCTGTTTTGTTTCAATATTTTCTATTCTATGCTCGATTTTTCCCGTAATCAGTGTGTGTGTGATATCATAATCATGATAATGTCCTCCACGTGCAAATCCTTTTTTTACTTCAAATAGATTGATCTTCATTTTACCGTATGTAAAAAACAGAATTTTCCCCCTAATGTCTCCACCTTCTTTTATGTACTTTAGTTCCATCTAAAGTAAAAATCGTAATAATCAATAAACGTGTTGTCACAGATAAATTCATGAATTTGCTTATTATGAAATCATTACGTTGGGGGGAACTTGGATTAGTTCAATCAGTGTAGAAAATACATCATTTGTTCTATTAGATTTGGCTTAGATTCAGTAATCAAAGGCAAAAATTGAGTCCATTTATGTTATTTGCAATTAATTGTTTTAAATCAAGCCAATAGACTAATTTACAGTTATATTTTTCATATATCGAGTAAATTTGTTGAATGCGGATGATGCTGCGTTGGAAGCGCTACATAAGAAACTGTGGAAACATGTAGAAGATCAATCCAATAATTGGCAAAGCTTTGTGTATGCAAAAGAGAAGGGTTTCTATCAAGGATTTGATGAAATAAAAATTGATGGGTGGCGTCCCTCAGAAAAAAGATTTGAGAGATACAACATAACAAATTATCTTTCAAAAACAAAATATGCTTTAGACATAGGATGTAATTGTGGCTTTTTTGCTATGGTTGTTTCACGATACGTCAATAATATTGACGGAGTTGAAATAAATCCTTATTTGGTTGCAATTGCAAATGATACAAAAGAATTTTTGAAAGTTGAAAACGCTAGATTTTTTATTTCTAGTTTTGAGGAATATAAGACAGATAAAAAATATGATGTAATATTTTCATTAGCAAATGATGAGACAATTGATGGAAATACTAAATTCACTTTTAAAGAATACATATCTAAAATAATTCAATTATTAGCAAACGACGGTTATCTAATATTTGAAAGTCAGGCAACGGATGCATATAATTCCAAAAGATTTGAACCCAAATTTGAGTTATTGAAAAAACACTTTGAAATTGTTGAAAACCGCATAGTTTATTCTGAATACCCTGTAAACGTGCCAGATCGTATTTTTTTAATACTTAAGAACAAATCTTCTGTATAAAAAACAACATGAAAAAAATTGAATATGATTACTCAGATAGAGATCTATTAACAGTTCCCGAAAAATACCAAATGACAGCCTTTGAAGGAATTGAATTTCTTTATTCGTATAAAAAATCTAGAGAAGATGTTCTAAAAACTATAGAAACGTGTCAATATGAAAACTGGAGGGATGTAGTTTCAGAGATTTTAGATTCCAATAAATTGGTCTCGAAGAATAAGATGGGTCAAGAAAAATTTGTGACTAGAGATTTACTAAATATTATTTATAAGGAAAATGTAAGAACGTTAGAAATTCAGCGTAGAGATCTTCTAGATCAAATTATAAAAAAATTTGAAATAAGAAAAAAAATTTTTGTAACATATAACAATCAATTCAAAGAAATTACAGAGGAATACTCCGATTTGTTGAATTATCTATTGCTATCCATAAATTGTATTCTAGCTTATCAAAAATCACACAATCTGAGATATCTGAACACATCACTAAAACTAAATGATCTAATTATTTCTCAAATCAAGAGTTTAACGGAAAAAAATATGATGGAGTTATGCAAGATTTTGTTACAATTAGAACTTGAATCCATTGTTGAATTGTGTCGGAAAAAAGGAATAGAATTACAATGAGGTTAGGCATAATTTTAACGCCGGATGTAAGATCAAAAGCATATTTACAGAAAATTATTTTTAATAAGATTAATCAAGACATGATTATTTTTCTAAATGATAAACGTGTTGAAAAGAATTATAATATTAATGAAAAAGATGAGGCAAAAAAATGCGGTTTTGACATATCAGAAGCAGTGAATGTTACGCTCACAAAACATAATCTATCATTCAAAGAATTCAATTTTGTAGACATTAATCATCCAGAATTGACAGAATATCTCAAACATACACAAATTGATTTTTTTGTGTTTAGTGGTGGAGGAGTATTAAAATCAGAAGTATTAAGTTCAGGACCAAGATTTATTCACCTTCATCCTGGGATAACACCACAGTATAGAGGAAGTACTTGTTTCTATTACAGCATAATAAACGAAGACAGGTGTGGGGTCACGGCATTTGTTATGGATGAGGGATTAGATACTGGTCCTGTTATTTATCAGAAGATTTTTGATAAACCCAATCATATCTATATCGATGAAGTCTATGATGCACACATCAGATCTGAAACATTAATTGATGTTTTAAAAAATAACAGATTAGAAGGAAAAATATTCAGTAAAAAGACATTCGAAGAAGGGAATACTTATTTTATCATACATCCAGTTCTGAAACACATTGCAATTTTGAATTGTGTGAAGAATAAAACAGAGTTTTGTATGTAGTGTTTTGTTATCTATTTATCCATTCTAGTAATTTTTGTGTTAATTCATTTTCAATTTTTAAATTTTGACCATGTAGATTATTCATCTCTTGTGCGTCCTCAAATAGATCAAAAAACTTCCATTCATTCGCAGTTTTATGAAAAATTAATTTGTAATGCGGAGTTTTAATACAAAAAACATTTGGTTGATAAGGAGATGGATGAGGTCCTTGTAATCCTCCAGTTTCAGAATATGTATATTGTCTTTCATCTAATGTTTGCTCTAATCCACGTAAATATTTTGCAAAGCTTTTACCAGTAATTCTTTTTAGTTCAATATTACATAAATCCAAAATTGTCGGATATACGTCAATTGTACTCAATAAATTATTGTTATAGTTTTGTTTTATGTCAGAGCCTAAAAATAGATAAAATGTTCGCACTGTTTCTTCATGTAGATATACTCCGTAATTACGTTCTCCAAATCTTTCTCCAACGCCAGTGCCATGATCAGAAAAAAACACAAGAATAGTATTTTCCAATTTATTAATTTTCATGAGTGCGTTATAGATTATGTTTGCGTATATTCCCGCTTCTAGGAATACTTTATCATATGTTTTTAGATTTTGTTCTTTCTTTTCATAGAATCGGTTGTCATTCCATTCGTATTTTTTTAAAACTTCTGAGACGGTAATCGTGTGTATTCTGCTAAACTGTAGAAAAGTAAAAACAGGTTTCCCGTTTGCAGATTCAAAAATTCGTTTTAACAAATCTGGATGTCGCTTCTTTAGATCATCCTCATATTCATTATGCGATTGATAGATATCAAATCCTCTTGAAGAAATAACTTTATCAGAGATAAGATCACATGAAGTAAAATATCCATTTTTTTGAAGCGTCTCAGGAAGGAAATCCACAGTTTCCTTAAGCTTAAACATTTTGTAATATGCATCAACACCATTTTCCTTACCAAAAAGTCCAGTGAAAATCACATTGATTGATGCAAATGTGTAAGGCGCGACAGTAGTAACATTATTTAGTAATGTTCCTTTGTTTACCAGTTCCATGAATGTGTTTGATTTGTTTAATCTGTCATAACGTGCGCCGTCTAAAAGAACTAGAACAATATTTGGTTTCATTTTATTATTTTTCGACAATGTTCAGATCTTGTAATCTATTTTCTTGATATAATTGATTATAAACTTCATAGTCATGAATGGTATCTAGCTCTAACCATCCATTTTCTACTGGTACTGATTTGATTTTATACCCATTTTTAATTAATCCTCTAAGAAGATCGGTCATAAATGATTTTTCAAAAGACAGATTTGGATTTAATGGATTAATGCCTGATTTTTTCCACTCGATTTTTGAAATTTCATAGAAATTTTTTAAAAATTCTATTCCATCCCCTTGAACTTTTATTAATCCAATATATTGACCCATGATTTCATCAATATTGTTGATTTTCTGACCTATATCTGTGATATATCCATCCTTATCAATTCGTAGACTTTCTGCATCGTCCAGAGGGCTCATAAATCGAATTTTCCAATATCGATACCACTCCTTATCAACAATTACAGAAAAATCATCTTTTGCAGTAATCAATTTTTCAAGTATGTTTTTTTCGAAGATTATATCACCGTACGATATTATCGTGGAATCATTCATTATTTCCTGCGCACAAAACAATGTTTCGACCATGTTAGTATTATCATATCTTTCATTTCGGAAATAGCGTACGTTTGAAATTTTGATTTTATCATGCAGATATCCGGTAACTACAGAAATATCAGAAATATTGCAATTTCTAAAGACTTCAATTTGCCTTTCGATCAATGGTTTTCCAAATAATTTAACCATGCATTTTGGAGTATCACTTGTTAATGGTCTAAGTCGTTTTCCTTCTCCTGCAGCTAAAATTATTGCTTTCAAGTAATCATCAACAGGTTATTTTTTCAAAGGCCTTTTTAAATAACAATTGATTCGAGCTGTTTTGCTCTCTTTCAGGATGCCACATAACACCCAAAAAGGGATAATTTTTGTGAAAAAAGCCCTCTATGGTGTTATCTTCCTTCATAATTGCAAACGGTTCCAGATCATTACCCAAATTAGATAAACGAATCAGATTGTAATGAAATGAGTTTACATGTAGCACATTAGTGTTAAAAAATGATGAAAAATCTTGATTTGTGATTTCAATTAGGTGTGATTTTCCAACATGTTTTGCATTTTGAGAACTTTCAATTGTTCCACCAAAATAATCATTAATTACTTGCATCCCTCTACAGATTCCAATTAATGGTATCTTGTTTTTTATTGCATATTCGAGAATATCTTTTTCTGTTTTATCTCGTTCTGGAGTATCACCTATGTTATCACCGCCGGAAAGAATTAAACCGTCAATTTGCATATCTTGTAGATATGATGTAATGTCTGACAGAGTATTAGGTATAAAAATCGGATTAAGATGAAGTTTTTCTAAAAATACAGGCCAATCTTGACTTAATGCGTCACGCTTTTCATTGTAGTTTGAGGCATTAACGACTCGTAATGATATTCCAATTTTTGGCTTTGCAGAAACCATGAGGGACTTATAGTATAACAATTATTTAATACATTAACTATTCTTTTGCTCTATTTGATATAGCCCAAAGTTTTCAACATTTTTCGTTCTTCAATATATTCATCATGTTTACTGTGCTCCAAAATCACAATTTCTTTGTTTTTGCAGTCTAGGAGAACTTTTGATGAAAATAGAAGTTTTTCAAACAATATCTCACCACATCCAATAGCCGCTGGAAGCCCCAACTCTGCACATCGAATTGACATATGAGATGCAACTCCACCATATTTGGTGATTAAACCACTTGGGTTTCTTGTAAATATCCAATCGTATCCGGGATCTGCATTTTCAAGAAGAATAATTTTATTTTCCAAATTAGGTATGTTATCAAGATTAGCTAGATTAACTAATTCTGCTGAAACTGACTTTTCAGTAATATAGTTCGGTTTAGCAGAATAGTATTTTATTATTTCAAAATCGGTTTTAGACGATATAATTGGAGGCAATACAAGAAAATTATTTAGTTGTTTTTTGCTTTTGTTTTGAGTAATCTTTTTTTTCCAAAGTGATTTTAGTTGGTTTTTTGTTAATTTTTTATAATAACCAAAAATAGATATGAGATCCAGATTTGCCAATTCTTCCCGGTTTAATCCAAATTCATCACCTACTTCCGTAATGAATTCAATTGCCTGACTCAGATTGTAAGTGAATGCAAATTTTATGAATTCACGTTGCGCAATAGCATGTCGTGCAAAATAAAAAAAATCATTTTGTGATTCAAGGCCATGTCTGGTAAGGATATGTTGTATTGTTTTGTGTTCGATTTTCGTACCTTTATGTAAAGACGGTTTTGTAAATTTTATGTTAAAGTAGGAACTTTGTTTATCATATCGCATTGCAGTTATATCATATGTACCAGGACGAAGGTGGCCATATTTTTTCAAAAAATTAGATAAAGTAAGTTTTTTGTCATGATAAAATATCAAATCTTTCTGAAATTCAGATAATGGGGTATCAATTGATTGTATAAAATGATAAACAGATTTAGAGTCAAGATGATTTTCCTTTACTAGACTATTAAGTAATGCCGTTGCGATGAAAGCTATTCTTGCCATTGTAGAGAATGGAATTGTTCCAAGTTTTTTACAGTCATTAAGCAATAATTCAGCAGTAGACAGTTTATTTTGGTAATCCATTCTTGACAAATGCAGATCAGTTAGGATTTCTGTTCTATTTTCTGTTAATTCTTGTATAAGATGATCACATTTTTGCAAGGTTTGAGCAAAGTTATTCATTATGGAATTAGTATGTTCTAGCAGTATTGATTTTATTTTTTTAATTTCGTCTAAAGAAAAATTATGTTTACGTAGTTCCAGTAATCTGTAATCAAGACTAATATCATAGCAAGTAAAAAGTATGTCAAATTCAACTTTATCATGCAAATATGGTTTTTTCAATAATTTATGTAGATAGTAATTCATCAGTTTTCTTTTTAATTTTTTATCGAGTTTTTGTGGAATTAATGAATTAAAACTGCCTCTTACATCCACATATGGCTTATTTCCGAATTTTGTCATTAATTTGTACGGGTTTATATTTTGATAATAGAGTTCGGTTCTACCTTTATGCCACGCGTTGTTCATTATCAAATAATCATATAATGAATAATCAAGGTTGTTTGGATTATCGCCAATAATTTCTGAGGGATTCCAATCTGCCATATCTGAAAAAATTGTATAATCCCCTTCAACATGAGATTTTGATTTGATTAACTTTGAAAAATACTTTTGATTTGTACTTATCAATTTAGAAATTCTTTTATCCAAGTTTTTTGGTAATGTTTCTTTGATCGATGTGATTGGTCGAACTTGAAATATTATGATCTGCCCATACTTTGTAAGTCCAAATTCTATATCTAACAAATCAGTATTGCATATTAATTCAAGTTCTTTTACTGATGATAAAAGTAATTGCCATTTTTTTTCTAGTTTTGTAAGTTCAGTGTTTCTAAAAATTTTGATCATGTTATTTGATAACCCATGTGTGGTTTTGGTAGTAGAGCCTCCTTCTTCATAATTTATTACATAATACGGAGCACCAATATCCGGAGTTCTAGTAAAAATTACACCGCTGATAATTATGTTAAGGGTTTGATTTTGAATTAAAATTTGATTATTAGGATTGACATTATTCTTTTTTTTGTAGGATAGTATTACCAAATGAATGGCCTTTTTTAATGAGGAATGAGATCGTGGATTTATGTTCAAGATGCTCTCATATGCTCCAGCGTAAGAGCTTTCAACAGAATCCTCACCTACTGCAGAACTTCGTATTATGACATGTTTTGAATCATGGAAACATTCTGTAAGATTACTCAAGATTTTCCTAGAATTACTCTTCCAATCACCAATTGTAAAATATAATAATTTTTCAATTTTAGATTTTTTTACCCTATTTTGTAGAAATTCTAGAACGTTTGCTTTTGATGTAAAAATTTGATCATTAGGTAAGTTTGATTCAAATTTTTGAATTTTTCTCAATTTAGATTAATTTTGTACTAAACTAAATTAAGTTATTCCCATGATCTAGATGTAACCCAGTTTTTTGAGTTCATCCTGAATTCTTTTCCTTTCTCCTTCATCAATTTCATCATCTTTCTTCTCGAATAATATTTCTTCAAGCACATAATCTACATATTCGTCAATTGATGAAAATCCATTTACTGGATTTTTTATCCGTTTAGATATAGCATCGAAGAGTTTTGCTGAGATTGTGATTGTTTTTCTGTCAGTAGTCATCATTTGATATGATTATAACATGGTTAAATTTCTATTCTTGAAGATTAAGATCGGATCTTTTTTTAGATATTAGTTTCTTGAGAGACTCTTTTTCATTTAATGTGACATCGCTGTTTAGCATACTTTCTAAAATTTTTTCCATCTGTTCTACTAAATCCAATCTAGTATTTGCAATGTTATTTTTTTCTAATGGATCATTTATGAGATCAAAAAGATATGTTTTCTCTTTATCAGTTCTTGATCTAAAATATTTGTAATTTGAGGTTCTAATTCCTATAGAATTTCCAGGGTTAGTTGGATTAGTTGATGCAGTTTCAATGTACACGGGAATATCATCCATTTGTTTCTCAGAGAGAAATGCGAGTAAACTTCTTCCATCTATTTCAGGTTCTTTTTCTTTTATTCCAATTAAATCTAAAACGGTAGGTAAAATATCAATTAATCTGACTTGTTGAGTAACTTTCTTTTTATTTATTCCATAACCGACAAAGATTAATGGAACGTTAATTATTTCGTCATACAGTCCAAAATCTGTGCGTTTACTAAATGTGCGCATTTGATATTCATCAAAAGTTTGTTGTAATGTGAATTTTCTAATTTTACTTGCAAAGTTTCGTGATAAAATGAATACTCTTAATCCCAGTGGTTCAAGAGAAGGTATTAGCTGTTTAATTTTTTTAAAAATTTTTTGAGTTTTTTCAATTTCACTGAGTCTTTTACCTGTGATTGGAATATAATCACCATGATCTGCACTTAAAATCAGCAATGTGTTTTGTAGATTAATTTTGTCTAAAAATTTTCCAATCCATGGGTCAATTGCAGATACTGTTTTTTCATAATTTGAAATTCCGTATTTTGGATCGTTGAATTCATTTGGAAAAATAAACTTGCCTCCAGTTGGATGAAGGTCCATTAAATGAACATAGTAAATCCAGGGTTCTTTCATTTTACCATTTAACATATCGATGATTTTTTGACCTGTTCCTTCATACAACAATACGTATGGATCAACGGAATAGATATCCTGTAATTCAAAACCGATTGTTAGTGTTTTAAAAAAAGATTTGTTTGGAATTGTGGCATATCTGTGATAACCATGATCCTTTAGAATATCAAAAAATCGTGATGCCTTTGCGTGATTTTTGTATAAACTTATACCCGTTTTAAATGGGTATTTTCCCGTAAATATGCACCCTAAGCTTGGATCAGTTGCATCTACTGAGCTTATTGCTTTTTCAAAGTACAATCCATTTTTAATTAATGAGTCTATGTTAGGCGTTTTTGATGTTTTTGTATTTCCATGATACTTGTCAGCTCGTAATGAGTCTATCACAATAAACAGAATATTGGGTTTCAAGTTTCCTTCATCCATATTATCAACATGTTTTAATGAATTTTTCACCTTATTGTATTGTAACAATTAACAACAAAAGCACCTATAATCAAAGTGAATTTCTAACGTATTTTTAGGCTCTATAGAAACAATAATTTTCAAGAAGGCTTACTTTTTTGCAAAATCCTCAGTTGTTATTATATGCAATTTGTCATTTATGGCTAAAATCTGCTCTTTAATTTCTTGAACGTATGCGCCGGTGAAAATAAGGACTATTGTTTCCTCAACATCGGTACAGTCTTTTAGAACAATTGGATTTTTTACCAGATAATTAAAACCGTAGAGATATTTGTTTTCTTTTATTTTGGCATTATCTAGAATAGTGATATTTTTTTGTTGCCCTAACCAGTTTTTTAGTATTATTTGAGTGGAAGAATTTGCACCAAACATGAAGATTTTGGATTGTTTGACGTTATTTGCTAGAAACTGTATTAAAGAATCGAATCTACGCTTGAATTCTTTTACCATTTTCAGATTTTTTTCATATGTCAGATCTAGATTTGTGGTAACGATGTTGGAGTCATACTCTGCATCTATGAACAGACTGTGGCTTTCAAATTCAAATATCCTTTTGATATTAAAACCAAAATCTGTCAACATCTTTTCGATGTTTTCAGGTAACGGATAGATGGTATGTTCTTGACTGAACGCATTAAGGTGGAAATTTTCGATCCATTTCTGAAAGTCTGGCAAAGAGAATATGAAATGTCCACCATTGTTCAGTATTGCAGTTATTTTTAATAGATGATTTTTGATATTAGATACATGCTCAAAAACATGTGAGGAATAGACTACGTCAAATTTCTTCTTGAACTCAACCTCTTCAAGAAAGCCATCTATGTGGCTGATCTTTGGATATAGGTTTGTTGAGATGATGTTTTTGTCTATGGTTGTGATGTCTCCAATTCCTTTTTCAATCAACATATTGGCAAGATTGAGATCGCCTGCTCCAACTTCTAGAACCAAAGAACCATTCCAATAGCTTTCCATGATGAAATCGGTAAATTGTTGGTAATGTCTCTTCCATTTTGGCCCTACACTTTCATTTTTGAATCTAAAGTACAGAATATTCGGGTCAGGTGGATAGTATTGCGATATTAAACCAGTGAGCACACACAGTTATAATCAATTCGTACTCAAAGAAGCTTTCACCTTTTAGCAAAACTCCTTTTTCTAGTGCATTTGGCGTCATTGGAACTAACCCAAAATTTACACCAATGTTTTTGTCAAGTTCTTCGTTACAATAACGGCACTGGATGTTTGACATTTAACAAGAGCACCATGATGTCTTATTTATTTTGTTAATTGATTATTTTATTTCAGATAGAGATATTGATCGTTGTTCTTTAGATGACAGTCTGGCGGCTTCCATCACTTTAGCTTGGTTTAGCAGATCTTTTTCAAAATTAAAATTGCAAGAGGGTGTCCCCCTTATTTCATTACAGAATGCATCAATCATCAATACATAGTGATTACAAGCATCAATTGAGATTTCTTCAGTTTTATTTGTATTAAGTAACATTGCTGCATTCATATCTGAAGGAATGTTATAAGATCGGTTCAGTTTGAGTATTCCGGCATTGCCCCATACTGTATACGTGGATTGATAATAAAGATCATAACCCACAAACAAGCTTGCAAAACGATTTTTGTTATATTTCATCAACAAATCGACTTTTGTTTCTATGTGTGATTTTTCATCAATATCAAAATAACAATTTACACTAAGAGGTTCATCTTGGAAGACAATTCTGCTTGCACATATTGGGTAACATGCTGCATCATTTAACACTCCACCGCCTAGGTCCTTGTTGTGCCTTATATCGTCATAAGGTATTGGTGGTAAGCCATAACAACCATGAAAGGAAAATACTTTGCCAATAGCATTATTGTTCAAAAGATCTAATACTTTTTGGTGTTGTGGATGAAATCGAAACATAAATCCTTCCATTATTCTTACATTATTTTCTTTACATGCATTTACCATTCTGCAAGCAGACATGTATGATGTAGTAGATGACTTTTCACACAACACATGTTTTCCTGCTTTTGCTGCTTTGATTGACCATTCCTCATGTAGACCAACAGGTAATGAAACATAAACAACATCCACATCAGAGTTCAACACATCCTGATATGAGCCAAAGTTTGGGCAGAAAAACTTTTTGGCAAAACTTTCGGCTTTTTGTTTTGAGCGACTACCCACTATTTTTAATTCAGAATAATTTGATTTCAGTATTGCTGGAACAACTGAGCTTTCAGCTATTTTTGAGCAACCAATAACACCGAACTTTAGTTTCTGCATCAAATGATCGACTTAGTTGTTAATAATTAGCATTTCCACATATTACCATGTAGTCCATCCACCATCAATTACAAACGTCGCACCTGTTACGTATGAGGATTTTGATCCAACAAGATATTCCACCAATCCGTTTAATTCAGTTTTTTTCATCATTCTCTTAAGTGGTGTAAGGTTTGCATATTTTTTTATGAATTTCGTGTCTTGGTCAAATTCTACCCCACCTGGAGCGACACAGTTTACTCGTATTTCTGGAGCAAGATGTGTTGATAGAAATTTTGTCATGTTGATTACTCCGGCCTTGGAGACACTATATCCAACGTGTTTGTGTCCTCCGTCATACAGGTCAGGTCTTGCGGATACTATACCAGTAGATGCTGAAAAATTGACAATTGAGCCATTTTTGTTGTTTCTTGCATATTCTCTGCAAACAGAAAACAGTGCCACCAGATTTACATCCATAAATTTTGAAAATGATTCCAGAGTTACGTCAAAAAGAGTTCCTCTCTTTTGATTTTTTTCCACGTGATCATTTAATGCAAAGCAGTTAACCAATGCATCTGCTTTGTTTTGTCTGAACCATTTTTGTACAAATGTTTCATCTGTGAGATCATGACCCAATGTGAGATCAAGTTTTAGAATCTTGTTGGTTTTTGCCAAATATTTTGATATTTCTTTTCCAAGTAGGCCCTCTGAGCCAGTTATCACTATCTTCATGACTTGTTAACTTTATATTCAGATGTGATTAAATTGTATTTAGTTACATAATTTTTTACAAATTCTAGGTATTTTTTGCACGTGTCTTGCGGATCAATCATTTTTTCATCTTCTCTGGCTCCTTGAATTATCAATTGACCGTTGTAATTAATTTTTGCTAGAGTTGAAAAAACTAGATCAAAATCAGTGTTTCCAGATCCAAACATAACTGTATTGCCACCATACAATCTGTCTTTTATGTGGATATTTGCAAGCCAAGGCTTTAGTGTTTGAAGCTCTTCTTTTGCATCGTATCCCAATGCTGCACTGTTACCAGTATCATAGTTTGCACCTATATTTGGTCCAAATTTTTCTAATAAATTCTTAAAGTCAGTAGGAGGAAGATCTGTTTCAAGGGTGATTTTCACATTTTGTGAGTTGGCAAAATCTACCATTTGTTGTAGGTTTACAATAATTTGATCTTTGTTGCTTTGAGTTTTCAGTGAGGATGAATCAACAAATGGGATTTCCAGTATCGCGATTTCTAGTTTTGAGCATTGTTGGATTAGTTTTTGAATTACTGCAAGATTTTGTTCCAGTTCAAATTCTCCCACATTGAAAAGCAATTTTTGCATAAAGTAATCTGCGCATACTGCAGTTACTTTGACGTCATATTTTTTTGAAAGAGATCTGATTTCCTCAATCCCATCATTTTGTAAAATGGGGTTTGGATTTAGATCAAAGACCCACTCGATGGAGTCAAATCCACAATCACATGCCCTTTGAAACTCATTTCTCCAGGCATTCACTGGAAATGACTGAATATGGTTGTCTACTGATGGAGAAAGTCTGCCATTCATTATTCCTATTTTCATGTAATCCTTTCCCATCATTTTGAAATCAAAAAATAACAATATTAATGATGACTGAAAAGTTACAGTATGGATTCAAAGTTGGCTCATCGATGCTCAAAAATCAAGCTGGTAATTACTGATGTGGACGGGGTTTTGACTGACGGTGGAATGTATTATACCAGCAAAGGGGATATCATGAAGAGATTTTTTGTAAGAGATGGGATGGGTGTTACGTTACTTAGGAAAAAAAACATTCCAACACTAATTGTCACAAAAGAGGAAACTGAGATGACAAGACAATGGGTAAAAAAAATGAAAATTGCAAAATTATACGAAGGCATTATCCAAAAAGAATTGATTCTTGAGAAGATTTGTAAGAATTTCAGAGTCAAACCAGACGAAATAGCATACATAGGAGACGATGTCAATGACTTGGGATTATTAAAGAGAGTAGGACTCGCTGTTGTCCCAAATGACGCAATAGATGAGGCAAAGAAAATTTGTCACTACAAGTGTAAGACAAACAGCGGTCATGGTGCATTCAGAGAGCTTGCTGATTTGATATTATCAAAACAATCATAATTAAAGAATTTATTATAGTGTTGGAAAAGATACTTAGTTGGTATTCATTACAGCTGAGTTAGGCATTAATCACAATGGAGATATCGAGATTGCTAAACAGCTAATAGATATGGCAAAAGCTGCTGGTTGTGACGCGATAAAATTTCAAAAAAGAACAATTGACAAGGTTTACTCAAAGGAAGTGCTGGATACACCAAGAGAAAGCCCATGGGGAACTACCACAAGAGAGCAGAAGATAGGATTGGAGTTTAATGAAAAACAATATGATATAATAAATGAATACTGTAAGCAAAAGGGAATAGAATGGTATGCTTCATCGTGGGATATTGACAGTCAACTATTTCTTAGAAAGTATAATCTAAAACACAACAAGGTTGCATCTGCAATGATTACAAATCGAAAGCTTCTTGAAGTTATTGCTGAGGAAAAAAAATACACTTTCATCTCAACAGGTATGAGTACAATAGACGAAATAAGAGAAGCAATACAGATTTTTAAAAAACATAATTGTCCGTTTGAATTGCAACACAGCAATAGCACCTACCCAATGAAAATTGAGGAGGCAAACCTACGCTGCATTGAGACTTTGAGAAAAGAATTTGACTGCAATGTAGGATATAGCGGGCATGAGGCAGTAGGGTATATTGTGTGCGTTACAGCAGTTATGCTTGGTGCCACATCCATTGAAAGGCACATTACATTAGATAGATCCATGTATGGTTCAGACCAAGCAGCTTCTTTGGAACCAATGGGTTGGATACGACTTGTGAGAGATATCAGAACAATTGACAAAATTCTTGGAGATGGTGTAAAAAAAGTATGGCCATCAGAAGTGTCAGTTATGAAAAAGTTAAGGGTTACAACATGACGGGTTTTAGGTCAAATGATAAGTAAAATTAACAAAATTTTTGATGACAGCGTAGCAGTCATTTCAGAATCAAAGAAGATTTCTGTAGACATACAAAAAGCAGTTGATTTGATAATTAAATGCTACAAAAAAGGAGGTAAGGTCGTTGTGTTTGGAAATGGCGGTAGTGCTGCAGATGCACAACACTTGGCTGCAGAGCTTATTGGCCGCTTTCAATTAGAACGACAAAGTCTTCCAGCTATTGCGCTAACTACAGATACTTCAGTAATTACAGCACTTGGAAATGATTATAGTTTTGATTATGTTTTTGCAAGACAGTGTGAGGCATTAGTAAAAAAAGAAGATGTTGTTATTGCCATTTCAACTAGTGGAAAATCAAAGAATGTCTCAAATGGGATCACAACATCAAAAAAAAATGGAGCACACATCATAGGTCTAACTGGATCCAATGGAGTTGCTATGAAAAAACACGTGGATGTTCTGCTTGTGATTCCTTCAAAATTCACAGCCAGAATTCAAGAGGGTCATAGAATTTCAATACACGCAATTTGTGAACTTGTAGAAGAGAATTTTAAGAATTAGAAATTTATTTTTGATTGTTTGCGCAAATCGTACATTATTTCTGCTATTTTGAATTCAATTTCATAATCAATCATGAATCCATGCTCTTTTGATATTTCATATGGAAGAATTTTGTCAGTAAACATTTTGCCTGTTTCCAATAATCGTTTCACTGAATGTATATACAAACCGTTTAACTCATAAACTATTGGTGCATCTTGTCTTCTTTTGATGGGTTTTGGGCTAATTTTTGATGGTTCTAGAAATCCTTGTAGGTTTGCCTCAAACATTCCAAAATATGGATTTGGATGTGCATGACATACAGTAAAAACAGAATCACAACTAGATTTTATCAAAAGGTCGATTGCACCTTTCATGTCGTTTTTGTCTATGAATGGTACTGTGCAATCACGTGCAGCAATTATATCAAATTCTTGTCCCTGTGCGCGTAGCTCTTTGACACAGTGAAATAAAGCCTCATCAAATGTAGAGTCATCAGCTGAAAGTTCTTTTGGACGCATAAATGGAATTTCTGCACCATATTGTTTTGAGATTTTTGCTATTTCATCATCATCTGTTGATACTACGATATGTTCAAAGAGTTCTGAATCCAGTGCTGATTCTATAGTATGTGCTATTAGGGGTTTGCCGCCTAAAATTCGAATATTTTTTTTCGGTATTCCTTTTGAGCCACCTCTTGCAGGAATAAAACAGATTGATTTCATGGATTCTCTTCAGAATATTTTGATTGATATTCTTTGTGCTGTTTAATTTTTTTGATATGCTCATTCGCCAATTTATCTAAGATGTCTCTTTCTTGCTCTAAAAAATGCTGCATTTGTGATTGTTCTATATTCACGTCTACTAGATTACCACCATAGAAAAATTCACCATAAGATCTTAAGATAAAATCCATCCAATCAAAGTCAAATGAATTTTCTTCTAGAACGGTTACATATTTGTCAAGATCTGTTGAAGAAACTTTTTTGTTAATTGATAACCTAATGGCATTTGGTAAATCTTCAAGACAATTTAATTTGTAAATTGACGGTAGTATTGAATACCCCAAATTTGCAAATAAAATAGAAGGTTTTTGGAAAAATGCTGCTTCGAGGGCAGCTGATCCTCCAACAGATATTACTAATGATGACTTTTTTATTAATTCTTCTGAGGATATGGAATGATGAATGAATTTTACATTTGGAATTTCCAAAATCTCTTTGTATGTTGAGATCGGTCTCCATCCTCTAGATTTGCCTTGTGTCGGATGTTCTTTTACATACAAAACATACCCAATTGGAATAGATTTGGCCGCATGTCTAATAGTTTCAATTTGATTTGTATGAAAAGGAGCATCAATTAAGAGTGAACGTTCTGGCTCTTGATGTAGCGGCAAGTATACAAAATTACGATCTTCAATTTTGTAGATAGAATGTCTTCTTATGAACGATTCTCGGTATTTTGTTTTGGCTACACTTGAGATTTCTTTTATCAATACACGGATTTTTGTCCTCCCATAATACGAATAATGTGTTTCGACATTGGTATTTTTGGAAATAAATAACAATTGTATTGCTGCTTTGATTTTGTCAATTTTAGAACTACGTGATTGATTAGTAAATTTCATTAATGATTTAGATAGAATTACTGATTTTAGATGCTGTTCAAGTTCAACAAAGTTTAGGCCTCTACCTTTTACATCATCTAAGCTATGTAAAAAATCCAAAGTATGAATATTTTGCGAGATGTAACAACGTTCTCCAAATTTTGAAATATTAATCATCAATACTTTGATGCCTCGTGCTCTGGCCAATTCACACAAAAGATGTGAATGATGTAACCCTGCATCTTGGGCGATAATGAAATTAGGTTTAGCATCATCCAATACCTGTTCAAAGAGTCTACATTCATGTTCTAGAATTGAGAGTATCTCATTTTTCGTGAATTGATGATATTCATTGTATTTATAGAATAATCTTTCATTTATTGCCAATTGCCACAAGTTTATGTTATATTTTTTTTCAAAATTTTCAAGATATTGTAAATCAGGATCTTTTTTAGTAATTATTTGATCATGATAGAACCAGATTTTCTCAAATTCTACAAATTCTTGTTCGCTGAAAAATTTTTTTAACCTATCTGGTACATCTATGATGGCATAATAATTCGCGTCATATTTTTTATGTAGACTGTATGCAAGACAGAAATACAATAAATGTCCATCTAACCAAAATAGAATTTTATCTTTCATGTTTTTGATTTATCAAACAATAGATCGTTGAGTTTGGAATTTTTAACATTTTATTAATATACACTTTAATGCGTTAAAGTTGGCTCTATTAAGATTTTTATATAATTTGTAAAATAGAGCAAAACTCGTCATTTGTCAATAATTTTATGCGTGGTTTTGATTCGTTAAATTTCAGTCTGTGTTTAGCAAAAATTATTCCATCGCAGATTGAATTTAAGAGAAAGATTCTAGTACAGATAAAATCAAGCCAAAATATGCTCTCAGGAAAGAAAGTCCTAATCACGGGAGGTACTGGCTCACTTGGTCAAGCCCTAACTGAACGTCTCCTTAAAACAGATGTTGAAACTATCAGAATTTTTAGCAGAAATGAGAACAAGCAAGTCATGATGGAAGATAAAATTCAAGATAAACGTTTACGATTTCTAATAGGCGATGTAAGGGATAAAGATAGACTAGTTACTGCTCTAGAAGACATTGATATTGTCTTTCATGCTGCAGCTTTAAAACATGTACCAGTAATTGAATACAACCCATTTGAGAGCATCAAAACAAATGTCATTGGTTCACAAAATGTAATTGATGCTTGCCTATATCAGAATGTAGAAACTGCCATTTGTATAGGTACCGATAAAGCTGTATCTCCATTAAACACATACGGTGCAACTAAACTATTAATGGAAAAGCTTTTTGTCACTGCAAATAACTATCTGAATCGCAAAAAACATAGAACAAAATTTTTAGCAGTTCGTTATGGAAATGTTGTAGGAAGTAGTGGATCAGTTATTCCAAAATTTATTGAGCAAATACAAGCTAAGAAAAAAATAACAATAACAGATCCTAAAATGACTAGATTTAGCATTACCATGGAGCAAGCATTAGATCTCATAATAGACGCCGCATCATCTGGAAAAGAGTCTGAGATTTATGTACCTAAATTGAAGGCATATTCAATTACAGATATCAAGGAAGTGTTATTTGAACTTCTTGACAACACTGGAGAAGAAGTGGTTGGGATTAGACCGGGTGAAAAACTACATGAGATATTAATCAACAAAGATGAAATACGTTGTAGTTGGAATTTAGGTAACAAGTACATGATTGCAAATCCCTTGAGAGATGAAAATGATATAAAAAGATCTTATTCAAACAAAATATCAAAAATCGACAAAATGGAAATTTATTCATCTGACAATGTAGAAAGATTATCCAAAGAAGAATTGAAAAAAACTATAACAGAGTCCGGTCTTTTAGATGTTCAAAAATAGCAAAATTGTGAAATGTTAGATTCATCGCGAGTTTTTATAATTGCAGAGGCAGGATCCAATTGGAAGGTTGGATCATATAATGAAGATATTAAAAGAGCAAAAAAACTCATACATGTCGCATCAGAGAGTGGGGCTGATGCGGTAAAGTTTCAAACATTTAGAACAAATACAGTTTATGTCTCTAATGCAGGTAATTCGAATTATCTCGAAAAATCTGGAATTAAAAAAAGCATAAACAAAATATTTGAAAATGCAGAAATGCCATATGAAATGTTAAAAGAGTTAGCAGAATTTTGTAATAAAGAAAACATACAGTTTATGTCCACTCCTTTTTCTGTTGCAGATGCAAAGGCAATAAATTCTCATGTTAAAATTCACAAAGTTGCGTCTTATGAGATAAATCACGTTAGATTATTAGAATATCTTGCAAAAACAAAAAAACCAATAATTCTGTCGACTGGAGCAAGTAATTATGATGAGATTAATTTTGCCGTTAATATATTAAAAAAATATCATGTGAAAGAATACGCATTATTACAGTGCACTGCCAAATATCCTGCACCGCTTGAATCGTTAAATCTATTAACTATTCCAGAAATGAAAAAAAAATATAAAATTTTAATTGGTCTATCTGATCATAGTCTAGATCCCATCATAGGACCAATTATAGCAGTTGGCCTTGGTGCAAGAATTATTGAAAAACATTTTACTCTTGATAAAAATCTGGCAGGTCCTGATCACAGATTTGCATTGGAACCGGCTGAATTGAAAAAAATGGTGGAAGTCATACGAGCATCTGAAAAAACGTTTGGAGATGGCAAAAAACGTGTATTAGATGTTGAAACCGAATTAAGAAATTTTGCAGTACGAAGAATACAGGCTATAAAAGATATTAAAAAAGGCGAGAGGTTTATGGAAGAATACAACATGAATGTCTTACGTCCAGGTAATAGAACTAAGGGTGCTGAGGCTAGATTTTTGCTGAAAATTAATGGTAAAAAATCTAAAAGATCAATAAAATCAGGCGAAGGAATCAGATTGAAAGATTGTGTTAGTTAATTATATCTTCTGCTACAAATGCAGACGTCATAAAATTACCTCGCCAGTCATTTGATTTTTCTAATTGAATGCTTTTTTCTTTTCTAAAGAATACTAAATTAATAAATCATCCACAAATCACAAAAATCAAGAAAATTTATTTACTGACTCGATTATTTTATTTATATTTTCTTCAGTTAGATTTGGATGAGTTGGAAGTGTTACTATTTGTTGGCTGATTTTCTCAGTTACAGGCAATTTTACATCGTCACTATACATACTCATTTTATGAATGGGTTTGTAATGTATTCCAGTCTCAATGCCATTTTCGAGCATTTTTTTTCTAAATTGGTTTCGATTTTTTGTTAAAATCCAGTAAAAATGATAAGAGCAGTCCTTGTTCAGAGGCATTTTTCTTTCAACATTAATTTCTTTATGGTATCTGCTTGCTACATTTAGTCTGATTTTATTTGATTTATCAAGTGTAGAAAGTTGTGCTAATCCAACTGCTGCTGAAAACTCGTTCATATAGAAATTCCATCCTAGTTCTTTGACATCATAGTCTACATCCTTGCGGTTGGTAATTCCACACCACCTACGAGATAGAAGGGTTTTTCGTATACGATCATGATTTTTGTGATTTATAGCAACTAACCCTCCAGTAGGCATAGCCAAATTCTTGACAGGATGAAAGCTGAAACAAGACATTACTCCATGTGAGCCGATTCTCTTTCTGTTAAATTTAGCACCAGCTGCATGTGCTGCATCATCTATGAGCATAGCATTTGTATTATCAGCCAAAATTTCTAATTCTCGTAAATTTGACGGCATACCACCAAAATGTACCGGTAAAATTACACTGGTTTTTTTGCTGATTTTTTTCCTTACTGATTCGGGATCAAGACACAGTGTAACTGGATCTATATCAGCAAAAATTACTTTTCCTCCATTGTACATGGCTGCATGTGCAGTACTTACAAACGATAATGAAGGAATGATCACCTCTTTTCCGGTTACATTTGCAACAGATAGTGCCAAATGTAGTGCGGCTGTACCGCTATTAACTGATACACAAGCCTTGGCGCCAATATATTCTTGGAATTTTTTTTCAAATAATGAAACATATTTTGAACCTGCACCTGACGCCCAATGACCGCTTTTTAGTGCCGAGATAAGATATTTTTCTTCATTTTTTGTTACATAAGGATCGAAAAGCTTGATAATTTTCATAATATTTCACTTGGAATGAACTCGTAAGTATGCTGTATTAATGTGAACTTGTTTTTCTTGAAAAAATTGATGGATTTACGGTTCTTTGGATTAACATTAGCCAAGTAACAAGATTTTGGGTTTTTTTTCATTAAAAGTTGTAGTGCTTGCTTACCAATGTTTTTACCTTGATGTTTGGCTAGTACGAAAATTCCAATTTCATTTTGTTTTGAAAGATAGATAGAACCAGATTTTGTATTTCCAAGATAAATTACATACCAGATTTTGTAAGGATTTGATAAGATAAATTTCACATGCTCCTCATAAGAAGGCATTTTTTTATGTGATATGTTTGCTCTAGGATCACGTTCCCTCAATAGATCGTAAAGAAACAGAGCATCCGATTTTTTTACTTTGTTTAGTTTTATACTCATATTATCACGCATGATGGTTACTTGAAAGAGCCAATTATTAAATAATTTTAAAATTCAAATTATTTTGTATGATTAATAACTGCATTTCTTTAAGATGGTTTAGTGTCTAACCAAAAGATTGGATGTATAATGCAAGCAAGAATGAGTTCTACAAGACTACCTGGAAAAGTTATGCTTGAAGTAGACGAAAAAAATCCAGTACTATATTATGTAATAAAACAGATTTCAGAAAGTAAACTTTGTGATGAATTAGTAATTGCTACAACCACATCAGTAGAAGATAAAAAAATTGTAAAATTTGCAAAAGACATGAACATATCATGTTTTAGAGGTAGTGTAGAAGATTGTCTTGACAGATATTATCAATGTGCCAAAGAATTTTCTTTATCTACAATTGTCAGAATAACCTGTGACAATCCATTAATCGATCCTACACTTGTAGATGACGCTATTTTATTCTATAAATCAAACTCTTATGATTATGTAACAAATTGTAGAGAAAGAACCTTTCCACAAGGAACTGAAATTGAAATATTTTCATTTAGTGCACTTGAGAAAGCTTGGAAAGAAGCAAAAAAATCTTCAGAAAGAGAACATGTAACTCCTTATTTGTACAATAATCCAGATCAGTTTAAGATATTTAACATAAGAAACAATGAAAATCTTTCGCATCTAAGATGGACTGTGGATAGAAAAGAGGATCTCGAATTTGTAAAAAATATTGTTTCAAAAATAAAAAAATCTCCTATCTTAATGAGTGATATTTTGAAGTTATTAAAAATAGAACCTGAGTTGATCAGTATAAACAAAGATTATGTCATGAATGAAGGCTATCTAAAGTCCCTAAAAGAAGACCAAAAAAATTAGATTTCATTTAAAAATTTCAAGATTTGCTCAGAGGAATTTCCTTTATTGGCAAGATAATAATTTAAAAAATCCTTGCCATTTTGAGTAATTTGTAGTTTGAAATCATCATCGTTTAAAATTTTCTGTAATGTATAATCAAAATTGTCCATTGTTACACTGACGCATGATTTAGTTTTGAATATTTCAGATTCTCCAAAACCATAATCCTTAAGACGTATTGAAATTGTAGGTTTATCAAAAATCTGAGCCTCCAAAATGGTAGTTGAAAGATCAAACGTTATCAACACTTCACAGTTTTCAATAAAAGGAAAAATACTACCCGATTTTATGACCAGAATTTTAGGATTAATTTTTTTCACAAGTGATTCAACATCAAAATCAACTAATGAGGGATGTAGTTTTATTATTAATTGCTTATTTAGTTTTGTAACAGTATTGCAAATTTTTTCTATTGCATTTTGATAATTTTCGTTTGTTTCTACCAAGTTGTCAAAAGCTAAATCTTTCATTGGTGGAGATGTAGCTAACAAAATATGCTTAGAATTTTTGGAATCTATTTTCTTATCAAAAAGATTATCATAAACTGGATTTCCTAATGTAGCTATTTTTGAGGTATTAAATCCAGAATTCTCTACATATTTTTGTGTCGATGTACCCCAAACAATCATTTTATCAGAGAAATTTGGAAAAAAGCCTGAAAGATTATTTCTTTCAAATGCATCTACTGTCTCATATGGTATTCCATGCTGAATTAGCATTATAGGTACTTTGTACTGTTTTGCAATGTGCATTACAATTTGTTCATTAAATCCAATTTCGGACAAAATTAAAACTGAGCCAATATGAAAACTATTAAATAATTTTTTAGTAATTTCAATCTCCTGAACTGCATCAAGAATGCGCCTATTCACTAGTTCTATGAAGATAGGCTTTAGAGAAACCCAAAATGAATTACCATCAATAGAAAAAAAAGAAATAAAAAATACATCGTTTGCCCATACGCGATCTAGATTTTCTTTTATCTTATTTTTGAGCTCATTAATTTTATTTTGTAAATCATTGGTTGTTAATGTTTTAAAAGTTATAATTCTACATTTTGATTTTTTTACTGTTTTAAATGATTCAAAATTCCATATGGTTGGTCTTCTTCTATTATAAAGTATGATATTTTGTGACAAGTTGTTTGCAGAAAATAAGAATTTTTTGTATTTTGTAGGATCAAATTCCACCATAAGAATATTTTTTTTTGAATTTTTTAGTTTATCAAAACGAAATATTAATTGAAGAAAATATTCAGAGATATTTTTGAGTCTAATGTATCCTGTTTTTGTAAGATTAATTGAGATTGATTTGCTACCTAAACGATAACTGTACTTTACGATGTCATTTGATGTGGCAATCTTGAAAGACTCTAATTTGATTACGTTACTAGTCAATATACTTATCATGTCATAAATTGTACCAGAGGTAAAAAATTGACAATTTTCATTTATGTGAAATATTTTTATGACTTCAAAGAATTTTTTTACAAAACTAACAGTCAACTCTGTGAGATCCAAATAAACAAGATTACCAAGATTGAGCCCTTCATATTCTAATAATGAATTGATTTCTTTTTGTATGTTCCATTTTGATAATTCATAAGATTTTTTTTGAATTTTTTGTAGATCTATTTTGTTGATATAATTATCAGATATTTCATGAACAATATTATTTTCAACCAAGAGATGATGAGTTGGATAATCAAATGAAATTATTCTTGAATATTCACTTTTTGTATCTTTAAGCGATTTAATGTCGAATGAATAATCAACTAAAAGAATTTTTTCTAAATTATTTTTTATTTTTTCCATTTAGACCAATTATAATCATCAAAAGATACATCTTTCATCTCGTTATCATTAGGACGCCAAGCAATGTCTGCCAAAGTTAGGATTCTAGAAATACTATCGGAGAGATTCAGATGTGCAGATAAGATATTTTTCGGTATACAAATAAGCGTTGGTTCTTCATCATCAGTTATAATTTCATGGTATTTCCCATCATTATCTTTTATTATGAAGGCAACTTTGCCGTGAATACATGTAAAATAACTGGTTCTTTTAGTATGGACATGAGGGCCTTTTATTTCTCCAGGACTTACGGAAGAGACATAAACCATTTTTGGGTGATTTTTAATTATGTTATCCCAATCTCTCCAAATAACAGTGAGTGAGCCGTTAACATGTTTGTCTTTGATATTCTTTGTTTCGTGTTTTTCTAGCTTAATTGTATAAAATGGTTCATTCAAATCTAGCAGATTTATAACAAATTATCAGTATTAATTTGTCTTTCTCATGTTTTGTACAGAATAGGCATGCTACAATTAAAGATAATAAAAGCAATAGTGTGAAAATGATATGAAGACTAATTTAATGAGTCAAGATTCCAGAGTACTAGTTACTGGAGGATTGGGTTTTATTGGCAGTAACTTTATTTTAAAAATTTTAGATAATAGTCCAAACTGTCAAATATTTAATCTTGATGCAGAGATAGTTGGATCTAACAAAAAAAGCCTTGTTCAGATAAAAAATAAAAAGAATTATCACTACATAAAAGGGAACATCAACAACAAAAAAATCGTTGAAAAACTCATAAAGAATTGTGATGTTGTTTTTAATTTTGCTGCAGAATCTCACGTGGATAGGAGCATAAATGATCCAAAACCATTCCTTGACTCAAATATTTTTGGAGTCTACACAATTTTGGAAGCTATTAGGAAATATGATAAAAAACTAATTCACATTTCTACTGATGAGGTTTTTGGAAGCTTAAAATCAAATAGTGCAAATGAGGGATTTCCTTTTAATCCATCGAGTCCATACGCAGCGTCTAAAGCTTCTGCTGAATTGTTGATAAAGTCTTACTTTACAACGTATGGATCAGATGTAATTATCACTAGATGCACCAATAACTACGGGCCAAGACAATTCCCAGAAAAACTCATACCAAAAGTCATTTTATTAGCTATGCAAAATAAAAAAATTCCGATATATGGAAACGGTAAGAACATACGTGATTGGATATTTGTTCTTGATCATTGTGATGCGATTTTAAGTGTATTTAAAAAAGGAAAAACGGGGCAATCATACAATATTGCAGGTCACAATGAATTAGATAATAATACAATTGTTAGAATGATTCTAAAAATAATGGAAAAACCTTCTAGTTTGATAACTTATGTAAGAGATAGACCGGGGCATGATTTTCGTTATAGTCTAGACTCTACTAAAATTCAAAAAGAAGTAGGCTGGAAACCAATGTATACTTTTGAAAGTGGTCTTAGTCACACCATTAATTGGTATTTAAACAACAAAAATTGGTGGCAAAAAATTTCTTCCAAAAATTTTGGTAGGACAAAATAGTAAAATAAATAGACTTAGGAATTGACTTAGTAATATTGAAGGGCATTATTTTGCATGGTGGTCATGGGACAAGACTAAGACCTCTTACA
>ERZ1292640.790-Hain-H43-02um-R1-790-length-26282-cov-44_pt1 | contig 26282 bp, 23 predicted proteins | sample MGYA00564404_ERZ1292640 | MGnify/ENA primary metagenome ERZ1292640 (study PRJEB36523, sample SAMEA6512636) | groundwater metagenome | collected 2019-01-08 | study: AquaDiva: Metagenomics assemblies of 32 groundwater samples | reverse complement strand
CGCGTACTGCGCCGCTGCGGTTAGCGGAACCATTGCGTGCCCGGCGCCAGGTGCGCTTTGGCCACGTCCTCGTTCAGTTCCACGCCGAAACCGGGCTTGCCGGAGAGCGTCAGGAAGCCGTCCCGGTAAAACTTCCCGCCGTCGTTGACGATGATGTCCTTCCACCAGGGGATCTCGATCGAGTCGCTCTCCAGCGCGACGAAGGAGCGGATGGCCGCGCAGGCGTGGCCGGCGGCGGTGGCCCCGACCGGGGTGCACATGTTGTGGCAGGCGAAAGTGATGTAGTAGAGATCGGCCAGGTCGGCGATGCGCTTGGCCTCCAGCAGGCCGCCGCAGCGCTGCGGATCGGGCTGCACGATGTCGCAGGCCTGTTTCTCGACATAGGGCCGGAACTGGCCGCGCGTGTCGAGGTTCTCGCCGGTGGCGATCGGCGTGCGTGTGGCGGCCGCCAGCCGGGCCATGGCGTCGGGGTTGTCGGGCGGAATGGGGTCCTCGAGAAACCAGAGATTCAGCGGCTCCAGCGCCTGGGCCAGCCGCAGCGCGTCGCGGGTGTTGTACTCCCAGTGGCAATCCACGGCCACGTCGTAGCCGGGGCCGAGCGCCTTGAGGATCTCCTCGATGATCCGCACCCACTGCCGCTGCTCCTGAGCGCTGATGCTGCGGTTCCACACTTCGCGGCGGTATTGATACGGCTTGCCGGCGACGCCCTGGCCGCGGCTCTCCCAGTCCAGGTCGAACTTCATCGCCTTGAAGCCGTAGTCTTTGGAGCGCAGCGCCTCCTCGACCCACGGTTTGGGATCGGCGGTGCGCGGCGAGCCGGTGTCGTGGTAGACCAGCAGCCGGTCGCGGAACTTGCCGCCGAGCAGCACGTAGACCGGCACGTTGAGGATTTTGCCGGCCAGGTCCCACAGCGCCGTCTCGATGCCCGAAACGGCCCGCATGTAGGCGCCGTGGTGTCCCGAGGTCCCCTCCAGCATGCGGTTGAGCAGGTAATCGACCTGAAGCGGGTCCTCGCCGATTACGTAGCGCTTCAGGCGACCGATGTTGTCGAGCACACCGGTGCCGTTGAAGGCTTCCCCTATTCCGAACGGCCCCTGCTCGGTGGTGATCTTGACCAGGTGCGCCGGGTAGTTCAACTGGATGGTGGCCGTCTGGACGTCGCGGATCTTCACCTTGCCGAGCATCGATTCGGCCTGCGGCATGGCCTTCAGCACCTGCGACTGCTCCAGCGTCCAGGCGGCGGCCGCCAACCCGGCGGAGCGCCCGAAGAATTCGCGGCGAGAAAGTTGCCTTTTGGTCCCGTGCAACATACAATAGCGAAGTTCCATAGAGATCAGAATATCCGATTCACCGCCCGGCGTGGCGGTGACGACTTGAGAGGACAATGCGGCAGCAGGTTACGCGTCTATCGATAGTTTTCGGGCTGATGATTGCGGGGCTGGTGGCGGCCCGCCATTTCCTGGTTCCGGCCACGTTCGGCGAGACCGGGCATTACCGGGCGGCGGCGGTGGCCGAGGTGGCGGCCCACAAGATCAAGTACGCCGGCCGCGAGGCCTGCACCGCCTGCCACGAGGACGTCGCCAAGGTGCACGGCGCGCGCCGGCACCGCAACGTGACCTGCGAGGTCTGCCATGGCCCGGCGGCGGCGCACGCGGAAGCGCCGACCGAGGTCAAGCCCATCGCGCCCCGACAACGGGGCGCCTGCCCGCTGTGCCACGGCTACCACCCCTCACGGCCCACCGGCTTTCCCCAGATCGATCCGGTCAGCCACAACCCGATGAAGCCGTGCATCGCTTGCCACGAGCCACACAGGCCCGAGCCGCCGCGCGCGCCGGAGGAGTGCGGCGCCTGCCACGGCGAGATCGCCCGCGTCAAGGCCGTCTCTTATCACGCGCTGCTGGAGTGCACGCGGTGCCATCAGGCCGACAAGCAGCACCGCGTCAACCCTCAGCTCAGCCGCCCCGGCAAGCCGGAGACGCGCGAGTTCTGCGGCGAGTGTCACGCCAAGGACGCCAAGAGCCCGAAGGAGATACCGCGGGTAGACATGGCCAGTCACGGCGAGCGCTATGTCTGCTGGCAGTGCCATTATCCGCACCATCCGGAGCTGAAGTGATGAGCCACCAAGAGTCTCCCCGGCCGGCCGCGCCGGCAACGGAACCCGAAGCGGGGCTGGACCGCCGCCGCTTCCTGGGCCTGCTGGTTTTCGGGCAGGCAGGCCCGCCGGCGGCCGCCGCGCCGGCCATCCCGGCCAACTACAAACCGACTGAGCACGACTACGCCATGGGCGTGGATCCCGGCCGCTGCATCGGCTGCGGCCGCTGCGTCGAGGCCTGCAAGACCGAAAACGACGTGCCGAGAGAACCCTTCTACTTCCGCACCTGGGTGGAACGTTACTCGGTGATGGCCGAGGGCCAGGCAGTGGTTACCAGCGTGAACGGCGGCGCCGGCGGCGTCCCACAGCCCCAGGAAACCGGCGTGCTGCGCACCTTCTTCGTGCCCAAGCTTTGCAACCAGTGCGCCAATCCGCCCTGCGTTCAGGTCTGTCCGGTCGGCGCTACCTTCAAAAGCCAGGACGGCGTCGTGCTGGTGGATAAGAACTACTGCCTCGGCTGCCGCTACTGCATCCAGGCCTGCCCCTACGGCGCCCGCTACCTGGACCCCCTCAGCCGCACCGCCGAGAAGTGCACCTTCTGCTACCACCGGCTGGTGAAGGGCCTGGTCCCCGTCTGCGTCGAGGTCTGCCCGACTCAGGCGAGAATTTTCGGGGAGGCGAAGCTCCGTAACAGCCCGCTGTCGCGCTTTCTGCGCCAGAACCACATTCAGGTGCTCAAGCCGCACCTGAACACCGAGCCCAAAGTCTATTACGCCAACCTGGACGGAGAAGTCAGATGATCCCCGCCGCCGAAGTCCAACGCCTGATGGAGGTCATGCAGCAGGTGAAGGGCTACATCTACCCCAACGAGATCGATCTGCATTGGGGTCTGTTGATCGTGGTCTACCCTTACCTGACCGGGCTGGTGGCCGGCGCCTTCATCCTCGCCTCGCTGGAGCGGGTATTCAACGTGCGCGAGATCCAGCCCACCTACCGGCTCTCGCTGCTGACGGCGCTGGCGTTCCTGATGGTGGCCCCGCTGCCGCTGCTGGCGCACCTGGGCCATCCCACTCGCTCCTTAGAGATCTTCCTGACTCCCAACCTGCGCTCGGCCATGGCCATGTTCGGCTTCGTGTACGCCTGGTACCTGGCGGTGGTGCTGCTGCTGGAGATCTGGTTCGATTACCGCAAGGACCTGGTGCTCTGGGCGCGCCAGGAGAAAGGGCCGCTGCGGTGGCTGCACTGGTTGTTGACGCTGGGCGCTACCGACCTTTCCGAGCGGGCGCTCGCATTTGACCGCAGCGCCGGGCGCATGATCACCCTGATCGGCATCCCCTCCGCCTTCCTGCTGCACGGCTATGTCGGCTTCATCTTCGGCTCGGTTAAGGCCAATCCCTGGTGGAGCAGCGTGCTCATCCCCATCGTGTTCCTGTTCTCGGCCATCGTCTCCGGCATCGCCCTGGTGATGATCCTGTTCCTCTGCTCCAGCCTGGTGCGCCGCAAGGAAGTGGACATGGCCTGCGCCGACAAGCTGGCCAACTTCCTGCTATACGCCATCATCCTGGACTTCTCGCTGGAGATGCTGGATTTCATCCACCGCCTTTACGAGGCCGAGGAGTCCATCAAGATCCTCTCGCAGATGATCTCCAGCCAGCTCTTCCTGAGCCTGGTGATTCTGCAAGTGCTGATGGGCACCGTGCTGCCGATGATCGCCCTGGCGCTGATCAGCCCGGCCTTCCATCACCGCGCGGTGATCGACGTGCCGGCCGAACTGCGGCGCCTGATCTACTTTGGCGCCGCCGTGCTCATTCAGATCGGCATCTTCAGCACCCGCTGGAACGTGGTCATCGGCGGCCAGTTGTTCTCCAAGAGCCTGCGCGGCCTGACCGTCTACAAGATGGAGTTGCAGGGGCTGGAGGGCTTCTTCGCCGGCGCCGGCATGCTGATCCTGCCCTTCATCGTCCTTTACATCTTGCTGCGCATCCTGCCGCCCTGGCCAGACGCGGAAGCGCGGCTGGAAAGCAAGCCAGCCGACGGCGGCCCCACCGGCGTATAATCGCGGCGGAGGCGCCTACGACCCGCCGGGATTTCCTGCACACCGGCGCGGCTGCCGCCGTGCCGCAGCCACGCCCCAACGTCCTGTTCATCATGACTGACCAGCAGCGCTACGACTGCCTGGGCGCCAATGGAAACGCGATCATCCGCACGCCGAACCTGGACCGGCTGGCCGCGGGCGCGGCGAGCTTCGCCTCCGCGTTCGTGCAAGCTCCCGTCTGCGTGCCCTCCCGCATCAGCTACTTCACCGGCCGCTACCCGCACAGCCACCAGAACCGGGTGAACTACACGCCCTGCGATCGGCGCGAGGTCCTGATGCAGAAGCTGTTCCAGGCGGCCGGCTACCAGACCGGCTCGGTGGGGAAGCTCCACTACTATCCGCCGACCTTGGAGCACGCCCGTTCCACCGGCTTTGACCGCGTCCTGCTGGACGACGGCGTGCCCCGCACCGACCCGCACTCGGACTACGTGAAGTGGCGGAAACGGAGCGATCCGAACGCCACCATCCACTACAACGCGACCGCGAAGAACATTGCCCCCGGGAAGAACCCCTTCCGCGGGGCGGTCTCTTACGAGTTCACCCCCACCGCCTGGACAGGCGCCGAGACGTGCGCTCTGCTGCGGGAGTTCACCCGCTCGTCCCGCCCGTTCTTCCTGTTCTCTTCCTTCTTCAAGCCGCATTCACCGTACACGGCGCCCCAGCCCTACGACTCCATGTACGACGCGGTCGAGATCCCGCTTCCCCGCCGGACCACGCTGGAGGATATCCGGACGCTCCCGCTGCCGGTCCAGAGGCAGATCCTGCGCGGCCGCCCCCAGTACGACATGGACCGCCAGCGCCTCCAGTGGATCTACCGCAGCTACTACGCCTCGGTCTCGATGATCGACCGCGAGGTGGGACGAATCCTGGACGAGCTGGAGCGGTCAGGCAAGGCGCAGGACACCGTGATCGTGTTCGCCAGCGATCACGGCGATCAATTGCTCGAGCACGGCCTGCTGGAGAAGAACGTCCTGTTCGAGGCCTCGATACACATTCCGCTGTTGATCTCGTTCCCGGAGCGCGTGCGCCCGGGCCGTTACCTGGAGCTGATCGAGACGGTGGATCTGATGCCCACCTTGCTCGACCTCTGCGGCCTGCCGATCCCGGTAAACGCGCAGGGCCGCAGCTTCGCGGCGCTGGTCTCGGGGCGGAACTACAAACCGCGGGAAGCGGTCTTCGCGGAAAACATCATCCCCGAGGTCATCACCGGGGGCGCACTCGATCTGCCGTTCGAGCCGGGCAAGGGCGTGGGCGGCATCCAGCACCCCGACGCCAAGATGGTGCGAACGAGCCGCTGGAAGCTGAATTACTACCCCGGTCAGGGCGGTGAGCTGTACGATCTCAAGGAAGATCCGCAGGAGACTTACAACCGCTACATCGATCAGCGGGAGTTAGTAAGTGAGCTGAAGGGGGCGATACTGGACTGGCTGATCACCGCCGGCGAAGCCGACCAGATCGCCCCGCGCTGGCTGCTGTGAGCGGAACCAGGCCGGGTTACTGTCCCGGTTTCGCGAGGCGCTGGACGGTCAGGAACTTGAGGCGCTTCTGGGCTTCGCTGCGGGCCATGGGCGAGTAGTAATACCAGAAGTCGGCCTTGACGCGGGCCTGAACGCCCTTGGGGACGGGGAACGAGAAGGTCTCGGTTCGCTTCTCTTCCGAGGCCAGGCGGGTATCGGAGAGCACCTTGGCGCCCTTGAGGATGGCGAGGTGCTCGCGCTCGAGCGGGTTGCCTTGCTGGTCGGCCACGCGGCGGCGGTAGACGCGCTCGCCGCGGAAGCGGCCGCCATCATAGGACTCGACGTTGACCTCGAGCACGATCTGGCGCAGCGCCGAGCCGGTGGGCACGAAATGACCGGCGATGCGGTTGGTGACCTCGACGGTCACCTTCAACTGGTCGCTCTCGCGAGCGGTCACCAGATTAGCGGAGATGGTCTTGATGAGCTGCTCCAGCGAATGGCTGCCGGGCATCTGGTGCAGGTTGACCTTGGCTTCGCCGGAGCGCTGGATGCGAGGGTCCACGACCTGGCCGGCCACGCGGTACATGTGGCAGGACTGGCAGGTCTTGCCCTCCCTGGCGGCGCGGCTCTCCTTCCATTCCGAGTAGGTAGTCAGCACCGGAAAGCCGAGCGAGTTCTTGTAGTCGTGACAGGGAGCGCAAGTCACCGAAGAAGAGTGCACCGGAGAGTAGACAGTGGCGTGGCCGGGCGAGCTGGCCAGCTTGGAAGGGCCGCTCTTGACCAGCGAGAACTCCACCTTAAACCGCGCGTTGCCGGGCGCCAGCGACACGTCCTGGATGGAGTGGCAGAAGTCGCAGGTAACGCCCTCCCAGCCCACTTTGGTGCGCAGCGCCAGGTCTCCCGTCCGCACGGCCACCGGCGCGTGGCAACCGAGGCAGAGCTTACGCGCCATGCCGTTGGATTCGCTTTCGGCCAGCTCGAGCGCGTCCTGGAACAGGCGGCTCTCCATCGCGCGGGCGTGAGCCGAGGTCTTCCAGGCCTCGTGGATGGCGCGGTGACACCGCCCGCAGGCCTCGGCGCTGGCCGGCGACTCCATGTCCGCGGGCGCCGCGGCCAGGACGCCGGCGGCCAGGACGACCGGCAGGAGCAGGAATAGGGACCGCAGCATCAGTCACCTCCTGAAGAGATTCGAGCTTCCCTCGACCTGCGTTCGATCGAGCGCAGGGCCAGCCACAGTCCGGCGATGGTGAGGGAGATGGCCGCCAGCGAGAACAGCAGCCCCAGCCGGCGGACGTCTCTTTCGCGGAGCGCAGCCTGGCCGGCGCGGTGGGTCTCGGCTGCGATCGCCAGCCCCTCCTTGGCCGGGGCAGCCACTGCCTCCAGTTGAGACACATGAACCGCGACCCTTGCTTTCACCAGCGCCTCGCGCCCTTCCTGCTGGCGCAAGACGGCCTCGGAGACTTCCATGCCGTCCCGGGCCGCCTGGGCGAGGATCCGATCCGAGCGATCGAGCGCCGCGTTCAGACCGGAGATCAATTTGGCCATCTCCGTAGCGGCTGCGCCGCCGGCCGAGGCGGCCTCGTGGCACTGCGCACAGACGGCGTTGGCGCCGGCCAGCAGCTCGATGGAAGTCCGGAGCACCTTGTGGTTGCCGTGGCAGACGGCGCATCCCCCCATGCCGGCCGCGGTGAAGATGGACTTGTGGGGGCTCTTCCGGATGAGATCTTCCAGCAGCGCGTGGCAGGAACCGCACACCGCGGCCACCGAGGTCACCTGCGGCGGGGTGGCGCCGTGATTGCCGTGGCAGGAAGCGCAACTGGGCGCCGAGAGGTCGCGCCGCTTGGCCAGCGCCTCCCAGTGGACGCTCTGGCGGTACTCCTCGAACTGCACGGTGGGCAGCTTGTACCTGGCCATAAGGGCCGCGTTGGCGTGGCAGCGCGCGCAGGTCTGGGGCAGGCGCAGCGGGTGCACCGGCGAAAGCGCGTCTTTGACCTCGCGGATGTCGTGCACGCCGTGGCAGTCCACGCAGTTGGCCACGGCCGTATCGCCGGCGGCCAGCCGCTTGCCGTGCATGCTGGTCCGATACTGGGCGAGCTGGTCCACCCGCTGCTGCGGCCTGAACTTGTGGATCAGGTTGGCGTCGCTGTGGCAGCGGGCGCACATTCGCGGCACCTCGGTGCGGGCAATCTTGCCGAGGTATCCGCGCGCCCGGCTCATGGCCGCAGCCGGGTCGTCCTGGGCGGGATCGCCGCCGTGGCAACTGGCGCAGCCAAAACCGCGGCGCGCGTGTACGTCATTCTTGAAGGCGGCCGCCGGAGCGGCCAGGTTGCCATCCAGGGCCGAATGGCACTCCAGGCAGGAGTCCTTGGCCGCCGGCGCGAGGGCGGGCGGCAGTAAGGCCGCGATCAGCAAGGCTGGCCAGCGTCTCATTTGAAGTACCCCAGGATGGAAAACGTCGAGTAGTAAGCGATCATCAGCACGCCGGCGCCGGTCACCAGCCGCGTGCGCTCCCGGCCCTGGCGGTTGTCGGCCCAGAAGGGTAACAGGCACCACCAGACCATCAGCAGGCCGAAGCCGAAGATCCCCAGCAACTCGCCCTCGACGAAGAAGACGTGGGCGGGAATCAGCTTCAGCGTATAGAAGGGCGCCAGGAAGTACCACTCGGGGCGGATCCCGGCCGGCGCGGCGGCAAAGGGGTCCGCTTTCTCGCCCAACTCCCAGGGGAACAGCGCCGCCAGCACGCCGAGCACGGCCAGCGCGCCGTACCAGGCCATCAGCTCACGCAGGAAGAAGTTGGGAGTGAACGGCATCTGCGGGACCTGCTGGCCGAGTTGGCGGTACTTCTCCTCCACCCGGGGCGGCGAGCTGATCCCATGCCGCTGCACCAGCGCCAGGTGAATGGCCAGCAGCACCGTGGTCAAGCCGGGCAGCACGGCCACGTGAAAACCGAAGAAGCGCGTCAGCGTGGCCCCGCCGACGTCGTCGCCGCCCCGCAGGAAGCGGGCCAGCGCCTCCCCGACCCAGGGAACGCTGGCGGCCATGTCGGTGCCCACCTTGGTGGCGAAAAAGGAGATAGTGTTCCAGGGCAGCAGGTAGCCGCTGAAACCGAAGCCCAGCGCCAGGCCGGCCAGCGCGATGCCGCTCAGCCAGGTCAGCTCGCGCGGCCGCCGGTAGCCGCGCAGGAACACCACGCTGAACATGTGAATGAAGACGGTGAGGATCATCAGATTGGACGACCAGCTATGGATGGAGCGGATCAGCCAGCCGAACTGCACGCGGGTAACGACGAACTGCACGCTTTCGAACGCCTCGGTGGCCGTCGGCCGGTAGTACAGCAGCAGCAGGATGCCGGTCAGCACCTGGATGACGAACAGGAACAGCGTGATCCCCCCGAACAGGTACCAGGTCGTCCCCGAGTGCACCGGCACCGTCTTGTGGGCGATGAACTCGATGATCGCAGCCAGCCCCAGCCGCTCCTCCAACCATCCGCCGATCCGGCTCTTGAGTGTCTTCAGTTGGGTAGCCACCGTGCCCGTCTCCTCAGCCGCGCCTGGAAATGACCAGATCGTTGCCGCGCACCCGCACCGCGAATTCCTCCAGCGGCCGGGGCGGCGGCCCGGAAACCACTTTCCCGTTCAGGTCATAGAAGCCATTATGGCAGGCGCACCAGATCTGCTGGCTGGCGGCTTGAAACTGCACCGTGCAGTTCAGGTGGGTGCAGATTCCCGTGTAGGCCCGCCACTCGGTCTCGTTGACCCGGATGAGCAGCACGGGTTTGCTGCCGAACTTCACCAGCTTGCCGCTGTTGGGGAGCAAGTCCTGGGTCTTGCCGGCAACCACCTCGTTCACCGTCGCCTCGGGCACCGCGGGCGGGTTCATGAACCTGATCACCGGGTAAAGGAAGGCGCCCAGCGAGGCGCTGATGCCACCACCGAGCAGCCACCGAACCAAGTTGCGACGATCTTGCGAAGTAGGTCCCACTGAGGAATCCTATCGTTGCGCTGTCCCACTGTCAAGCGGCCCCCGTGGACATCCAGCAGTTTCGGAAGTCTGGCGGGGCAGGGGGCGGCGGGCTCGGCGCTGGGGAATTCGAGAGGACCGCGTCGCCCGCGCCGCCGTTGAAGCGACGCGGGCCCCGGCTCAGTTCTTCCGGGCCCTCAGGTTGTCAAAGAGCAGCACCCCCGACAAATTTAGCCCAGCCTCAGCCTTCACTCTAACTGCTGTCAAGTCGGCCAGGCTGTCGACTATCCTACTGATTCTGCGCAGGAAGGCGTGAAATGGCGGTTCCAGTTTCTGGCTACAAGCCGAGAAGCTGAAGCGCACGGGCCTGCAGCGGCGTGGCTTCGGTCAACTGCTGGAAGGCTGTACCCCTCGTGTCGGAAGGAATCCTGCCGGTGTTGCGGCAGCGCGTGGCCAAATGGTGGAGGAGCGTGGGGAAGCTTTGCACCGGCAGGCCGTCGGCGGTGAGGCGGGTGGCCTTCTTGTGCGGACCTGATCCGCATGAAGCTCACGAGCTTTCGGGCCAACGACGAAGCGCAGCTTAAGGATCTGGATGAGGCCGGGCTCATCACGCCGGAGATCGAAGCCGGTCTTTCGCCGCTCCTCGCGGAGAGATTGGCTCAGGTTCGCGCCCGCGGGTAGAGAGATCGGGGCACTCTCGCAAGATCGGCTGCCGCACGGATTGAAAGGCGCCGCTTGCGGGGTCCGTGCGACCTGTCCGGGAAGCCGACTGCGCGACCATGCGAGTGCTCACTCCAGCCGGAGGGCCGCGGCCGATAGCTTTCGAATGGGCGATCCGACCGGAACCGGCTCACTTTCCGGGAACGCAACTTCCCAAAAGCTGAGTCGCCCGCTATTTGTCCCGAGAGACCCGGAAGGCTTCGCCCTCGGCATTTTCGCGCACCAACATGCCCTCGTTCGGACCGGTGATCTTTAGCCGGAAGTTGACCGGCGGATCGTTTGCGGTTCGAGCGCCGTGCGAGCGGCGGTGACTTACGCGAAAGTCGAGCGCCTTGCCATCGAACTTCATGGCAAACAGGGGTTCGGGGATGCCTGGGGCGGAACGCGCCGGCTGCCCATCGCCGCGACGAATGAGATAGAAGAGGATCGCGCCGGTCAGATCGCCGCCTTCGTCCGAAATTGTCATTACAAGCGCAGGAACGCCGTCCATTTCGGCCCGCCAAACACCGGTCACGGCCGAGATCTTGTCGGCTGAGGACGCCGCCGAAGCGCAACTCAAAACCAATGTTAGCAGCAGCTTCATGGTTCTGCTTGAATTGTAGATCAAAGCTGGATGGAAATGGGAAACGGTGCTACCGGAACGTGACCGGAGCCATTACCGATCACCATTCTGGTTGTGCGCGGTTGACGGCGTACTCGCAAGCAATCCACTTAGCCGAAAGACGCCGTACTCGTACGGGCGCCTGTTCGACGGGGCCGCGCACCCAGGGAGGCAAACCCAAAGCCCTACAGGCGGGAGCGCAACATCGGGGGGCTGGTCCGTGTTCCATCTATAGAGCATGCTTGGAAGAAGAATCCTCACCGTCCTGCTGCTCGGCTGGCTGGGCTGGGCGGCGCACCCCGACTATTTCCCGCTCCACGTCGGCAACCAGTGGGTGTACCGCGGCGGGGGTACCCGCGGCGAGAGCACGCTGGTCCTGGAGATCACCCGCACCGGCGAGTTCAACGGCAAGATCTACTGGCTGCTGCACGGTCTTCCCGGCAGCGACTACTGGCTGCGCATGGATGATGCCGGCACGTTGTGGGCCTTCAACCCGGATCGCAACAGCGAGGAAGTCTGGTACGCTTTCCAGGCATCAGAAGGCCAACCCTACACGACGGCGGTGCCGGGCAACTGTTGCGGCCGCGGCATGATTTCATCCCGCAAGGCGACGTACAAAGGACCTATCGGCGAAGTTGATTACGCGCTGGAAGTGCGGTACCCCGGCGTCTTCCAGGTGGGCCTCGATCGCGAGCTGTTCCTGCCCTACATCGGGATGGTTCACCGCACTCAGGCCACCGGCGGGCCTTCTTATGCAACTTACGACCTGATCTACTCGCGCACCGGCGGGGTCACGGTGATCGCCGAGCCGGAGCTTAGTATCGGCCTCACGCTGGATCAGCACCTGTACACGGCCAACCTGATGCCTCCGATCGACCCGCAGCGCAGCGTGCCGCTGATGACGGCGCGGCTGACGCTGCGCAACACGACCCGGCAGCCGGTCGAGCTCACGTTCCCCACGGGGCAAACCTACGACCTGGTCATCAGGAACGAGAAAGGCGAGGTGGTGTACCGCTGGTCGGACGGAAAGTTCTTCACCATGGCCTTCCGTAGCGAGTCCTTCGCCGGCGAGAAGAACTGGGTGATCCCGGTGCGGCTGGGGGCCGAGGGCAAGCCCTGGCCACAGGGCAAGTACGTTGCCGAGGGCTCGCTTACCGCAACCGCGCCGCGCAGTTTCTCCGCCTCGGTGGGCTTCGAGATCCGGTACGTGTATTAAGCTGGGCGCGTGGGCAGGCGTCTCTGGCTCTGGCTGATTCCCGTCGCCGCCGGTGCGACCCTCCAGACTGCGGTCGAGCGAAGCATGGCGGGGCGAGCGGGCGTCGTGCTGGTGGCCGAGGCCAGCTCGGGGCGGCTGCTGGCGCATCATGGCCTGGAGGCGGCGGCAAAGCGGCTGGTCTCGCCCGGCTCCACGGTGAAGCCGTTCGTTCTGACGGCCCTGCTCGAATCCGGCAGGGCCGGCAGGCTGGCGTGCGAGGCGCGGGTGCGGCTGGCGGGGCGCAGGCTCGACTGCACCCATCCGGCGCCGGCGGCGCCGCTGGAGCCGGCGAGCGCGCTGGCGTACTCCTGCAACTCGTACTTCGTCCGGATGGCGGTGCGGCTGGATCCCGCCGGGTTGGCTGCCGCGCTCCGGCGCGCCGGGCTGGCCTCGCGGACCGGCCTGGCGGAAGCGGAGGCGGTTGGGACGGTGCGGAACGCCGCCAGTCTCGAAGAGCTGCAATTGCAGGCGCTGGGTGAAGCCGCTGTTGAAGTGACGCCCCTCGGGCTGCTGGCGGCATACCGGCAGCTTGCGCTGCGGCGGGCGAAGAACGATGCCCGGCTGGCCCCCGTGTTCGAAGGGCTGGAGGGCGCGACCGCTTACGGCAGCGGGCAGCTTGCGCGGCCACCGGGCCTGACGGTGGCGGGCAAGACGGGCACGTCGGCCAGCCGCGACCGCGGCTGGACCCACGCCTGGTTCGCCGGCTACGCGCCGGCGGCGGCGCCCGAGATCGTCGTGGTGGTGTTTCTCGAACAGGGACGCGGCGGGGCGGACGCGGCTCCGGTGGCCGGCGCGATCTTCGCGGAATGGGGTGAGAGCAGGACGGCACGGCGGGACAGGCGTGAGGTCACCGTGCGGCTGCACTGGCTGACGCCGTCTCCGGACGCTAAGGTGGTGTGCCTGCCGCTGGAGGAATACGTGGCCGCGGTGCTGGCCGGCGAGAGCAGCGTATTCGCCTCCGAGGAGGCGCAGAAAGCGATGGCGGTCGCCGCCCGAACTTACGCGGTGCGCCACCTCGGGCGCCATCGCGCCGAGGGCTTCGACTTCTGCGACACCACCCACTGCCAGGACCTGCGGCTGGCCGCATTGACGGACCGGCTGCGCGCGGCGACCGAGGCCACCGAGGGCGAGCTGCTCTGGTACGAAGGCTCGCCCGCCCTGACCTATTACCACCGCCACTGCGCGGGGACGACGGAAGCGGCGCACCGGGTGTGGCCCGGCATCCGTGCGCCGTACCTGGTCCAGCAGAGCGACACGTTTTGCACCGGCAGCGGCCGCGACGAGTGGCACTCGCGCGCCGGGAGAGAGGAGTTGCGGCAGGCGCTCCGGCTGGCGGGCATCAAGCTGGCGGCCGGGCCGTTGACGGTGGAGGTTATCCGCCGCACGCCGTCGGGCCGCGCCGAGGAACTCAGGGTGAGCGGGGCGCGGGTGAGCGCGGCCGCGTTCCATCTTGCCGTGGGAAGGGCGCTGGGCTGGGACGTGGTGCGCAGCAACCTTTACGAGGTCACGGAGTCGTCCGGCGGCCCGGCCTTCCGGGGCTACGGCTCGGGCCACGGCGTCGGGTTGTGCCAGGCCGGGGCGGCGCGGCGCGGCGAGCAGGGTCACAACTACCGCCAGATCCTCGCCTTCTACTATCCGGGCACGGCGCTCGGCGTCGGGGCGCGGGGGTTCGCCTGGACGCGGATGGGCGGCGAGCGGGTCGAGGTCTGGAGCACAAGGCCGCAAGAGGATCGATCGCTGGTGGCGCTGGCCGACCGCCTGACGAGCGAAGCCGAGCGCCGCGCGGGCTTCGCGATCGGCTTCCGGCCGCGCCTCAGGGTTTACCCGTCGGTGGCGGCATACCGCGATGCCACCGGCGAGCCGGGCTGGATCGCGGCCAGCACGTCGGGACAGACGGTCCGGCTCCAGCCGCTGCGGGTGCTGCGCTCCCGCGGCCCGCTGGAGGCGACGCTGCTGCACGAGATGCTGCACCTGGCGGTGGACAGCCGCGCGCACCCCAATACGCCGCCGTGGTTCCGCGAGGGCCTGGTGCTGTATCTCGCCAACCCGGCAGAGCGTGCCGCCAGTCCGGTCCGGGCGCCGGACCGGGCGCTGGCGCAGCCGGCCAGCGAGGCCGAGATGCGCCAGGCCTATCGCTCGGCACAGGCGCGCGTGCGAGCGCTGGTCGATCGGCACGGGCGCGACGCCGCGATGGTGTGGCTCGAACGGGGCCTACCCGGTTTCGCGGCGAGCCAGCCGCCCGATCAGCGCCGCCAGTGAGAACCAGGCGGTGACCGCCAGCACGTAGGCGAGGCCGAAACGCGCGGCTACGCTGGCCGCCTGGCCGCCGAAGCTCCCGAGCTCCGGTATCCACCAGATCAGCCGGTACGGAATATAGGCTCCGGCGAAGACGAGGATGACGACGCCGGGCCAGTAGCGCCATTGCCCGGGGATTCGCAGCGCCGCGCGCACTGAAAAGCCGCCACCGGCGGCCTGGCTGATCAGCGGCAACAGCGCCAGCGCCAGCGCCGCCACGCCGACTTGCGTGCTCCGGCGCCATGAGGCCAACCAGAGCAGCGCGACCGAGACGGCGGCCAACAGCAGCAGGCAGATCATGAACAACGGCAGGCGGCGCAGCGCCTTCCAGGCCAAACCGCCGGCCGGCGGCTGCGGATGAAAAGCGGCCAGCGCGGCGGCATGCAGCCAGAGGGCGGCGAAGATGATCACGAGCGCAACGAACACGGAGAGCGCAACCTGCCAGACGGTCCGGTCCGGCAGCGACAGCCACCAGTACCCCAGCAGCAACAGCAGGGCGTTGCCGGCAAGCTGCGCGGCCAGCAGCCCTTTGCGGGCCCACACGTCAGCGAGGGGTATCATCGCACCTCCAGGGTCCGGCCTTCAGTGGTCGCAAGCTGTTGCGGCTGATACATCGGCTCGACGCGCGCCGGGCTGACGCGGAACTGGCCGGGGTTGGTCACCTTCAGCAGGTAGAAGTACTGGCCCTGCCCGCCGTTGAAGAAAGTCTGGAAGATCGCGGCGCGGTCGTCGTGGAACTCGCGCCGGGTGTACCAGGAACTCCACCAGGGCGGTTTTTCCTTCAGTTCGTAGAGATCGTCGCGGGCGATGAACTCGGCGCCCGAAGGAATCGGATCTTCCAGCATCAGGTAGCGCCAGCGGCCGCCGCTGAGGGTAAGACGGACGGCGAGCACATCGCCGCGCTGGACCGGGCCGGTGAGCGGCTCCAACGCATAAACGATCCGGCTGCCCTCGGGCGTGGGGGTGAGCTTGAAGTACTCGCGATGGAGGCTCAGCGCATCGCTGCCGGTGCGGGCCAGCGGGCCGGCGGGCGAGTAGTAACCGAGACGCGCCGACCAGTACAGCCGCCCATCGCCGCTCTTGCCGAGGCGGATGGTGTTCTTACCGGCGGCCAGCCCGGCGGCGGGGATGCGGATGGACGCCGGCGCGGGCGCGAGCGCGTCGGCCTGGGTGAAGCGGCGCGAGAAGACCTGCCGGCCGTTCACCGTGACCGTCGCGCTGAAGTCCGGGCGCAGCTCGGCGCTGCGGCGCAGGTAGTCGGTCAGCCCGTAGATCACCATCGCGGTCTGCTTGGTCGAAGACCAGTAATGGCCCTGGTCGCGGTGGTTGACCAGGTACAGGGCCGCTTTCTCCAGCAGCGGGCTTTGCGGCCGCAGCTTCGCGAGGAGCTTGAGCGCGTGGGCGGTTGCCTCGGGCGAAGCATCCATGTAGATGTCCATCAAGCCGTCGCGCTCGACCTGCCACCAGGCCTCGCGCTCGCTGACTCTGGCGGCGCTTTCCAGCAGCGCGGCCGCTTGAGCCGCGCGCTCATCGCCCGCCTGCTCCATCGCCAGGCCGAGCAGCGCCAGCCCGTAAGAGGTGAGCGAGGAGCGCTCCTCCCAGAGCTGGTCCCTACGGGCGGACTCCTTCTCTCCCGCCAGCGCGAGGGCGTAGAGGACGTAAGCACGCCGGTCGGCCGGTTCGCGTCCCATCTGCGGGAGCCGGTTGCGGAGCCAGGCGGCGGCGGCTTGCAGCCTGTGGTCCTGCACGCGGTAGCCGGCGGCGCGCGCCTGCTGTAACCCGGCGAGCACGTAGGCGGTCATGAAGGCGTCGCTATCGTCGGCCTCCCACCAGCCCCAGCCGCCGTCCTGGTGGTGGTAGTCGTATAGCCGGTCCAGGCCGGCGCGTATCTTCCTCTCCAGTTGGGCCGCGTCGATGGCCGGCTTCAATCCCAGCGCCTTCACCGCCTGCGCCACCACGACGTTTGGCAGGAAGCTGGACATGGTCTGCTCGGTGCAGCCGTAGGGGTAGGAGGTGAGGTATTCGAGCGCGCCGAAGATGGCGCCGGCCAGCGAGGGCGCAACCTCGATCTCGAGCGTGCGAGAGCCTGGCGCGGCCTCCGGCGGGAAGCTGAGTTCGACCTCGGTTTCCGCGCGGGGTTCCGCGAGCGATCCTCCCTTGGCCTGCGACAGCTTGACCCCGTACGGCAACACCGGCAGCGTCAGTTCGAGCGCGTCGGATTCCTCGTCGCTGAGAGCCTTGGCCAGCAGCACCGCCTTGCCGGGCGCGCCGGCGCGGAGGCGGCAGTCGATCTGCACCTGGCCTTTGCTGGCGACCTTGATGTCGCGGGAGGCGTTGTCGAGGATCTCGACGCCTTCGGCCGAGAGGGAAACGCGGGCATCCTTGTCGGTGGCCAGGTAGTTGTGTACGACCAGCGGGACGGTGACCTCGTCGCCTTCGGTGAAGAAGCGCGGCGCGCCGAGGCGCACGATGAAGTTCTTACGCACGATGGTCTTGTGCACGGCGGCGCCGACCTTGGTGTCGGCGGTGACGCCGCGGGCGGTGGCCCGCCAGGTGGTGAGCGCGTCGGGGAAGGAGACCTGGGCCTCGGCGCGCCCGTCGGCGCCGGTGCTGAGGTCGGCCACCCAGTAGATGGTGTCCGGGAACACCCGGCGCACCTTGGGCTCGACCAGCCGCTCCGGCTTGAGCTGGGCCCGCGCTCCCGCCGGCCGCACGCGCGCGAGCTGCATGCGCCGCTTACCCGCCTCGCCGCTGAAGTAGTAACTCAGCGAGGAATCGGTGCTGACGCCGTTGTAAGTGCGGCCGTAAAAGAAACTGGTCAGGCTCGGCACGGTTTCCGGACGGACGGCGTAGATCGCTTCGTCCACCACGCCGAGGCTGAACTCGGCCGAGACCGGCCGGCCGGCGTGGTCCTTGGCTTCGATCGCGAACGTCCCGCTCTCGCCGGGCTTGTACTCGCTCTTGGAGGAGCGGACCTCGACGGCCAACTGCTGCTCCAGCGCCGGCGCCTTGATGCTCTTGCTGCCCTGGTGAAGCTGGTGGTCGCGAAGGAAAACGGCATTCAAGAAGAAATTCGGAACGTACTCGGGACGGATGGGAACCTCGACGGTCACCGTCGGGCCGCTAGCGGTGACCAGCTCGGAGGTGTAAAGCCCGCGTCCTTCGGTGGTGACCCAGAGGTGGGCCTCGGGAACGCCGGTGACGATCAGCACCCGGGCCACCTCGCCCGGGCGGTACGACTTCTTGTCGGGGACGATCTGGAGCCGCTCGGCCCGCGGGCCGTACCACGACTGACCGCCGGTGACCCAAACCCAGGCCGCGTCCTCGACCTCGCGGCCCTCGGGCGTGCGGGACCTCACCCGGGCGATGAGCGAGCCGCTGGCGCCCGGCAGCTCCACCTGGGCCGTGCCGGCCGCGTCGGTCTGGCCTTCGGCGGTAGCCACCACCTGGCCCTGCGGTTGCTGCCAGCGCCATTCGGCCAGCTCGACGCGGAACGGCGCCTGGGGAACGGGCTTGCCGTCGTAATCGCGCGTCTCGATGTTGAGCCGGATCTTGTCCTGCGGCGAATAGACGTACTGAGCGGGCGCCACGTGCACCAGGTAGCTGCCGACGGTGGCCAGGGCGGCGCCCGAGCCGGAGATCTCGCGGTTGCTCGCGTCGGTGACGCGCGCTTCGATGCGGTAGCGCTGGTCATGAGCGGCGTGCTCGGTGGGGATCTGGATTGTAAGCTTCCCTTCGGCGTCCAATTGGCCGGAGGCTTCCAGGATCTGCTCCCCGCTGCGGTCGCCGTACTCGTCCTCGAACCCCGGCTCCTCTTCTTCCTCGGCGTAGTAGGGCAGCCAGTAACGCGAGCGATGCACGACGTAGGCGATCTTGGCGTGGGCGACCGGCTCGCCGTAGTAGTAGCGCGCTTCGACGGCGGCCTGAACCGGCTCGCCCTGCAAGACGCGCCGCCTCTGCGGCACGACTTTGACCTCGTATTCGGGCTTGCGGTACTCCTCGACCTGGAAGCCCCAGCTACTGGCATGCTCGCCCGCTCTCAGCTCAACCTGGTAGTAGCCGAGCGGCGCCGCCTCGGCGAGCGTGAGATCGCCGTGCACGGTTCCCGTCGCCGACAACGGCAGTGTGCGGCGAAAGACCGGCCTGTTCTCCGGATCGTTGACCCGCACTTCGACCTGGCGCTCGGCGGGCAGCCGGTAGCCGCTTTCCTCCTGCGCGCGCAGGATGCCGCGGAAGTGTACGGTGTGGCCGGGCCGGTAAACGGGCCGGTCGGTGTAAACGTAGCCGGTGTAATCGTGCTGGGAGCTGGCGCCCAGGTTCCAGCGGCCCACGCTGACGGCGGCGAAATCCGCGCCGCGGCGGGCCATCACCACGGTGTCGTCGGGCGGGTTCGGGTTGGCGCCGAATCGGGTTTCCACCAAGCCGCCGGCGCCGCTGCGCAGCCGGAGGGGCTGCGGCTGGCCGGTGCGGATGGTTACCTCACAGCCCTCGACCGGCGCTCCGGTGCGGCGATCGAGCACCCACGCCAGCAGCCGCCCCGGCGCGCCCTTGGTCACCACCGCGAGGTCGGTGATCGATACGATCGTGTAGGCCTGGAGCTGGCCGTCGGTCGCCTCGACCGCGTAGAGACCCTTCTCGGTCACGTTGACGGGGATGGTCCGGCTTTCCCAGCGGCGTCCCCGCGAGACGTCCTGGCGCCAGACCGCCACCACCTGCTGCGGGTTGAGAAGGGGCACGGCCGCAAACTCGGCAACCGGCGCGGCCGCCCGTGAAACCGGCTGCTGCTCGCGCTGGAGCAGCCAGTCGCGCACGCCCGCCCGCGCCTCGGAATCGAATTGCATCCGGAAGACATTGCGCACGCGCAGCCGCACGCGCGCCTTCCAGCGGTGGAAACGCTCGAGCGGCGTCAGTTCGTCGGGCTTGCGCGCGGCGTGCCCGCCGAAGGAGTGCGCCTCCTCCAGCCGGAGGAAAAACGTCACCGGGTCGTTGACGCGGTAAACGCGAAACTCCAGCGCGTTGAGGCCGTGGGCCCAGAACTGGATGGCGGGCCGCTGGCCGGGCGCGAAGGTCTGGCTGCTGCTCAGGGAGAAGAAAGGCTGGCCCTCGTCGAACTGCGCGATCGAGGGAAAGGCCAGCGCCAGCAAGAGGACGAGGAGGACTTGGCGCAGAAGCATGGTTTAGAGCTCCTGGCGGAGTATGTTCCAGCGGAAGACGCCGGCGAAGTTCTGGTTGCCGGCAGCCGGTCTCCAGCGCGGCTCCGGGTGGCGCTGGAGTTCTTCGAGCGAGGGGCGGCGGATCTCGCCGCGGGTCTTCCCGGCGGGGCCGGTGTGGTACACGACGAAGTCCGCCGGGCCGGGGTCGAGCGGGCTCGGCCCAAGAAAGATCATCACATGATTGGGCAGGTCGTGCTCGAGCTGCCGGTAGAAGAGCAGGTCGCCGGGATTGGCGCGGCGGACGTCGCGGCTGACGAAGTGGCAGTTGCGCCGGACGAGCGTGAGGGCGTCGGCGTATTCCGCGAAAGCGCCGTTCGCCAGGTCCAAGGGAGTAAAGGGACCCGGGGCGATGCGAAAGAGTCGCGGGCCGAGCGGCGTGAACGGATACCGGTACTTGCGCACACCCGGCCCGGGCGGCGCGGCCGGCAGGTTCAACGCGCTGGCCCAGGCGCCGTCGTGCTCGCGCAAGGCCTCGCGGTAGGCGAAGCGGACGAGCGCGGCGCAGTCGCCGATCTCTCGCGGCAGGTCTTCGGGGCGGGCGAAGAACTGCGCTTCGGCCAGGAACGTGAACCAGCGCGTGAAGGCCCGGCGGTCGGCCTCGTCATCGAGGCGGAGGAAGTCGGGCGTTCCGTCGCCGGCGAAATCGGCGCTGGCCCAGGGCGCGCCCGAAGGCGCCGCCGCCGGCGAGGCAGCCGGGCGGCGGCCACGGGTCAGCAAGACAGCGGCCAGCGTGGCAGCGCCCGCCAGCGTCACTGTCAACACCACCAGCCATCCCCGCACCGCGCGATTATAGCGCACGGCCAAATTCGGTGACAGGCTACGCTTTCACCTATTTCATGCCGCCGCCGAAAGACTGAATTAGTGAAAGCGTAGCCTGTCACCGAATTAAGCTGACCCGCGGCGTACAATGAGAAAGGTATGCCCTTTGCCTCCATCCCCGAGGCGCTCGAAGATCTTCGCGCCGGCCGCATGCTGGTGGTGGTGGATGACGAGGACCGGGAGAATGAGGGTGACCTGACGGCCGCCGCCGAGAAAGTCACCCCCGAGATCATCAATTTCATGGCCACCCACGGCCGTGGCCTGATCTGCCTGGCGCTGACCCCGGAGCGGTGCGACGAACTGGATCTGCCGCTCATCTCGGCTTGCAACACCTCGCGGTTTGGCACCGCCTTCTGCGAGTCGATCGACGCGCGCGAGGGCGTCACCACCGGCATTTCGGCGCATGATCGCGCCCGCACCATCCAGGTGGCCATCGACCCGGGCGCGACGCCGCGCGACCTGGCGCGGCCGGGTCACATCTTCCCCCTGCGCGCCCGCCGCGGCGGGGTGCTGGTGCGCGCCGGCCAGACCGAGTCGGCGGTGGACCTGGTCCGGCTGGCCGGCTTGACTCCCGCCGGCGTCATTTGCGAAATCATGAACCCGGACGGCACCATGGCCCGCGTGCCGCAACTGGAGGAGTTCTGCGCCCGGCACCGGATGAAGATGATCTCGGTGGCCGAGCTGATCCGCCACCGCTTGCACCACGAGCGCTTCATACGCCGGGTGGCCGAGGGCCGGCTGCCGACCGAGTTCGGCGAATTCCGCAGCTTCGCCTACTCCGCCGCGGCCGAGCCGGAGATGCACCTGGCGTTGGTGCGCGGCGAAGTGGCCGGACGGGAGGGCGTGCTCGTCCGCATGCACTCGCATTGCATTTATGGAGACGTGTTCGGCGCGACCTCCTGCGACTGCCACCGCACCATCCGGGCCTCGCTGGCCCGCATCGCCGAAGAGGGCGCCGGCGTCCTGGTCTACCTGCACCAGACCGGGCCCGGCCTCCGGTTCGAGACTGGCGAGACCGGCGCCGCGCACCTGGTGACCCACGCCCGCGATTTCATGCACTACGCCACCGCCGACGGGCAGCGGCTGCTCCAGTACGAGATCGGCATCGGCGCCCAGATCCTCTCCGACCTCGGGCTGCACACCATCCGCCTGCTGACCAACCACCCGCGCAAGATCGTCGGGCTGGAAGGCTTCGGCATCGAGGTGGTCGAGCAGGTCCCGGTGCTGTCGGTAGGATAAGCCTCCCGGCTTGTCAATCTGAATCGGGAGATAATGCCCCAGCCTCGGGGACCGGAGGAGCCTGGAATTTCGGTGACAGGCGACGAAATTCGTCATCGGATCGGGCCGAAGCGTCTGCCTCGGGTGCGCCGCTGCGTACGGGGTCATGCGCGCCTGCGGCGCCGGAGCGTTTCTTCCGCGGCTCGTCCCCTGGCGCAAGGAGCCTGCCTGCTTCCCGTACCTGGCCGTGCTGGCCATCTTGTTCTTCATCGCCTCCTGCCGGATGGCTGGTTCCCTCAGCGGAGGGGACCTCTTCTTTGCCTCCGTGGCGAGTTCCGCCGCGCTTCTGGTGCTGAGCGCGCTGGTGGCGTGGGCGTACCTGAAGTCGCGAGTCCGCCTGGCCTCCGTGGTCCTTGGCACTGCGGCGCCCCTGGCCTTCGCCATCATCATCGTTTCCTCTCTCGATCCGGTCCGTTACCTCTCCACCGGCGGCCCAGGTACGTCCGGCGACGCGCCCAGCACCGAGGAGCTGGCCCGGTGGCACGCAGCACTGAACTACTTCGCCAGACGCCGTCTGGGGGGCTCCCGGGGTTCGTCGCAGGCGGACTATGCCTCAGCCTGGGACAGTTGCTCCAAGTCTGAGAAGCTGCATTTGATCCACTTGGCCAGGCACGGCCTGATGAATCCGAAAGCTGCGGATATCACCCGCGCGTTGCTCGCGAGCGGCCTGCTCCGCCGCGACAGCGGGGGCCGCATCGAGTTCTCCGATCCTGGCTTCCGGGCTTTCGTTAGGACGGCCGAGCCGCCGGAACGGGTCCGCGAGTGGGAGGCTGAGGACCGTGGACGCTTGCGTGTTCCCTGGGTGCCGCTGCTTTTTCTCACCGGCGGCCAGACCAGCAGTGTCTGACGCTCCGTGGGACAGGCGGTTCCACCTGTCGCCCGCCGGGTACGCTGTTACCGGATACTCACCGTCACCGCGTTGGCCTTCTGGCCGTCCACCGTCAGCGCGATGGGCACTTCGCCCTTGCCGGCCAGCGCCCGCGGGATGCGCACGTTGACCTGGTCCAGGCCCGGGTATTGCCGCCTGCGGCCCGTCCGCCTGATCGGCCCGCCCGACAGGGACACAATCAGACTGAACGCCGGCAGCGTAACCACGGGACGTACTACGCGCATTCCGTTGCTCCTCTCCCGCGGAATCCCCGCGCGGCGGCCACCAAACCGGTGTGGAACATGCCCCGGTCGAGCGCGCCGAAGTCCACCGACTCCACCCCCTACCCGCCCTTTCGCGCCCTTACGGACGGATTACGATCAAGACATCGTTGGTCATGGCACGCCGCTTGTCGGAGCCCAGGCCGAACCTGGTTCCCAACAAGGACAAAACCGCGCCCGCCCTGAGGCACGTGCGGTGATCAGCCGCAACCACCCTGCCACCGGCTTCGAACGGCCGGAGGGCCACCTCTTCCATGGCTCTCGTGAGCGCCTCCGTCTCCGTTCTCACCCTGCAGATCCGGCGCACGCGGTCAATCAAGCGCTGGCCAAGAAGCCAGGTTTTCTTTCGAAACGCGGCCATGCCGGTTCCTCCTTCAGGACTTCTTCAGGAACTCCGCCACCGCCGCAACGGCCACGGCGGCGCACACCCCCGCCATTGCTCGAAGCAGTCGCGACACTGGTTCAACTCCCCTCCCGCGGCTCGTCCGCCTGGCGCGGGCACGGCTCGACGTGCACCAGCACATCGGCCACCCAGTCCAGCGTCTCCTTGATGCGTATGCGCGCCTGGGTGGCGATGTCGTGCGAATCGCGCACCGTCAGGCGCGGGTCCACCTCCAGGTGCAGGTCCACGTGGTATTGGAGGCCGGTCTTGCGCGCGTAGCACTTCTCGACACCGCGCACGCCGGGCACCGTCATGGCCGCCTCGCGGATCGGGGTGACGAACTCGGCGGGCGGCATGGTGTCAATGAGCTGGAGCGAGGTATCCCGCACCACCCGCAGGGCCACGGAGATGACGATCGCCCCCACGGCGAACCCGCCGTAGTGGTCGGCGGCCAGGAAGCGCGACGGATCATAAAGCGTGAGGCCAAGCGCCGCCAGCGCCACCGTGCCGGAAAGAATGTCCACCGCGTCGTTCCAGGCGTCGGCCACCAGCGCCCCGCTCTGGATGCGGCGCCCTACGCGGAACTTGACGGTGGAGAGCGCCACCTTGGCGGCGATGGATCCCAGCAGTGGCCACAGGCCGTAGAGCGCGGGCGGCGTGTGCACCTCCTGTAGCCGCCGGAGCGAGTTCACGCAGATGCCCAACCCCGCCGCGGCCAGGACGAATCCCACCGTCAATCCGCTGAGCATCTCGAAGCGCCCGTGCCCGTAAGGATGGTCCTCGTCGGCTGGCCGGCCCGCCATCGCCAGCCCGAAGAAGACGATCGCCGAGGCCACCACGTCGCTGGCGGATTCGAAGCCGTCGGCCACCACCGAGGTCGAGCCGGCCATCCAGCCGACGATGATCTTCACCGCCGCCAGGACGGCGCTCGCCGCCACGCTGATGGTGGCGATCAGCTTGCCGGTCTTCAGCCTCCCGGACTGCGTGCGCGTCGGCATTCCTCAGGCCAATTATCGCCGATCCCGGCCCGCCGGCTGGTTGAGCCAGATGTCCAGCCGCGGCGTGTTGTGCCGGAAGGGCTTGCCGAGGATGTCCAGCCGGCCGTCGCCGTCCAGGTCGCCCAGCCTGCCTTCATGGATGCCTTGCCCCGTGCTGACCTCCTGCACACGGAATCTCCCCTTGCCGTTACCGTATAGCACCCGGATCTTCGAGTTGGCGTTGTCCACCGTCTTCGTCCACTGGGCCATTTCGCCGCAGAGGATGTCGAGGTTGCCGTCCCGGTCCACGTCGCCGGTGCCGAGCGTGTGACCGTGGTTCACCGGCGAGGACAGCAGGTCATGGCCGAGCCAGCCCTTCCGGGTCCACTCGAACCACTTCAGCGGCAGGACGTTGTCGCCGGGTCCGAACACCACCTCGGGGCGCCCGCCTTTTTTCAGGTCCCCGGCCGCCGCCCGCGAGAAGCGGTAGGCGTCGTCGATGACGTGGACGCGGAACTCGCTGCCCCGGACGTGCTCGAACCAGCGCCCGCCGCCGACGATGTCCGGCTTGCCGTCGCGGTTGAGGTCGGCCGCCGCCAGTCCCTCATGCTCTTCGCCCGACGCCCAGGTGTAAATCACCGCCGCCGGCCACGGCCCGACCCGGGGATCGGCGGGAATCTCGAACAGCAGCAGCGCTCGCGCCCGCTGGTTCCACGAGACCAGCTCCGCCTGCCCGTCGCCGTCGAAGTCGCCGAAGATCTGGTCGTGGTGCTTGCTCTGGCCGGTGTTCTTGATCTCGTACCGCTTCCAGTTGGCGCCCGGGTGGTAGTTCGGATAGGGGTTTTCCCACCACCAGATCTTGTTGCTGGCCGCGTCGCCGCCGAAGACGATGTCGGTGTCGCCGTCGCGGTCGATATCGTGAACGGCGCCGCCGGCCTCGATGCTCTGCATCGAGTCGTCGATGACGTACTTCCTCCACCCCTTCGCGCCGCGCCGGTACCAGACCACGCTGGGCGCGTTGCGCCGCCCGGCGATGATGAAGTCCTCGACCCTGTCCTTATCTACGTCGAGCACCAGGGTCGCCGTCGGCTCCGGCGCCGCATCGGGCACGGGAATCTCTCCCCGCGCGCTGGTCAAATGAGTCCACCGCACCTCACCGGCCGGCAATGCCGCCGCGATCAACACCACCATCCACCATCCACGATCCACGTTCCACGCTCCCTTGCGGTCGCTGCTCGGCGCCACAAGCGCCCTTGATCCGTCAAGCGCCGCTCTTCTTCCTGCGGCGCTTTGGGATCTTCGTCCGGCAGATGCGAAGGTTTTCCCGCGCCAGCCCATCCGTTGGGTCCATGGAGACGGCCCGCTCGAGGACCTTCTCCGCGTCCGCGAAGCGACCCGCCAGGAAGAGAGTCCAGCCAAGGTCGTTGACGAACTTCTGATTGCCCGGCTCCAGCTCAAGCGCACGGTCGGACGCCGCCAGCGCCTCGTCGTAGAAACCCTCGTGACCCGCGCAGCAGCCGAGGCCCTGATGCAACGCCGCCACGTCTGGGAACTTCACGACAGCGTCCCGGTACAGCGCCAGTCCGTCTTTGTACTCGCGACTCTGGATGAGAAAATCCCCGGCCTCGTCGATGATCTCGGCAAGGTCCGTAGTTTTCTCCGGCAACGATAGCAGCGACAAGAACAGCTTCCGCCCTTCAGCCTTTCTCCCGCGCTGGTATTCGACCGAACCCATGCTTAGAATGGCTGGCGCATAGGTTGGCTTCCACTCAAGTGCGCGCTCCAGAGCAGCCACAGCGCCCTCGATGTCACCGAGGCCGGTGCGAAAGATGCTGTCGGCGTATGCGGCTTCGGCCTCGAAGTCCCGTTCCTTGTTGCTAGCCTTCGGACGGCGCGACCCTGGTTTTCTCATGTGCCCTCCACTACCCACTCCCTAAAACAACCGCTCCTGCTTCTTCAGCGTCCCGAACGAGCCGATGTTGGCGATGA
>ERZ1292640.788-Hain-H43-02um-R1-788-length-26307-cov-7_pt1 | contig 26307 bp, 23 predicted proteins | sample MGYA00564404_ERZ1292640 | MGnify/ENA primary metagenome ERZ1292640 (study PRJEB36523, sample SAMEA6512636) | groundwater metagenome | collected 2019-01-08 | study: AquaDiva: Metagenomics assemblies of 32 groundwater samples | reverse complement strand
CGCTCGCCAGCACGTGCTGGGCGTAGATGTCGTCGTTCGTGCCGCTGCGGCCGTCGTACCAGGTGACAATGGCCCCCCCCGCCCCGTCCGAGACGATCGTGGCGTCCCACTGATCGTTCGCCGCGGTGCAGAGCGCGCGGCCGTCCGCGGGCCACGCCGGATCCACCGCACCGCTCGCCAGCACGTGCTGGGCGTAGATGTCGTCGTTCGTGCCGCTGCGGCCGTCGTACCAGGTGACAATGGCCCCCCCCGCCCCGTCCGAGACGATCGTGGCGTCCCACTGATCGTTCGCCGCGGTGCAGAGCGCGCGGCCGTCCGCGGGCCACGCCGGATCCACCGCACCGCTCGCCAGCACGTGCTGGGCGTAGATGTCCCAGCTGGCGCTCCGATCGTCGTGCCAGGTGACGATGGCGCCATCCGACCCGTCCGAGACGATCGTGGGGGTGGACTGATGGTACGCCGCGGTGCAGAGCGCGCGGCCGTCCGCGGGCCACGCGGGATCCACGGCACCGCTCGCCAGCACGTGCTGGGCGTAGATGTCGTCGTTCGTGCCGCTGCGGCCGTCCTCCCACGTGACGATGGCGCCCCCCGCTTCGTCCGAGACGATCGTGGGGTAGTACTGACTGTATGCCGCGGTGCAGAGCGCGCGGCCGTCCTCGGGCCACGCCGGATCCACGGCGCCGCTCGCCAGCACGTGCTGGGCGTAGATGTCGTTGTTCGTGCCGCTGCGGCCGTCGTGCCAGGTGACGATGGCCCCCCCCGCCCCGTCCGAGACGATCGTGGGGTCCCACTGATGGTTCGCCGCGGTGCAGAGCGCGCGGCCGTCCGCGGGCCACGCCGGATCCACCGCACCGCTCGCCAGCACGTGCTGGGCGTAGATGTCATAGTTCGTGCCGCTGCGAGCGTCGTGCCAAGTGACGATGGCGCCGCCCGCCCCGTCCGAGACGATCGTGGGGGAGGACTGAATGTTCGCCGCGGTGCAGAGCGGCAGGTTCGTGTACGGGCTTTTCGGCCAGGCCGCGAAAGCGAACCGGGGAACGAGAGCGATCGCGAGAATGGCGGTGCACAGCGCGCGGAACACGTGAGGCATGAGCATGGGTGCGGCCCTCGCTGGAAGCGCGTCGGCCGCCGGAACACAGCCCGGCAGCCATAACGCAGGTGTGGTGAATGAACGCGAACGCGGTACTGACGTTGTGATCGAATGCCGGCGCCTCATCGCGTCACCGCCAGCCGCCGCACGAGGTGCCGGCCCTCGACCTCGAGGCGCGCGAAGTAGAGGCCGGCGCGGACCGCCCGTCCCGAGGACAGAACTCTCATGCGCGAGGCCAAGTTTACGCCCGGCGGGACGCCGCGCTCCAGAGCCGTTTCGCCTCGCGGGGCGCCGGCCGACGCGCCTCACCTCCCGCGGGAACCTCCGGCAGCCGTCCGCGACCCCGCCCAAGCCGGCGCCGGCCTGCACGCGCCCGCGGCAGCACTCCCGCAGCCGCATCGCGGGTCGCTGTCGCGGGTTTGCCCGCCCTCCCGGCCTGCGCTAGGCTTCGCGCGTCGCAGTCCCACGGAGCCGGTCAATGCCCAAGCATCCCCAGGATCCGCTCGAGAGCCTGCAGCGCCAGGTCGAACGACTGTTCCACGACCTGGTCTACCACCGGCATCCCTCGTCCCACTTCGCCGAGCCCCGCTGGTCCCCGCCCGCCGACCTCGTCGTGTCCGAGCACGCCGCGCGCGTCATCCTCGAGCTGGCCGGCGTGCCGCGCGAAGGCGTCAAGGTCCAGCTGCGCGGCAACGTGCTCGAGGTGAGCGGCCGGCGCGACCCGCCGCACGAGTCCGCGGGCACGCACTACCACCGGGCGGAGATCTACTTCGGTGACTTCCACCGCGTGGTGGAGCTGCCCTGGGAGGCCGACCCTTCGAAGGTCGAGGCGGTCTACCGCGACGGGATGCTCGAGATTCGCCTCAGGCCCGCGCCGGTGTCGCTGCGCACCGAGGTGCCGATCGAAGAACAGGGAACCTCATGAGCGAGCGACGCCGCGCTCCCCATGAGAAGGACCTGATGCCCGGCCGCGCCCGCAAGATCACGGTGGCTGCCGAGTCCGGGAGCGCGCCCGAGACCGGCACGCCCGAGCCCGGCTCGATCCGCGAGCTGCCGGTGCTGCCGGTGCGGCACACCGTACTGTTCCCGTTCGCGCTGCTGCCCCTGAACGTCGGTCGCGAGCGCAGCGTCGCGCTCCTCAACGACGTCATGGCCGGCGACCGCACCATCGCGGTGGTCGCGCAGAAGGACGGCACGGTCGAGGAGCCCACGTTCGACGACCTGCACGCGATCGGCACCCAAGGCACGGTGCTGCGGATGCTGCGCTTCCCCGACGACCGCTACTCGGTGCTGGTGCAGGGCGTCGCGCGCATCCGGCTGGTGCAGCCGGTGGCCGATACGCCCTACCTCAAGGCGCGCTTCGAGGCCCTGGGCGAGACCACCGACACCGGCGTCGAGACCCAGGCGCTGGTCAAGAACGTCACCGAGCAGTTCGAGCGCATGGTGGCGCTCATCCCCTCGGTCCCCGACGAGGCGGTGGCGAGCGCGCGCAACCAGCCCGGACCCGGGCAGGTCGCGGACTTCATCGCCTCCTTGATCGAGCTGCCGTCCGAGGACAAGCAGCACCTGCTCGAGACGCTCAAGGTGCACGACCGGCTGCGGCTGCTGACCGACCTGCTGGCGCGCGAGCTGCAGGTGCTCGAGGTGGGCGCGCAGATCCGCAGCTCGGTGCAGGAGTCGCTCGACCAGCACCAGCGCGAGTTCCTGCTGCGCCAGCAGATGGAGGCCATCCGCAAGGAGCTCGGCGAGGGCGACGAGAACCAGCGCGAGATGGAGGAGCTCAAGGCCAAGATCGAGAAGGCCGGGATGCCGCCCGACGTGAAGAAGGAGGCCGAGCGCGAGCTGGCGCGCCTGCAGAACATCCCGCCCCAGGCCGCCGAGCACACGGTCGCGCGCACCTACCTGGAGTGGATGGTCGAGATGCCGTGGGCGGTGGTGACCGAGGACGACCTCGACCTGAAGCACGCGCGCCAGGTGCTCGACCAGGACCACTACGGGCTCGACACCATCAAGGAGCGCATCCTCGAGTACCTGGTGGTGCGGCGCTTCAAGAAGGACGCGCGCACGCCCATCCTGTGCTTCGTCGGCCCGCCCGGCACCGGCAAGACCTCGCTCGGCCAGTCCATCGCCCGCGCGCTCGGGCGCAAGTTCGTGCGCCAGTCGCTGGGCGGGGTGCGCGACGAGGCCGAGATCCGGGGGCACCGCCGCACCTACATCGGCGCGCTGCCCGGCAACATCATCCGCGGCATCCGCCGCGCCGCCTCGCGCAACCCGCTGTTCATGCTCGACGAGATCGACAAGCTCACGTCGGACTTCCACGGCGACCCGTCGAGCGCGCTGCTCGAGGTGCTCGACCCCGAGCAGAACAACGCGTTCGTGGACCACTACCTCGACGTGCCCTTCGATCTCTCGCAGGTGCTGTTCATCACCACCGCGAACATCCTGGACACCGTGCCGCCGGCGCTGCGCGACCGCATGGAGGTCATCCGGCTCTCGGGCTACACCGACATCGAGAAGCTCGAGATCGCGAAGCGCCACCTGATCCCCAAGGCCATCCGCGAGAACGGGCTCGAGGTGCTGGAGCTGGACTTCAGCGACGAGGCGATCCTCAAGGTCATCCACGAATACACCAGCGAGGCCGGCCTGCGGAACATGGAGCGCGAGCTGGCGAACCTGATGCGCAAGACCGCGAAGGAGATCACCGAGGGGAAGGACGCTCCGCACCAGATCGGCCCCGAGCGCACGCGCGAGCTGCTCGGCCCCGAGCGCTACCAGAAGGACGAGACCACCACGATCGACGCGCCCGGCGCCGCGCTCGGCCTGGCGTGGACGCCGGTCGGCGGCGAGGTGCTCACCATCGAGGCCGCGATCATGCCCGGCCAGCGCCAGCTCCTGCTCACCGGGCAGCTCGGCGACGTGATGCGCGAGTCGGCGCAGGCCGCGCTCACCTACGTCCGCTCGCACGCCGCGGAGTTCGGCATCGGCCCCGAGTTCTTCGATCACGCCGACCTGCACGTGCACCTGCCGGCCGGCGCCATCCCCAAGGACGGCCCGTCCGCGGGCGTGGCGCTGTGCACCGCCATCGTCAGCCTGCTCACCGGGCGCAAGGCGCGCGCGAACCTCGCGATGACCGGCGAGATCACACTGCGCGGCCAGGTGCTCAAGGTCGGCGGCATCAAGGAGAAGGTGCTGGGCGCGCACCGCGCCGGCATCAAGACCGTCATCCTGCCCGCGGAGAACCAGGGCGAGCTTGAGGAGGTGCCGGTCGAGGTGCGCACCCAGATGATCTTCGCCCCCGTGCACACCGCGGACCAGGTCATCCACCTGGCGCTCGAGCCCGCGCCGGTCGCGGCCGCGGCGAGCGCCACACCGAAGCGCGAGCCCGACCGCTCCCCCGCCCCCGGCGAGAGCGTCGCAGCGCAGCGCCCGCAACCCTCGGCCTGAGCCCGGGAGCACGCCCCGCATGCCCCACACCGTGGAAGACTTCGGCCTCGCGCGCGGATTTCGCGCCGCCGCCACGGCGTGCGGGCTCAAGGCCAGCGGCGCGCCCGACCTCGCTCTGGTGGTCGCCGACGCCCCGTGCAGCGCCGCCGGCACCTTCACCACGAACCGCGTCAAGGCCGCGCCCGTGCTCCACGATCAGGAGGTGCTCGCGCGCAACCCCGCCGGCATCCGTGCCGTCATCGCGAACGCCGGCTGCGCGAACGCCTGCACCGGCGAGCGCGGCATGGCGGACGCGCGCGCGATGGCGGCGCTCACCGCGCAGGCGCTCGGCTGCGCCGCGGACCAGGTGCTGGTGCTCTCGACCGGCGTGATCGGCGTGCCCCTAGACATGGAGAAGGTCGCGCGCGGGATCGCCGCGGCCAGCGCGTCGGTGGCGCCCGAAGGCGCGCCGCTCGCCGCGCGCGCCATCATGACCACCGACACGCGCCCCAAGGTCGCCGGTGTGGAGGTCTGGCTGGGCGGCGGCGAGGTCCGCATCCGCGGCTTCGCCAAGGGCGCCGGGATGATCCACCCCGACATGGCGACCATGCTCGCGGTGGTGACGACGGACGCCGCCGTCGCTCCGCTGCTCCTGCAGTGGGCGCTGCGCCAGGCCGTCGGGCGGAGCTTCAACCGCGTGAGCGTGGACGGCGACATGAGCACGAACGACACCGTGTTGCTGCTCGCCTCCGGCGCCGCGGGCGCCAAGGTCGGCGACGCCGACCTGCCCGCGTTCACCGCCGCGCTCACCGAGACCTGCACCTCGCTCGCGAAGCAGATCGCGCGCGACGGCGAGGGCGCCACGCGGCTGGTCGAGATCACCGTGACCGGCGCGCGCGACGAGCGCGAGGCGCACCAGGTGGCCGACAGCATCGCGTGCTCGCCGCTGGTGAAAACGGCCATCCACGGCGGCGATCCCAACTGGGGCCGCGTGCTCGCCGCTGCCGGCTGCAGCGGCGTGGAGCTCGACGCCGGGAAGCTCGCGTTGTGGTTCGGCGCGGCCGGCGAGGCCGTTCAGGTGGTGGCCGAGGGCCAGCGTGCGGTCTACGAGGAGCAGGCCGCCGCCGCGCTGCTGCGGCGCGACCCGGTCGTGGTGCTGCTCGACCTCGGCCTCGGCTCCGCCGAGGCGACGGTCTGGACCTGCGACTTGAGCGCCGAGTACGTCGCGATCAACGCACACTACACGACGTAGCGCGGCGTCAGTCGCCCTTGTTGTGCTGGGCGTTGCCGCCCCAGGCGTGCCAGCCGTCGGCGTCCGGGTCGCCGGTCTTGAGGCAGACGAGCATCCCGTTCGACGTGCCGGCGAAGAGGCTGCCGCCCGCCAGCGCGGGTTGGAACGCCATCGGTGTCCCGAGCGCGTACGCGAACAGCAACGCGCCGTCCTTCTGCCGCACCGCGAGCACGTGTCCCTGCGCGGTGCAGGCGTAGAGATTGAGCCGGCCGAGCGCCGGCGGCGCGAAGAGCTGCGCGTTCCCGTCCACGCCGCGCCCGCGCGCCTGTGCCCGCCAGGCGACCCTGCCGTCACTGGCCCGGACGCAGTTCAGGTACTGCCCCTGCGCGTTGAGGATGCTCCCGCCGCGGTAGGCCACACGCGAGCCCTGGTAGGCCCAGCCGCCGGCGACCGTGCCGACGTTGAGGTGCTCGGCCGCCTTGGCGAGCCCGGCGCTGGCCGGAGCGGTGCCGAATCCAACCGACGCATCGAGCTGCTTGAGATGCGCCTCGCTCAGCGCGGTCGAGCCGCCGCGGCCGGCGCGCAGGTACTCGGCCTTGCCCGCCGCCAGCAGCGCCGTGTCGCGCGCGGCGCCCGCTTCCACGGTCACGCGCCGGATGCCCTCCCTCACCTCGCCGCCGTAGGTCTGCTTCTCGGTGAGCACCACCTGTCCCGCGGCCACGACCGGGGCGCTGGTGGCGCCGTTGTTCTTCTGCCAGAGGATCCGGCCGTCGGCCGCGCTCAGGCACAGCGAGCTGCCGTCGAAGCAGGTCAGGAACACCTTCTCGCCTTCGATCACGGGAGCGGTGATGACCTCGGCGGGGATCGCGCGCACCCAGAGGTGGCGGCCGGTGCGCAGCTCGGCGCACAGCAGCCGGTGGCTCCAGCCGCGCTCGTCCTCGCGCCCGGGAGGAGCGGAGACCTTCGGCCCGGCGGTCCCCTGCATCATCTGGACCTGCGGGCCGCGCGGGTTGCCCGGGTAGGACATGTAGAGCCGGCCGCGCGAGATGGCGGGCTGGCTCATCAGCGGGTCGCCCAGCCATTCCTGCCACAGCGTGCGACCGGTCTGCGCGTCCAGCACCATGACGGTGCAGCTCTCGGTGTTGAACGCCACGCAGCCGTCTTCCACCACCGCTGCGGTCGGTCCATCGTCGCTGGTCTTGATCTTCCACGCCACCGCGCCGGTCGCGGCGTCGAAGGCGTAGAACTCGTGCGAGCCGTAGCCGCCACCCACGAACAGCCGCCCCTGCCAGAAGGCCGGGGTCGCGATGGGGCGGGCGCCGGGTATGCGGACGAGCCAGCCCTCGCGCCCGTCCGCGGTGCGGAATCGCGTCGGCGCGAGGTCGGCGGTGATGGCGGGGAGCTTGACCCCGATGGCGCGGTCGAGGTCGATCGCGATCTGACGCGGAGCCGCGATCTTCGCCGCAGCCGTCGCCGGCGGACGCGACTCGACGCCGGGACCGGCGCCGGTCAGCGTGAGCGAGAACAGGGGAACGAGGAGGATGCGGACGAGCGAACGGAGACGCTTCATGGCTGGCCCCTTCCGGCTGGCAGCGGGGCGTGGCTGGGAGCGTTCCTTCGCGGCGCCGCCGCCCTGCTACCTCGTGGACCCGGTCCATCGTGACCGGTCAGCGTGTGGTCGCGAACCCGGCCGGCGGGGAGATGGCTCGGGCGCCGGCGGGCCGTTTCCCCTCTTACGCTGGGAGCCGGCGGGGTATTCCGCTCCATCCGCGATCACGCCGGCGCAGTCCGGACCAGCGTGCGGGCCGGTCGGGAGGAGGCCCGCGCGCGGCCTCGCCGGCCTGCGCTATGCCCTGAGCTTCCTCAGCTCCGCCGACACGTCATCCACGTCCGCGAGATCCGGCGCCAGTCCGTGGGCGCCGTTGGCCAGCGCGAAACGTGCGCCTTCTTCCAGCGTGACCAGGCCGCCGGCGCGCAGGTCCTTCGCGACCACGGGCACGTCGCAGCGCGCCATCTGGAGCAGCGTGTGCTGCGGCGTGGGCTTCATGCGCAGGCCGGGTGGGTTGACGGGGCCGACCACGAAGTCGGGCGCGACGCCCCACTCCTCGAGCCGCTCGAGCAGCGTGCCCAGGTTCGCGGTCTCGAGCGCGGCGCTGGCGCGGAAGCGCGCATGCACGAACTTCACGTAGCCCTCGAAGAACCGACGGTGCCCGCCGGCGAGCGCCAGGTCGGTGAGCGCGGCCCTGAGCACGACCCCGGCCACGCCGCGCCGCGGCAGCACGGCGGCCTCGCCCTCGAGCACGCCCGGCATGCGCGCGGCGAAGTCGCCACGACGGAACGCGGAGGCGCGCCAGAACCCGGTCCAGCCCATGCGGAAGCGCGTGATCGGCCCGGCGCGCTTGCAGGCGCGCGCGAGCAGCGCGTCCACGCCCGGGTCGAGGTCGAGCCACTCGTTGGCCCGCAGCGCGGGGAGCACCGCGAACAGCGGCACCGTGCGGTCCAGCTCGGCGAGCGCGGCGTGCAGCGCGGGGCTCGGCGCGGCGAGCACGCCCTCGGCGCCGGCGTCGAGCGCCTTGGAGAGCGCGACGGCCAGCGCTTCGGGCTCCTGGAAGCGGCCGCCGATCTCGAGCAGCCGCTCGCGCGGCGCGCGCATCTCGCCGGCCAGCGATTCGGCCGAGAGTACGAGTCGCGGGGCCTGGTAGGTGCGTTTCATTCGCGCACCCGCAGGGTGAGGCCGTCGGCGCCGGCCGAGCGGTAGAGCGCGTCCATCACCCGGTGCGCCACGAGCGCGGTGGCGCCGTCGTTGGGCGGCTGCGCGCCGCCGGTCACCCACTGGAGGAACGAGGAATCTTGAAGGTAGAGCGCCTCGCCGCCGAGGTCGAAGCGCGCGGGCTGAGGGAGCTGGCTCTCGAGCACGCGCGTCTCCCCCGCGGGCAGCCCCATGCGCGGGTGCTCGAGCTCGATCTCGAGCGCCTCGTCCGACACCAGCAGCTTGCCGTGCTCGCCCTCGAGCTCGATCACGGTCGAGGAGCGCGGGTAGCCGGGCACGCTCCACGAGGTGTCGAAGCCGACCTCGACGCCGTTCGCCAGGGTCATCATGGCGTGCAGCTCGTCCTCGACCCTGCCGTAGAGCAGGTTCCAGGTGGCGCGCGCCTCGCGCGGCTCCCCCATCATGCGCACCAGCAGCAGCAGCAGGTCGGAGGAGAAGTGCGCGACCACGCCGCCCGCCACCTTCGACGGATCGAAGTCACGCCGGCCGCGGCGCGGGGCGAAGAAGCGCGACAGGTACATCGAGGAGCGCGCCTGGCGCACGGCACCGATGACGCCCTCGGACACGGTGCGCTGGGCGCCGGCGAACACCGGCTGGAACGCCAGCGCGTGCCCGCAGGCGAGCGGGCGCTCGCGCGCGGCGGCGATACGGACCAGTTCGGCCGCCCCCTCGAACGTGCGCGCCATGGGCGGCTCGACCAGCACCGCGGCGCCGGCCTCGAGCGCGGCGCCGGCGATCCGCGCGCGCTCGTGCTGCGCGACGCATACGAACACGGCGTCGGGCTTCTCGCGCTCGAGCAGCCTGCGGACGCTCGCGAAGGCGCGCGCGCGGAATCCCATGCCGCGCAGCGCGGCACGCGCGGCGCCGCGCGGGTCGGCCACCGCTACCACGTCGCAGCCGGGGATGTTCGAGAGCACCGCGATGTGGGCCACGCCCGCGCGCCCGAGCCCGGCCACCGCGACCCGCACGGGCCGCAGCGGCTTCGGTCCTTCGGCGTCGCGATGCGTGGATGGAGCGGCCGTCGCGGTCTCGATCATCGAGCTCCGTCGCGTCACAGGTTCGTGGGCGGGCTCCCGCGACTCCCTGCCGCACTCGGAGCGACCGCCCTGGAAACGGGGTGACGGACAGGCTACACGCGCGCGCCCCGCGCGGCAACGGGCGCGGCGTTTCGGCGTCCCAGGCGGAGCGCGCGCCAGCGCACGAGCGCGCGCAGCGCCGCCCCCCAACAACCGCGGCCCCCGCTTGCGCGAGGGCCGCGTCGGCGTCAGGACGGCTTGTGCTGGGATCAGCCCGCCATCGCGAACTTGATCTCCACGTCCTGGCGGTCGCTCTCGTCCACCTTGAACCACTCCGCCAGCACGTAACCGAGCCAGCCCGCGACCCACTTGTCGGGGATCTGGCCAAGGCGCGTGTTGAAGGTCGTGACCGTGTCGTTGTAGAACTCGCGCCGGTCGGCGATCTGGTTCTCCAGCTCGCTGATGCGGCTCTGGAGCTGCAGGAACCCCTGGTTGGCCTTGAGGTCGGGGTACGCCTCGGCGACCGCGAAGATCTGCCCGAGCGCCCGGGTCAGCAGGTTCTCGGCCTCGGCCCGCTGCGCCACCGTCTGGGCCTTGAGCAGGGCGCCGCGTGCCTCGCTCAGCTTGTCGAACACGGCGCGCTCGTGCTGCATGTAGGCCTCGCAGGTCTTCACCAGCTTGGGCAGCTCGTCGTGCCGCTGCTTGAGGAGCACGTCGATGTTGGCCCAGGAGCGCATGATGCTGTTCTTGAGCGCCACCAGGCTGTTGTAGATCGAGAGCCAGTAGCCGACCAGGCCCACGATGGCGAACAGGACCGCCACCGTTCCGAGGATCTCCCCTGGATGCATCGTTCCGCCTCCTGCGGTTTGCCGGCGGTGACGCCGGGTTACTTGAACACCTGGCCCGAGCGCATCGCGTAGAGCCAGTACCCAAGTCCGAGCAGGGTGAGCGCGGGTCCGGCGACCAGGCCGCCGAGGACCCGCAGGCCGAGTTGCGCGGTGAGGTCGCGCTCGGACTGCTGCGAAATGATGAACGTGGTCTCGTTCTCGCCGCGGCGCACCACCGCGGCGGTCTCTTCGTCGAGCGTCTGCAGGCGGCGCGCGCGCATGTCCTCGGTGCCGGTGGCCTGCATCTCCTCGCCATCCGAGATGATGGTCGCGCGCGCGCGCGGGTACGCGCTGCCCATCACGTAGACCCGCTGTCCCTCCTCCAGCAGCCGCTCGCGGAACCGCATGGCGCCGAGGCGCCACAACGCGCTCATCGTGAGGCGCTGGTCATGCAGGTACTGCCCGTAGATGTCGGGGAGCGAGATGCCCAGACAGTGCTCCTCGACCTGGAAGTTGATCTTGCATTGCGCGCCCTTCGGGTAGACCAGCGCCACGCCGGTCTCGTCGCGCAGGTAGAACGGATGCCCCGAGGCGTTGCGGTGGACTGTGCTCCACCCGTTGCGGCGGGTGCGCGTGGCGATGTCCACCTCCCAGTACGCGCATGGGCATCCCGAGAACGGCGCGACCAGCGAGCTGCGCTGCGTCACACCGCCCTCGATCTCGACGAGCCCCATGGACATCGAGCGGATGCGCGCGGTGGGCGTGTTCTGGATGAGGCGCCGCGTCCGCAGGTGGCGGAAGCTGCGCCAGAACATGGCGGGGCCCACGGCGAGCGCGAGCGTGGCAGAGATGGGGATGTCGATCCGTGACATACGTGCCGCCGGGGCCCCTAAAAACGTCCGAGCGAGCGCAGGTAGTCGGCGGCGCTCGCCAGGTAGAGAAGTCCGAACAGGCTGAGCGCCGGCCCGGCGAAGACGCCGAGGGCGCGCAGCCCGGAGACGGTGAGCTGCTCGGGACGCGGTGCGCGGTCGCACACCAGCAGGAAGTCGAGATGCTCGCCGGGGCCGACCCACAGGTCGGGCTCGGCGCGCAGGTGCGCGGCGGAGGCCGACACCACCTCGTCGCCCGTGCCGGTGCGCAGCACCTCGAGGTCCGCGGGCACCTCGAGCGGTCGCGCGTGGCGCGCGAAGCCCACCACGTGGCACTCGGCGTCGGCGCGGAGCGCGCGCTCGACGAACCGCAGCGTGCCGCCGGCACGGCGCCACCACAGCGCGTCCTGCGCCTGCTCGAGCAGGGCGCCGAGGTTCTCGGAGAGCGCCTGCTCCGGCCCCACCTCGCGCTCGCCGGTGACCGACAGCTCCCAGCGGCCGCCGGTGCCGCTGACGCGCGCCGAGGCGCCGCCGGACGCAACGCGGAACGGACGGTGGACCTCGACCGTCTTCGAGACCGGCCCGCCCACGGCGTGCACTTCGAGCGCGAATCCGGCGCACGGCGCGGCGGTGAGCGGCGCGAACATCGGGCTCTCGAGCGCCACGCGGCCGGAGAGCCACGCGAAGCCCGAGCCGGCTTCGGGGATCGGGGTCTCGCGCAGGCGACCGAGATGGCGGCGCAGGCGGAGCGCGCGCAGGCCCTCGCTGAACACGGGAGCCCCCGCGACCACCGCCCCGGCCGCCAGTGTCAACCCCGCAGCGTTGGGGTGGAGCAACAGGGCAGGTTCCATCGCCCGGGTTATCGGCCCGGGCGCGGGCGTTCCTCACCCCGAAGTGATGGTCCCGCGCTACCGCCGACCCGGCAGGTGGTCGGCGGCCAGCCAGGCGCCGAAGCCGGCGTGGAGCAGGCGCCAGACCTGGACCGGGAAGCTGAAGGGGCGGAGGGGATTCATCACGATCGCGGCCGCGGCGTAGACCAGGAACCGGGTGCGGTCACCCTTCCCGATCGCGACGCCGGCTTCCAGGATGGCGAACAGCGTGAGCGCCCAGTGGAGCCCGTGCGTCAGCTCACGCGTGAACGGCGCGAACGCCGAGCCGACCGCGAGGATCGCCAGCGCCCACGCGGGCCAGCGCCGCAGCTCGTCCGGCTCGCCGCCACCCCCGCCCTTCGCGCGCGCCATCAGCGGGCGCTCGCCAGCGCGCGTCCGCCGTCCACGGCGACCGTGGCGCCGGTCATCCAGCCGGCGGCGTCGCTGAGCAGGAAGAGCACGAGTGCCGCCACTTCCTCGGCGCTGCCCACGCGGCCGAGCGGGTGCGTGGTCTGCGAGCGCTCGAGGAAGCCCGCGTAGTCGGGCACCGCGTTGGTCACGGTGTGCAGCTCGGTCACCACCACGCCCGGGTTGACCGCGTTGACGCGCACGCCGTGCGGCGCGAGGTCGAGCGCGGCGCAGCGCGTGAGCGCGTCCACGCCGGCCTTGCTCACGCAGTAGGCGAAGAGCCCGGCGTAGGGCCGCGGTCCGGCCACCGAGGAGAGGTTGACGACCGCGCCCTTGCGCTGGATCAGCTCGGGCGCGGCCGCTCTGGTGAGCAGGAACATCGCGCGGAGGTTCGAGTCCATCATGCGGTCCCATTCGGAGGGCGCGGTCTCGAGCAGCCCGCCGGTGCCGATCACGCCGGCCGCGTTCACGAGCCCGTCCAGCCCGCCGAAGCGCTCGACCGCGGCCCCCACCCACGCGCCGCAGGTGGCCTCGTCCCGCACGTCGCCGGTGACGGCCACCGCGTCGCCGCCGTCGGCCCGGATCGCCTCCACGACCTCGTCCAGCCGCGCCCTGCGCCGGCCGGCCGCCACCACCTTCGCCCCCTCCCGCCCCAGCGCCCGCGCGCACGCGCGGCCGATCCCGCTACTCGCCCCGGTGACCAGCACCACGCGGTCCTTGAAACGCGCCGCTCCAGCCATTCCCCGCACTCTCCCTTCGATCGGTCCAGATGTCGCGTGCCCGCTGGTGGCCGTGCACCGCGGGTCCCGGCACGCTAACCGAGGCGGCGTGCGACGTCCACGCGCACTGCCAGCCCGCACGCGTCTCGAGCGGCGGACCCGCCGCGGTCAGCGCCGGCCCTGTTCCAGCTCCCGGATCTGCCGGGCGCGACGCTCGTCGGCGCGGCCCTTGCGGTAGGCCCACGACCACACCAGCCAGATCGAGAGCGCGTGCACGACCCAGAAGCCGAACTGCAGGAACTTGAGTCCTTCGGGTAGAGCCATGTCCCCTTCCTATCCGTGCGCGCCCGCACCGCCCGCGGCCAGGCGCGCGAGGAAGGCGCGGTCGCCTTCCAGTACATCGGACGGATCCACTTCGGCGGGCGCGGCCCAGCGCACTTCGTGCACTTCGACGCCCGGCACGAAGGCGAGCGAATCGAGCTCGCAGCGCACGAACGAGATCTCGACCGAGAGCCCGTGGTCGTAGTCGTGGCGCTCGACCGCCAGCACCTCGAGCGGCCGCGCCGTCACGCCCAGCTCCTCGCGCAGCTCGCGCGTGAGCGCGCGCTCGGGAGTCTCGCCGGGCTCGAGCTTGCCGCCCGGGAACTCCCACAGCAGGCCCAGTGGCCCGCCCGGCGGCCGGCGCGTGAAGAGCAGCCGCCCCTCGCGCCACACCACCGCCGCGGCCACGCGGATGTGCCGCGGCTCAACCACCATGCGCGGCACCGTCGGCGAGCGACGCGGTGACCGCGTGCTCGAAGCGCACGAGGTAGCGGCGGTCCCCCACCTCGCGCGCGGCGATGGCGCGGCGCGCCGCCTCGCACAGGAACTTCGCCAGGCGCGCCTCGAGCCGGCTGCGGCGCCGCAGCGCCGGCGGCACGCGCAGGTAGCCGGGCGGCTTGTCGATCAGGAGCGGCGAGCGCGCCAGCGCCCACAGGTCGCACGCCCGCTCGCCGCGCGGCACCAGGCCGCGCGCCTGGAGCAGGTGCGTCAGCTCGTGCGCGATGGTGAAGTACGAGAGCCGCCGCGGGCGCACCCAGATGCCCGGCTTCTCCGGGTCGAGCGAGCCCCAGCCCAGCACGCCGCGCTTCTGCGCCAGCCCCACGCGCACCGTCCAGCCCTCGATCTCCGGGAAGAAGCGCCGTACGAACTCGACGCGCTCGAGGATGCGCCCGCGGTGCGGCGAGCGCTCGACCAGGCGCGACAGGCTCCAGCGCGGCCGGGGCGGCCCGAAATCGAGCGCGAGCTGCTCGAGCGCGAGGATCCGGCGCCGGCGCGCGCGGCCCCGGCCGGGCAGTATGGGCGGGCTCAGGACGGAAGCCGCAGGCATGACGCAGATTCCTAGCACAGCACGCGGCGAGGACCAAGGACGGAACGCCGCGGAACGCCGCGCGAGATCGGTCCGCGAGGCAAACTCGCGGGACGGATCCGCAGAACGAATCCGCTGGCCCCTCGCGCGCGGTTCTGCAATCCTGCCGAGTCCCATGAGCGCGCCGCCACCCGACCCCGAGATCTCCGTCGTCGTCCCGGCCTACAACGAGGCCGAGAGCCTCGACCCGCTGTTCGCCGAGCTGCGCGCGGCGCTCGCCGTGACGGGCCGCACCTACGAGATCGTGCTGGTGGACGACGGCAGCACCGACGGCACGGCGCAGCGCATCGCGACCGAGGCGGCGCGCGACCCGCGCGTGCGGGCGGTGCGGCTCGAGGTCAACGCCGGCCAGAGCGCGGCGCTCGCCGCGGGCTTCTCCCGCGCGCGCGGCGCCATCCTCGTGACGCTCGATGCCGACCTCCAGAACGACCCGGCCGACCTGCCGCGCGTGCTGGCGGCGCTCGAGGGCGCCGACGTGGTCTCGGGGATCCGCGCGGAGCGCCGGGACTCGTGGCTGCGCATCGTTTCCTCGCGCATCGCGAATGGGTTCCGGCGCCGGGTCCTCGGCGACCCGGTGACCGACATCGGCTGCTCGTTCAAGGCCTACCGGCGCGCGGCTCTCGAGGGCATCCCGATGTTCGTGGGGGTGCACCGCTTCCTGCCCGCGCTGTGCGTGTTCCGCGGCGCGCGGCTGGTCGAGGTGCGGCTCTCGCACCGGCCGCGGCGCCACGGCGTCTCGAAGTACGGGGTCGGGAACCGCCTGTGGCGCGGGCTCCACGACCTGGTCGGGGTGCGCTGGCTCAAGTCGCGGCTGGTGCGCTACCGCATCCGCCCGGGCGACTGAGCGGCCGGGGCCGGGCGCCCTGCCGATGCCGATTGCCGTGGCGCCCGCCCCCGGGCGCGTTCTATAGTGCCGCCGCGGCTCCCCAGAGCCCGGACCAGCGACGGTCCGGGCGAAGACACGGGACGTCATTCCGGGGAAGGATCCCCAAGGAGTCCGACATGCGCAGCGCCCTCCGGCTGTTCTTCGTCTTCTTCCTCCTCGTCATCTCCGCAGCGCTGGCGCGCGCCGGCACCATCGCGGGCGTGGACGGCATGACCTCCACCGTCATGCAGCAGGGCCAGAGCTCGTTCTCCGGGCTCGGCGTGCGCGTCCGGCTGCGCTCCGCTCAGCTCGTCGAGGGCTTCGAGCTGATGCCCGCGGTCGAGTACTGGCGCAACAGCTCGACGGTCGAGACCTTCGGCATCCGCACCTCGCGACGCGACGCCACGCTCGGCGTGGACGCGCGCTACAGCTTCCGCACCGGTGGCTGGCACCCTTACGTGGGCGGCGGGTTCGGGCTCCACTTCATCACCAACGAGGTGAACGCGCCGTCGCTGGGCTTGAGGCACGCGAGCGACTCGGTGATGAAAGGTGGCCTCGCGGCGCTCGCCGGGACCTCGTTTGTGCTCACCAGCCGGCTCGACAACTTCATCGAGCTCAAGTACCACCACCTGCCCGGCTACAGCCAGTTCAAGGTCAACTGGGGCCTGGCCTGGGGGCTGTAGCGGCACGGCCGGTGCGCGTCGCCTCGGCGGGCCCCTGCCGGAGGCGGGTCCCCCGCGCGCATGGCTCGATGGGCGCATTGGGGCGAGGGGCGCGCGACCGGTAGAATATCCGGGCTCGCATCCTGCTTTTGGCATCGACGAGGAGCCCGACCGTGTCCCGTGCCGCCGCGCGTCCCGACCCTGAAGCCGCATCTTCGCTGGTCGCCCGCCCCCTGCGCCGCGCCCTCGTCTGCCTGATCGCCGTCGCCGCGCTCGCTTCCGTCGCCGCGGCCGGCCCCATCACCATCGGACCGGGCCCGGCCATCGGCACCGACCGCGCGGGCGTCACCTGGTACGAGGAGTTCCAGGACTGGACCCACGCGGACCTCAAGGCGCTGGACGACGCCGGGAGCGCGGACCAGACCTACCTCTATCACGACGGCTACGACGACTCGCGGGACCTGGTGGCGTTCTACCAGCGCGCGCAGGGCGACAGCCTGTTCTTCCGCGTGGACTTCTACGACCTGGCACTCGGCGCCGAGACCACCGCGCTCGATCTCTACCTCGCCATCGACGCGGCACCGGGCGGGCAGAGCTACTTCCCCGACTTCGTGGACTGCCAGACCGACCGCCCGTGGGAGCTGTGCGTCAACGTCTACCAGTCGGGCACGCTCTACGGGACCGACTACGGGATCTACGACAAGAACTTCACGAACGTCACGAACGCCTACCTCGGCTCCCACTTCGACAGCCAGCTCGACGCGGTGGAGTTCGGGATCAAGCGCTCGGCGCTGATCGCCGCCGGCTGGGACGGATCGCGCACGCTCTACTTCCAGCCGTTCACCACGAAGGACGGGGGGACTTCGAGCTGCCCGGGCGGCAGCAAGCTCGCCGACGCGTTCGTGGATCAGGACCGCGGCTGCTCGGACGGGTTCCTGAACGGGGGGATCGCCTCGAGCGATACCGCGGGGCGGGTGTGGTACGCGAGCATCGCGCACGGCAACCAGTCGGTGAACAAGGCGGGCGACGTGGGCGTCCACATCTACGACTCGCAGGCCAGCACCGGCATCTCGGGCGGGACCGGCTTCCTGCGCACGCTCGATACCCACGAGATGTTCCGCGTGCCGCTCAACATCCACCCCAGTGGCACGCTGACCATGGCGTGCAACTGGGCGGCGACGTCGGGCGGGGCGTCCGACCCGCAGGACGGACCGAGCTTCATCGCGCGCGTGCGGCAGTTCGTGAACGACCCGCAGAAAGGCTCGCTCATCGGCGGCGTGCTGGCGGAGCACATCATGCCGTACTTCGAGGGACCGGTGAACGCCGCCGCGCTCGCCTTCACCGACAGCCTGAACCAGGTCTGCTACGGCGTGAGCGCCGCGCAGGCGAAGGTGATGCACACGCCGGAGCGCGTCATCCGCTCGCAGGACACCGGGCTCTCGCCGCTCGACGGCCGTACCTTCGAGGACCTCGCCGCCAGCCCCTACCCGGCCACCTACCTGGACGAGGTCACGCACCTGCACTGGTGGTTCTACCCCGGCGAGAGCTGCACGCCCGACGCCGGCTACCGGCACAAGGTGCACCGCATCAACGGTGTCTACTGTTTCATGATCAACGACCGCGAGGACCAGGCGAAGTTCGGCAACTGGGATTCGGGGATGGTGATGGACACGCGCTTCAGCCTGCTCCAGAAGGCGCTCTACGGCGGTTCGAGCGAGATCGTCGTGGTGTTCGACGACTGGGAGGCACTGGCGGGCAAGTCGTTCGACCCGGTGGGCGGCGTGCCGGTGCCCAACAACAACCCGAACCAGTACCACAACACCGTCCGCTGGGCCGCGAACCACCCGTGGATCACCGTCTCGAATCTGAGGGATCTGCTCGCGGGCGCGCTGGCGAACCCGGCGGCGTTCGTGGTGGATCACGGCACCCGCTACGACCTGACGCTCCAGACCTACGAGTACCTCAAGCACTCCTCCGAGGACGCGTACCACTACTGGTACTACAACAGCAACGCCGGCTTCCCCGGGAACGAGCAGAGCTTCTACGACCTGGTGCCCGTGATCACCGGCCCGCAGGGCGACTACCACGCGCGCGGCGCCACGCCGGCGAACGATGGGCCGCCGCTCCCGAGCGGGAAGAAGCACGGCGACCTGAACACGCCGGGCACCCTGCTCTACGACACCTGGCAGGCGATCGGCGCCGCCCCCGCCGGCCGTCTGCGCGACCTCGCGCGCCACAGCTACCTCGCCATGATCTACGAGACCGCCTGGCACGAGGAGGACAACCAGAACTACACCGACTCGAACTGCTACGGGGCGTGGCTCTACCCGGACGCGACCTGGGACGGCGTCAACACCTGGGCGCTGCGGCTGCAGAACCACGCGCGCGGCGCCGGGCTGTTCGTGGCCGCCGACCAGTGGGCGAACGACGTGCGGACTGGCGCGCAGGGCCGCGCGGTCGCGACGCTCGCCGCCGACCTCGACTGGGACGGCGAGAACGAGTACGTGGTGAAGAACGACCGCGTGTTCCTGGCGTTCGAGAAGTACGGTGGCCGCTGCGTGCTGGCCTGCGCGTACGACGCGGCCGCGCAGGACGCCGAGGTCATCGTCGGCGCGCCCTACACCAACCCCTCGGCGCCCGGCGAGGAGGAACTGACCGGGGGGAGCGCCAACCGCTGCTCCGCGTTCAAGGAGATGAATGGCGGCACCTACGCCGACGCCGTCTACGCCGCGAGCGCCATCCCCGGCGGCTGGCGGTTCACGAGCCCGGACGGCAAGGTGGTGAAGGACGTCGTGACCTGGAACGGGAGCTACGACGTTTCCGCCGGCTACGTCGAGACCGTGAGCGGCCCGCTCTACGTGCGGCTCGGGCTCTCCCCCAACCCGCTCGACCTCGCGCTCCACGGCCACGACCACCTGTCGAGCAACCTCGACCTCGGGGCCGGACGCTACTGGCTGCAGAACTCGGCCGGCGGCGGCGTCATCGTCAACCTCGGCGGGACCACCTTCAACGCCAGCCCGGCCTACGCCGGCTGGAACCGCCGCAACCTCGCGCTCACCGAGGAGGTCGAGCTGTCCGGCGACGGGAGCTTCTCGATCGGCCTGACGCTGGTGCCGAGCTCGAAGACCGCCGTAGACGTGCCGCATGCGGCGCGGCCGGCGAATCTCGCGCTGAGCGGGCCGTGGCCGTCACCCTCGAGCGGCCCGGCGCGGCTCGCGTTCGCCCTGCCCGAACGCGCGAGCGTGCGCATCGCGGTCGTGGACATCACCGGCCGCCGCGTCGCCGTGCGGGATCTGGGCGTGCGTGGCGCCGGGGCGACACAGGCCGACCTCGAGCCGCGCGACGAGTCCGGCGCCCCGCTCGCGCCCGGGCTTTACTTCGTCAGGGTCGAGGCCGGCCCGCACGCGGCGACTGCACGGTGGGTCGTGATGCGGTGATCGGCGAAGGAGGGGGCGGCGCCCGGCAGGCGCCTCACCCCCGTCTCGGGCATCAGCCCCAGCACCGCGCCGTCCGCCAGGTCGAACTCGGTCATCCCCGGCACGTGCAGCCGCGGGGCGCGCGCGAGCACCGCGGCGTAGAACGCGGTGCTCCGCTCCTGGTCCGCGACGTAGAGGATGAAGTGGGCGGTCATGCGAGCGCCGTGGCTCACACCTCCGGCGACTCGAACTTCTTCGCCCAGCGCGCGTAGAAGAAGATCCCGATCGCCGAGGCGATGCCGATCGCCGCGAACTGGTACCAGAGCCGGTACGGGTGGTAGGTGCTCCACAGCAGGTTCGTGGCCTGCACGGCGTCCAGGTGCGCGATCTCCTGAAGCCTCACCATCGCCTCGGTCCTCGCCACCCCCGAGGTGATGTGGAAGTGCTCCGCGAGGTAGTGCAGCGCCAGGTTCGCCTTGTCCCCCATCCGGTCGTAGGCCTGCCCGCCCATGATCGAGCCGTAGGCCCAGCCGAACGCCACCGGCATGTTGGCGTAGCCCATGTAGAGCGCCTTCTGGCCCTCGGGCGCGATGACGCCGAGGTAGTCGTTCATCTTGGGCGCGGAGAGCATCTCGCCGATCGAGAAGCACAGGATGCCGAGGATGCAGAGCCAGCCCGACATGGTGAACCCGGCGGCGACCAGGCCGAGCGAGGCGATGACGATGCCGACCAGGATCGAGTGCACGCGGCGCATCCGCGAGACCAGCCACGACACGAACACCACCGACAGCACGATGAGCCCGGAGTTCGCGTTGATGAGCCACTCCTGCGTGATCATGGTGCCGCGCGGGGTCTGCACGGTGAACATCGCGGGCAGGTGCAGGCTCTTCACGATCGCGGAGGAGTCCACCCAGTCCACGATGAAGTTCGGCAGCATGTCGAAGAGCTGCATGAACATGAACCAGAAGCCCGACATGACGAGGATGAACACGAAGAGCCGCGGCCGGAGGAGGTTCTTGAACGTCGTCGCGGCCACCTTGAGCACACCACCGCTCTGGTCACCGCCGGCCGGAACCTCCTTGTACGTGAACAGCATGACGAAGTTGAGCGAGACGATGACGGCGCAGCCGAAGAACACGGTGGGCCAGGACCAGCCGTAGAGGAAGTGCGCGAGCGGGGGCCCCAGGAACCCGCCGACGTTGACCAGCATGTAGAACGTGCCCCAGCCGATCGAGGAGGTCTCGAGGGTGAGCGTGCGCACCAGCGTCCCCTGCACGCCGGGCTTGAAGATCGCGGTGCCGAACGCGAGCGTCAGGCAGCCGAAGGTGAACGGCCAGAAGTCCCGCTGCATGGCCATGAGCAGGTAGCCGGCGATCTTGATCGCGATCGAGACCGCGATGGTGCGCTTGTAGCCGTAGCGGTCGGCGAAGCCTCCCGAGAACACCGGGACGCCGGTCTGCACCAGCGCCCACAGCATGAAGATGAAGCCCTTCTCGGTCTGCGTGAAGTGGAGGCCGTGGATCTCGTCGGCCTGCGCGATGTAGATGGGGATGACGACGCGCACGCCGTAGTAGGCGAGCCGCTCGAACATCTCCATGATGTTGACCATCCAGAACGCGCGCTGGAGGCCGGCGAGCTGCTCGAACAGGTTCCTGCGCTGCGGGTGCACGCCGGCGACCGCCGTCTGCGCCATGCTGCCTCCGTCATCGGATCCAGAGGTGGAACTTCACGAGACAGATCGGCCCCCGCGCCGGGCAGAAGCGCGGCCATGCGCGTGCGGGGCGGTGCTCCGTCGTGGAAAGGGGGCCTCGGGGTTCGCGGCTCAGCTGCGGTCACCCGGGGCGGTCTCATCGGCCCCGGTCGCGGAGTCCGCCGGCGGCCAGATGCCCGCGCGGCCCAGAGCCTTTTCGACCGCCGTCGCCAGCTTCTGCTCGACCGGGCGCCGGTAGAGGACGCCGAGTCTGAAACCGTCGCCGATCGCCACGGCGGTCGCGGCCGCGTAGTCGGCGGGGTCGTAGTCATCCGGCAGCATCTCGCAGCGCTGGTAGAGCTTCTCGGCGTAGCCAGGTATCTGGTAGGTCGCGCAGGCTGCCAGGATGTGGACGAATGCGAACCCGGGATACTGGATGGCCTCGCGCAGCATCCTCCGCAGGTGCGGCAGGTTCCCGGCGTGCGTGCGCGCCACGAAACCGCAGCCGGCGCTGAGCGTGAGCAGCACCGGGTTGATGGGGCGCTCCTCAACGCCCGCCAGGCCCATGTCGCGCTTGACCTCGACCTCGGTGGTGGGCGAGGCCTGGCCCTTGGTGAGCCCGTAGATGCCGTTGTCCATCACGGCGTAGGTGATGTCGACGTCGCGACGGGCGGCGTGCGGCACATGCCCGAGGCCGATGCTGAAGCCATCGCCGTCGCCGCCCACGACCACCACGGTGAGGTCGGGCCGCGCGAGCTTGAGCCCGGTCGCGATGGGAAGCGCACGCCCGTGGATGCTGTTGAACGAATACGCGTTCAGGTAGCCGACCAGCCGGCTCGAGCAGCCGATGCCCGAGACCACCCCGAGTTTCTCGGGCTGCACGTCGAGATCGCTGAGCGCCTGGGTCAGGCCCTTGAGCACGCCGAAGTCACCGCAGCCGGAGCACCACACCGGCGCGAGTGCGGAACGATAGTCCTTGGGGTTCATGGCCGGGCCTCCTCGAGGCGCCGCGCGAGTTCCTTCAGGGAGAGCGGAAGCCCGCCGCTGCGGGCGACGCTGCCCACTCCGTTCATGTCGGTGAGCGAAGATAGCATGCGGTGGAGCTGGCCCTGGTAGCTCAGCTCGACCACCGTCAGGGACTCCAGCCCCCGGCGCCACTCGGTGAGGGCCGCGAGCGGGAACGGCAGGAGGATCTCGGGCAGGAACACGCGGTACTCCTGGTGCTCCCGCACCCATTCGCGCAGCAGGCCGTACTGGCTGCCCCACGCGATGACGCCCCGCGGCGCGTCGCCCTCGCCGAGCGTGCGGTACCAGCCGCCGGTCGCGGCGGCGATGGCCTCGAGCTTCTGGAACCGCCTGCGGTTCATGCGCTCGTGCCAGTCGCCGTCGGCGGTCGGGGCACCGTCGGGCGTGTGCTCCAGACCGGCCGCCATGTACTGCCCGCCGGGCGTGCCCGGCACGCGGAACGGCGAGGTCACGTGCTCGATCGAGAAGCGCACCGGCCCGTCGCCCGCGGTCCAGCGCTTGCGCCGCGGCAGCTCGCGGGTCTCGACGACGGGGTCGCGGATCTGGCGGCGCTGCGCGATGTAGGCGTCGGAGAGCACCAGCACCGGGATCTGCCAGGTCTCGGAGACGTGAAAGGCCTTGTGCATGATGTCGCGCGCGTGCACGACGTCGAACACGCCGAGCACGACGCGCGGGAAGTCCCCGTGGCCGCCGTAGAGCGCGTGGTAGAGGTCGCTCTGCTCGGTGCGCGAGGGCATCCCGGTGGCCGGGCCGGCGCGCTGGCAGTCCACGATCACGCTCGGCACCTCGGCCATGCTGGAGAGGCCCATCATCTCGGTCATGAGCGAGAGCCCGGGGCCGCTGGTCGCGGTCATCGCCGGCACGCCGCCGAAGCTCGATCCCACCACCATGCCGAGCGCGGCGATCTCGTCCTCGGCCTGTACCACGCGCCCGCCGCGTCCGGGCAGCTCGTCAATCAGGGTCTCCATGACCTCGGAGGACGGCGTGATCGGGTAGCCGGCGAAGAAGCGCAGTCCGGCGTCCATCGCGCCGCGCGCCACCGCCTCGTTGCCGCTTTCGACCGCCAGCGGCACGCCGTGGCCGGCCAGCCGGGGCAGCGCCGGCACGTCCCTGGTCGCGAAGGCGCGATCCAGGGCCGCGACGTCCCTGGCCAGCACCTGCGGGCGGTGCCCGAAGCGGTGCTCGAGCGCCGCGTGCGCCAGGCCGGGCGCCCAGCCGAGCCCGCGGCACAGCAGGCCCAGCGCCAGCATGTTCTTGGGATCGCCCGGCACCACCTGCCCGTCCTGGATGGTGGCGAACGGGTAGCGCAGCGGCTCGCCGCCGGCGCGCCCCAGCCACTCGGGGAGCGTGCCCTCCTCGCTGGCCTCGAGGATCGCGGTGCTGGTCTCGTTGAGCCGCACCGATCCCTGGAAGCGGGCGAGGTCCGAGAGGCGGAAGCACAGCAGCACGTCCACCTCCTCCCCCTCGTAGAGCACCTCGTCGGTCGCGATCCGCACGATGGCGGCCGACTCGCCGCCGCGGATCTGCGGGCCGTAGGACTGCACCATCATCCCGTAGAGGCCCTGGTGCGCGGCCATCCACAGCATCAGGTCGCCGAGCACCGCCACGCCGTCGCCGCCGCTGCCCACCAGGGCGAAGACCACGGACGTCTTCGCCGGCCGGGCCTCGGCGGCCCCGCGGGATGCCGGGGGCGCATTCGCTCCGCTCTCCATGTCGCTCACACCTCCGCGGCCACCGGCTCCGCCACCTCGGGCCGCGGGCGCTGTCCGACACGATGCAGGATCGTGCTGGGGCAGATGTCCACGCAGGCCTCGTTGCAGGAAGGGCCGTAGGCCAGGCACTTCTCATGGTCTATGACGATCGTCCGGCCGTCCCAGGTGATGGCCTCGGCCGGACACTTCGCGACGCACTTGCGGCACAGGATGCAACCCACCATGCAGGCGGCGCGCACCACGCTCTGCTTGTCGCGCGCCACGCACGAGAGCTCGATGCGGTGGGCGCGAGGATACAACTCGAACAGGTCCTTGGGGCAGGCGGCCACGCACAGCCCGCAGCCGGTGCAGGCCTCGGCGTCCACCACCGGGATGCCCTCGGGCCCCAGGTGGAGGGCGTCGAACGGGCACACCAGCACGCAGTCGCTGAGCCCCAGGCAGCCGTTCTTGCACGCCCTGGGACCGCCGAACACCAGCGACGCCGCGGCGCAGGTCGGGATGCCGGCGTACTCCGCTTCGTCCTTCGCGTAGGCCGAGGTGCCGTGGCAGCGCAGGACGACGATGCGGTCCACCACGCTGCCGGCGGCCTTGCCGGTCAGCTCGGCCACCGCGGACGCCACCGGCTGGCGGCCCGGGATGCACAGGTCGGGCGACACTTCGGCCCGCTCCACCACCGCCTCGGCGTAGACCTGGCAGCCGGCGAAGCCGCACGCCCCGCAGTTCGCGGAGGGGAGCCGGTCGCGCACGCGCTCGACCAGCGGGTTCACCGGCACCTGGAACTTGGCCGCCGCGGCGGCCAGCGCGAAGCCGAACACCAGCCCGAGCAGGCCGAAGAACGCCAGCCCCCAGAGGACGATGCCCAGCGCCTGCGGTTCCATCGCGCGCTCCTAGCGGAAGAAGTCCAGGCCCGAGAAGCCCATGAACGCCAGCGCGAACAGCCCGGTGAGCGCGAACGCGATGGGCAGACCCCGGAACGGCGCCGGCACGCGCGCCAGCTCCATGCGCTCGCGGGCGCACGACATCAGGAACAGCGCCAGCGCGAAGCCCCCGCCCGAGCCGAGCGCGAGCGCGAACGACTCGAGCGGCCCCGCGCTGCCCTGCGCGTTCAGCAGCGGCACCGCCAGGATGATGCAGTTCGTGGTGATGAGCATGAGGTAGATCCCGAACCGCCGGTGGAGCCCGGGGTGGGTCTTGCGCAGCATGGTGTCCAGGAACTGCACGACGAACGCCACCGTCCCGATGAACACCAGGATCTGTAGAAACGACAGGTGGAGCAGGCGCAGCACGAAGGAATCGATGGCCCACGACACCATGGCGGTGAAGACCATGACCATGGTGAAGGTGGCGCCCATGCCGAGCGAGGTGTCGCGCTTCTTCGAGACGCCGAAGAAGATGCACAGGCCCAGATAGCGCGTGAACACGAAGTTGTTGATGAGCGCCGAGGAGAGCAGGACCGTGACGAGCAGCGCCCAGGTCGAGGGCCTGACGTCGCGCGAGATCGGCGGATCGGCGATCTCCAGCCGGTAGTGCTCGGAGCCCGAGAGCTTCTGGCCCAGCGTGAGCATCACGCGGTCCCCTTCGGCGCGGCGCACCGCCGTCACCGCGATCGGCACGTCGGGCGCCTGCGCCGTGGTGAAGCGGAAGTTCGCCGGGTCGGTGCGCTCGAGCGGCGCCGAGAAGCGGAGCGCCAGCCGGTCCGGCGTCACCACGCGCGCGGAAAGCAGGCGCGTGTCGGCCCGCACCGCGGCGGCGGCGAGCGAGAGCGCGGCCGCGAGCAGCAGGGTCCCCGACAGCGTGCGCGACCTGGACACCGTGCACATCCTAGACACCGTGCGTCCCTCCCCCGCCCCCGGCGGTGGACTTGCCGGTCGTGCGCCGCTCGACCCAGTTGAACAGCGCCATCAGCAGCGCGATCGAGAAGAACCCGCCGGCCGGCAGCGCGAAGAACAGGAGCGGCCTGCCCGGCGCGAGCGCGATGCCGGCGAGCGAGCCGGCCCCCAGCAGCTCGCGCATCGCGCCGATCACCACCAGCGCGAACAGGAAGCCCAGCCCCATGCCGAGCGCGTCGAAGAAGCTCGGGACGAGCGGTTGGCGCGAGGCGAACACCTCGAGCCGCGAGATGATGATGGCGAACGCCACGATGAGCTTCACGTAGAGCCCCACCTGCGCGTACAGCGCGGGCGTGAAGGCGGCGAGCGTCATGTCGATGGCGCTCACCCACACCGCGATGATGATGGTGTAGACCGGGATTCGCACGCGCGGGTGGATGAAGCTCCGCACCAGCGTCACCGTGACGCTCGAGAGCA
>ERZ1292640.132-Hain-H43-02um-R1-132-length-58368-cov-5_pt2 | contig 26318 bp, 36 predicted proteins | sample MGYA00564404_ERZ1292640 | MGnify/ENA primary metagenome ERZ1292640 (study PRJEB36523, sample SAMEA6512636) | groundwater metagenome | collected 2019-01-08 | study: AquaDiva: Metagenomics assemblies of 32 groundwater samples | reverse complement strand
TGGCTGGAATAACCATACCGCTGAGGTAATCAGAAGGTGTTTCTGAGCTCACGCTGAACTGGAGGGTATCAATAAAAAACCTGAAAGTATCACCTTGCTCTTCGTTGTTAAGGATAGTAAATTCCACTCGCGCATCTTCGCCAAGCTTAACCTCAGGTTTGATATCAGTAAGATAAGCATCCCAAGGGGTAAAAGACTGCGCATGCACCGAATGCGCAGCTAAAAGTACGAAAAGCAAGACTAGCCCGCCAAATCTTCCCATGTGGGAAATCATATACTTGTATATTTAAATAGTTTTCGTAGCTGTGAGAGGAAAGGATTAAATATGTCGAATAATTTTTCAGCAGAATGGTAGAAGATTACGACCCAAAACTAAAGGATGTTTTACCAGAAATACTCCGCGGAGGAATTGCAACAATTCCAAGAGAGGGTATAAAATTAGGGAAAAAAAGCATCTCGCCCTTGAGCACAGCGATTAGGGAAGTACGAGATTTCAGCCTTGGTTTAGGAGGATCATTTGCATCATGGACCATGTCTCCATACATGTTGCCTACTGCGTATAGAAAATCATCGGAAAATGGGATTTTAAGCAACGGCTACGAACAACCTGAGAATTTTGGGGCAGTTCTCGGATCCTTGGCGGGGATGGTAGCAGACGTTGGTCAATTCTTGTTCTACCTCGAATACCCGTTACTTGGCCACCCAGAAGTTTTGGCAATTCCAGCAGCAACAAACGCAGTATCAGCCGCTTACGAAGTTGGAAGGAATGCATATATTCACGCAAAAGACAGAGTTATGGAACGACATCAGAGCAGGGGATTGGAAGACAGTCTTTAATTTTATAAGCTTCTTATCGAATTATCTCGAGGCCGCCCTTTCCTTGCTTCTGCAATCTGACTTTAAACGACCCATTTATGCCATAGATTATGCTGCCTTCCCCGAATAGGTGTGTAGTCCTTACGTAGGATGTAAATTTATTTAGTCTGCCCGAATCAACCCATGTAGCTTGGTTTTTCATTGGAAATATCGCTGGATTTTGTACTTAAAATACTTTGTTGTTTTTCATAAAATTTCTGGAAAAAGTCTTCACTGCCGAATTTCCCAAATTCTTTTTCCAGTGAGGTTATAGTTTTCAAGTTAAATATTAGAAAATCTTTGAATTGCGAAGCATTCAGGATAATTGTTGCATGCTCTCTGACAATAAAACTTTTCGTCTTCCCATCTGGAGTTACTCTTGGTGAAGAACGCTGGAAATCCATGTGCATATCCCGCCCCAGAAGAGTGCAGAAAACATCATTTGCATAAAAAGAGCTGTTTTCCAGAATTATCGTTCCTTTCTCATCCTTCAGAACCATGTAAACGTAAATGATTAATGGATTAATATGTCTTTACCTTGAATTTCCGGAAAATTTCCGAGCAATCCCAGAAGGGTTTCGGGTTTTTTGTTATCACTTTTTAATAGAAATATTTTTAATAGATATTAGAAAACTGAGGTTCATGTCATTGGAAAAAATAGAAGCGCGAGGGAAAGTTCATTTTCATTATACGAGGGATTCAAACTATCCAATTTATTCATCAAAACAGATTATTGATGATATCTCAACTTTATTGAGCAGCTCAGGAATAACCTTTAATAGAGTGCGCGAACAACAAAAAGGAGAGATTATTCAGCGACCTGCTGAATTATTTTCTGCAGGTGGAGGATTAGAGCTCACTATATATTCGTTAAGTGGGTCTAATGAAGCAGTTTTAAGGATAGGATACAAAGCCCAAACCATAGAAGGTCTCAAACGAGCAGCTAACATTATAGAAGAAGTATCTAAATACCAACCAAATCCATCGATGCTTGATAAAAAAGAATAATAAATTTTTTAGTTCTCTATCATTTCAATCTCAATATTCAATCCTTCTGGAATAGGTACTCTCATGACCAGTCTTAATGCCCTTTCATCCAGGCCCAAATCAATCAGGCGCTTGTGGATTCGCATTTCGTATCTGTCAAAGGTTGCCTTGCCATTGCCGCAGGGGCCTTTTCGCGTGGTAACTTTTAATTTCTGCGTAGGAAGAGGTATTGGCCCGCGAAGGTCTACGCCAGTTTTTTCAGCGATATCTCGGATATAATCGCATGTCTGGTTTATCTTTCCGATATCGGTGCTGGCAAGTTTTATGCGGGCCTTTGGCATATTTATGCCAACTTCTTTTCTACCAAGTCAATGCAGATGCCAGCAGCAACTGTTGCTCCGGAATCTCGCACTGCAAAGCGCGCAAGCTGGGGAATGTCCTTCAGCTTCTCGATCACTAATGGGACTGTTGGCTTGACCCTGATAACAGCAGAGTCGCCGTTCTTGATGAAGTCAGGCTTCTCAGCAACTGTTTCCCCGGTTGCCGGATTAATCTTTTTCACAATTTCAAGAATTGTGCATGCAACCTGGGCTGTGTGAATGTGGAACACAGGTGTGTAACCAGCAGTTACAACAGTTGGGTGGTTGATGACAACAATCTGGGCAGTGAATTCGGTTGCGACAGTAGGAGCCTTGTCAGGATGGCCTGCAACGTCTCCTCTCGCGATGTCCTTCTTGCCTATGCCTCTCACGTTAAAGCCGACGTTGTCGCCAGGCTCAGCTCGGTCTAGCTGCTCGTGATGCATTTCTATTGTCTTAACTTCGCCATGTACGCCCTTGCCTTCTCGGCCTGGGACGAACACAATCTTGTCGTTAAGCTTCATAATACCAGTTTCAATTCTTCCAACCGGCACAACTCCTATTCCGGTGATGTTGTATACATCCTGAACAGGCAGCCTAAGTGGCAAGTCAATTGGCTTTTCTGGCGGGTTTAGCAAATCAATTGATTCAAGCAAAGTTGGTCCTTTGTACCAGGGCATCTTGTCAGATTTCTTTACGATGTTGTCTCCTGGGTAAGATGCTTGAGCAACGAAAGTTATCTTGCTTGGGTCAAATCCTACTGTTTTGAGAAGTTTGCCGACTTCTTCGACGACTTCTTTGTATCTTGCTTCTTCATAGTTTGACATGTCCATCTTATTGACACCGACTATCAATTGCTTGACTCCAAGAGTTTTTGCAAGGAATATGTGCTCTCTTGTCTGAGCTTGGACGCCATCTCCTTTGTTTGCAGAAACTACGAGAACTGCAGCATCAGCTTGTGATGCGCCAGTAATCATGTTCTTGATGAAGTCCCTGTGGCCAGGTGCATCAATTATTGTGAAGTAATATTTTGGTGTCTCGAATTTCTTGTGGGAAAGGTCAATTGTGACTCCTCTCTCTTGCTCTTCCTTGAGGTTGTCCATGACAAAAGCAAATTCGAAACCTGCTTTACCTAATTCCTTTGCCTTTTCCTTAAGCTTTCTCATGGTCTGCTCGTCGACAGTTCCAGAATCATATAATAGTCGTCCGACAGTCGTTGACTTGCCGTGGTCGACGTGACCGATGAATACTAGGTTGATATGTGGTTTCTCTCGTGCCATTTATGGTTCCTCCTCAGTCCTTTATAAAGGAAAGTGTACTGTTAGGGTTTCAAGATAATATATAAATTTTGTTCTTTGAAACGGTTAAGAAATTCTCTGTTCCAATGGCTTATCCAACGCAAATAATGAAACAGACATATATGCATTAGGAGGGAAAACAACATTTCCCTGCATTGGTGTTAGCTGGTTGGGTTGTATAACGACTGGAGCTCCTACTTGATTTTCAAAATTAGACGCTTCTTCAACAATACTTTGTAAGCTGTGGGGTCCTCTTGAGGTAGGCAATTCTTTTTTTGTTCCCATTGTAGCTGCTGGGCTTTTTCCTGGAATGTATCCTCTTTCAACCCTGAAAACTCCGTTTTCTTCTGAGATGACTGCCATAGTTTGTCCGATGGGTAGGGCCTTTTGTCTCGCTCTTGTTGATTCTATATCCGAAAATGGATCTGCATAAAATGTGGTTAATGAGCGATAAACACTCGAAAGATCCCTTTCTGATGAGTAATACCTATCAAAAACATCAAAGATATTTTTTTCTAATTTTATTTCCGTAGTCGAGCGATTTTCGATAAATACTTTCTCAATAATTTGGTTCAAGGGATCAGGCTCTTTTTTGACCCAAGGTAACAAAACGAGTTTATCTCTTGTCTGAAGACTTGATAAGTATCTTGCATCAATTGGACTAGCAACTAAAAAATAGGCTGCACCATGCTCTCTTGCAACCATATCCCCCCAGAATGTTTTGGCCATGATTATCTTTTCTTGATTTTTTATAAGGATTAAATCAAGGGTTTATAAATCTTTTCATTTTTACTACTTTAAAGGGGCTATTTTTGAGAAGGTTTGAAATTCAGGTTCTTCGTCTTTGCCTATTAGTTCGGTTAAGACTGTTGAGGGACAGGCTCTGAGGAGTACAAAAGCGACTTCTCCTCGTTGGCAAGTTTTATTCTTTCGTAAGGCTGCCCTTTTGGAGGCGGCAACATTCCACTTGTCAATGACTGATCTGCACTACTCGACCGAAGGATAACTTCCGCTTTATCAAGGATACCATAACTAACATTAAATCTGAAAGAACCATAATGATCTTGTGAAACGGCAACATACGCATGAGTCGCCCAACCTGGTGCGTTTAAATTAACAACTCGAGGTAATCTCCGTCTCACATCCAATCTCAAATCTGACTTTAATTGTTCATCTATCTGTCCATCATGCTGCTCCTGCAATAGAGAATCATCAACGATTATCTCAAGCTGCACATCTGGAGCTCTTCTACCCATAAACACAGGAATTGACGAATAAATAAATATGTTTCTAAAAAATTTGCGCTCAAACGCCGCGCGGGCTTTTTCGCAGCATGATTTTACAGCAAAAAAAGGAATCTGAGCATGGCCTGCATGGCCAGGAGGGCTTTATTGAAATTTTTCCGGATAATCAAGTCGAAAGTTGACCTTTTTCCGGGACATACGAAAATCTTGCGAATTTTCCTTACAAACGCATAATAAGAAGTTACGCCGAACAAAAGTTGTGCCGGCGTAAGGCGTAGATTGGTACCGCCACCGAGCTGACTCCTCGGTATCCGTAAGGAACCCGGGGTTCAAATAGCTTTCGGTCAAGGCCGTAAGCCTGAATCTCCCCGCGCCGGCGCGACCTTATTAGAAACCTTTATTAAGAAACTCGCCCATGAATAATTAAAAAGAGGTTGATAGATGGCACACAAAACAAAATCTTCTTCGAACGCCACACAAAAAGCTGTTTTCAGCACACCGTTGACTGGAACACATACGCATTTCAAAAATCCACCAAAACTAAAAAAAAGGCTGACCTCAGAAGAGGAATTTGATATCCTCAAGCTAGTTCTTGATAAAATTCTCTGGCTTGGATTCGGTATAATGGCCTTAGGCCTTTATGAGATTTACAAGCAGGTAAACAATCCTTTCCTGCTTATGTTTGCAGGAGCATCCATTCTCGTGCTTTTCATCGTCATCATGGTGAGAGAGTACGAAATAGTCAGGAATTAGCAATAAAATTAAAAACCGCTTTCCTTTTCTTCGTTTATGAGGACTTCGAAGTGGATAGAACGAGCGAAGAGGTTCGTGGCCGATGACAAGTTGGGCGACTTAATTCTCGCAGAAGACAGGACAAGGGTCAGGAAAGCAATAGGTGAGATTGAGGAAACCGGCAAAGGAACACCGGACCAATGGGTGTCAATTCGATATGGAACTGGACGATATGAGAGGCTGCTGGAAATCCCGGATACAACAATTGTTCCCCACATGGGAGTTTTTAGGGACTACATGTCAACAATGATTAAGACTGCAGAACTGTTTCAATTATGCCAACAGAGAGTCATCGAGGAGTATGGCGACCGTACGCTGACTTTGTTTAACGATCCGAACATTGACACAATCGTAGATGATGCCAGGACAATTAAAACTCATCTTGATTCAGGGGGATATCATGCCCCAGCATTTGACAGGGTCGCTTCTGCCTTGAATTCCAGGCTGGAGAAGATGATGGAAGTTTCGAATCAGCAAACCCGGGAAAGACTGGATAGTTGGGGTAGTGGGGGTTATACTCCGTTATCAAATATGGTTCACAATTATGGAGGTTTTTAATTCTCTTTCTCAGAACCCAGAAACCAAATCTCTGATTGCTTTTTCAGGATCGTTTGATTTTGTAACTCCTGAAGCAACAAGAATCCCTTTTGCCCCAAGCTCAATTGCTTTTTTTACATCTTGAGCATTTTTGATGCCTGCGCCGCACAAGACTGGAATTTGTGCTTCCGCTCTTACATTATGAACAGACTCAGTGATTATCTCAGGTTGGGCAGTTGAAACAGATATTTCACCGCCAATTAACTCAGGTGGCTCAATTGCAACGTAGTCGGGCTTAAATTTGGCGACTTCCCCAGCTTTCGAGGGAGTGTCAGCACATATGACTATCGATAAACCTGCTTTTCTGCATAGAGAAACTGTTGTTTCGAGCACATCAAGAGGCATTTGATGTTCAGAATGGTTAAGCAATGTGCCTTTAGCGCCCATTTCTTTAAGCATCATTGGAGGCAACCAGCCAGTATACGCTCCATAAAGCACTGGGTCAGCGTGCTGGCACAGAACTGGAATACTTACGGCTGATACAATATTTCTGATATCAGTTGGATGAACAGCTATCCAAATCTCTTTGCCTGTTTCTTTTGCAACCTTTTCGCATATAAGAGCGAGTTCTACTCCTTTAACTCCTGTTGATTCCTCATAGGTCTTGAAATTGATTATTGCGACTGGTTTATCGCCAAAAAGAGACATGGAAGCATGAGTGTTCCAAGTTATTTATATATTTGGCGATAATAATTTTATACTAGATAGCAATGTGGGAGATTTATGTTGTATAAGCTTAAAGACGCGAAAAAGGTTGAAAGACAGGGTTTTACTGCCTTCAAATACAACTCCAAAGCAGATCTGCCAGAGATGAACGCTATTTTTGTGGACTGCCACGACAGCCATGAAAAATGTTCTGTGAAAAATAGTTTTAGGCTTTACTTTGTTATTGACGGAACTGGAGAGTTTTTGGTCGGCGAGGAGAAATTCAGCGTTGAGAAAAATGATGTGGTCATTATCCCGCCAAAAACAGCCTATGCATATAAAGGCAAAATGAAGCTTTTCGAGGCAAATGCGCCAGCAACGAGTTCTGAGGACGAAATCAAGCTTTAAGACAACTTTATCATCTAGGAATGAAAACATTTAAATATTTGCAGGTCGCTAAAACAACTATCAATTTTGGCTGGAGGAGATTCGATGGCTGGTTTTTTCGGAAAATTCAAGGATATGCTAGGCGGAAAGGAGCAGGAAGAGACTGCAGAAGATGACACTAGTTATGTGGAGCTTGAAGGTGGCGAGCACGAGCAGCGCGGTACCGTTGTTGTAAGACCCTTCGTGATAGAAGACTTTGCGGACATCAAGCAGATACTGGAAGCTCTCAGAGAGGGCAACACTATCGGCTTGATCAATATCCGTCCGCTAAAGGACAAGGACATGATTGAGCTCAAGAGGGCAATCGGCAAAATCAAAAAGACAACCGATGCAATCGAGGGCGACATAGCAGGCTTCGGCGAGGATTACATCATTGTAACGCCTTCTTTCGCAAAAGTGTACAGGGCAAAAGGCAGCCCTGCTGAGAAAGTCGAGCAAGTTGCGAAGGAATAATTTTTAATTTGTTTTTTCTTAACCCTTTATTTAATTCTAATAAAATAGGGTACTAACAAAAAGCTAGTTAACAGGACAAATATGTGTCAAAATTGTATAAACGATCAGCCAACTTTTACTCGAGAGTAGTGATTTACGAAAAGTTTAAGAAGTTGTTGCAATGACCTATTTGTATGCCATTAGACCATGAAATTAGCAAAACAAATAAAGGAATCAACGATATCCGAAAAAAACTCGACGAGATTAATGATCGCATTCCAGGGCTTGGTTTATATATAATTGTGGGAGTAGCAATGATCGCAGCTATTAGATCATGCAATCGAACGGGGGATATAAAAGAAACTCTTCAGTCCCAAGTTCAATATCAAGATGTAATTGGTCAAGAAGCACCAGAAAGATTTTATGAGATTAATGGTCAAAGGATTTACCTGGAAGTTGACGGCAAACCTGTTGAGGAATATTTCAGATAATCGCGTGTAATTATTTTAACTCCGATTCTTCCCAGCAAGTTAAATTTCTCCTAATTATTTTTGCGCTCAAGCGCCGCGCGGGCTTTATTGCAACACTTATTATTTATCGGAAAACTTCCGTTCGATTTAAATATCTGGCGTAATATTTTCTTTATCGTCGGAAATCTTGCGGTTTTTTCTACCAAAAGTTTATGAATAAGTTAATAATAATAAATCTCGGCGGCGTATGGATAACCAGGTATTCCGCTGAGCTAAGCCCTCAGTGTGTGTATACACTTCGGGGTTCAAAAAGCTTGCGGTTACGGCCGTATGCTTGGAATTCCCCGCGCCGCCGCACAATTCCAATAATTGAGCCGCCATAGCCAAGCTTGATAAGACAGTTAGCATCTGCAAAGGTTTGCCGGTTCAAATCCTTGGCGCTCAAAAATTCGGAAGTTCGCGTGTCTTTCAAACCCACTTTTTTCTCTTGAAATAAATGAGCATGACAACGGTAATAGCTGCCATGAGCGCAAGGACAGAAAAGTAACCGTATCGCCATTCGAGCTCAGGCAGATACCTGAAATTCATACCATATATACTCGCGATGAAGGTTATCGGCATGAAAATCGTCGAGATGACTGTCAGAACCCTAATGACTTCATTTAGCTTATTGCTTTGAGCTGACAAATAAATATCGACCATCTCTGACATCATGTCGCGAAAAGTGTCGATGTTGTCTATCATTGATACCGCATGATCATAAACGTCACGGAAATAAACTTCAGTCCCTTTTTTTATCAAAGAAGAATCTCCCTTCTCAACTTTGCCGATAATTTCCCTTAACGGAAAAATTGCCTTTCGCAAGGTTGTGACCTCTCGCTTAAGGCCGAAAAGTTTTTTGAGATCGCTTTGCTGCGGATTCTTGGCAAGCTCATCCTCTAGCTGTTCGATCGCTTCTCCCAAATTTTCGAGAATCCCGAAATAATTATCGATGATAGCATCAATCAGCGAATAAGCAAGAAAATCAGGCCCATGCCTGCGGATTCGCGCCTTTCCTGAACGAATCCTGTCTCGGACTGGATCGAAGACATCGCTATCGCTTTCCTGAAAAGAGATGACATAGGTCTTTCCAAGAACAAGGCAGACCTGCTTTGCCTCAACTTTGTTAGCTTTCTCATTAAAGGAGAGCATCTTCAAAACAAAAAATAAGTAATCCCCATAATCCTCAACCTTGGGGCGCTGCTGGGTGTTAACAACATCCTCGAGAAGCAATGGGTGCAAGTCAAAATGCTTGCCGACTTTTTCGATTATGTCAACCTGATGTATCCCATAAATGTTGGTCCAGCTGACTGTCGGGGTAGATTTTGAGGGAAAAGCCTCTTCTATATTCTGGAGTTCTTTCTCTTCAAGCTTGTGCTCGTCATAATCTATGAATGTTATTTTAACTTTCTCAGTTTTCTGCTCACCTATGTAGACTAGCGAACCCGGTTCCATTCCTGCTTTTTTAGAACGTGTAGGCTTCATTTTTGTTTTTTATCGCCCTTGTACAGATTCAATGCCACGACCACAGATGCTATTATAAGTGTTAGATGGAAGGAATAATCTATCAGCAGCAAGCCCGTAGTGTTGAGCCCGTTATTTATATGAAAATTATCGTGCGGCCACCACGAAACAAGAAGCCAAGAAATAGCAGCATATAATGCTGTTGGCTTTCTATTTTTCCAATTAAACCACATAAATGCAATGCCAAATCCAAATAAAGCCGCCTCAAATGCTGCGAGCAAAACAAAAAATGGAATTTGCCAATTCTCAGGATTAACATCAGACGAGCGCGGCCATATTAGGGGGCCGAGCGCAAGTGCAGGTAACCCAATAATAATAGTAACTATCAAGTATTTTTGCCATAATTTCATATTCCCAACTCCTTGTCAATTGTTTGCGCAACGTCTCTTAAATCGTCGAAAGCGCGCTGCATATCTCTCTGAAGCTCGTCAACTAAAACTTTCAGGTTGTCGACGCGAATTGCGTACTGATTTCTTTGCGCCATCACAATTCCAGCTTCCATAAGTCTGTTAAGATGATGAACTACTGTACCACGGCTAAGGCCCAACTTCAAAGCTAACTCGTCAGATGACATCGCTTTACCCTGCCGAGTGCTCTTTAAAAGCTCTACGAAAACGCGATAGCAAGACTTATCCCTGTCGCGAATGCCAAATAATCCCAAGCTTCTTCCAAACCATTTCAAGTCCTCATTTAGAGTGTGCTGAGAAGGGCGCTGCATTCTTATTATTGTAATTCGCTGATAATTGAACTGAACCATGGTTGACTTAAAGTCGACGGGTTATTTAAATGTTTAGAATTAAATTTTTAATATTTTTACAAATCAACCAATATATCACTAATTAAAGCGCGGAATTGAAATAACCCAAGTCAGGACCATAATAATCAGATAAATAATCGCTCCACCGCTTAATCCGTCCGGAACCAATTTTTTAATTTTTAAAATGTATAAAGTCATCAAGGAAGGCAAAATAGAGGACAAAACAAAAATTGCGACCATTTCATAATAAACAAATCGTTCATTAACAATTCGATAATCGCCCTTTGAATTTTCAAAAAAGGAAACTGCAGAAACACTCAAAAAAAGGATTACGCCAATTACGAAAAGAAGCGATAAAATTCTGACAGACTTTGAAGAAACATACATGATGAAAGCCGTCAGGCTAAATAAAAAACTAAACAGCAATAAAAACAATACCGAAAAAATGAGCTGAATAATGCCGAATAATACACTTACAAATGAGCCATTACTGTTTGGATACAGAGCTAAACGCAGGACAATGAGAGTTCCAATAATAGCCAACACAGACCAAAAAGAAGAGATTAATACGAGTTGTTTAAAAAAAAATTTATTTTGAGATTCATTAATTTGCAGTTTACGCACAGAAGAATGTTTTTTCATTTGGATAATTTAGAAATATCATTTACCCGATTTATAAATATTGGTTAAAAATTCGCGAAATCCAGTAAATGCCGCTGCATCCTGATAATAGTGATTTACTGGTAATTGAATTGAGCAGGGTTAATCTACGTCTCCACCAACTCTTGCGCCTGGAGGAAGTGCGAAGTCATAATCTTGTCTGATTAAATCGGCAAATACGGCCTTTCCCTTCTCAGTTGAATGGATGTATTTGGTATATCCATGCCTTCCTTCATAAGGACCAACCCATTCAACTAAACCCAAATCTTCAGCAGATTGGAATGCGCTACGATAATCTCTTATCCAATAATGACCTTTAGAATTTCTCCACTCATCTTTAATTACTTCCCTTAGATTATAAAGCGCTCTTCTGACATTTTCATCGACTAGGCTTACAACATCCGGAGATGTTAAGCCTTCATCAAAAGCGTCAATAAATGCTTGAGGCATTCCAGCAATTTTATCGTCAATAGTGTTAACCATCATATCACCACTCCTCAGGAATCAACACACATATTAAAAGTTTTTGTCGTACCAAGAGTTAATCAACCCATATTCTCCACTATCTAATACTTTATATATTAGTTAACTAAACACAATTCAGTTGAGTTCAGGTCAACAGAATATGGACAAGGACAACAAAGAACCGCAGGAACAACCACCGCAAGAAATCAACCAGAAAGCGGAGGAATACAAGGATATGCTCCAAAGGCTCCAGGCAGACTTTGAAAACTACAAGAAAAGAGTTGAAAAGGAAATTAAGGACGCAAAGGATGCCTCAAAAATAGAAGTGCTTAGGAAATTCCTACCAGTGCTTGATAGCTTTGAACAAGCAATGAAAACCCTGACAAAGCAACCAACAATCGAATCATTGCAAAAGGAAAATGAAAGTCTTAGAAAAGGATTCGAATTAGTTTACAAACAAATCAAGACTGCGTTCGACTCCGAAGGAGTCAGAGCAATAACAGACAAGCATTTCGACCCGTACAAACATGAAGTACTAATTCAAGAAGAAAGCGACAGCCAGCAAGGAACAATCTTACAAGAATACCAGAAAGGATACAAGAGAGGAGATGCGATAGTAAGGCATTCAAAAGTCAAGATAAGCTCCGGAAAGGTGAAACAAGATGCAAACCCAGCAAAGGACAATCTACCTAACGCCTGAAAATCTGCTACGCTATTTGGCAGAAAAAGACGATAATCTTGACACTTTGATAACCTGCAAAGGAACTGAAGTCAGCCTTGCAACTTATGACCAGGACATTTACGAAGCAATCGGAAGCATGCGGCCTGAAGATGAGCTTAAGACGCACAGGCTTTTGAAACTGCTTGAAGTTGTCGATATATTGCCATTTCGAAGAGCATCTGGAAAAAACAAGAGAATACTGACAAATGAAAGGATTGACGAATTAAGAACAAAAGGTGAATTACAATGACAAAAATAATCGGAATAGATTTGGGAACGAGCAACAGCGCAGCTGCCTACCTCGAAGCAGGCAAGCCAAAAATCATACCAAGCGCAGAAGGGCAGACAGCCTACGGGAAATCATTCCCCTCAGTTGTTGCCATCGATAAAGACGGCAAACTGCTAGTCGGAGAGCCTGCAAGAAGGCAGACTGTCAGCAATCCAGAAAATACAGTAATGGCAGCAAAGCGCAAGATGGGATCAAGTTTCAAGTACACAATTCAGGGAAAACAATACACTCCCCAACAGATTTCTGCCTTCATCCTGCAAAAAATCAAGAAAGATGCTGAAGATTTTCTCGGACAAAAAGTCGAGAAAGCAGTAATAACAGTTCCAGCCTACTTTGACGACAACCAAAGGCAAGCGACAAAAGACGCAGGAACAATTGCAGGCCTTGAAGTTATCAGGATAATCAACGAGCCGACAGCCGCAGCACTAGCCTTCGGCTTGGACAAAGCCAACAAGGAAATGAAAATAATGGTTTATGATTTTGGCGGCGGAACCCTTGACGTAACAATAATGGAGCTGGGTGAAGGAGTCTTTGAAGTTAAATCAACCTCAGGAGACACTCAACTTGGCGGAACAGACATGGACAATGTCATCATAGAATACATTGCTTCAGAATTCAAGAAACAAGAAGGCGCTGACATAAAAAAAGACAAGATGGCGTTCCAGCGAGTAAGAGAGGCAGCAGAAAAAGCAAAAATTGAGCTCTCAACCGTAATGGAAACTGACATCAACCTCCCATATATTACAGCCACCCCTGAAGGGCCTAAGCACTTGACAATGAAAATAACAAGGTCAAAACTCGAAGAGCTCGTCATGCCAATAATAGAGCGCACAAAAGCACCAATGCAGCAGGCACTCAACGATGCAAAGCTAACCCATGATGACATCGAAAAAGTAATTCTTGTCGGCGGACCGACTAGAATGCCCGCAGTTATTCGCTTCCTCGAAGCATTTGCAGGAAAGAAAATAGAACGCGGAGTCGACCCAATGGAATGCGTAGCAATGGGCGCAGCAATCCAGGCAGGAATTCTCGGCGGAGAAGTCAAGGACGTATTGTTGCTTGATGTTACCCCTCTCTCGCTTGGAATCGAGACTCTCGGCGGAATCTTCACAAAGCTAATTGACAGGAATACAACGATTCCTACGAAAAAATCGCAGACCTTCTCAACAGCATCAGATAGCCAGACTGCTGTAACGATTAGAATAGGGCAAGGAGAGCGGCAGATGTATGCTGACAACAAAACACTGGGCCAGTTTGACCTAGTCGGAATACCTCCAGCACCAAGAGGAATACCACAGATTGATGTGACTTTCGACATCGACGCCAACGGAATAGTCCATGTGACTGCAAAAGACCTGGGAACAGGAAAAGAGCAGTCAATAAAGATAACTGCCAGCCAAAAGCTCGACAATGCAGAAATCGAAAAAATGAAAAAAGAAGCAGAAGCGCACGCAGAAGAGGATAAGTTGCGCAAGGAACAGGTCGAAACAATTAACGAGGCAGAAACAATTGTTTACTCGACCGAAAAGCTTCTCAAGGAATTTGAAGGCAAAGTCGATGCAGCCAAGATTTCAGCAATAAAGGACAAAACAGACGAGCTCAAGAAACTGCTTGAAACAAAAGAAAGGGATCATGCAGCCATAAAATCAAAGCTTGACGACTTGAATAAAACCGTGCAGGAAGCATCGGTTGAGCTTTACAAAAAAGCAGCAGAGGAAAAGCAAAGCCACGAGGCAAAGCCCGATGACACGGGCGAGAAAGTTGTCGATGCCGAATTCGAAGTTAAAGACGGAAAAAAGAAGGATAAAAACTAAGAGGGAAAAAAATGACACAAAACTACCAACCAATCTTTATTTTGCCCGAGGGGTCGGAGCGAACTTATGGAAAAGACGCTCAGAGAACGAACATTGCAGCTGCAAAAGCAGTCGCAGAGACAGTTAGGACAACACTTGGCCCCAAAGGGATGGACAAAATGCTTGTCAACTCGATGGGAGATGTCATAATAACCAATGATGGTTACACAATTCTTGATGAGATGGAAATTGAACATCCATCAGCAAAGATGATTGTGGAAATCGCAAAGACCCAGCAGGATGAAGTTGGCGATGGAACAACCACAGCAGTCGTGTTTGCAGGAGAGCTCCTGAAAAACGCAGAAAACCTGCTTTCGCAGGACGTCCACCCAACATTAATCGCAAGAGGCTACAGGATGGCTGGCGAACATGCGATTGCTACAATCGAAAAGCTCGCTGAACCAATTGGCAAAGAGGACACAAAAACTCTCACAAAAATTGCCATGACTGCAATGACTGGCAAAGCAGCAGAGATGGCACGCGAACAGCTCGCAGAGCTGATAGTCAGAGCTGCAATCCTGACATTTGAAGACAACGGAAAACTTGACATCGACAATATCAAGCTTGAAAAGAAAGTCGGCTTCGGAGTCGAAGACTCGGAATTGATCGAAGGGATATTGCTTGACAAGGACAAGTGTCATCCAGGAATGCCCACATCAATCAAGAATGCAAAGATTGCGCTTATTGACAAGGAACTCGAAATAAAGAAAACAGAAATTGACGCCAACATCGAGATAAAAGATCCATCGCAAATGCAAGCTTTCATTGAGATGGAAGAAAAAATGCTGCGCGACATGGTTGAAAACGTCGCGAAGTCAGGCGCAAATGTCTTGTTTGTGCAAAAAGGAATTGACGACCTTGCAAAGCACTTCCTTTCAAAAAAAGGAATTTTTGCAATCGAGCGAGTTTCTGACGACAACATGCAGAAGCTTGCAAAAGCAACTGGTGCAAAAATAACAAACAGCCTTCGCGATCTTGCAGCAACTGACCTAGGATTTGCAGGACTTGTGGAAGAGAAAAAGCTCGGCGACGAAACTTACACATTCATTGGTAAGTGCAAGAACCCTCGCTCAGTAACGCTTCTGATAAGAGGCGGAACCCAGCACGTAGTCGACGAACTTGAAAGAGCTGTATCTGATGCAGTTGGCGACATATCAGCAACGCTTTCAAACGGTAAAGCTGTTGGCGGTGCCGGTTCGTCTGAAATTGAAATAGCAAAAGCTGTAAAAAAGTATGCGACCTCGCTTTCAGGAAGAGAGCAGCTCGCAGTGCAGGCATTTGGCGAAGCGCTGGAAGTAATTCCAAGAACACTTGCCGAAAATGCTGGCCTAGACCCAATCGATGTTTTGACAGAACTAAAGGCAGCACACGAAAAAGGACAGAAATGGGCAGGCATAGATGTTTTCTCAGGCAAGGTAATGGACGCCTGGAAGCAGGGCGTTATCGAACCGCTGAAAATTAAAACGCAGGCAATCAAGTCAGCGACTGAAGTCACTGAACTTATCCTCAGGATAGACGATGTGATCGCAGCCAGCAAAAAAAGCATGCCTTCAATGCCCGGCGGAATGGGTGGAATGGGCATGTAAATGCCTCCATTACATTTATTATTTAGAAGTAATGCAAACTTAACAAAAGCTCTTAACATGGGCGTGAGGCAGATGAAATTGAATGGCTAAGGACTATTACGAAACTCTTGGCGTCCCGCGCGGTGCAAACCAGGACGAGATAAAAAAAGCTTACAAGAAGCTTGCCAAGACGCATCACCCAGACTTGAATAAAGAAGCAGGAGCTACAGAAAAGTTCAAGGAATTAAATGAAGCCGCTTCTGTTCTCCTCGATGATAAGAAACGTGCGCAGTATGACAAATACGGCACAACAGCTGAAGGTTTCGGAGGAGGAGCGCAAGGCTTCGACTTTGGCGGCACGGAATTTGACTTTGATGATATTTTTAGCACCTTTTTCGGTAACCAAACAGGTGGGAGAAGGAGACAGAGGCAGACACGAGGCCACGATCTTAGATACGATCTTGACCTAACTCTCGAAGAAGCAGCAAAGGGAATTAAAAAAGAACTCAGAATTCCAAGGCTTGAAGCCTGCGAAACTTGTAAAGGGTCTGGTGCCGAAAATCCTGATGATGTAGTTATTTGCCAAGCTTGCAGCGGTTCTGGCGTTGAAAGAAAAAGCCAGCGAACACCATTTGGTTATTTCACAACAAGCGCAACCTGCTCATCATGCCGAGGAGCTGGCAAGACAGTCCGAAAAAAATGCAGGGACTGCAACGGGCAAGGCCGAGCTCAGAAAACCAGAAAAATAATCGTATCTATTCCAGCAGGAGTCGATTCAGGCTCAAGGCTCAGAATCGCTGGTGAAGGGGAAGCGGGCCAAGGAGGCTCACCAGGAGACCTTTATGTCGTGATAGAAGTTTCACCACATGAATTATTCGAGAGGCGAGGAAATGATGTTTATATCGAAGCTTCGATTCCTTTCACAACCGCAAGCATGGGAGGAGAATTAGAAGTACCTAGGCTAGATGGGAAGGCAACGCTTAAAATTCCGGCTGGCACTCAAAGCAATACGTTTTTTAGAATGCGCGGTCATGGGATTCCCGACCTTAGTTCAGGCGATCCCGGCTCTGAATATGTAAGAGTTGTCATCGAAGTGCCCAAGAACCTGACGAAAAAACAGAAGGAACTGCTGCAGCAGTTTGCAAAGGAAGACACTAACAAAAGCTTGTTCTCGAAGATAAAAGATGTATTTGAGTGAGGAAAAGGAATCAATTATTGACTATTCCGCATTAAAAGCTAAAAAAAGATAATTGCACTCAAATCCTGCGCGGGCTCCAGCAGACAGAAACACTTTAATAATGCATAAACTGCGGCAGAGGAATGCAAAAACTTACAGTAAAAAACTTCGACCTTGCACAAACTCTTGAGTCAGGTCAGATTTTCCTTTACACCAAAATTAACGGCTGGTACCTCATCACTGCAAAAAACAAGCTGTTCAAGATTAGGCAAAACGGCAATAAAATGGAATTTGACGGCGCTGACAAGAAATTTATCACTAACTTCTTTGCGCTCGACGAGCCATACGAAAAAATACTATCAGCAATTGACAAGGATGAAATAATAAGCGCAGCGATAGAAAACCATTATGGCCTAAGAATAATGCGGCAGGACCCGTGGGAATGCGCCGTTTCCTTTGTACTTTCACAGAACTCAAACATACCGAGAATAACCAAGAATATCAGCTCTCTTTGCAATGAGCACGGGAAAGAACTGAGGCTTGGCAACCAAACTGCTTACGCCATTCCATTGCCGAAAGAAATTGCGAACAGCAGGAAACTTTCAAGCATGAGTCTTGGTTATCGGGAATCGTATTTAAGAGAACTCGCAAAAAAAACCAATACTGAAAAACTCAGAAAACTGGAAAAACTTTCTTTTGAACAGGCACTGGAAAAAATAACTGAATTGCCCGGCATCGGCGACAAAGTCGGCCAATGTATCCTCTTGTTTTCGCTTGGGCAACACAGCGCTTTTCCAGTCGACGTCTGGATAGAAAGAGCGATGAAGCAGTTTTATAATCTAGATTCTGGTCTAACATCAAAACACATACAAACATTAGGCAGGACATATTATGGCAAGTATGCAGGATATGCGCAGCAGTTCATCTATCATTATTCGCGAAATAATAAACATTTATTTTCTGAAGAACCCGAAGTCTCAATAGTTTAGTTTTGATCTGCCGTAAAAAAAGGCACAGAAAGGTTTTTAATGATATTTTAATTCCTCCATAATATGGGAAAAGAAGTCATCAGCGGAATTGTGACTAAAGTTGAAAACCTTAGCCAACACCTTTCTTTTGTGACTCTTGAACCTATTGCTGAAACTGGATGGTCTGAAATGAAAACTCCGGTTTATATGGAATTAGACGAGGATTATATAGGACGGATTGTCGACATAGTTACAACTAGAAACGGACTATTTGGTGGCAGGTTTCACCAATCAATTGAAACAGCAAATTCATCAAATTCAATGGATTGCCCTTACCATCTAATAAAAAAATTGTGGGATAATTACGAAGATTAAGTGATATAATGTGGCTAAATGTCAATCTCGGTTGTTTAAAACAAAATAGTTTTATATATCCCCTGAAAAGTTTATTTTTAGGATGATTAACCAAATAACCCCAGAAAAGCTGAAGCACTCATTTGAAATAACGGAAAAAGCGCTTGCGACTGTCGAGATAGCTTTGCCTGCCAAAACACACCTGGAAAAAACAGCAATCGACTTTCTTGAGATGGCAACGAATTACATCGAAGATGCCAAGCACTTCGAGAAGAAAGGCGATTTTGTGAATGCCTTTGGCGCGCTGTATTACGCGCATGCGTGGCTTGATGCAGGCGCAAGATTAGGGTTATTTGATGTGAAGCATGACTCGGATTTGTTTACGGTGGATTGATAAATAAGGGTATCCCTGCTTGGCTCGCGCGGCCTTGAGTGCTAACAAAATAGTTAGGAAAAAAACTAATTAATAATAAAGCACTCAATCGCCGTGCCGGCTTAATTGCATCACAATTCTCCACAATATTTATAATACCTTACTCTAAAAAAGCCAATATGGCAAAGAAAACCCTCAATTCAGACGAAATGATGACCGCAATCCTTTCCTATTTGGGCATACTACTGCTCATTCCACTTTTGGTAGTTAAGAAAAAAGATGAGTTCATCAAGTTCCATTTAAGACAAGGCATTGTTTTACTAATTGTAGAAGTTATATTCGCAATTGCCGCTCAATTCTTTGGATTCTTGTTTTTCTTGGGCTGGATAATCTGGCCGTTGGTTTCGCTCTGCTGGCTCGCAATATTAATTGTCAGCATAGTTGCAATAATTAAGGCTATACAGGGCGAGATGTGGAAGATTCCTGTGATTAGCAATTATACTAGCATGATTAAGATTTAGATAGGGTATAATCGCATCATTGCGCTACCTTTGTAATCTATCCCGTCTTGTCTTAATAGATTATTTGCCGCATGTTCCTGTTCTGGGTTCGCTAATGGATAAGGCGGAAGACTGCTATCATTTGAAAGCACAAGCACGTCAACTTTACCCCCTGGCCCTCTCGATTCTCTGCCTTCGGTTAATTTTTGGGTAACCTGATGGATTGCTCCAACTTCATCAGGAGCATATGTTATAAACGTCTGGATGCGGCTTAAATATCCCGAAAATATCCTTGCAGAGTTCCTCAGGAGAGTTTCGACTAAGCGCTGGTTTGGCCCCAAGCTCTTATCCCATATTTTTTCCCTTTTCATGATGTCACCGAATTCCATAAAATAACCATATGTTTGTTTAAGCTTTCGCTCAACTCCATCAGCTATAGCAGTATTATGGAATAACAGGATATCGACAACACGCTGATTATAATCAGTTTGGTCCGCGGCGATACGCGGAATATCCAAACTTGCCTCTCCTTGGTCAACTTTTCTTGCCATATATGCAAGTGCAACTTCCGGGCTTAAAGGCGCATCTCCATTTACCATAATAGTCTCAAGTGCTGGATAAAACAGGTTAGCACCAGGTACCGCATATTTTGAACTTACAACATCATTAACTATTTCTACAAGCAATTGTCGTGTATTAACCGACTCAACGCTCTTAATTCCATCGATGCCAATCATCGGGCAATCACTTCCAAGCCTGAAATCATCGAATTCCCATTAATTGACGCGAGCTCGATGTTAAGTTCTCCATCATTGACTTTCACAAAGGCAGTTTTTATTAGAGCTTTTTTGCTCCCAATGTCCGCAAAAACATCCATATCAGCAATAAGAATCCCTTCAGCAGTTACATTGAAAACTCTTTTTCCATTTCTTGAGTTGCTTGGGGAAAGCTCTGCGAAATGTAAATTTATCTCATATTCGCCCGGAGGAACTTGAACATTTGCCAACAGATTCTCTGATTCATTGGTCTGCCGAAAAGACTGGTAGAGCTCATCATTTACTGTACCTGCAATTGGCGTTTTAAGCGAGTAGCGCCTACCACTAATAATTCCGTAGTCAGTTTCCCATTGATTGCTAAAACTATCGTTGAAAGAATCTCCGCCAGCGTTTATTCTGATATGATTCCTTGTTTTTGCCTTGTCATCATAAGTGTAAACCATTCCATTGCTCTTCCCGCTTGGTGTTGTCACAGTTATGCAAACTGTTCCATTGCCCGAAGGAGCAATTACCTGGATTTTTGTTGAGTCAATCACCCTGATTTCTTTCGCAGAAATATTTCCGAAAGTTACAGCAGTTTTTGAAATATCAAAACCGAAACCATGAATTGTTACTGTATTCCCGCCTTTTGCTGGACCGGCATAGCCATTAATTTCATTGATATAAGGCTTCAGTATTCGAGTATTGTGCATAAATGCCTGTTCAGGAATAATTGAGCGGCTTCCTGAAGGAGTTTTCCACTCGAGAATAAGGCCTGCCATGCCCGTTTTTTCAAAGTAGCCAATAGATACGTTATGAACTCCCTTGCCCAAATTCAGCACACCATTTTTTGTTCGCATTCCATGAGTGTTGTCATTATTAATAGTTTCGTTTCCATCAATAAAAAGCTGAGAACCATCGTCGCTAGAAAGATAAAACTCATAAGTTCCGTCTTCATCAATAGTCAACAAGCCATTGAACTGAACTGCAAAATTATCTTTGAATGGCGCCCCAAAGAATCCCGAATCAGTCGGACTTAAATCAATTGTTCCAGCGGCTGCAGTCCAGCTAGCATTAAAATCCTTAAAATTAGGCAATAAACGAATATTTTTTTCCAGTTTGTAAACCTTCGCGATTAACCCTGGAGAAAATTGGCTTTTAACTACCTTCTCAGAGGAAGCGATTAATTTGATTACATGAGGAGAATATGGGTCATCACTTTGGATTCTTATTAAGCCTTCAGCCGCGCCTCCTTTTGAGGGCACATATTCGACGTCAAAAGTAATGCCGCTATCTGGAGGGATAATGTAAGGCGGTCTGGCGGTAATAGTGAACTGTCCTTCAACAGCTATGTTTCGCACAGTCATTGCCCTACCACCGAGATTTCTTATCACCACTTGCTTTTGCTGGCTTGAGTTTCCCACATTTGTTTCATCAAAAATGATTTCAGTTTCCGACAAGCCCAATGCAGGCTCCCCATTTGACGCGATTATTTCTATTCCCGATATTTTCGGCTCACCAATTTTTCTTACGAATACAATGTGCAGGTTAGAATCATTAACAGCCACTTGGAAAATTTTTATAAGAGCTCCCCGAGATTGGGCTTCATTGTAAATGCTTATATTTCTTAAAACGGTTTTGTTCTCAGCCAAGACATCAAATATTCTGCTTTTGAGGAAAGGATCTCCGCTGAAAGTTTCAGAAAAATGAAGTATAACTTCGTAATTTCCATTTGCAATTGGAAAATTGTAGATGAGATTACTGCTTTGGGAGTATCTATTTGTCTGATACAATTTGTCAATATCTGTCTTCCTTATCGCAACTTCTGCAGAATTAGATTTTCCAGCTGCAAAATATCCAGTATCTGGCCTCCAATGGTTTCCGTAAATATCAACGAAAGCCGGTCCTCCAGCATTTATCCTGTAAATAGCTATTTCCTGGGCATTAACAGTGATAGATGTGACTAGGAAAAGCAGCATTATGTTGAATAGCATTGAAACTGGTCGCATACAGAGGATAGATGGAAAGACACTTATAAATGTTTCGTTACTGGACAGTAGTTATAAGTGGCATTGGCCAGGAACCGATAAGCCCAGATCAGCACAATGATTATCGATTAATGCAAAGAATATACTATCTTCTATTCCCGAAATGACCCTGAGAAGTGCGGTGATAGCTTCGGCCATGGCTTGCCGGTCCCCTGAATGGGCCTCTTGAAAAACCTGCTCTTTGAGTGTTTCGCTCAAACCTGACTTTTTCGAACTGCGGAGCCTGTTCGAGCTGCACCTGGATTTGCCTGTCGGATAGTACATTCCTGAAATTGTCGTGGTCACTTTCTGAGAGTATTGTTATTGCCTCGCCTTTCTTGCCCGCCCTTGCAGTCCTGCCAATGCGATGCGTGTATTCGCTTGAATTCTTCGGAGAATCATAGTTATAAATGTGAGAAATGTTGTTTATGTCAAGACCTCTCGCAGCAACATCTGTTGCGACAAGCACTTGAATCTTCTCGTGTTTCAGAGAACTGACAGCACTTGTCCTCTGGCTCTGGCTTAATCCGCCATGAACAGCCATAACATGTATGCCCTGCAGCTTGAGGTTTTTAGTGACTACGTCAACCTCTCGCCTTGTCAAGCAGAAAACGATTGCAAGTCCGGGTGTTTTGTGCTTCAGCAAATGAACAAGCAACGAAAACTTTTCGTCTTGCTTAACATCAAAATACACCTGCTTTAAAAGGCTACTATCAACATGTATTTTCTCAGTAATTATTTTAGGGCTCTTGAGATATCTCGTGATAAGGTGATGGACTTCAGCAGGCATTGTTGCGCTGAAAAGAAGAGTCTGCCTTGTTGCTGGCAAATACCTGATTATTTCTTTTACATCGTCAATGAAGCCCATTTCGAACATCTTGTCAGCTTCGTCAATCACAAGAAATTCTACTTTGTCAAGCTTGATTGTATTTCGGCTTATATGGTCAAGCATCCTTCCAGGGGTTGCCACAACGATGTCAGTCCTTCTTAATGAGTCAATCTGAGGCTGGATCCCAACGCCTCCATAAACTGTAGTAACATGTAAGCCTCTAAACTGTGACAGGACTGAAAGAGTCTCTCTTACCTGAAGCGCCAGCTCCCTTGTTGGTGCAAGAACTAAAGCCTTGATGCCGCCGCCTGGCGTGAGTTTCTCGACTATAGGTATTCCGAATGCCGCTGTTTTGCCTGAACCAGTTAATGACTGCCCAACAACATCCTTCCCTGCCTTAATTTCAGGGATGCATCTACTTTGAATCGGTGTTGGCTCCACAAATCCGCTTCTCTTGAGCGACTTGAGAATGTCAGGGTGTAATTTTAGTTCTTCAAAACCCACGGTAAGAGGAGGTATCTTGAGCAGACTTATAAACCATTGCTTTTGACACATGCTCAATTAAGCCTTATAAAACCATTAGTTTTTTAAATAAAGAGGTATTCTTATAGTAAAACATAATCGAAATTTAATTTCTTTTATGTAGTATAGGAGGATAAAAAAAATGGGAGATTTCAATAGAGGAGGCGGCGGATTTAGAAATAACTTTGGGCCGCGAGAGATGCATAAGGCGACTTGTTCCGAATGTGGAAAGGACTGCGAAGTTCCGTTCAAGCCATCAGAAGGCAAGCCAGTTTACTGCAGAGATTGCTACGCAAAAAGGAAAAAGTTCTAAGTAACCTTCCAATTTTCGTAAATTAATTATTTTTTTATTATTAATTTTTTTATGGGCTAGATTGAGTTCTTTTAGTTTTGAATAAGTTTTAATATAAAAACAAAATTCGAATCATAAATGGAACCAGAATACGATAATCTGCAACTGTCGCGGGATTATATTAGAGTAACTGCGCAACATGTTTCAAACACTGAGCTCAAATTGCTTGTAAAAATTCAGGCGGACATAAGGGGCGCCGATGTTGATATTCCAGCGCGCTATACTGCCAATGGCGACCTTCACGGATTATTGATTAATGGACATCGACTAACAGACCCAACAACCAGAGCATTAGAGCTTATTCTCGAATTAGGCGTAGAGAAAGTAGAAAAAATAGTGGAAGCAGACAAAGTAGACGAAATCAGGAAGTATCAACATGAAGGAGCTTATTGGGCTCACCCAATCAAAAAGAAGGGTGTTGACGGTGGCTCAAATCCGTCTTGGGAAAATGTTGTTAGATTAAGTGAAGAATAGAATGCTAAAATATTATTATCCCTGATATCCGCCAGCATAACAACCCTTAAAAACAGAACTTTCATTCTTTGCAAAATGTTAGAGGTCATCCAGCAATTCCTAAGCAGCATCTACAACATCGAAGGCCTAATTGCCTGGGGCGGACTTCTTGCAATCTGTATTATCATTTTTGTTGAAACCGGCTTATTTGTTGGTTTTTTCCTTCCTGGCGACTCATTATTGATAACTGCAGGCATATTGGCAGCTGCGAATGTGCTTAACGTCTGGTACCTCTTGATTTTCGCAACCATAGCAGCCATAATCGGAGACCAAACAGGCTACTTCATCGGTCATCATATGGGCAAGATTCTTTTCAGAAAAAAGGATTCCAGATTATTCCGCCATGAGCACATCGAGAAAGCCAGGGCGTTTTATGATAAGCACGGGCCAAAAACAATCGTACTTGCCAGATTCATTCCGTTAATACGCACATTTGTCCCGCCAGTTGCAGGCGCAGCGAACATGAAGTACAAAACATTTGTAACGTACAACATTGCAGGTGGCACGCTTTGGGTCTTCAGCACAGTTTTAGGAGGCTATTTCCTCGGCCGCCTTATACCAAACCTTGGAAAATACCTCCACGTAGTCATTGCAATCGTAATCATAGTTTCATTCATTCCTGTCGGGCTAGAATACTGGAAGCACAGGAGGGAAAAGAAGCACGAGATTATTCCGCCGCCTTAAGAACAGTAAATAATTTTTTTAACAATACTACTCACTTTTTCTTCCAATAATGGCTGCTCTTAAGTAATCAATTTGGATACATAATTTATCCTGTGCACTAAGTTTTATCTTTCTATTTGCTTGCTGAGCAACACTCAAACCAACCAAATCTTCCAACGAATCCAATAAAATTTCCCGAAGCTGTTCACTGATTTCAGTTGAGCTTTGATAATGTGCAAGTACTCGTTCGGTGCGTGACAAAGCGTAATCAATTAAATTTCCATAGACTGCATTTAAGACTGGTTCTGACATTGGGTACGTCAAGAAAACATCTAATCTATCGTTTGGGTTCATTTGCTCGGAGTTCATTGAACAATTTAAAAATTTTTCTTTTTAAGAGTAGTAACAAAATGAGTTCAAATAAACTTCTCTAAAGTCTGTTCTTTCTTTTCTTCGCCCATATCTTCAACTGCCTGCGGAATCAGCTCTTTCAGGAAGGCAGTCCTTGCCCTTTTGGAAAGTATCTTTGTTGCCAAAAGTTTAGCGAATTTCTCTGATGAGGCAAGAGATGAACCCTGAAGTATATCTATTAGAAGTTGTTCAGAATTTTTACCTCTGAGAATTGATTTTGCTTGCTCAGAAGACAAAAGTTCTGCAATGACCTTACTTCTGTAGCCTCGCCTTGACTTCTTTCCTTCCTTCATCTTCCCAATCACAGATTTTAGCATCGATGGTTTCCTCAGCAAAACGTACTTCACAAGCTGCAATGTGCGCAAACTGTCATCCCTGTAATTCTGCCTGTCAAGACTTGAAATAACATCCAGAAGAACGTCTTCGAACTTTACAACACTAACATCTGGAATTGAAACATTATCGATTGAAGAAACAATTACTTTCTTTGGCTCGGCCTCACTGCCTAGAAACTCCTGAACTGTCTTTTTGACTGAGGAAACAACCTGAGGGTTCTCAAACCGTTGAACAAGGTCCATGCGCTCGCGATCAGTCAGCTGCGGTGAAACAAGTGAAACGTAAACCTCAACGTGCCAGACCTCTTCGAGCTTTTTTTCCTGCTGTTTTATAGCAATGACATCAACAATCCTGTTCCTGCCAGCATTAATATTGTTTATAGTAAAGAAGCCCTGTCTGTTAAGCCAAAGATTGACAATTTCTTTCTCCGGATTCATGGAAACCCCCTATGAAGACCCCCTACCAATGAACTATAAAAATGTGACGCACACAACTTTTTTAAATTGTCGCCATTTACCAGTGGTCATGAAACCAGTATT
>ERZ1292640.205-Hain-H43-02um-R1-205-length-47475-cov-7_pt1 | contig 26339 bp, 28 predicted proteins | sample MGYA00564404_ERZ1292640 | MGnify/ENA primary metagenome ERZ1292640 (study PRJEB36523, sample SAMEA6512636) | groundwater metagenome | collected 2019-01-08 | study: AquaDiva: Metagenomics assemblies of 32 groundwater samples | reverse complement strand
GAACCCGGTCTACACCCACCCCATGGGCGCGTACTACCGGTATACTACATCCCGTCTTCTCGGAAGAAGAGCGAGAGAAGCTTATTCCAAGATTCCGTCGAGATTCACATCGTACAAGATGGCATCCTGAACCAAGCGATAGGAAAGAATTTCATCTTTATTGAACCAAAGCGCAATCTCACGCTGTGCCTCCTCTGGACTATCAGAGCAGTGAATCAAGTTGCGCACAGAGCGATTATCCAGACTCGAAAGAGCATAGGAATCCAAGGTGAAGTCTCCGCGGATGGTACCAACATCAGAAGTCGTTGGTTCAGTTCCTCCAACAATCTTTGTTACAATCCCTACTGCCTGATTACCTTCGATGATCATTGCAACAACTGGGCCGGACAAAAAGAAATCAACGTTAGCCTGGATAATATCCTTCCCGTACTCCAATGGCTCCTTTTCAACAGGAAGACCATGAGCTTCACGATCTGCTGCGATACGAGTTCCCTTCTTCAAAAACCACTCTTCATCCTTGTTGTAATGCTTCCAGCACTGATCTTCGTTTGGAACCACCAGTTTCATAGCAACAAACTTCAGACCCGTTCGTTCAAAACGCTTAATGATCTCTCCGATAAGTGAGCGCTGTACTCCGTCTGGCTTGATGATAACGAGCGTCTGTTCTTGCTTTGGATGTGCTTCCATAATGAAATCAAAAATGAAAATTTATACTTCTATAAAAACTATGACACGGAAATGAATGATGCGCAAGAAAATATCTTTTTTCCAACGCTAAAAAATATTCTACAGGAAAAAATATGCTCTGACAAGAGTCGTGTTTACTTCGCAAAAACACATACCTGACCCCCAAAATCACATCGATACGAAATATCTCCTTCTTGATCTGTGCGCCGGATCAAAATATTCTTCGCACGAAGCCTCCTTAAAACATCTTCACTCGGATGTCCGTAACTATTTTTTCCAACAGAAATGACCGCTTCTTTTGGTTGCACGAAATCAAGGAAAGCATCGCTCGTAGAATATTTTGATCCATGATGAGCTGCTTTCAATATAGTGACTGGCTTTTCGTTTAGTAAAACTGTTTCCTCGGCAGCTAAATCTCCCGTAAGCAAAAAAGAGGTTTCTCCATACTGAAAACGTCCCACGATACTGGTAGCATTTGTCTCTTCTACATTCCCTGAAAAAGAGCTCCTCGGATACTCAATCGTGAGCTCTCCTCCATACGGAAAAGCGATCTTTCCGCCGACGAACATCTTTTGCTCTCCAAGCTTCGCCTTACTTGAAGCTTCTTTGAATATTCTGGATGTTTCCGTATCGCTCGTAGCACCCGTTGTGAGCACTGTTTCTACCGTATACGCCTCCAATACATCAGGAAGCCCGCCAATATGATCACTATCGGGATGGGTGGCAATCACTGTTTCGATATTCCTATCCCAAAAAGGGATATGCCTCCCGAGGCGCATAAGCAAGGTTTTTCCATTTCGTCCGCCATCGATAAGCACCTGATTCTTCCCCTGGGAAATAAGAATAGCGTCTCCCTGCCCCACGCTCAGAAAAGTAACGTATGTCGAAGGCTCAGGAAGAGAAACCGCCAACCACAATCCCAAAAGACAAAGTGTCGCGAGAAGCAAACTAACGACGAGCTGAAAAAGAGAACGCGTTGGCATACCATTTTCTTGTTTGTTTTTCTTCGAAAAAGAGAAATATTCCGATAAGAAAAGCATACCACACGAAGAGAAAGAGTATAGATGGGCGGAAAAGCGTAATACTTACCCACGAAAAGGATCCAAAAAACTCAGCAAAACGAGTAATGATTGTAAGCAAAAAATACGCAGGTACCGAAAAAAGAAAATGCGCTCCTGGAAGCAAAAGAAAGAGCAGTCCTGCCCCAAAGGAAAACATCATCGCAAAAGGAACGAGTGGCAAAAGAAGAACATTCGCAAAAAGAGAAAACCAAGAAAAAGTCTGGAAGTGAAATAAAAGAAGTGGTACCACAAACAATTCTATAATCCCGGTAAGCCAGGCAATTTCAAGAATCTTTTTCCCAAAAAAATCCCCTGGGAATACCCTCTCGAACCAAGGAGCGCCAAACAAAATACCGAGTGTGGCCAAAAAAGAAAGCTGAAACCCAATGTCATACAAAAGGAGAAGCGGATTCAGAAAGAGCATCAAAGCCGCGGCCAACAAAAGGAGACTAAAGGGCTTTCCTAAACGTCCAGATTGAAGAGCGACAAATCCGACTCCTGCCATAAGTCCGGCTCGCACTGCTGAAGCAGGCGCTCCAACAAAAAGAACAAAAAAGAGAATGCTCAAACATGCTACCCACAAAGCCTGCTTACGCCAGATTCCAAACAGAATTCCCAAGACCAAAACCAATTCCGCAACCAGTGTAATATTGTACCCAGAAACAGCTACAATATGAGACAGTCCGATCTGGGAAAACGCATCTCGAAGTGTATCTGGGAGACGATTGCCTCCACCCAAAAGAAGTCCTTGCGCTAAGCTTGCTTCTGGTTCTGGAAAACTCTTTCCCAAAGCATGCTCAAAATTCCTTTTTAAAAGAAAGAGGTTTTCTGAGGGGAAATTCTTTCCAGTATCCGGGAGCATGCTGTATGTCCCTGTGCCACTTGGACAAATCCAGAGAATCCCTTCTTTTGCCAGAAACATCTGATAATCAAAATCTGGACGAAAGTTTTCTGCTTTTTTCAAAGAGCATGAAAAAGACATCTTCTCTCCAAGAGAAAATTTTGTTTCCAAAGGAGCCTCCCACAAAATACTTTTCGAAAGACAAGATTCCTTCGGGCAGGATTCCTGTCGAAGTTCTATTGAACGAAAAAAATCTTTCCGAACAGGCTCCTTAATAATTCGAACTTCTCCAGAAAATTCACGAGAAACATTTGATTTTTCCTCCTGCCAAAACTGCATTTCATGAGAGGAACGAAGGGCGCCAAAAGAAAAGAAAGCAAGAAAAAGAAATCCTGCCAATACAATTTTCACACGAAAGGCTGTCCAAAAAGCTATCCCAAGAACCGACAAAAGGAGAACAAAGAACAAAAGGTGCTCCCCAAAAAGAAGTCCCCAGCCTATACCTACTAAGAAAGAAAAAAGACAGAAGAAAAAAATCCTGTCAGAGGACATACCTATTCTAAAGAATCAAGAATCTTTCGAAAGCTTTTTACGCTCCCAAAAGATCGATACACACTCGCAAAGCGAATATACGCCACTTCATCTACGGCGCGGAGTTTCTCTAAAATAAGATTCCCAATTTCACGGCTTGAAATCTCAGGTTGTTGCTTTTCGTGCAACGTATATTCAATTTCTCCCAGAATCTTCTCTATGCGCTCTTCTGCTCCTGGGCGCTTCTCGAAAGCCCTCCTCAAACCTCTCTCAATTTTTGAGCGATCATATTCATCTTTGCTTCCATCTTTTTTGATAATGAGAAGACGAAAAATCTCAACGTCTTCATAGGTACTGAAGCGAGCTTTACAGGACTCACACTCTCGACGGCGACGGATAGAACGCCCCTCTTGAGTATCTCGTGAGTCGATAACTTTTGTATCTTTGAAATTACAGAATGGACAGTGCATACAAATACATCAAATACTGCTCTTACTGTATACGAGCTCACTGAAAAAGAAAAGGCTTCCCTTACGGGAAGCCAGAAGAAAAAACAGAGACTACTTTTTCATCTTTCTTCGAATAAAAGCAGGAATTTCCAGATCCTCATCTTCAGTAAGATCTTTTGGTTCAGGTCGTCCAGGGATATTCCTTGGTTGGATCTTTTCCTCAATAATCATCACTGGTTGTTCAATCTTACGACTCGGAAAAAACATTTCCTCATCAATATCGATCTCTTCTGCCTCCATCGGCTCTACAATCGGTGTTGCTGAGACCCGTTCACGCTGCTGTTGACGAGGAGCGCTACTGCCGCTCCCTACACGATTCATCAATCCTACAACTGAATCCTTTCGAGGAATATCGAAACCGGTAGCGACTACTGTAATTTGAATCTCTCCCTTGCGGATCTGATCATCGGTTACAGCACCAAAGATCACCTTGGCATTCGGATCAATATTTTCAGTAATGATACTTGCAGCTTCGTTGATCTCGAGCATCGTTAGATCTGAAGAACCCGAAATATTGAACAGGACGCCCTTGGCTCCATCAATCGAAAGCTCAAGAAGAGGGCTATTGATAGCGGCTTTTGCAGCCTCAGTTGCACGGTTTTCTCCCGAGGCAATTCCAATACCCATAAGAGCGCTTCCGCTGTCCTCCATAATGGCGCGTACGTCAGCAAAGTCGACGTTGACGATTCCCGGCTTGGTAATGAGATCAGAAATTCCCTGCACACCCTGCCTGAGAACATCGTCTACGATACGGAACGCGTTTACGAGGGTGGTCTTCCGATCAATAATCGAAAGCAATTTATCGTTTGGAATAGTAATCAAGGTATCTACTCGATCCTTCAGGTTTTCCAAAGCCTCTTCAGCGATAGAGCGTCGCTGGGATCCTTCGAAGGCAAATGGCTTCGTTACAACACCAACCGTCAAAGCGCCAAGTTCTTTGGCTGTTTCAGCAACAATAGGAGCGGCACCCGAACCCGTTCCACCACCCAAACCGCAAGCAACAAAAACCATGTCAGCTCCTTTGAGAACTTCTTGGATTTCATCTCGATTCTCTTCTGCAGCTTGACGACCGATTTCCGGATTCATTCCGGCACCAAGACCTTTGGTAAGATTTTTTCCAACGTGTACTTTTTCTTGAGCCTTAGAATGATGCAACGCTTGAGCATCCGTGTTGATAGCGACAAATTCAACTCCACGAATTTTCGCATCGATCATCCGAGAAATAGCGTTGTTACCAGAACCACCTACTCCCACTACTTTAATCTTCGCGAAGGTTTCAATGTCGGGTTTAATCTCTGCCATATATATCCCCTTAAAGGTTGGTTAGCAAATTCTCCATTGTATGATACCTCCTCATCATACTGCGCTTCAGAGCCCTCGCCAAGGATTGCACGAGATACTTGAAGGTAAACTCTATCATACCGAAAGAACGAGTGTCAAGAAAAGACTTACTCCATTTATTGGAAAGAAAGCCTTATTTTAAAGGATTTTTTGTTTTTGAGCGTCCCTCCTCCTCTTTTTCTACGGAAGAAAACGCTTTGACCATTGTCTCACCTTTTGAGCTGCTTCTCGAACACTTTCCGGTAACGCTCTGAGCATTTTATCCGGTGAAAAAGAAGTTTTTCGGGAACCATTCTCTCTTGCAAAAAGAATGAGGCCGATAGCCGTTGAAAACTGTGGGTTATCTACCTGATCTAGTATACCCCCAAGTGCCTTTGGATAGCCAATGTGCGCCGGCAAACGCAAAATATGCTTTGCAAGCTCTACGGTTCCTGGAAGAAGCGCTCCTCCGCCGGTAATAACAGCTCCTCCCGGAAGAAGTCCTTCCCGGCCAATATTTTTTAGTTCAGCATTCACGAACGTAAGAATCTCTTCTAGTCTTGCTTCGATAATCTCCGCTACATGCTTCAGAGAGACCAGTCCTTCTTCTTCCGGATCAAACAGTGAAAGGTCAATGTCATCTTTTTTATTAATATCCTCGCTTGTCGCCTGGCCATATTGCAACTTCACTGCTTCAGCGACATCTATAGATGTTCGTAAGCCAATAGCAATATCGTTCGTGATATGACTTGATCCTACCGGGAGGACCGCAAGATGGAGCAGATCCCCGTCTTCAAAAACAGCCAGAGACGTTGTACTTCCACCAATATTGACGAGTACCGTACCAAGATCCTTTTGCTTCTGACTCAAAACTGCTTCAGCAGCTGCCAGAGGCTCTACCACAAAATTTTCCGAACTTGTTCCTGCCTGATCCAAGCTTCGACTAATGTTTTTTAAATGTGATCCACTACCACTAATGACGAGGGCATTCATTTCCAAACGAACCCCGTGCATACCAACTGGATCCTTAATATTCTTTTGATCATCTAATCGATAGTCCTTTGGGATAACATGCAAAATCTCTCGATTCAGTGGCATAGTCAATCGTGCCTGCACTTCTTCTAATACTCGATTAACATCATCTTCTGCTACCTCGCCATCTGCTCGACCAACCGCAATAACACCCAAAGCATTCTGACAGACAATCTCTGCTCCGGTTATAGCAACCGTCACTCGTTCGGCTGGGTGTCCCGCCATACGTTCCGCTTGTTCCAGAGCAGCATTGCATGCCTTCGAAGCTGCGTCGACATCAACAATAACACCACGACGCACCCCTAAAGAAGGAGAAGTCCCTACCCCTACAACACGAAGTGTTTCTTCTTCGGAAAGTTCCTGTGCGATGACTGCACGGATATTGGATGAACCGATATCTAAGCCGACATAGTAATGACCTCGAGACATACAAAAAATTTCTCTAAGCGAAAAAAGCCCAAGCTCCTCCTTGTAAAAAGGAGAGCTCCATAGGGTGCATTATACCCTGAAATCCTTTCACTGCAAAGAAAAACTGCAAAGAAACAACATCCATAACACACCGACTATCAAAAAAACATGTCGAGAGAGAAGAAATAAGGGAAAAAAATGACAATTCCCACTAAGACGGCTGTACAAGAAACGATGAGTACGGCTCCTGCCATAACATCCTTTATAACCTTGGCATAGGGATGTACCCGTGGCTTCAAAATATCCATCACCCGCTCAAGAGCCGTATTCACAAGCTCAAGAGAAAGAACGCTTCCGATAGAAAAAAGTAAAATAGCTCTCTCCGCCGAAGTAAGCGGCAACCAGAGAAGTAACAAAAAAACCGCCCCACCAACCGCACACTCTATTTGAAAGTTACGTTCATTTTTGAGAGTAAACCAAATTCCGCGTAAGGCGTAAAAAAAGCTTTTCAGGATTTGTTTCATAGAATTTTATTACCAAACGAAGTGCCTGCCCGCCTCTGGAGGGAGTGAAGCAAAAGTTTGCTTTCGCTTCCGATCCGCCAACTGGCAGACGGTGCAATAGATGCTTAATGCTTGTTATTTCTCCTTTACGGTATCATGGAGCAGCTTTTCCGTCACGGCATCTTGGATAGCAAACATCTCATCACTGTGATCATACCCCAGCAAATGGAGAACTCCGTGAGAGAAAATATAGTACATCTCATGTTCAAATGTCACGCCGTCTTCCTTCGCTGCCTCTTCAATATAATCCGAACAAAAATAAAGATCTCCCAAAAAGATTTCTTCTTTTTCTTCTTTTGAAACTGCCTCCAAATCCGCATACTCTCCAAAGGAAAGAATATCCGTCACGCTTTCCTTGCTCCGGTATGTTTTATTAAGCTCCAAAATACGCTCGCGACTCACCGAAACCGCTGAAAGAGTAATGGTCTTATTTTGAAGAAATGGCGCAGGCACCTGCTTGAGGGTTTCTTCTGCAATACCACAAAAAAACGCCTCTGAAAAAGGATTTGGCGCCTCAGCGTTATACTCGCACTGAATCTTCATACGCAGAAATTAGCTGAGCTTTGATTCCACGATACGACGCACATCATCACCAGAGGCTCGTCCTGCCACCTTCTTCATCACCAAGCCCATAGCCTGACCCATTTGTGACTTTTCAGTCACACCGCCCTCCTGAAGAGCCTCTTCTACCAAAGCCACAAGCTCTGCTTCCGGCATAGCTTCCGGTAAATACTGCGAAAGAAGAACGAGTTCTTTTTCTTCCTGCTCTGCAAGATCGGGACGATTTCCAGCCATATACTGTTCAATACTGTCTTTGCGCTGTTTTACAAGACGCTTGATCACCTCTTCTACCTCAGCATCTACCAATTCACTGGGATCTTTACGCTTCTCAATCGCCATATTCTTTACAGCACTCTGAATCAAACGAATCGTATCGCGCTTTTCTGTTTCCCCTGCCTTCATAGCTTCCTTCAGTTGTGCTCCGATTGTTTCGTATAATGTCATATATCTTTTATTAAAAGTCTCTCCTCATAGTATCAAAATCACAAGAAATACCAAAGAAAAATCCCTCCAGAGTACTGGAGGGAGATCTTTCTCTAGCGAGTCATTTTCTTCTTGATTTCGCGTAGGGCTTCATCGTCAAATTTACCCAATTTTTTGAGACGGCTGATTTCTTTACGAATATCAACCTTATAGAGGGCTTCGTCGCGACGTTTCACACGACTCTTTTCAGTTTGGTGGAAACGCATCTTTCGTACCTGACGGAGCACTCCGCTCTGTTGGACACGACGAGAAAAACGTCGGATCAGGCTTTCAGCCGTTTCCTTTTCCTTTCTTTTTACTTGGATCATAAATAAAACCTCCTTTCTCGTACTATTCTCGCAACACTGCGAGAAGATTTATCAATTCCACTCTTTTACAGTGGATGGATATTCTCAGATAAACGGGCTCCTCCTAAAAGATGCAGGTGGATATGCTGTACCTCTTGACCTCCATGCTCTCCAACCCGGTACAGCAGTTTATACCCTTTTTCAGAAATTTTCAAGTCCCTCGCTATATCTCTTGCTACCCGGATCATCTTCCCCATCAGTGGCACATCCTCATCTTCAAGAGTTGCAACACTGACTATCTCTTTCTTCGGGATAATCAAGACATGCACTGGTGCCAAAGGATGAATGTCTCGAAAGGCGAGAATATCCTCATCTTCATAGAGAATATCCACTGGAATCTCTTTTCGGATAATTTTCTGAAATACGGTCTCTGCCATACGCTTAGGCATTCAAGAGCTGATTGGCTTTCAAGACTTTCTTTACAGCGTCTACCAATTTTTCTTGTGTAACAGTTTCCTGTGTACCAGACACCATATCCTTTACAATAGCCGTCTCATCCAAAGCTTCCTTCTGTCCGATAATAATAGTCACTTCTGCTCCAATGCGATTGGATACGCGCATCTGCGACTTCAAACTTCCGCGACCAAAGCTCTCGGCAATGAGGATACCATTCTTCTCAAGTTCTGAAAAAATCTTGAGGCTTTTCTTTTTTGCCATATCGCCAAGCTGAGCGAGAAACACTTTTGGCTTCGGCTCTTGGTATGGTTTCACTTGGGTACGCTTCATTTCAAGCACAATACGATCCAATCCCAATGCAAAACCAATAGCCGGAGTAGGCTCACCACCCAAAGTTTCAATCAGGCGATCATAACGGCCCCCTCCACCGAGCGAGTAATTCTTTCCTTCTTTATCAGTAGAACGAATTTCAAAAACAGTACGCGTGTAATAATCTAATCCACGAACCAAACGCGTATTAATAGAATACGGAAGTTCGAGTTCATCAAGATATTCCAAGAGGCGCTTAAAGTGATCACGAGACTCCTGATCCAGATAGTCCAAAGACTGTGGAGCATGTGTCGTTAACTGAATACACTTATCTTCTTTACAGTCCAAAATACGCATTGGATTCGAAACCAGTCTTTCGCGACAGTTCTGACAGAGCTTGTGCTTCTGAGATTCTAAGTAGCGAACCAACGCCTTTTCGTATTCCTTACGAGACTCTGGGGTACCAATAGAATTGACTTGAAATTCAATGTTCTTCAGACCAAGCTGTTGTACAACACGGAAGGCAAGCTGAATGGTCTGAGCATCCAAAATAGGATCGCTTTCGCCAAACATATCGAAGTTGGCCTGCCAGTGCTCACGATAGCGTCCTTCTTGAGGACGATCATAGCGGAACACAGGGCCGGTAGAGAAAAGTTTGATTGGCTTAGAAAGGACTCCCATTCCGTGCTCAATATAGGCTCGACACAAACCAGCAGTCATTTCTGGACGAAGCGCTACTCGATCACCGCCCCGGGTATTAAACAGATAAATTTCTTTATCCAAGAGATCGGTTCCCGCCCCAACGGTACGCAAATACAAGTGAGCATACTCAACGGTCGGTAAATCAATACGACGGAAACCGTATTCCGAAGAAGCATGCGAAAGCACCTTACGGACGCGCTCCCAATATGGCTGCTCGTCTGGCAAGATATCTCGCATTCCACGGAGAGCCTGAAGAAGCATCTCTTCTTGCATGACGGCCTGCTCTGGAGCCGCTTTCTTTGGAGCACTCTTCTGTGGAGATGCACCCGTTTTCTTTGGAGCACTCTTTTTCGCAGCGCTCTGCTTTACACTCTTTACTGATTTCTTCGCTACTGTTTTCTTCTGTGCCATAATCCGGTTGGCTTAAGAATGAGGAATTAAATAAATCTCTATACTCTAATACAATGAGGCCTTTTCAATTGGCCATGCCCGCAACAGGACGCGTCCAATTATTTTCTCTTTTGGTATTGGTCCAATAGAACGCGAATCGTAACTGAACATTCGATTATCCCCCATCACAAAATATTCTTCTGCTCCTACTGTGAGGCGTGGCATATCCTGCATCAAGATTTCTTTGGAAAGATATGCTGTTTCATCGAGTACAAATCCTTCTGGATGAGCCTCGTTGTAAATAATAACTTTATTTTTCTTAATTTCTACCGATTCGCCCGGCAAAGCAATCACTCGTTTAATAAAATACTGCTCGGGATTCTTTGGGTAATGAAATACAGAAACATCCTGACGACCAATCTCTTTAAATGGCTCTACGGTAAATCCAAGGCGATTCAAAAAATCGAGACTGGTTTGCTTATATCCAAATTCACTAATAACCAAGTACTGTCCGTCTTGAAAATTTGGCTCCATGCTCGAGCCCTGAACAAAAAATGGCTGGAATAAAAATACTCGAACCGGTATAATGATAACCACGGCCAGGAGAAATACCTTTACCATCTCCAAAAGAAGTCCTCCGAGACCCAAGTACTCGTCTCCTTTTTTTGATACTTTTCGTTCTTCTGCTGTCATCATATAAAGAAAAGCTACAAATGGTCCTTTATTCGAAAAAAGCCTTATTTTTGAGGAAAAAGACGAATAAACATTAGAATTGTAACAGATTTTTTGCCCTTTGGCAAGGGTCGAACTCTCACCATTTTTTCCTTTATCTAGAGCAAAACTCCTATGGATGGCCTCCGGAAACCAAGTCAACAACTAAAGCGCGAGGTCCTCCAAAGAGAAGTCTCTCTTGATCCCCTTCCTACACCAGAAAAAGAGCCTCTGGACCAGAGAACCATCCCAAGAGTGCGACGTTCATTCTTCCGGATCCTCTCTTTTCTTCTTATCATCGCTACACTTCTTCTCCTTACTACCCTTGGATTTCTTGCCTATAAAGCCGTAGGAGTAAATCAAAAAGTTCACTTTGAATCGACCAACACCTCGGTGCTTTCCCAGATCAAGGACTTTGCCAATACACTCCTTCCTGTCCAAAGGACACCTCTTCTCGGAGAAGAAAACAATAGAATCAACATCCTTCTTCTCGGAAGAGCTGGGGAACACTACCCTGGAAAAAATCTTACCGACACCATAATGGTGGCGAGTATTAATACTGAAACAAAAAAAGTAGCTCTCCTTTCTCTCCCTCGTGATCTGTATGTCAAAATACCCGAAACCAATCTCTACACAAAAATAAATGCGCTCTATCAATTCGGAGAGAGCAATAACACTGGAGTCACTCCAATAAAAAAAGCAGTAGAAGAAGTCACTGGTCAACCTCTTCACTATTTTTTCATCATCGATTTTGATGGCTTCGAAAAAACGATCGATACCCTTGGAGGAATCCGCGTTGATGTTGTACGCGACTTTTTTGATCCTACTTACCCAGGAAAAAATTATAGCTACGAAACATTTGAGATAAAGAAAGGGTGGCAGACGCTTGATGGAGCTACAACGCTCAAGTATGTCCGTGAACGCCACAACGATCCCGAAGGAGACTTTGGTCGAGCCAAGCGACAACAACAAGTTATCCAATCAGTAAAAGATAAGGCCTTTTCCGTCGGAACGTTTCTCAATCCTTTCGTCATAAGCGGACTCTTAGATACACTTGGTGAAAGCGTTCGTACCGATGTCTCTTTGGAAAATATCCAGAGCCTCGTTGAACTCCTCAAAGTACTCGACACAAAAAACATTAACACCTTTGTGGTTGATGCCTGGAAGAAAGAAAGTCTCCTTCGTGTTTCTCATGTTCTCTCTGGATCTACTCAGGCCTTTATACTGGTACCAAGAACAGGCAACTGGAACGAGATACGTGATGTCAGTCAAAATATTTTCTCTCTTGATGTTCTTGCAAAACGTCGTGAAGAGATCAAAAAAGAAAATGCGACGCTTACTATTGTTTCTCGACCCGCTGATAGGAGAAGTGCTCAAAAAATAGCCACCCTCGCACAAGAAGAGTTTGGGATCACTGAAACAACTATCGTCTCTCTCGAAACATTTGAAAACAGCCAAAGAGAGAGTATGATTATAGACAGAAGTGGCCTCTCTAAGCCATTTGCACTCGACGAGCTTCTCAAGAAACTTCCGCTCAAACGAACAGAAAACTTCCAAACCATACTCCCAGAAGGAAATCAAAGTGACTTTGTACTCTTCCTCGGAAAAGATTTAGCTGAAGAACTCTCGTTCGAAGAAAGCAATATTGACCAAAACGCTCTTGATGACAACCTTTCCTCTGAACCACTCCCTCCACAACCCAAAAGATAAATGACTCGTACTACCAAAAAACCATCATGAAAATTATTATTGCACTCGGAAATCCTGGAAAAGAATACGAAAACACTCGCCACAACGCTGGGTTTCTTGCTGGCGATTTTTTACAGACTACTTTCACATTCGAACCCTTCCAAGAAAACAAAAAAATGTTCTCACTCATAAGTGAAGGGAAGATAGGGAATGAAAAAGTATTCATCGCAAAGCCAACAACATTCATGAACGAATCTGGGAAAACAGCTTTGGCACTCATGCAGTTCTATAAGCTCTCTCCACAAGATATTCTCTTGCTCCATGATGAGCTTGATATTGCTCCAGGCGCATACAAAGTAGCAACGTCCTCTCGAGCAGCGGGTCACAATGGTGTCCAAGACATTTTCGATACTCTTGGTACTCAAGATATTACCCGCATCCGCCTTGGTATCGGTCATCCTACAGAAGTACTTGGTGTCTGTATCCCACATCACGACTATGTCCTCCAAAAATTCTCAAAAGAAGAATCAGAAAAACTCACCTCTCTTTTCCCTCAGGTACAAAAGGAAGTAGAACAATGGATTCTCAATACAACATAACTCCAAAAAGTCACGTTTTTTGAGAGGGCTCTCGGAGCGTGACGACGCGAGAGGGAGTAATTTTTTAGCAAAAAAATATACGTACCTCAAGAAGAATGTGACTTTTTAAAAGAAAGAGGATAAAAAAAGAAAAACCCCGTAAGGGGTTTTTATGATCTCGGGTTTCTGTCCACGAGCCGAGAACACTTCGACAAGTCGATGCATTCTACATTTCAGCGAAAAAAGGCTAGGAGGGATGCTTTTTTTCGCCCTGAGGACAGAAACCCGAAACCACTCTTTCTTGCTTTAACAAGAGTGCAGAATAGCAAAAAAAGAGGCCTTTGTCAATAGAAAGGCAAAGAAAAAACCGCCCTTTCGAGCGGTTCTTTAGTTCTTTCGCTTTAGGCTTTTGCCTCAGGAGCAGCTTCTGCTGACTCTTCTTTGGTAACACCTTCAACCTTGGTAACATCCATTTCTACCTTTTCGTCCAAAGCAGCCATTTCTGCTTCAGTACGTGGAGCTTCAACGAGAGCTACGGTAGTTTCTTCTTCAGTAAGGATCTTTACACCCTTCGGAAGCTTCAAGTCTTTTACCTGAATATGATCTTCGAAAGTCTTAATCTGAGACAGATCAATTTCGATAGCATGAGGAAGGTCTTTTGGAAGACAAGTCACGAGTACTTCTTCAAGGGTACGGATAAGAATACCTCCCTGTTCCTTCACGGCTGGTGATTCATTTACAAATTCCAATGGAATATGTGTTTCCATTTCCTCGTCCATACGTACCTGAAAGAAATCAATGTGCGTAATGCGACTTGTCAAAGGATCCTTTTGTATATCATGCACAATCACATTCGCCATGGTTCCTTTTTCAGGAGTGAGATTGATAATGCTACTCTGACCAGCATCCTTGTAAAGTTTGCCGAAAGTAATAGCGTTTACCCAAAACGTTTGTGGTTCATTTCCATGACCATACATAACAGCAGGAATAAGCCCTTCCTTTCGGGAACGGACAAGTGCCTTGCTACTTACTTTTTCACGGTTTTGTACCGAAAGCTTCATTTCTGCCATAAACCTTTAATTCGCTTGATTATTCTCTTTGAAAACTATATAAGTTCGTCCACTCCTCCACGATACCGCTTGAGGAACTGATGGACTTCCAACACCTGATCGGTTGAAATAGGTTCTCCGCGAAAGACTCGCTTTGCTTCGCCCTGTTCCAAGTCAGTCAACATTCCCAAACTCACGACACCAAACTGTCCAGTAGAAACAAAAACAATTGATGAGGCATTACAAGCCCCACACGAAAGATGGAGCGTTGTACGCTTCTCATCCTCATCGAGTACGAGCATTTTCGCCGGCTGATACTTCTTGTTGCATACTGCACAAGAAATAAGAGACTGGAGATTTTCGGGAGTCATTTTCATTGTAAAGGGAGTTTTTCGGTTTACATCTTCAGTATAACCGATAACGCCGACCGAAAACAATTCCATCGAACGTTTGGCTAGACTACCATGGAAAGCCCCTATCGTCAAGAAGGAATTCTCCCTCTAGATATCCAGATTCTTTACTGCTTTCGCATGGGTTTGAATGAAGCGTCGTCTTGGCTCAACTTCATTTCCCATCAAAATATCAAAAAGTTCATCTGCTGCTTCCGCGTCTTCGATCGTGACTTGAAGCATAATGCGGTGCTCAGGATCCATAGTGGTATCCCACAGCTGTTCTGGGTTCATTTCACCGAGACCCTTATATCGCTGGATATTCACTCCGGCAACGGTTTCAGTGCCGTCTCCTGGCGCTTCTTCCGAAACAGTCTCTTCATTTTCCTTCGCAACCTCTTTCACGACAACCGGCTCTTTCTTTGCTTTCTTCGAAGCCTTAGCAGCTGCAAGCTCCTTCATTTCTTCCAAAACACGGTCCTTTTCTTCATCGGTATACACATACCGCACATCCTTATTCTTCTGTAAGCGGTACAATGGTGGCTGAGCGATATAGATGTATCCTCCACGCACTAACTCCTCGTAGTATCGATAGAAGAAAGTAAGGAGAAGCGTTCGAATGTGCGATCCATCAACATCGGCATCTGCCATGATAATAATCTTGTGGTAGCGAAGCTTGGCAATATCCAACGTTTCACCAATACCGGCTCCGAGCGCAATGATAATCGGCTTTAATGTATCGGATTTCACGACTTTATCAAGGCTTGTCTTCTCAACATTTACCAATTTTCCTCGAAGCGGAAGAATAGCCTGAAACTCACGATTTCGTCCTTGCTTGGCGCTTCCACCAGCGGAGTCTCCCTCTACAATATAGAGCTCAGAACGAGTCACATCCTTACTGGAACAGTCAGCCAGCTTTCCAGGAAGCGTCATTCCCTCAAGAGCTCCCTTACGAAGCACGGCGTCTTTGGCTGCGCGAGCAGCGATACGAGCCCGAACGGTAAGCAAACACTTTTCAATAATTGCTTTAGCGTCTTGTGGATGCGTTTCCAAAAATTCAGCCAGACCTTCAGCGACCACAGACGAGACTGGTCCACGTACCTCGCTGTTATTGAGCTTATCCTTGGTCTGTCCTTCAAACTGTGGGTTTGCCAGTTTTACAGAAATAACCGCCGTCAAACCTTCGCGAAGATCGTCAGAAGTAAAGGCTCCTTCTTTGTCCTTAATAAGGTTGTTCTTTTTGGCGTAATCATTCAAAACACGTGTCAGTGCCATCTTGAATCCCGTTACATGCGTTCCTCCTCCTGGGTTTAAGATGTTGTTCGCAAAAGAAAAAAGATGTTCCTTGAACCCATCAGTAAACTGAAGCGACGCTTCAACGTAAATATTATCAACCGTCTTTTCTACGTAGAACGGATTTGGGTTTCGCACTTCCTTCTTGCGATTCAAGAATTTTACAAACGAAATAATACCGGAGTCAAAATAAAATCCGTGACGCTTGATAAGATGGGCTTCTTTCTCGGTAGGAGCTTCACGAGCATCTTCTACACTGATACGTACTCCTTTGGTAAGAAATGCTTGATACCGGAGATATTCCAATATCTTACTCCAAGAATATTTAATTTCTGGAAAAATCTCAGGATCAGCCTGAAAGGTAACGGTTGTTCCCGTGCTGTCTGATTTACCGGTTGGCTTTACGTTGGCCACTGGTTCACCCTTCTTGTATTCCTGGGTCCATATTTTTCCCTGACGTTCAACCGCTACTTTCGTATGAGCAGAAAGTGCATTCACCACAGAAACACCTACTCCGTGAAGACCTCCTGAAATCTTATACCCTTCTCCGCCGAATTTTCCTCCGGCATGAAGAACCGTCATAACGGTTTCCAAAGTTGATTTCTTAGTTTGCGGATGAATATCTACTGGAATACCGCGTCCATTATCTTTTACTTCAATCCAATTGTCAGGAAGCAAGCGGACATTAATTTCCGTACAGTGCCCTGCCATGGCTTCATCGATCGAGTTGTTGACTACTTCCCAGATGAGATGATGCAACCCTTCAAGCGATGTGCCTCCGATATACATACCCGGACGCTTGCGCACTGGATCCAGACCTTCAAGCACCTGAATGGATTTCGCATCGTAATTTGTTTTTTCAGTAGCTTTAGCCATAGCGGTTTTTTACGTATCTTAAACTGACGATGATTTTTTTATAAACTGACGAACTGAAAATTCCAACAAAAGAATACCGGCGAGAAGCAGAAGACTATCCCACCACGTTAGAATTCCAAAAAACTGAAAGAGTGCGTTTCCAATCACGAAAAGCGAAAGAAAAAACGCTTGTCGGAAAGCACCTCCGAGATGATGTGCGGCACTGGTTTCTCCAATTGCCCTACAGTAGAGACCCGTTATAAAGAGCGTACACAGACCCAAACACATTCCAAATAAACTCGAGAAAAAAAGAACAATTCCTACAAACTCTGCTTCATTCGGATCAACAGCAAAAATAATCCCAAGGAAAGCAGCCAGAGCGAGTGCTGTAAAAAGCCGAATTCCCCAGAAATAAGCCGAGAGCGACATAAGAAAGAAGAGAAAGAAAACGCTATTTAAGAAAGGCGTTTTCTCCTCTTATTTTACATTCTTTCTCGCAAAAGAGCAATGCTTCGAAATTGCTTAATCGTGGCTCAGAAAAGCACTTTTTTCGATCAAAAAAACCGCTCTTGGGTCATAGAAAGCGGTTTTTAAGAAGAAAATTAAGCTCGTGAAACGTACGTTCCTTTTTCTGTATTGATAATGATCTTATCGCCTACTTTCACAAAAAGAGGCGTTGTAATCTGGAGACCCGTTTCCACAGTCACCAGCTTATCGCCACCAGAAGCAGTGTCTCCTTTTAGGCCAGGAGGAGCATCCGTTACCGCAAGCGTTACTTTAGCTGGCAACTCTACGTTAATCGGTTGGCTATTCCAATTCAACATCACGACCGGAGTACCCTCAACCAAATACACAGCTGCGTCGCCTAAAACAGAATCAGAAAGCGAAACCTGATCATATGTCTCCATGTCCATGAAGAAATGCTCAGTGCCTTCACGATACAGATACTGTGCATGAGACTTAGAAATCTCAGCCTCTTCTAACTTATCAGCACCCTGAAAGGTGTGATCGATAATAGCTCCTGTGAGCAAATTTTTGAATTTAGTACGAAGAACAGCTCCAGCACGCCCAGTCTTGGAATGCTGATAATCCAAAACAACATACGGTTCGTTGTTCCAGATAATCTTTTTGCCGTTCTTTATTTCTGTTATTCCCAACATTGAAATAGTATCAACGATTTACACGTCAAAACGAAGAAAGTCTGTAATCCCTTGATTACTTAATGACGTATGGGATAAGAGCCATAAAGCGTGCACGCTTTACTGCTGTCGCGAGATGACGCTGTTCCTTAGCGGACAGTCCATGACGCTTTGGTGGATACATTTTTCCTTGCGAGTTCAAGAATCGACGCAAGAAATAAGCATCTTTATAATCGAGACTCTGCAATTTTTTGGTCATTGCTGCTTCCATAGTGTTCTACTGTTCAAACTAAATTAAAATGGGACGTCTTCAATTCGTATCTCATCTTTCTCGTCGTCGAGATTGATGGTTGGAATTTCCTCTTCCTCATCACGCTTTGAGACAGCAGGAGCTCCTGCTGTAGCTCCCATCTGAGGAGCACTCGATCGCTGAGTACTTCCTCCCTGGGAAGATCCCTGCGCGCGACTTCCGAGTTGCATGTTCTCTCCGATTACCTCAGTCACTCTTCGTTCACTTCCATCTTTGGCAGTGTACTGTCTTGTCTGCATTCTTCCTTCAATAAAACACTCTTGTCCTTTGGTCAGGTACTGAGAGGCTACCTCTGCGAGGCGTCCCCAGAGAACGACATTATGGAACTCTGTGCGCTCCTGTCGACTCCCTGCCTTATCAGTCCAAAAACTATTGGTAGCCATAGACAATGTGGCTACTGACTGTCCCCCTGGAGTTGTTCTAATTTCTGGATCGCGGGTGAGTCTTCCCACGAGAATAACTTTGTTGACATTCATAAGATCGAATGCTTAACAAATTAAATATCGAGTTTTTCTTTGAGCTGACTGTCGATTTCCTGATCGCTCACTGGCTTTGCTTCCTCTGCTGGTGCAACAGGAGCCTGAGGCATTGGGCGGATTGCTCCGCGCTTCTCATAACGATTTCCACGACCTTCACTCTTTGGACGCTCAACACGCTCAATAGCCTTCAATTCTGGAAGATCTTCAGCCTTTACAATCAAGAAACGGAGCACATCTTTTGAAAGTTGCAACGCTCGGTTGATACGAGTCAATGGGTGTACCTCTACCATACCTTCCTGATCATCTTTCCCGGGAAGCGTAAAACGTCGTGCAATGTATGTTCCACGAGTTTCTTTCTTCACTTCGTACGCAAGCTTGCGCTTCTCTTCTGTTTCTGGAGCCAAAAATACACCACCTTCTGTAGTGACAATCTTTGCAACTGCCTCACGGATTGCAGGAAGGTCAGCTTCTTTGCTTTCTCCTACCAAATAAAATAATTCGTATTCGATCATAGAAACGTGTCAATAAATTACTATAAAAAAAATCCACCAACGGGAGAAGTCCAAGCCCAAAAATGGGCATCCGGTGGGGATATATGTCTTACCTGATCCTCAAGGAGAGGCGGGGAAGACGTCGGACTTTCTCAGTTGTTTCCCCACAATATCATGATACCCTCCTTTTGGCAAGGGTTGCATAACTCAAAGAAAGAAGCTTATAAAAGCTGCTTATAATTCTTGGACCAATAAATAATACCATTAATATACGGTGCGTAACTTGTTCCAAGATATGCTGCTGCAGCATTCCTATAAGCAGATTCCTTTCCGGCGGTCACACCTGGAACTCGACTTAATTTCAGCGCCATAGCCATGACGCCATCAGTCAGATTCCATGGACTTGGTGGATTATGACCTGTTATAGAAGCTACCTGACTCTTATATCCCATCCAAGTATCCGGCATAAATTGGGCCACACCCATAGCGCCTCCAGTGCCTGTATATCCGCTTGGATTACAAGAAACTTTTTGCTTCCGATAATCAATGTCGAGCTCTTTCGTAATCTTTTTAAAGGTGTCTCGACGTGCCAAGAAGGTCTGCCAAGAACGTTTAGAAAGTTTTTTATTCTTATAATTTTTCTCAGCCCCATCTTCTACTTGAGCATACGTACAACCACCGACATTCGCACCAAGATTTGTTTCCATTTTCAACACTCCAAAGAGAAAGCCTTTCGGAACACCAGTCTTCTTACTGGCAAATGCAACCGCCTCTTTAATATCTCCGGCATTGTATGATTTTCCGAGAATCTTACTCAAGTCACCTTGTAATTCAGAAAGTTCTTTCTCAAGCTTATCTACTACAGCCTGCTGATCATCTAACTGTTCGGCTACTTCGTTTTGTTCAAATACTAATCCTTGCTTTTGTTTATTCTGAATACTAAGGAGTGTCTCGTGATCTTCTCTTGTTTCTTTAAGAGAATCTTTCTCTTCGGCTACCTTATCCTTTACATCATTAATATCACCGATCAAGTTTTGTACCTTTTCCTGAGTAGAAAAGAGGCTATCACTCGTCTGAAATAATTCATTCATATCTGACTCAGCCAACACAACCTCAACCAATGGCGTACTATTCGTATAGTACAGTTCTTGAATAAGATTGGTCAGCACCTTACGGTTCAGCTCTTGTTGTTGCTCCAAACCTAAGATCTCCTTTTCCTTTTGCTCAATAGTCTGATCGGTTTGTTTCAAAAGGTTTTGGACGCGAGAAATAGCTACCTGAGTAGCATTGAGCGATGACCGCACCTGACTAAGATCACTTGCCAAGGCGTCGTATTCTTTTTGCTCTTTTTTCAACTTTTCTTCAATTCTATCGATATCATCCTTTATTTCCGCTGTATCTTCTGCCGCAAATGCATCGAAAGGTCCAAAGAAGAGCGCAATCCCTAGTATAAAAGAAGAAAGCTTAAGATAAGAAGTAAATTTTTGATTTTTTTGTACCATATTTTACTATTATAGCACATTTTTGCCTCTAAGAAAAGTAAAGAGGCTCCTTGGAATGTTTTCCTAAGGAGCCTCTCGACAGATTTTGGCTTCGTTTAGCCAATGGGTCGTTTCTTGTTCTTCTTGACATGGTACCAGAGCAGATTCATATGGCCTTCTGCCATCATGGTCGTGATGAAAATGGTCGCGATGACCTTGTGGCCGGCCTTATCGCGAACATAGCAGGCTCCGGCGGCGACATGCTCGACGGTTTGACGAAGCGTCAGCTTCTCTCCGTCTTTTCCTTCAGCATAGCCACAGGGATAGTGCGCTCCGATGACGAACGCCTTTCCGAGATCGAAGTGTCCCTTCGTTTTGGCGAGGAACTTTTCGATCTCATGGAGAAGCTCAGGTTGGAACGTAGCGCTCTCCGGATCAAACCGAAGTCCAATCCCCGGCAGGGAAAAGGAAGCGAAGTTCCCGCGCCGCTGAACAGCGCGTTGTTTGAACTCGTACAGCGACGGATCGCTGCAGAGCGTAGCGATGCCGTGCCCCTGATGACGATAAATCTCATCGCCATCGCATTCAGAAAGAAGGCCTTCCTGAATGAGCTCCTGGACTTCGGCATAGGGAACCGTAGCCAGGGGCTGGTGATCAAGCAACATGAACGGGGCATGGAGGACGTCAATCCTCTTGCCGATGTCCAAGTGAGGCTCTCCGCAGGCGCATTCTTCGTGCGAATGAACCGGGGAGGCCAAAGCAGAGGCGGCTGGTGCCGTCATAGTGGATACCCTCTTTTTCTGACTCGTGACTGAAGAACGGTAGGCTCAAAATAATAGGCTCGCCTTCGTCGGATGTTACCGGCAAAGAAAAGCGCACCATCTAGAACACAAAGGCGATTCTACTCCTCTAGAGAAAAAAGTCAACAGATCGACCTATTGGCCGATCTGTTGAGAGGATATTCTCTTTTTACTCTTCAGCTGAAGCAGGTGCTACTACCAGTCCATCCTTTGATTTCTTGTGGATTTCCTTTTCAATTTCTGCAATTATCTTTGGATTTTCCTTGAGAAAGGTTTTGGCTGTTTCGCGACCCACTCCCAGTTTTACTTCTCCATAGGAGAACGAATTTCCCGCTTTCTTCACAACCTCATACTGAACACCGGTGTCCAGAATATCTCCCGCCCGTGAGATACCTTCATTGTACATAATATCAAATTCGCAGGTACGGAAAGGCGGAGCGACTTTATTCTTCACTACCTTTACCTTGGTACGATTCCCGACGATAGCCTCTCCTTTTTTAATCTGCGCACTGCGACGAATTTCAAGGCGAACAGAAGAGTAAAATTTCAATGCTTGTCCGCCCGTTGTTGTTTCTGGATTTCCAAACATGACACCAATCTTCATACGAATCTGATTGATGAAGATAACAACAACATTCGAATGCGCAATGATAGCTGTCAATTTCCGAAGCGCCTGTGACATGAGACGAGCCTGACGGCCCATATGAGAATCCCCCATCTCTCCTTCAATTTCCGCCTTTGGAACAAGGGCGGCAACTGAGTCAATAACAATGACATCCACCATATTGGAACGAACGAGAGTCTCTACGATATCGAGCGCCTGCTCTCCGGTATCTGGTTGAGAAATGAGTAAATCATTGATATTCACACCAATCCGTTTGGCATATTCTGGATCGAGTGCATGTTCAGCATCGACGAAAGCAGCGATTCCCCCAGCCTTCTGAGCATTCGCAACAATATGGAGAGTCAAAGTCGTTTTTCCAGATGATTCTGGTCCATAAATTTCTACCACACGCCCTCGAGGGACACCACCAATACCCAAAGCGAGATCCAAAGAAACTGATCCCGTCGGAATAGCTTCTACATCTACCTTGCGTACATCACCAAGTTTCATAATCATTCCATCGCCATACTTCTGTTGGATTTCATCCACAATACTAGCGATTTTTTCTTTTCCTGTTTTCTCGCCCGAGGAGGCTTTCGTACTTTTTGCCATATGCAATATTTATATGTTTACTTATGTTTCATACTAAATAGCATTATAACCCCTCTTCTGTATTTTTGCCAAGTCCTGTGAAAAAGACTTTATCAGCCTTCCCTGGAGCAGGTAAAAGCGGTTCTACAGGAGCTCCACGAAAAGAAACAAGAACGTTCTCTCCATTCTGAGAAGAGATGAAAATTTTATCCTTTGCTTCGATACGCCGTTTCTCCCCTTTTGGTAATACACCCTGAAATACCGTCTCCCCATCCGCCTCAATCGTCATGGATGTTTTGTCATCTTTACTTGATACTTCAATAAAAAAGGTTTCACCTTCTGCCACTCGAGCCGCCAAATCACCTGATTGCCCCGGATCAGAAACCGCATACTGTGCCTCAAGAGAAAAGGTAACAATCTTTTCTTTATTAAAACGATTCACTGCTACCAGTGTTACAGTATTGAGACCCTGTTGCAGGGTGAGTTTTTCACTAAATTCTCCTTCACTTCCGACAAAAACAGGTTCTCCATTAAGAGTTACCTGAGCCCCCTTATCTGTTTTTCCATGAAGGGCAATCTCACTTTGCTGTACAACCGTTCCAGGAGCAGGATCTGTAATTACCAACCGAGGAACAGCGGCGCAGCTCTGAAACTCTTGATACAAATAGATAAAAACGCCTCCGATAATAAGAACGATAAGAGCAACGAGTAAAGAACGTGGAGTCACTACAAACGAAAACATGGAAAGAGTTTTCGGATGGATCGCTGGTGCTTTTTCTCGACCCAGGTTTACTTGGATATTTCGTTCACCATCGTAGAGACGAAGAAATGACTGCTCTTCAACATTTAAATATCGAGCATAGCTCCGAAGAAATCCACGCACATACACATCAGCTGGAAGTTTTTCGTACTCTCCATTCTCTAAATATTCAATATACTTCGCTTGAATTTTTGTCGCCTTGGCAATATCAGGCAGACTCATACGTGAATCCGTACGAAGTTTTTTCAGTCTCTCTCCCAATGTCAGAGACTCCACTTTTTTTCTTGTAAATCCAGTTTGCGCCATCATACTCTCTAAAAGTTCGGTCGCCCTCAAAAAATCTTTGAACCAAAAAGGTCTCGCTTCGGAGAATACACTTACTGTAACACACAAAGCATACCAATAAAAGGCTTAGAAGAAAGGAAAAACCGACTCATTTGGTTGAGTCGGTTTAGGAAAACACTTCCTCCTACAATTGCCATTTGTCTCGTTCCATCTGCTCTCGTACAGGATCCTCTTCGGCTTTTGGCTCTGCCTCAAGACTTTCGACACTACTTTCATCAGCCTTGCCAACCAAAACTTTTTTCTTTCCATCTACGAGACCAACAATTCCGTTCTGTTCAAGAAGATGCATCAAGCGGGCGCCGCGAGGATACCCTACCCCCAAAGCGGTCTGAAGGTAAGTCGTCGAAGCCCTTCCGGTTTCCACAACGATACGCTTAGCTTGTTCGTACAAGTCGTCCTCTTTCGAACCTTCGTCCATGGCATCCATAGCCAATGTAACCGCATCTTCTGCTTCATCAAAATCATCTGCTGTTTCATCGTCTCCAAGTTCTTCTTTCTGGGCACGGAGGAAATTCATAACCCTATCTACCTCTTCACTAGAAACATACACTCCCTGAAGACGCTTTGGCTCACTCCCATCTGGAGGAGAATAGAGCATGTCACCATTTCCCAAAAGCTTTTCTGCGCCTCCGGTATCCAAAATCGTTCGGGAGTCTATTTGTGATTTCATCTGGAAGGCAATACGAGCGGGAATATTCGCCTTAATAAGACCCGTGATAACTGTAACCTCCGGACGCTGTGTCGCGAGAATCAAATGGATACCCACCGCACGAGACATAGCCGTAATTCGTACAATGAGAGGCTCTACTTCTTTACCATGTGACCCCATAAGGTCCGCCATTTCATCAATAACAATAACGACATACGGTAAAGGATCAAGTCGCTCCTCTCGTACCTTGTTCGTATCAGGGTCTACAATAGTCTTCGTTTCTCCGCGCAAACACTTCTCGCGATATTCTTCAATATCACGCGCATGCGCCGGTTCCAAAAGCTTGTAGCGGTGTTCCATCTCGCCAACAGCCCAGCGAAGTGCGCCAACCACCTTCTTCATTTCAACAATCACAGAAGATTTCAGGTGCGGAATATTACGATAACGAGAAAGTTCGACTCGTTTTGGATCCACCAAAATAAGTTTCAAATCTTCAGGAGAATTCTGATACAAAAGTGACACCAGCAGAGAATTCACACACACACTTTTTCCAGAACCAGAGCGCCCCGCAATCAAAAGGTGTGGCATCTTTCCAAGATCAGCAATAAGAGGTTTTCCGTTGACACTTTCTCCGAGTATCAAACTAAGATTAGATTTTCGATTCTTAAACTCTTTACTCTCCAAAAGCCTTCGCAAGCGCACCATGGCCACTGATTCATTCGGAATCTCGATACCGACGAGTGATTGCCCTGGAATCGGAGCTTGGATACGAATAGAACGCGCTGCCAAAGCAAGCGCCAGGTTATCAGAAAGCGCTGTGATACGTGAAAGTTTTACTCCAAAAGAAGGCCTGAAAGTATACTGTGTAACCGTAGGCCCCACCTCAAACCCGCCTGGTTCAACAGAGATACCAAAGTTCTTCAAAGTCTCGATGATCACCTCCTGACATCGTGCCGTATCACCACCAGCAGCCTGGTCTATCTTGGAGTCTAAAAAGTCAACCGGAGGAAGTTCCCAGTAATAAGCTGGTCGTTTCCGAGGACGACGCGTATTCGTCGCCAAAATAGGAATTTCAGAAAAATTCTTATCTCCCTCTTCTTCTTTTTCTTCCTCTTCTTCGTCTTTAAATTTCAAGTTCCGAATATTGTTTTCCTCTAAGGCCTCCACAACTGGGGTAGAAAGAGTCTCTGGGAGCGGTGCTTCAAAAGCAGTCTCAGAAGATACAATTCTCTCTCCAATTTCCTCTGCTCCATCCTCTGTTTCCGAAACAGGAGTTTTTCTGAAATTCAACATTTTCTCCTTGAGGTGTTCCAAAAAGTGAATAAGAGAAACATTGAAAGCAGCAATAACCCCTGCGGAGAACAGTCCCACAAGCAAAATAACGCCGGCAATCTTCCCAGTAAGATTCAAAAAGATATACGAGAGAGCATAGCCCACAAATCCACCGCCCTCTCCTGCTTTGGCTACCTTCAAGAGCTCCTTATTCGTATCACCCATAAACAGGTGCAAGAGCCCGAGGACTGAAAAAAATGCGATAAGAAGCCCGATAAACTTTACCGCATCGGCCAACGTCGTTGTTTGACGTTTCAAGAAGAAAAGACCGGAAAGGAACAAAAGGATCGGAAACAGCCACTTTCCATATCCCAAGACGGTACTCGATCCACTTTCGAGCCACTTTCCAGCAATCCCGGCTGCCTCAAAAAAAGATAAAAGAAATAAAAGTGCGAAGGTAAACAAAAAAACCGACGCGATGCTTCTTTTTGCATCGCTTCCAAGAATGTTTTCGAGATGGAATTCCTGTGAATCTGACTCTTTGCCTTTCCCCTTCTTCTTCTCTGCTTCTCCTTTCTTTTTACGCCCCATAATCTTTTTGGTATTTTGTCGTACAATATGCAAATTATAGCACAAAGAAAGGACTTTTCTCAAAAACAAAACACCCCAGGAAATTGGGGTGTTTTGTAAAAACAAGAGGAAAGATTATTTCGT